>Ga0255776_10001679_pt1 | contig 25169 bp, 24 predicted proteins | sample 071ome_19_FD_179974 | JGI IMG/M metagenome (GOLD analysis project Ga0255776, IMG submission 179974) | Coastal salt marsh microbial communities from the Groves Creek Marsh, Skidaway Island, Georgia - 071413AT metaG (version 2) | ecosystem: Environmental > Aquatic > Marine > Intertidal zone >... | reverse complement strand
AACTAGTCTGGCAGTTGAAAAACTTATGCAGAAGTACTACCAGGTGGTCGCAGGCCTTCGGGAAGTAAACGATGTACTCTTGCAGCATCTCGATGAAGCAATATTGCGGGCCGGAGAAAAAGAAAAAATAGTCGCGTTGAGCAAACGCTTTCAGATTAGAAATGACTACATCGAGGTTACCAGTCCAGCAGTATTCCGGCGCACCCCCTTTGCCCTACTCGAAGTTTTTGTGCTCATGGCGCAAAATTCTGACATTAAGGGGATGAGGGCATCGACGATAAGGCTCATTCGAGAAAATCGCCACCTTGTGGACGAAAATTTTCGCAACGATATAAGAAACACTTCGTTGTTCATGGAATTACTTCGATCGACCCATTTGCTGACCCTGCAAATAAGGCGCATGGCCCGCTACGGTATACTTGACAGATACCTGCCTGAATTCGGCCAGATCACCGGTAAAATGCAACACGATCTGTTCCATATTTATACCGTAGACGCACATACACTGCAGGTAGTGGAAAACATGCGGCGCTTTCTGCTGCCCACCGCGGAGGAGAATTATCCGGTCGCGGCCCATATCGCACGCAATCTGCCGAAAATTGAATTACTCTACATCGCCGGTCTCTACCACGATATCGCAAAAGGGCGTGGAGGAGACCATTCGGTCCTGGGAATGAATGACGCCGAAAGCTTCTGCAGTAGACATCAATTGAGTGCTTGGGACAGTAAATTGGTGTCCTGGCTCGTTCAAAAACATCTTCTGATGTCGATGACGGCCCAACGAAAAGACATCAGTGATCCAGATGTGATTCAGGAGTTCGCTATCGAGGTTGGTGACAAACTTCACCTCGACTACCTTTACGCATTAACCGTGGCAGATATTTGCGCCACGAATCCCAATCTTTGGAACGCCTGGCGAGCCTCCTTGTTGCGACAGCTTTATCTCAGTACCAAACGCGCCCTCAGGCTCGGACTTGAAAACCCTGTTGATCGCGATGAGCGAATTCGCGACAAGCAGCAGTCTGCTCTACAGAAGCTTATAGATCGAGGCCTCAATGAGGCTCAAATCATGCAAATTTGGACGAATACGGCAGATGAGTACTTCATCCGAGAATCCGTAACAAACATAGTTTGGCATTCAGAGAGCATCCATCAGCACTTGGAACCAGGACCTCTGGTCGCCATTAAAGACACCGAGGAAAATAATATCGAAGGGGGAACACAAATATTTATATACATGCCCAACAGTCAATTTCTGTTTGCCAACAGTACTGCGGCGTTTGAAAAGCTAAATCTCAACATCCAGAATGCCAGAATATTCACTTCTTCTAATGATTTTTGTATGGATACGTTCACAGTACTTGAAAACAACGGAAAACCCGTTGGCGAGCGCCCGGATCGGGTGGCGCAGGTCAAGCAGGTATTGCTTGACCATATTCGGGATAGCGATTCTTACTCGCCGCCAACGAATCGAAAGCCCACCAGAAAGCTGAAACACTTCAGTCAGCACGTGGAAGTTGAATTGATCAATAATCCCGATAAGCCCTATTCAACGCTAGAGGTAAATTGTCCAGACCATCCAGGTATCCTTGCATCGATAGGTAAAATATTTGCGGAAAATCACATTAATCTCAGAGACGCGAGAATTACAACTCTTGGGGAGCGGGTGGAGGACCTGTTTTACATAACCGACAAAGAGAATTCCGCGATAACTGACATTAATCAGATCGAAAAATTGGTAACCGAAATAAAGCAGCGTCTTGAAGAGCGTATTTCCGAAAGGGTCAGTCATTGAATCATGATCATCCTATACGGAATACGAAACTGCGACACCATTAAAAAAACTCTGCAATGGCTGGAGAGCAACGGCCATGAATATCAATTCCACGATTACCGCAAAGAAGGTATAGAAGCCTCCCTGATCCATCAGTTTCTCAAGCAGTTCACTCTCGAGGAATTGATCAACAAACGGGGTACTACCTGGCGCAAACTTCCGGAATCTGACAAGCAAGGTCTGACCCTCGAAAACGCTGGTAAATTGATGGAGACAAACCCATCTTTAATAAGACGCCCTATCCTTGTTGACGGTGACCGGTGGCTGATCGGCTTCGATCCGCAGATATTCAACGAAATACTTATCCCCTAGAGAGTTATGGTTATGTCTTTTTTATTTCACAGCATCGCTTTTGGTCTCGGCGCTAAAAATCGTCGCGGGGATATTATTGAAGTGTTTTATCCTCTTCCCCTGATTCACCCGGCAATCGAATTCTCGCAATGTGTAGTCAAATGCCTGAACCTGGATGGGCCAGCGAACATAAGTATCGAACTTGATCAGGACACAGTGGCCTTATTGAAGCAATCGCTCATCCCCTCTTTCCAAGACCAGGCTCAGTTACTTGAACAATTAGCCGGAGGTGCAGAAGGAACTGTCATCGCCTGCCTGATAGGCGAGGATCGCGCCCCTGCTTCGGTCGCAGAAGTCTTTTTAAAATTACATTTGCTTTCTCATCGACTTGCCTTGCCAAACACTCTGAATCTGGATGGGGCATTTGGATTGCTTCATAATCTGGCATGGACCAATAAGGGTCCTGTTTCCCTTGACGAACTTCCTGCTCGACAACTGGAAGCACGCCTGAATGGCGAACTTCTGGAGGTTATGTCGGTAGACAAATTTCCAAAGATGACCAACTACGTGGTGCCATCAGGCGTCCGAATAGCGCATACAGCCAGGGTCAGGCTTGGCGCGTACATTGGCGAGGGAACGACTGTAATGCATGAAGGTTTTGTTAATTTTAATGCCGGGAGCGCCGGCACGGCCATGGTTGAAGGACGCATTTCTGCTGGAGTGATGGTTGGCGCAGGAAGTGACCTGGGAGGAGGCTGTAGTATCATGGGCACCCTATCGGGTGGCGGTACGGAAATTATCACAGTAGGAGAAAACTGTCTGATTGGTGCAAATGCCGGCATCGGATTCTCTATAGGAGACCGTTGCATCATTGAAGCAGGACTTTACGTCACTGCCGGAACCAAGGTTAATGTGCTGGACCGGGAAGGTGCGCTGCTCAAAAGTGTCAAGGCCAGAGATTTGTCTCACCTTAATGACCTGCTCTTCAGACGCAATTCCCTTAGTGGTGCAGTGGAATGCATTCCGAACAAAGCATCCATAGAACTTAATGAAGAATTGCACAGCCACAACTAATCAGGTTTTAACACAGTCATGCGGACGCTGGAGCTAACAAAACAACTCATCGCACGGGAATCCGTTACCCCGGTAGATGCTGGCTGTCAGGAGATAATGATAGAGCAACTTGAGGCTCTCGGCTTCAATATCGAACGGCTGCAATTCGGCGAAGTAACCAACTTCTGGGCACAACTTGGCAATAGCACTCCGCTTCTGGTTTTCGCCGGGCACACCGATGTAGTCCCGGCGGGTTCTGTTGACGGCTGGGATTCGCCTCCATTCAAACCTGAAGAGCGAGACGGATTGTTGTTCGGTCGCGGCGCTGCTGATATGAAAGCATCCCTCGCAGCCATGATAACCGCCTGCGAGCATTTCCTGGGTATCAGAGAACCGCGCGGCTCACTGGGCTTTTTGATTACCAGCGACGAAGAAGGCCCGGCAATCAATGGCACACTCCGTGTTATGGAGTGGCTGCAGGAGCGCGGGATAGACATTGATTATTGTGTGGTTGGAGAACCGAGCAGCAATTCGAGCCTCGGAGATACAATAAAAATTGGTCGCAGGGGATCTCTCAATGGTCAACTGACCGTCAATGGAGTCCAGGGGCATGTTGCATACCCTCATCTGGCCCGGAATCCGATTCATCTGGTTCTGCAGTCACTTAGCGACTTGATAGCTGAACCATGGGACAAGGGTAACGATTCTTTCCCGCCAACGTCTTTACAGATCTCCAATATCAATGCCGGGACAGGCGCCGCCAATGTGATACCGGCGTCCATTCAAGTAGATTTCAACATCAGGTATTCTACCGAAACCGATGATCAGAAAATTCGCAACCGCTGCGAGGAGATATTTTCTGGATATGAGCTCGACTTTAGCATTGACTGGACTTTGTCCGGCAAGCCATTTCTGACGTCTAAAGGAGCTCTTATCGATGCGGCATGCGCCGCAATCCAGGAACAAACCGGCAATCTTCCAGAGCTCTCAACAAGCGGTGGAACCTCTGACGGTCGGTTCATAGCCCCTGCTGGCACTGAAGTGATCGAACTGGGTCCCTGCAACGCGTCAATTCACAAGGTCAATGAACACGTCGCCATAAGCGATCTGGATGAGTTGGCAATACTATACAAAAAGATCCTGGAAAAGCTTCTCTAGCTAATGGCGTACACGTCGAAGCGGCTGCTGCGACCAGTTAATTTGAAGGTTGGAATTCTATAATCAATATTGGGCGCCCGAAGCGGACGCTTAACCACTACCCTGCGCGTCGCAATCGCAAAAGCATCAATCATCATTTTGGCGTTGTCATTCTCATTTTCGACCGTCGCTAAATATTTCTGAAGAAAGAACATTTCCTTCTTTACGCGCGCGCTTTTTCGCCGTGTGGGAAACATAGGGTCAAGGTAAACAACATCAAATTTGGGTCTAGTCGAAGCGAAATCGGCAAGGCTAGTGTTCAGCAATTTCATTGCTTCGATGGCGAAGCGTATATTTTTATATTCCGACACGCGCGCTCGCGACATTCCATCCCTAAGTAGCGCATGAACAACCGCATTCTGCTCGAGCATTGTAATCTCGTAGCCAGCCGATGCGAGTAAAAAAGCGTCCTTTCCCAGGCCCGCTGTTGCATCAAGAACCGAGGGCAGGACACCTCCCGTCTTTCCTACCGCCCGAACAATCATCTGAAGCTTCACCTGATTTCTTACCCGATAAGAAAGGGTCGGATGTTCGAAATCAACCTTTAACGTACCTGGACACCCTATATTGACTGAGATCAGTTCCAACCCGGTTTCTGAAACTTTCAACCGGAATTCATAAGCGTCATCAACTGTTTCACCGAGTATAAAAAGTGGCAGATTCAATTCTCTGGCTAAATCACGAGCTGTCTCCCTGACCTCGACCGTAGCACCGTCATCATTACTACCCAGTTCAACTATTAATGCGACCTCCGACATTCAGTAACCGGCTCCTGCTGCTAGTGTATAAAGTAAATAGCCAAAAGCAGCGACCCGAGAATAATTCGATACAAGACGAAAGGCAGAAAACCGGTACGCTCTATCAGCTTGAGAAAGAAATGGATACAGAAGTAAGAGACAATTCCTGACACCAGAGCACCGTAAAACAGCATTAGCCATTCAGTAGCATTGGCACCGTCTTTATAAAAATCAATTATTTTTAGCACCCCGCTGGCAGAGATAATTGGAATCGCCAGGAGAAACGAAAATTGCGAGGCAGCATTCCGGGATAACCGCAAAAACAGACCTGCCGTCATAGTGACTCCCGAGCGCGATGTGCCAGGTAACAGCGCAAGCATCTGAGCGAAGCCAATTATTAATGCTGCTTTCCAGGTCAGATTTTTCAGCGTCTTCTGTTCTTCCCGTCGTGTATCCGCAAAAAATAGCAAGACTGCAAAGATTATCGAAGTCACTGCGATCAGCAGAATAGATCTGGTGAACTGCTCCACAACATCATTGAGAATTAACCCAGCAATTCCGGCTGGGCACGTCGCCAACAGTATCAACCAGGCCAAATTCGAATTCTCGGATGACTCACCACTGACAATCGAGCGCAGCCAGCCAATAGCCAGCTCAGCTACCTGAAGCCGAAAATAGAAAACCACTGCTATCAGGCTTCCAACGTGCACTGACACATCGAAAACCAGCCCCTGATCCTGCCAGCCAAGTAACTCGGCCGGCAAAATGAGATGACCCGAGCTTGAAATAGGAAGAAATTCAGTAAGACCCTGAAGAGCCGCTAGAAAAGTTACTTGAAGGAGTTCCACTATGGCCTACTTGCATGCACTCAGATGGCTGTCTTGTAGTTCATGTTTTCTTTTAGATAATTTGGTACGGCTGTCTCAGCAGACACCAAATCACCGGAGCGGTACAGGCACTCCGCCAGTTCACACAAACTGCCTGTGTCGCCCTCAAGTTCAGCATCTATAACAGCAAATGTCGCTATCAACTCGGGATCAAATGCATCCAGATTCAACCAGGCGTCGCCCACCGCTACGATCGATTTATTTTTCCCCTCCTCTGGGAGCATAATACTCAGAGCGGACCCCACCATTTCTGGACCGAGGCTATGCTGAGCGTGTTCGGGAGTTCGCATATAAAATCCCGTGTAATACTCTGAATCACGAGCAATGCGACCAGCCATTACAGCCTCACAGCCATGTTTATTAAACGCCGAAAGGGCCAGCCATTCCAGTGAGGAGAGTAGAATAACCGGCTTGTTGAGCGCGGCTGCAAGACCTTGAACAACTCCGATTCCGATACGAATACCAGTAAAGGACCCGGGACCCGCTACAACAGCGAATGCATCCAGACTCTCGAGCTGAAAATTTGAATGCTTTACCAAATCGTCTATATTCGAAAGCAGAAACTGTCCATGAGCCCGTGTGCCCTCAATTTGTTTCACGGCAGTCAACTCGTTCTGAACAAGCACCGTAGTGCATATTGAGGACGAGGTATCGATTACTAGCAAATTGGACATCAGGAATTACCACAAATCGGTGCATCGGTGGGATAAAGTGTAAACTAAAATGCAAACAGAAATCCCCCGAGAGCCCGCTCAAGGGGGATTTCTATCTTAGGAGATCTGCCTTCTGGTGTTAATCCATCAACACCAATCAGGCAGGATGGCTAGAGTGGCTTGAAGCGAGACGCGTGTAATAAGCTCGCGGCTCGCCTACCGGAGACTACCGCTTTTTCCTCGCGGCTGCCGTCTTCTTGGCCGGAGCCTTCTTTTTAGCCGCTACTTTCTTCTTGGCCGGAGCCTTCTTTTTAGCTGCTACTTTTTTCTTGGCCGGAGCCTTCTTTTTAGCTGCTACTTTTTTCTTAGCCGGAGCCTTCTTTTTAGCTGCTACTTTTTTCTTGACCGGAGCCTTCTTCTTTGCCGCTACTTTCTTCTTGGCCGGAGCCTTCTTTTTAGCTGCTACTTTCTTCTTGGCCGGAGCCTTCTTTTTAGCTGCTACTTTTTTCTTGGCAGGCGCTTTCTTCTTAGACGCTGCCTTTTTCTTGGCCGGAGCCTGCTTCGCCACTTTCTTCGGTGTTGCCTTTTTAACCATCGCAGCGCGCGTCACAGCCTTCTTCTTTGCTGCTGTTTTCTTTGCCGGGGCCTTCTTTTTAGCTGACGCCTTCTTTTTGGCAACAGTCTTTTTCTTTACAGCTGCCTTCTTGGCTGCTGCCGTCTTTTTAGCGGCAGGTTTTTTCTTTGCGGCCTTCTTGGCTGCTTTTCTTGCTGTTGCCTTGGCCTTGGCTGCTGCTTTTCTGGCTGCTGCCTTGGCTTTGGCTGCTGCCTTTCTGGCTGCTGCCTTGGCTTTTGCGGCAGCTTTTTTAGCCGCCTTGCGTGCCTGAGCTGCTTCTTCTCGATCTTTTTGTTTATTCCACTTTTCTGTGAAAGCCGCAATTGCTTTCTTCAGAGCAGCCTCTCTCTTTTGCGTTGGGGTTAATATCTTAACCGCCTTCTTACGGGCAGGTGCTTTTTTCTTTACCGCCTTTTTCTTTGCAGTAACTCTAGCCATTTCTGATCTCTCCTGGTTGATGAAACTGTAAGCTTACCGATAAGGGACACTAAAGCTTCATTCGACGGCAACATAGCATAAAAAATATTTAGCTAACAGCAATGGCAATGCTAATTATCTGTCCAGTATAAAAAGCTATAGTCAAAGCAATAACCTGCCGAACGCGACACTCATCAAGTATTTCGCTAGAAGAGAAAAAAACTTTAAGGAAAACGCGACTAAAAAGTCAGTATTTTTACAACAATCCTGGCGCCTACTTTGCAACATCTGGCGTAAGAATTAATACCCAAATAGTGTCCTGCCGAAAGCAGAGGAGTTACCGAAGCATATCATGGGTCCAAGAGTTCCTGGATTATGCAATAAATAAAAAATCTGACGTTTCGATTAGCCTACTAGGGCGCCAAGAACTTTATCTCGAATTTCCTCAACAGATCCAATTCCCGCAATCCTCAACACCTTTACCGCCTTCCCCTCTGCCTGCAAGTTACGATAGAAATTAACTAGCGGCTTGGTTTGTTCGTGATATACCTGAAGTCTCTTGCGAACAGTTTCTTCTTTATCGTCTTCCCTTTGAATCAACTGTTCTCCCGTAATGTCATCAACACCATCTATCAGAGGCGGATTGTTGATTACATGGTAAACGCGTCCAGAGTCCAGATGTACCCTTCTTCCACTCATCCGTTCAACAATTGTTTCATCATCGACACTGATTTCGAGAACCACATCAATCGCTACATCGGAGTCAAGCATAGCCTGAGCTTGCGGTATAGTCCGTGGAAAACCGTCAAACAAAAAGCCGTTAGCGCAATCATCCTCCATGATGCGATCCTTAACCAAAGCAATGATTATGTCATCAGTCACCAAGCCTCCAGAGGCCATGACGACCTCGACTTTTTTACCGAGCTCCGATTGTGCTTTTACGGCGGCTCTGAGCATGTCCCCAGTAGAAATTTGAGGTATATCATACTTCTCCGTGAGGAATGCAGCCTGAGTGCCTTTTCCAGCTCCCGGCGCCCCTAATAGTATAATTCTCATTGCGCTACTCCTTGATTATTAAACGATGTACCAGGATATTAGCCAATTTCTGACTTCCATCTATTACAGCCCTGATTTTTTTGCTGCGCTCCAGAGTTCGTCAAGCTTCTCCAGCCCGGCTTCCTCGGGCTTGCAGTTTTCCTGCTCAAGCTGTTCTTCAATGAACGCAAATCGACGCGTGAATCTTCGGTTAGACTCTCGCAGCACAGTTTCGGGTTCTACTTGCAGGTGACGAGTGAGATTGACAACTGCGAACAGCAAATCACCTGCCTCATGGTTTATCGCATCTGAATTGCCGGTTTCCATTGCCTCTTCAAGCTCCAGAAGTTCTTCTTTAATTTTTTCCATCACCTGGCTGCTTTCCTGCCAGTCGAAGCCAACCCGGGCAGCACGCTTTTGCAACTTCAGTGCGCGCTCTAGAGCTGGAAGAGCCTTGGGAATATCTTCGAGAAGCGAAGCCCGGGACCCCTCCATTCTACCCTTTATCTGACGCTCTTCCGATTTGATTGCTTCCCAGTTAGTGACCACCTCTTCGGCAGCTAGCGTCTGCCGCTCACCAAAACCATCGATGCTTCCACCCGGGAATACATGTGGGTGTCTTCTTATTAATTTATGGGAAATTGTATCGACGATATCATCGAAGGAAAATTGATTTTCTTCCTCAGCGAGCCGTGCATAAAAAACTATCTGAAAAAGTAGGTCTCCAAGTTCATCTTTTATAGCGTCGGGTGTTCCTTCCTCGATCGCGTCCACCACCTCGTACACTTCCTCTAAGGTATATCGCGTCAAGCTTTCCCGTGTCTGCTCAAGATCCCAGGGGCACCCAAACTCGGGATCCCGCAACAAGGCCATTATCTTGATTAGTTTTTGTATCGACTCCACGATTATTAATTTTCTCGCTCAAATTGTGCTATTGACTCAACGTGAGTGGTGTGGGGAAACATATCCATTACACCAACCTGTTTCAACTTATAACCTTTCTGCAACAAGCTCGCCGTATCACGTGCCAGAGTGGCGGGATTACAGGAAATGTATACGATTTTCGATGCCTTCGCGCGAGCAAGCCAGTCTATTATTTCCAATGCACCCGACCTCGGTGGATCGAGGAGGATTTTGTCGAAACTGCGGTCATACCAAAACTCTTTTCCTGTCAATTCGTAAAGATTGGCAGCATAAAAACTGACGTTTTCGATGGAATTAAAAGCCGCATTCTCCTCCGCTCTTGCGACCATGCTTTCACTGCCTTCGACACCAGTCACGAACTTGCAGCGACGCGCGATAGGCAAAGTAAAATTACCAAGGCCGCAAAATAAATCCAACACCTCGTCTTCCCTGTGCAATTCCAGCAATTCGATCGCCAGATTCACTGCTTTGCGATTGACCGCCTCATTGATCTGCACGAAATCAACAGGATGAAAAGCCAGCTTTAAGTCATGCTCAGGCAATGAATAATACAGTCGTTCGCCATCGTCTATGGGCCAAATTTTGTGAATACTGTCGACTCCCCCAGGTTGTAAATAAAACTCGCAGTCCCTGCTCTCGGAAAATGCTCTTACCGCATCCAAATCTGATTGGCATAGCGGTTCCAGGTGACGCATGACTAGCGCCACTGCGGGCCTCCCGCAGATATTGAACCCCGCTGCCACCTCGAACTGAGGAATCGACATCCTTGCGTGCAATCCGTTTAGTAGGTCTCGCAGAGGATTGAGCAGCGCCGCAATCTGTAATTCAAGAACCTCGCAATCTCGCATGTCGGTGATGAAGCTACTGTGTTTTTCGCGAAATCCCAGAAGGATACCGCCTTTTTTGCTGACGTAACGAACCGCAAGTCTTGCCTTGCGGCGATAGTGAAATGCGTTACTGCTCTGGCGCTCGATTAGCTGAACATTCTTCGCTGCTACTCCAGCCGTGTGATACAACTGTTCGAGTAAAAGTTCCTGCTTGAATTTAATCTGTGCTTCTGAAGCAAGATGTTGGAGCGAACAACCTCCGCAGACACCGAAGTAATCACAGGCAGGGATTACCCTATCAGGATTGGCCTCGAGCACCTCAACCACCGACATCTCGTCGAAACTGGCACGTGAATTTATGTACTTGGCTGCCACACGCTCATCAGGCAGAGCGCCGTCGATAAACGCGATCTTTCCTCCATTGCTGGCGATGCCGCGTCCCTCGTGGCTCATGCGGTTTACTGTCAATTCAACAGCTTCTACCGGTAGGTTTTTTTTTCTACGCCTTCCGCTTCGAGCCATAATGATTAGTTGGAGTCAAAGACACCGGTAGAAAGGTAGCGGTCTCCTCTGTCGCAAATAATTGCGACAATTACGGCATTACTCACTTCCCTGCTCAATTGCATTGCACCGTAAATACTCCCGCCAGAGGACACGCCGCAAAAAATTCCCTCTTGCTCAGCGAGCTCTCGCATGGTCCGCTCGGCATCGAGTTGATCGACATCAATCACCCTATCCACCCGACTGGGGTCATAAATTCTGGGCAGGTATTCCTGTGGCCAGCGCCGAATTCCAGGGATTCTGGAACCGTCTTTCGGCTGTAATCCGACTATTTGGATTTCCGGATTCTGTTCTTTCAAGTACCGCGAAACACCCATTATAGTGCCGGTTGTGCCCATGGAGGAGACAAAGTGCGTGATCTTTCCCTGAGTATCTCGCCAGATTTCAGGACCCGTCCGCATGTAATGCGCATTCGGATTGTCGTGGTTGGCAAATTGATCAAGCACACGGCCCTTTCCCTCCCGCTCCATCGCTATGGCTAAATCCCTCGCGCCTTCCATTCCCTGCTGCTCCGACACTAGAATTAATTCTGCGCCATAAGCGCTCATGGACGCTTTACGCTCCGCGCTCATATTGTCTGGCATGATCAATATCAGTCGATATCCCTTGATAGCGCACACCATAGCCAGCGCTATTCCAGTGTTACCGCTGGTAGCCTCGATTAAAACATCTCCAGGAGTAATTTCACCGCGCAGCTCAGCCTGCACGATCATATTCAGCGCCGGTCTGTCTTTGACGGATCCCGCCGGATTGTTACCCTCAAGCTTGGCCAGAATCTTGTTTGAGGTGTCACCGGGCAGACGTTGCAATTGTACCAGCGGCGTATTGCCGATCAGCTCATCTATAGTTTGAAAAGACATGAAATTGTCCGCACCCCACAAATCAAGAGGCCGGATTCTATCCTTTTTGATAGGCAGCTTAAAGACGCAGGGCAGCAATCTCAGGAAAGACGAGCAAACAGCTCTCGGCTATTGAGTGGTTTACTTCCAAGATGTGCACGCAAAGCCTGACGGGTAATTTGCTTGGCTGCAGCTCTACTCCCCGGGTCATCGAATTTGAGTTCACGCAATGCGTTGATATGCGCTCCAAGAAATACATTATCAATTGCCTCTTCCTTGTCTCCGGCTATTCCTACCTGCTCAAAACCTAAATCAGGGACAAAAAGATACTTAGCTAAATTACTAATGGGTTGCCGTGAGACACAATCAAGTTCCAGATCTATCCCGTAGCCCAATTCGTCGAGCAGAGACATTTCAAATCGCCTTAGCACTCGATTTAATTCTTCATCCCCCCCGAGTGCAAGCAGAGCCTCCTGATACTTTTGGTACAGAGCAATATGCTCAACGTTGTTTATTAACAGTCGAATAATCAATTCGTTTACATAGAAACCGCTGAAGAGGCGCTCTCCTTTTAATTCGATTGCCGCGACACTGGTTTCGACGCTGGCGACAGTCTTTACCTCCCCTTTACCTGAAAAAGATACCAGCAGCGGCTGGAACACCTGAAGTAGACTGCGATATTTCGATCCAGAGCGTCGAGCCCCCCTCGCGACGGCCTTGACACGACCGTAATCAAGACAGAAAAAATCAAGCAACAGGCTGCTGTTCTGAAACGGCTGCTTATGCAATATATAAGCTGGCTGCAGATAAACGCGATTGTCCATTAATTGATTTTCGAGAACTCGCCGAAATTGAATTGTTAGTTGAGCTTTTTAAATTGACTGATAGTCCGTGTAGCCAAGACTTTTCAGAGCTCGCTCATTATCTGCCCACCCTGATCTCACCTTGACCCACAGTTTTAACATAACTTTCTTTTCGAATGCCTTCTCCATGTCTTCCCGGGCAGCCGAACCAACAAGTTTCAACCGGCTTCCCTCCTTACCTATCAGGATCTGCTTTTGGCCGGCTTTCTCGACCAAAATCAAGGCATCAACGTGTAATGTGCGACCCTGGTCTTGAAATTTTTCAATCTCCACGGTGGCTTCATAAGGTAATTCATCACCCAATTGGCGTATGATTTTTTCACGAACCATCTCCGCCGCAAGGAAACGGACACTTCTGTCAGTTACCTGATCAACTGGAAATAGGAATTGTCCCTCTGGCAAATATTGCCTGACTGCTTCATCTATGACTTCAAGATTGTGGCCTTTCAGGGCCGAAACCGGAATTATTTCAACAAAATGTCTTTTCGCAGACAACGCTTCAATGTGGGGCAGCAGACGTTTTTTATCCTGTAACTGGTCAACTTTATTTATCAGCAACAAAATCGGTTTGTTGACGTTCAGCAAGGCATTCAGCACCAGTTCATCCTCATCAGTCCAAGCGGTTCTCTCGACTATAAAAAATACGACATCAACATCGCTAATTACCCGTTCTACCGTCTCATTCATTAGTCGGTTGAGGGTTTTCTTGCGCTCGTGGTGGAGTCCAGGAGTATCGACGTAGATAAACTGAGTGTCCGAAGTGGAATGGACACCGAGTATGCGATGCCGAGTGGTTTGCGGTTTACGCGAGGTGATGCTTATTTTCTGGCGCAGAAAATGATTCAGCAACGTCGACTTGCCAACATTGGGACGCCCAACAAGAGCTATGAAGCCGCAGCGACTGTTTCTTTTTTCCTTTCGATTGTCATTCATTACTGACTTTCGAGAATGGTCAATATCCGGTCGGCTGCTTTCTGCTCTGCAATCCTCTTGCTCTTCCCAGTTCCGGATCTGGATTTCGAAAGCAAAACCACCTGGCAATCTACGGTGAATGTTTGATCGTGCGCTTCTCCGCTTATGTCGGTCACGCAGTAATTTGGTAACGGCAATCCCCTCGCTTGCATAAACTCCTGTAGCCTGGTCTTGCTATCCTTATGCCGTTTGCATATCTCTTTTGCTTCCAACCTGTCTGCATAAAATCGATCGATCACGGCTTCAGCTTCAGTGAGCCCTCCCTCGAGATATACCGCGGCAATCAGCGCTTCGATGGCATCCGCGAGAATCGAATCTCGTCGCTTACCTCCGCTTTTTAGCTCACCAGTTCCAAGGTTCAAGTATTGACCGAGTCCGATCTCTATTGCGATTTCAGCAAGCACCTGGCCATTTACCAGATTTGCCCGCATTCTACTCAAGTCACCCTCAGCAGCGGCTGGGAATTTTGCGAATAGGCGTTCAGCTATAACCATGTCTAGAATGGCGTCGCCAAGGAATTCCATTCTCTCATTGTGAATTTTGCCAACGCTTCGGTGCGTCAACGCCTGCCCGAGCAGGTTCCGATCCTCGAAAGAGTAACCTATGCTGGTCTCGAGTTTTCCCGGGTCTGCGGCCATTTACTATTGAGCTGTATGATCAAATACAGCAACGATATCCAGGTTGGCAATAAGAGGCATACGGCGTTCGTAGGCGATTCTGATAGTGGTTTGACCCCCGTTACGGCGTATTTCAATATCCGACAGATCAAAATCGTAGATACCGTTGATACGCAATGAGTCGGCGAATCTCTGCCTGATCTCAGATATCTGCAAACGATCGGCGGTACCATCATTTACCAGATCATCCGCCAGACCGTTTACAAACCCGTTATCCATGTAGGCCGGCGCTACTTTTAATCCAACCGTCAGGGTCGAGGCGATAAATATGCCGATTATCAATAAACCAAGTTTGGAAACACCCCGTTGATGGGCAGGACCTTTTAATTCCTTATTCATTGTATCCACCATTATTTTTGTAAAACTAGCCGTTTCGACTGTTGGTTTATGGCCCCTGAACTTTTATTATTTCTTTTAAATCAATTAGTTAATAGTTTTATACTAAGTGCAATCCAGGCTCAGGGACAAGTTCTAACTACTGTATCCGCTGATTTCTTGAAAAGTTTGGTAGATTGAGACCCGGATCCTTGTGCAACCAGATAGCGACGGCTTTGCCAATTATTTTAGATTCAGAAACGGGCCCCCAAACACGACTGTCGGCACTGTTATCGCGATTATCTCCCATCATAAAGTAGTGGCCCTCGGGAACGATCCATGAGGTTCGCCCCTGCCGTCCGAACTGCAAATCAGCCAGTTGAACCGAATGAACTCTATCACCCAATTCCTCATTAAAAAGTTGACCGGGAATAGACTCACTGCCGAACTCGATATTTGTCGGGCTGACAAAGTCTCGCATCATTTCTTCCCCGTTAATGAACAAGGTTTTGTCCTCATACCGTATTCTGTCTCCAGGCAACCCAATGACCCGCTTGATGTAATATTTATTTTCGTGAGGCGGAATGAAGACCATGACCTCACCACGCTGTGGTTCACCGATATCAACAAGCTTGGTTCCTAAGACCGGCAGGCGTAAACCATAGGAATATTTATTTACCAGGATGAAATCGCCTACCTGCAATGTCGGAATCATTGACCCCGTGGGAATCTGGTAAGGCTCGATTACGAAAGAGCGAAGAATTAATACGATCAACAGAACCGGGAAAAACGACTTTGCATATTCTACAACCACTGGCTCTCTGCCGAGACGCTCGAGTTCTGCTTCAATCTGTCCTTGACTGCGGGCGCTAGTTTGCCTTTCCTGAAAATCCTCAATGCTCCGCAACCTTGATCTTTTCAGCAGCAACGTATCAAGCAGCCAGACAAGGCCGCTTACGGCTACCAGAATCACTAATACCAGCGCGAAATCTATATCCATCAGGAATCAATCTTCAACACAGCCAGGAACGCCTCCTGCGGAACTTCTACATTTCCCACCTTCTTCATGCGCTTCTTACCTGCCTTCTGCTTCTCCAATAATTTCTTTTTTCGCGTTATGTCGCCACCATAACATTTAGCAGTCACGTTTTTTCGAAGTGCTTTGACGGTCTGTCTGGAAATAATTTGTCCACCTATCGCAGCCTGAATGGCGACATCATACAGCTGCCTGGGGATCAATTCTTTCATCTTTTCGGTCAACATACGACCTTTGGACTGAGCCTGATCCCTGTGCACAATTATAGCCAGTGCATCTACTTTATCACCGTTAATCAGAATATCTAACCGTACCAGGGTGGATTTTTCAAATCGCTGAAAATGATAATCCAGAGACGCGTAACCCCTGCTCACTGATTTCAGTCGATCGAAAAAATCCAGAACTACCTCGTTCATCGGCAGCTCATAATTCAGAGATACCTGCTTTCCGATGAACTGCATGTCTTTCTGAATACCACGTTTCTCGACGCATAAATTTATTACGTTACCGAGGTAGTCCTGGGGTACAAGAATATTGGCAAGCACGATTGGCTCACGCATCTCGGCGATGCTTGCTGTCGGTGGTAGCTTCGACGGACTATCCACCTTGACCACATCGCCATTGTTTAACAACACCTCATAAACAACTGTTGGCGCAGTGGTTATGAGAGACAAATCGTATTCCCGTTCCAGTCGCTCTTGAATAATCTCCATGTGCAACATGCCCAGAAATCCGCATCGAAAACCAAACCCAAGCGCATCGGAATTCTCAGGTTCGTAAAACAGCGAGGCATCATTTAAAGTCAACTTGGATAACGCATCTCGAAAACTTTCAAACTCATCAGATGAGACAGGGAAAAGGCCTGCATACACTTGCGGTTGAACTTTCCTAAATCCGGGCAGAGCCTCGACGCCTGGCGTCGAGGCGAGCGTTAGGGTATCGCCAACAGGAGCTCCGTGGATATCCTTTATGCCCGCAATTACGAATCCCACTTCACCGGCTGCGAGCAGATCAGTATCCCGGCGCTTTGGAGTGAACATTCCCACGCTGTCCACGAGATGTGCCTTGCCGATAGATTTTGCGATGATCTTGTCGCCCTTCTTGACATGCCCTTGCATAACACGCACCAGCGAGACGATACCCAGATAGTTATCAAACCAGGAGTCAATGATCAGTGCCTGTAATTCGGCCTGGCGGTTTCCGCTCGGTGGTGGCACCAGGCGCACAATCTGCTCCAAGATATCGTTCACACCCATACCGGTTTTGGCACTGGCGCAAACTGCTTCCGCAGCGTCGATGCCGATTATTTCCTCAATTTCAATACGCACTCGATCGGGATCTGCTTGAGGCAAATCCATTTTATTAAGTACCGGCAATACCTCCAGTCCCTGTTCGATGGCCGTATAGCAGGTGGCTACAGATTGCGCTTCCACACCCTGACCCGCATCTACCACCAGCAACGCTCCCTCGCAAGCAGACAGGGATCTTGAAACTTCGTAACTGAAATCTACATGGCCCGGAGTATCGATAAAATTTAACTGATAGCGTTTGCCGTCGCTGGCATCATAGTAGAGGGTTACGCTCTGGGCCTTGATGGTGATTCCGCGCTCTCGTTCAATTTCCAGGGTATCCAGCATCTGTTCAGAGAGCTCTCGCTCTGATACTCCACCGCATAACTGGATAAACCGGTCAGCGAGAGTCGATTTCCCGTGATCGATATGCGCAATAATGGAAAAGTTTCTAATGTGGCTAAGATCGCTCACCAGGATAGAATTCCAACTGGGGTATACGAAGGAGGTCGCAATTCTAAATTAATTGCTGAATTGTGTCAGTGAGTTTCGCGCGTCTCCGGTACTGTGTGACCGGGAACGAAGCTGCCAGTAGCCGTTTTTCCTAATCTAAGTCGAGGGCCAGAGTTGTTCCACGTCCTTCTCTGACAATCCTGACAGGAACAAACCCGTTGCTCGGAAGGTCCCTGAGAACCTGCGCAAATTGCTCTGCGCTGACTATTTCCTGACGATTCAAGGATACGATTACATCGTCGGCGATAATTCCAGCGTCTTCGGCAGGCCCGGGAATTACTTCCACTACGCGAACTCCAGACAGACCCGAAACCTGCCTGGCTTCCCTGCTCAAGTCGGCTACACGCAGACCAAGAGGATTGACGCCTTGAGGTACGCTTTGAACAACCTCCTCCTGCGCGATATTCAGCGGCGAACTTCCCAGTACCACGTTCACGTTTAAACGCTGTCCATTTCTGTAAACTAGCATCTGGGAACTTGTCCCGGGCTTGTTCTGGCCCACGAAAAACGGCAGATCAGCCGAACGCTCAATCTCCCGTCCATCAAACTCGAGAATTATATCCTCATTCTGGATTCCCGCCTGATCAGCAGGACTGCCGGGAGACACGAGATCAACAAAAGCCCCCATTGGGCGCTCAAGGTCGAATGACTCCGCCAGCGCAAAACTGACTTCCTTAATTTGCACTCCCAGCAAACCTCGTTGCACAGCACCCGTGTCCCTCAGCTGGTCAACAACATTAATTGCTACGTTTGATGGAATCGAAAACGAGATTCCGTTTGAAGTTCCGGTGCTGCTGAGAATCTGCGAATTGATACCGATAACTTCGCCGTCGAGATTAAAAAGCGGGCCACCGGAATTACCCTGGTTAATCGCAACATCGCTTTGAATGAACGACATGTAGTTGTAGCGACTATTACCCGGAATTGAGCGACCCTTGGCGGATACGATGCCTGCCGCAGCGGAGAATTCCAGGCCAAAAGGTGAACCGATAGCCAATACCCAGTCGCCCACTCTCACCTGGTCTGAATCACCCATTTTTACTGCCGGCAATCCCTGCGCGTCAATTTTCAGCACAGCCAAATCTGATGGCTCGTCAAGGCCTACAACCCTAGCGCTGAATTCTCTTCGATCTGTGAGGTAAACAGTAATATCTTCCGCGCCCACCACCACATGATGATTGGTAATTATGAATCCGTCTGAGGACACTATGAAACCGGAACCCACAGAGCCCCTTGGGCTCATTTGCGGCTCTCCCGATTCAGGTTCAATTTCCAGGGGCTCATCAGGATTGACTCGTCGCCGCAGAAATTCCTCGAGATCCCGATCTGACATAAATCCCGGGGTTTCCACCATCCTGATTGCGGCTATTTCCACGATAGTTGCCGCGTTGGCTTCAACCAGATCGGCAAAATTGGGTAAGCTCACCGCAGCATTGGCGGATGCCTGCATAACCATAGTAACAAGCAGCGCGACACCATAAAGTGTTTGACGAAATTCAGTGAGATTGAGAAGGATCATATGCAGCTCAGCCAAATAATTCGTGGTCGTTAGAAATCTGTTCTCTTGTCCACCCCGGATATTGCCTCGCAAATACGGAGATTCCGGGGAGCAGAGTGTACTTTAGCACTACGTAGAGGTAAACCAAGATGGTTCAGGCCCTGAATAAAAAAGGCCGGACAAACAGGAAAAAAATCAATAAATTAGTAGCTTGCTGACTATTGGGGGTCCTGCAGTTCATTGACCAGACGGTAAAACGGAGAATCCTGCAATTGCTCGATTTGCTGAGGCTCATCAGGGGTAATGGAGACGCTTCTTATGTAATCCTCCAGACGCTGGCGTGCGTCCGGGTCAACTTCCCGTACTGTGGGGTTCAACGTATTTCCATCCGCCAGCGCGCTAATCGCTGACACACTGGAATCACTGGGCATTGCGGGGTCAAGATTTTGCTCCCTGGCTATCGCAAGCGGCGATTCCGTGAGAGGTTGATTAACGGCTGACTGCATACCAAGAAAAAATGCCGCAGCAACGGATGCCGCAATTGCGAGTTTGACCAGCGGCTTTTGCCACTGGAATGGATTTTCGCCCTCACTCGGAATTGAGACCGAAGGCTCATTCGCTATGGCTCGGGATACGGCATTACTAAAATTCGCATTGCCAACGTTAAGGGACTTGCTGGCCTTGATATTATCATCATGCAACAAAGCCTGAACCAAACTCATACGTCGCCACAAGTCTGAAATTTCTGGATTGTGATCGATCGTACTTAGTAATCGACGAACCTCGAATTCGTTCGCCTCATTATCCAGCATCGCTGAAAGCGTTTCTTTGTCGTGATTATTCATACTACTCATTGTGCATGATACCTACATCAATTCGCGAATTCGTTTATCGATTGCTTCACGAGCCCTGAAAATTCGTGATCGCACCGTTCCCACCGGACAATCCATAATCTCAGTAATGTCTTCGTAGCTTAACCCGGAAAACTCTCTCAGGGTAAACGCTGTTTTCAATTCCTCTGGCAACTCGTCGATTGCCTTCTCTATAGCCTGCTTTAAATCCTCGGTAACCAGGCTTTCTTCCGGCGATTCCAATTCCCTGAGGGACATCGCCAGATCATTATTCTGACTTTCATCAACGTCCATATCGACTGCTGGTGGCCTGCGGCTTTTTGCTACCAGATGATTCTTGGCAGTATTCACCGCAATCCGATACAGCCACGTGTAAAAGGCGCTTTCCCCGCGGAATAGCGACAGCGCCCTGTATGCCTTTATAAAGGCTTCCTGACTAACGTCCTCTACCTCCTGGGGATCATTGACGAACCGTGCTATCAATGCAATCACCCGCTGCTGATAGCGTACTACCAGCAAATTAAACGCCTGCTTATCTCCCTCAAGCACCCGGTCAACCAGCTGCTGGTCGGTATCCTTGCTCACCGTGTTCCAACTCCATCACTCAGCCCGGGGAACCTAGCTGGAACATTCATAGACGTTCATGCTCATAGACCGCAGGGATGTTCAAAAGTTCTGCAAAACTATAAAATTCTGACAATTTCATTACAACACCGCTACAAACTTGTTTGTCTGGGCATAAGTTACAGGACACAGGGGCCTGCCCCTTCCCGGTCGACCAATAAAATCCTTTAATTTCAATAGCATACAGCCTTGCCTAACAGCCTCATAGAACATTGATATGACAATTGGCCGACCTAGTGACCCATCCGGGGCCAGCCATGATACCGATATATTAATCATCGGCAGCGGCGCGGCCGGGCTTACCCTGGCTTTGCGATGCGCAGATTTCGCCAGAATTAAAGTGATAAGCAAGGGCAGCCTTAAAGAAGGCGCCACATTCTATGCACAGGGTGGAATTGCCGCGGTGCTGGACGATCAGGACAGCGTAGACGCTCACGTTGCCGATACGCTGGTTGCCGGTGTGGGATTGTGCCACGAAGACATGGTCCGTTTTGTGATTTCTAACAGCACCGACTGCGTCCGCTGGCTTGTCGACCAGGGAGTTCCTTTCACGACCAAACAGAAGGCCCAGGCACGCGAAGACATTCAATTTTCCAAATCGGTGCCGCACACGGACGATCTGACCTCTCTGCACCTCACCAAGGAAGGAGGCCATAGCCATCGCCGCATTATCCATGCCACCGATGCTACCGGCAAAGCAGTTTTCAAAACTCTCAAGCAGAAAGCCCTAGAACATCCGAATATTGAATTGCTAGAACATCACATCGCCGTCGATTTGCTCACCAGAAAAAAGCTGGGACTGCCCGGACAGGCATGCATCGGCGCCTACATCATGGATTCCAAAACTAACCGAATACAGCTTGTGCGCTCCAGATTCGTGGTACTTGCCACCGGCGGAGCCAGTAAAGCATACCTGTATACGACCAATCCTGACGGCGCCAGTGGCGATGGCATCGCTATGGCCTGGCGCGCCGGTTGCAGAGTCGCCAACATGGAGTTCAATCAATTCCATCCGACCTGCCTGTTTCATCCCCATGCCAAGTCATTCTTAATTACCGAGGCCCTGCGCGGCGAAGGAGCCTGGCTGGAGCTTCCTGATGGCTCACGCTTTATGGAAAAATTTGACGAAAGGCTTGAACTGGCGCCTCGAGATATAGTCGCACGCGCGATCGACCATGAAATGAAACGCTTGGGCTGTGACTGCGTTTACCTGAATATTACGCACAAACCGGCTGACTTTATATTGAGCCACTTTCCAACGATTCACAAAAAATGTCTGAAATTCGGCATCGATATTTGCAAGGACCGCATACCCGTGGTCCCCGCAGCTCATTATACCTGTGGGGGTGTCATCGTAAATCAGTATGGAGAAACTGATATACCGAACCTGTTTGCCATAGGTGAAACAAGCTTTACCGGGTTGCATGGTGCAAATCGCATGGCCAGCAATTCGCTGCTTGAATGCTTTGTGCTTGCGTTCTCTGCATCGCAGCAAATCGAACGGAAATTTGCGAGTACCGAAATCCCCCAGCTTGGGCAGCCCTGGGATGAAAGCCGAGTTTATCAATCAGAGGATGATGTATTGATTTCCCACAACTGGCATGAATTACGGCGCTTTATGTGGGACTTTGTCGGCATTGTTCGCACCGATCGACGCCTGCAACGTGCTCAGCGTCGCGTGCGCGTGCTGGAGCAGGAAGTCGAAGACTACTATCGCCACTACAAAATCAATTCCGATCTACTTGAGTTAAGGAATCTCGTACTGGTCGCGCAACTTATAATTGATAGTGCCCTACAACGCAAAGAAAGTCGGGGCCTGCATTACACACTGGACTATACCGATAGGGCTGAGATTGCGGTCGATACCATATTAGTGCCGGATTAGTTTTCACGAATTCTCACCATAGCGCAGCAGCCGAGCAAGCTGCTTGCGCTGATAAACAGGCACCCCCCCTGCTACGGCCGATACCGTGACACGGCTGCAGAATGAAAATCGGCGAGTTATTTCAGCGCGCACCGGTTGAATCTTCTGGAATTCCAAAATTGTAAGAAGACTGCTGCCGCAAGGGACCGCGACAAGCTGGGCTGATATTTCCCCATTACGAGTAGACAATAGCGCACGGCCATCAGCGTGAAGTCTGAGGCTAGTAATAGAACTTTTGAGCAGCAGCAAACTCCGATATCCCTGGAAAGCGCTATGCCATAGAAGAATCCCCGTCGCTGACAACCTGATCGAAATTCCCAAATCCAGATTCCAGATAACGTAGGAACAAACGATGTGGCACACGGCCAGTGAAACCACCTCAAGCTTTGCGGCCTGAAATTCAAGTAAAACCAATTAAGATGTTATCCAGATCAGCAGAAAGCATTCAGTCTTGCTCTGAGTTTAGACGTTACTGCGGGCGTGAGCCAATATCAGGTCAATAATCTCTTTGAGAGACGACTCCGTCGGCGCCTGGCTTTGCAACAGCCAATGATATAGATCCTGATCTTCATAACTGAGTAATTGCCGATAGTGCTCTTGTTGAGAAGAGCTCAGGGTTTCAAAGCAGTGTCTGGCGAACGGCTCAAGCAATAAATCGAGCTCTAACATGCCCCGACGGCTATGCCATATCGCCCGATTTTTGTCTGATACGGTCATAGGGAAATAACTTCAAGGCAGACATTTAAATTGAACTTCAGTTTATGGATTATCCGTAAAATCGTATTATGATGCGACCCCCTGGAGACCCAGGAGCAGGAGGTTAACTCCTCGCCCCTTGTTGCCGGACCCTTTGGAAGACTGGACACTTTCTGGTAGTAGCAATCTATGCAATACATTCAGTTTAAAGCTTACGATTTTATCGCCATAGAAGGCGAAGAAGCCAAGAAATTTCTACAGGGTCAGGTCACTTGCGACATTGACAGCCTCTCGCCATCGCATTCCATAGCGGGCGCTTTGTGCAACATCAAGGGACGAGTGGTCAGTGACTTTCGACTCGTTGAATATCGAGGCTCGTGTTACATGCTGCTGGCAGCGGGCATGGCGGATATCGTTAAGCCGGTGCTCGATAAATATATGGTTTTTTCCCGCGCAGTAAGTCGGCTGGCAAGCGGCGAAATTCGACGCATAGGCCTACTCGGCGATTTGCAGCATTCGCTAATCAGCGAACTCTTCACAGACCTGCCAGATGATGACACCAATGTTATCGCCCACGGCGATAACATTCTGCTTAAAATACCGGGAATCACACCCCGCCATGAACTCTGGCAATTTGGGTCGCAGACGTCTACGGGGGACAACTTGATCTTGTCAATACTAGAAGGCGTTGATAGGGCTCCCGAGGAACGCTGGATTCTCGAGGATATCCAAGGAGGCGTTGCGCACATAACACCATCACACTCCGACTATCACTTGCCTGAAGCCCTTAATTACGACCTTAATGGTATTGTCAGTTTTACCAAGGGCTGCTACACCGGTCAGGAAATTGTTGCGCGAATGCACTATCGGGGCACAGCAAAGAAACGGTTATTCTGCGGGGTATCGGGATTCGAGACCCTGCAACCTGAGTCAATTACCTGCATTAGCTCGGATTCGGGAGTGGAGGTGACGGGCGAAATCATCAACAGCGCACACGATGACAAGAGAAACTGTTTTGTGCTGGCTGTCTTACCCTCCAATGCAGCGGAAGCGAACGTCAGAGTATTCCTGAATGATGATCCTGCATTGTCTGTCAGGCTAAAATCATTGCCCTACATTGTCGGCTGAATCGTCATCCTGTGCCCGGAATGGTTTGATTCGGTTGCCGATGCGGTCCCATGCTTTACTCACCAGACTATGCTGGCAGTTTTCCAACATCTGAATAAGGTCAATGCGATTAGTAATCGCCGAGGCATCAACTTCTTTTTCCAGAATTTTCTGATTCAATTTCACCGCATCAGCCAGTCGCAAAAGGAATAGAATCCTTCCGCCATCTTCAGGGTTGGCGCGCGGGAACACCGGGTACGAGCCGTACTCTGTCAATAACGAAAAACATCGTTCTATGTCATTCTCATTAAGCGCCAGCTGAATTGGAATCAGACTATTGCTGTCGAGCCGTCGCCGGGCTTTTTCCATGCCGGCAATATCGGGATGATGATCTTCGAAAAAGATGAGATTGCTCATCTCTAAGGTGCCTTTAACCAAAAAAAACTGAGCGAGTTTGCGTTGACTTGATCCCCGCGTCAACTATTTAAACCAACCGAGTCGCCCGCAACTGGTAATTCGCTTTATTTCATGGCTTAACTACTGGGAATTCCAAGTCCAAGGAATCTTAGGATTTTTAATCCGACATTCAGGGATTTTGATGCCTTTGCGGTGGACACACGAGTCGCTGGACTGTGGCTTCGGGCAGTCGCATTGATAGGCGACTGCTTCTATTTAGGAATTATTCTTACTATAAACAAAGGCTGTGCGAACAGATATGAATAGATTCCCAAAATAATTAGAAGACATAATCAAGCTGAAGACTAAGTTCGCGACCTCGATTATATCCTGTCGAGATAAAACCACCTTGAGTGATCTCGAACCTTTCATCAAGTATGTTCCTGGCCTTTGCGGTTATCTTCCAACCGTCAACAAGTTCACGAATAAACACAAAATTGAGCTCGCCAAAACCCTCTTCAATTAGGTCTGGTGCACCTT
>Ga0255776_10001678_pt1 | contig 25171 bp, 22 predicted proteins | sample 071ome_19_FD_179974 | JGI IMG/M metagenome (GOLD analysis project Ga0255776, IMG submission 179974) | Coastal salt marsh microbial communities from the Groves Creek Marsh, Skidaway Island, Georgia - 071413AT metaG (version 2) | ecosystem: Environmental > Aquatic > Marine > Intertidal zone >... | reverse complement strand
CATCACGGAGAAATCTTCCACATCCAACCCACGTTCCTGCATCGACTCTTTCAATAGTATCGGCGGCTCATCCATTTCTTCGTCGGTTAAAATGAAAGTCCCCCAATGCATACCGATGGCTTTATCAGCATTCAGATCCAGAAATACCTGCACGGCTTCCTCAGGCGCCATGTGTGCATCTTTCATAAACCAGCGCGGGTCGTACGCGCCAATAGGAATCGTGGCCAGGTCAATGCCCGGATAAGCGGTACCTATGTCTTTAAAATCTTTTGAGTAGCCACTGTCTCCCGTATGAAAAAATCGGAAGTCGGCAATATCCACCAACCAGCCAGCCCACAACGATTGGTTGCGATCAAAAAAGGTTCGCTGGGACCAATGTTTCACCGGCAGAGCTGTTAATCGGATGCCATCAGCTTCATAAGATTGCCACCAATCCAGCTCGACGGCGGTGTCGATACCGTAATCTTCAAGTTCCTTTTTTAATCCCAGCGGCACCAGAAATAGCGGCGGCGCGTCTGCTTGCTGCTTATAGAGCTGGGTTAATGACGCTTCATCGAGATGATCGTAGTGATTATGAGAGATGACCACCGCATGTATCTCTGGGAGCTCCGAGATATCTACTGGCGGCTTAACGATGCGCTCCGGACCAGCAAAACTTAGCGGCGACGCACGCTCAGAAAAATGTGGATCAGTCAGGATGTTTTTACCATTCACCTGTAATAAAAACGCACTGTGACCCAGCCAGGTAATCTGCGACTGCTGGGGCGCATGCAATTGCTGGGGATCCGGTGTCAGTACTTCAAACGCCAGCGCCTTAGGCTCAGTCCGACCCCAACGCCATTTCAGCAAATCAGTGAAGGACTTACTGATAGCCTGACCATCAGTGTTCACAAAGGTGCCATCAGGGCGATGGTGTGCCGGTCGCTCATTGGTGTCCGGTGCTTCAGGAATAGAGGTACAGGCTAGGCTAATGATGGCCAGCGTGGCCAATGAAAGTGATCGATACATGAGGGTGCTTTTCGTAGAACAAAAGCACAGACTCGTCGATTCAGATAAGGCTTGCAACCTCAGCAACAGTCTGTTGCTCGCGAGACCCTTTTGCGACCGCCACTAAGATCGACATCCGGGCCGACTCTCAAACCGCCCCCGGGTCACTACCACAGCACCTCCGCTAGCTTCAATGTCTCCTTGCCGTGGAGCTTTGAACCGTACTCGGAGTTCGTACACGATTCACTTGTAACAACTCGTTCCAGCATCCAGTAGGTCACCGAACCGGGGAAAACCGCCGTTCACGGATGATTAACCACTTTCGCTAGACAAGCCTTCCTCAAGTTTATCTGGTATCCGGAGGAAACGATCATTGGCGTGCGCTAAAGATATAGGAGACCAAACATGAACAAATACGATGTACTTCATAACAAACATGTAGAATATTTAAGTTAATACTCCGCAATACGCCACTGTCGTCACCTCGAATCCCATCCTTTGGCTAACCCAGTACACTACTTCAAAAAAAAGGATTCACCATGTCACGACTCTCTCTCGGCTTGCGTCTCGCGGCCGTCTCTAGCGTTGCCGTTTTGTCCAGCGGATGCATTCTCAACGATATTCCTCTGGGCACTGGTTACGCCGCTAAGTACATGTGCTCTGGCCTGTGGGTCAGTGGTCTGGATGAAGATCGCCTGCGAGACGACTACATCGCACCTCAGGTATCTCCCCTGCCGCTTATTTGGGAGTTCGATATTGATTATTCAATGCAGACCGTGAGCGTGCGCGACCGCCTACTCGGACAAACAAACCGTCATACCGCGTATTTCCGGGAAGGCATTGGTTGCACGCTGGTGCAGGACGAAGCACTCAGTACGCTTGATGACCAGGCGCCCGAGCTGGTTTCACCTCCGGCACTCAACCCATTTACTGCGTGGCCACATGGCAGCAGTAGCATTGCGGAGCTCAGTCCGTACTTCGATCACAATGCACTGGATCAGGCGCTGGAGTCTGCGTTCGTCGAGACCGACGACGAGGCACCACGCAATACATTAGCGGTGGCTGTCGTGCATCGTGGAACCTTGATCGCAGAGCGCTACGCTGACCACATTGACCGGGATACCCCACTGCTCAGCTGGTCCATGGCCAAAACCATTACCGCCATGGGCATTGGTGCACTGGTAAATGAGCAACGATTGAATCCAGCGGCACCAGCCCCAGTCGATGCTTGGGCCGGCACCGAAAAAGCAGACATTACCCTAGAGCACCTGCTGCACATGTCCGCCGGTTTGCAGTGGAATGAAGCGGCGCAAGGCGATGATCCGGATCAAGGCTATGGCTTATTCGAAGTCAGCGATATGGCGGGTTACTACGCCGATAAACCCGTCGAGAGTGCGCCGGGCACTGTCTTTAACTACTCAACAGGGCAAAGCAATCTGCTAGCGCGTATTGCTCAGCAGGAAGTGGGCGGCACCTTGAGTGATTACTATCAGTTCATCAACCAAGCGCTGTTTCAGCCGCTGGGCATTACCAGTGCCGTGGTCGAGTTTGATGTGAGTGGTCATCCTGTTGGTGGCGCCTTTCATTACCTGACAGCTCGAGACTGGGCACGCCTGGGGTTATTGCTGCAACGCGGCGGTGACTGGTTTGGTGAGCAAGTGCTATCGGCTCAGTGGGTCTCAGCCATGACTCAACCTTCACCGGCGAACCCTTCCTATGGCTATCAGACCTGGCTCAATACGGATCAGGCATTCTGGCCAAGCCTACCTGCCGGCACATTTGCGATGCGTGGCTTTCAGGGCCAGGTGGTAATGATTATTCCTGAGCACGAACTCGTGATTGTCCGTGCAGGGGTGACCTTCACCGGTGACGAGGGAGCTGGCATTGAAGCCCTGGCTCAAGACATTATTCGCGCTAAGGCACCAAGATAACGGTCACTGACGAAGCCGTCAGCGCAGAGCCCTCACGACGATGAGGGCTCACCAACCTTTAATAAGCTGGCTTTTGCGTCCCCAAACATAATCTGTAACTGCATTTTCTGCACCCGACGTCCACGTTGCGCCAACCAGGATTTACCGCCCGGAATCCCCCGCGCGACTGCCTGAACCAGCAAATTAGCGGGCGCAAATATCAACGGAAACCAAGGCAGTGCCGATGACGGCAGCCCCAGCGCCTTGCATCCTCCCCGTCCCACAAAGAAACGCACAATACTCAGGTGTACCTGCCGGTGCCAACGGGCACTCCACTGCCCGCGCCACGGCAAAGACAGTGCTCCCATTCGAATAATGTCTGGATAGTGACGCCCTAACGGTTCGTCCAATAGGGCCCGCCCCAGCTGCGCCGAGGTTTCATCCGCCGTCGCCTGACTCAGCAGGTTGCGGTACAGGGCAATACGACCCGCTTGCTCATCATCAACCAGTAAGTGCTCATCCACACCCATCAGCCAAGCGTTGTAACGCCATAAGTGCATCACCGCATCCGCCTCCTTCTGGCTGACCGATGTGCCCAATAAGCGCTGCCCCAACAGAAACATCACAGAGAAAGCCAGATACGTCACCTGCATGTCCAGTTGGTTTACTGGCAACCCCAGATAGTCGTGATCCCAGTCCTCCCGTAAACGTAACTGGCGGCGAACCATGGCGTGAATCAGTCGCACTTTTAATGTCCCTCGCCAGCCAGCCTGACCAGGCAACAGCGCACCGGGCTCGGTGCAATCCATCCACCACTTGGTGGTTTCAGCAACTCGACGCGCTGCTCCCTTTTCCAAAGCACCGGTACGCACCAGAGTCTGGTTGATCGCACTCGCCTGATACCCGGCCATCAGGCCGAAATCCCGCAAGACTCGCATCCCCGTGCGACCTGAACGCGCAATGACCTCACACGCCTTATCCAGCTTTTCGGGCACCACCCAATCCGGAAGTGTTTGGGTTGCACTAAGCAAGGCATGGATCTCGGCGGAGTCGCTCGGTGCTGATGTTCTCGGCTTATCATGCATCTCGCCATTTAACTCGCCGTCCGCCTCATCATCGATTTCACCCGCCGCCTCATCGCTAAGCATCAACGCGGCTTCAATCCTGGACCAACCGCCTCGGCCAGCGTCACTGGCAAGCCATTCGGCAACGGCATCGGCCAACGGGTCGCCCTGCGTCAGCGTCTCTCCCAACGACTGCCACTCTGCCGCCGAAGGCTCCGCCGCATCACGATCCTGAATAAACCAAAGTAACGACGAGGCGATACGACGCGATTGGTTCAGATGTACGCCGTGGCGCTCGGGTAACGAGACAGCCGGCTTGATTCCATGCTTCATCCGCTGTTATCCTGATTGGTACTATTGCGTACCAGCATGAAAGCAACACCTGGTACTGTCAAGTACCAATTCGTATGAACACAGGTTGCATCAATACAGGAAATCGCCATGAATACCGCCGTGATGGATTATCGACAACGTCTACTGAAAGCCCTTGAACAGGCATTGGCAGAGAAGCCCTATCGGGACGTCACACTGTCCGATATCACAGCCGCGGCCAAAGTCTCCCGTCGAACTTTTTATGAACATTTCAGCAACAAAGATGAGTGTCTGCTGGCGCTGTCAGAACAAACCTGTCAGGGCATCCTGACCTTGATTCTGGCATCGTTTTCATTGGATGACGTTTGGGAAGATGTCGTCACTAAAGTCACCATGGCCTACCTGACGTACATCAACGACCATCCGGACACCATGCTGGCCCTCTATACAGAGGTGATGACACTGGGTCAGGCGGGTATGGCATCGCGCCGAAAAATCGCAGAGACATTCGCCGAGCTACTACGCAGCCAGACCCACATCCGACAGGCGCGCGGAGAAATCAGTCGCAGTATTGATTCGGCGACGGGCTTAGCGTTAGTGGCAGGTATTAATGAGTTGATTCTCTATCGACTGTTAGATAAAGAAAAAGACGATCGTCCGTTCCAATCACTGGCACCCACGGCCATCGGCCTGGTGATGCGCCTGACAACGGATGACGATCACCAAGCGGACAAGAAAAACGCCTGATCAAACAGCCCCTGACGTATGTCGATGTACATACGCCAGGGCTTCAGGGCATTAAAACACCCGTGTAATGCCGCTTATTCAGGTAGGCACTGAACGTCGTCGGATACTTTGCGCATGACCAACATTACCTGGCCCACGTGCAGGCCAAATTTACTCATGCGGGTTTCGTTAATCACCACGCCATCGGCAACCTGAAACATCCAGTCCTCCATGTTCAGATCAATGGTGTCTCCCGGTTCGCCGTAACGCAGTGTGTATTGCATGTAAATGGCATTCCCTGCCCAGGTCATTTCCGTTGCCTCGGGTACGTCGGTGGCTTTCGCCATCAGCACGTCACGGCCCTCTTTGACAGCCGGTGTTAACGTCCAGACCCGGGTTTCTTCAGTGGGCTCACTGCCTGCGTCATCGACAAAATAAAAGACCTCATCCAGCGTCCCGACGCCCTGCTCGTCCCACGTACCAACAATGCGGGCATTGAAGGAACGAATCTGTGCACCACTGCGATCCCGCACGACACCGTCAGCGCAGACTTTGCCGTCAAAGAAGACGCGAGGATCAAGCACAGGTTCCCGACCGGCGGCATGATCCACCGACAAGCCACTGCACGCATTAAGCAAAAACACCGTCGACAACACGGCAAGTGACGTGAACCTACGCGACGTAAACTGCAGTGACTTAAACGACAGAGACTCAAACCAACCCAACATACCAACCTCCAGACGCGCTCGAGCTGAGCGAATACTTATTCAAATATTGTACAGAGTATGTCGCTGTCGGCTTGAGACTGCAACTGAGACCACCGGGAAGGGTCTAACCCCGCTTTAGAACGAGGTATAAAACGAGCCTCAGAACAAACCCTGATTCATGATCCAGCCCACCAGAATGACCTGAGGGACAGTGACCAAAGGCAAGAACAAAGCGATCTTCCAGCTCTTTGTGGTTTCCTTTAAGGCCATGATCTCGGTGTAGTCTGTCGCCGCCCCCGCCATCAGGAACGTAAAGGCATTACCGGGAGCGCCGGCGCGATTAAACAAGTCAGCCGCGATGGGGCTGGAGCCTTCGGAACACACTTCCATTACCGTGGTCGCCAACAGGGTAAACATCAGGCCACTCAGCGTCGCACCAAACCACACGCCGAAAGACTCCGGGGGAACAAAGATTCGGATCAGCACCACCAGCACCACACCAAACACCACCCAGCGCAGCACCATTCTGGATTCTTTCAGCCCCTGCCAGAACAGAGCAAGTAATGCACGAGGCCCCCACTCATGTGCCTGCCACGAGGCGCGCAATGCAGGCATCAGAGCGCCAGCCTCGACCTCTGTTTTATAAGGGTTTGCAGGGAGATGGCCTGCGGCGACGAGGCGATCAAAGACCCAACCGCTGACCCAGGCAATGACCAATGACCCGGCAATAAAAAGCAACGTCCAGGGCAATCCAATTAACCCCACCAGAATCAGGGTTAAGGTCAACGAGTTCCAAGGGCTGGCAATTAGAAATGCCATGACCTGTCCCAGGCTGGCACCGCGCTCATAGAGCTTCATGGCCACCATCAGAATCCCATGATTGCACAAGTCGAGCAGTAAGCCCGCTAGGGTCGCGCGCACCAGTCCCGTTTTGGTTCCGCCTTGACCCAGTACCGACATAATGGCCTCTCGAGGAATACGACCCAGCAGCCCGACAAATAACGCTGCTGACAGAATTCCCCACCACATGGCATTCACCATCTCGTGGCTGGTGTGAAACCAAGTCATCAACCAAGACGATTCCGCCAGCCATTCAGGCAGCCACTCAGACAGCCAACCTGCCAATGCCATGCCATTCGCGTGATCAGCGGCGTGTTCAGCCGTGTGATCTAGGGCCTGATCGACATCGTGTCCCATCAGCAGAAACCCGAGGTAACCAAGCACTACCACAGGTAAGCTTCCCCACAGCAACCAATCGATACGCTGGCGCTCTGATGGGCTGCAACAACCAGCCTCCTCGGCACTGGGTTCGGTTCCGCAACAGCTCATGCTGACGCTTGGGGTAGCGCTCTCACCACAACAGCCTGACGTGACCTTAGAGTCAGCCGTAGCAGCTTGCTCAGTCACTCTGGTATCTGCCGAATGACATGCATCCTCTTTGTGCGACTCAGGCGACGAGCCACAACACGAACCGCGTTTCTCAGACTCAGGCTTCATGGTGAACTCCTTCGATTAAATGGCAAATATGCTCTCCGCAAGGCTGACAATCCGGCAAAGATCGCCACTGCTGAGTGGTGACCTCCATGCGCTTAACCAGAGATTGCAGCGATGCCAGCTTGGCTCTGGCATCGTTCAAACGTTGCTCAATAAGATCCCTCGCCTGTGGGCAAGGTGATGTGCCATCCTCAGACGCCGACAGCAGTTGCGCGACATCATCCAGCGTAAACCCAAGCTCTCTGGCACTCAGAATAAAACGAAGTCGCCGGCACTCTTCGTCACCAAACTGGTGATAACCCGATTCGTCTTTACGAGGGCGAAGCAGCTCCATCCTGACGTAATGTCGTACGGTATTGACGTTAACTTCGAACACCTTAGCGATTTGTCCGGCTTTCATAGCGGCCTCCTGCTTCATGACATGCGTGGGCTGGCATAGTGTTAACGCGAATCGAGATTGCAACAATACGCCACACCGATATTGGTAGAATAAACCTTTGAGCTACTCACAGGTCAAGCCCCGCATGTCATCAAAAAAACGAACCTGAATCACTGAGATAAAAAACGGAAAGGGAAAGTCATGCAAAGTGTGGTGTGATTCCGGGCAGGCCAGCGCGAGCTGCGCTATTGTGATCACTAACAACACGAACCGGATCGACTCAGTGAATCGGATTCTCGCCCTGGTTGTAACCCTGATGACGCTCAGTCTGCTATCGAGCCTCAGTTACAGCAAAGACATCATTATCGACGACGAGTTTCGCAGCCAGCCGTTAGGCGAAGGTCTGCGTTACTGGTTGGCGACCAGTCACGATGACCGACCGCCCCCATTATCATCGCCACTTTGGCAAACCAGCGAATCGACCCTGACCTTTGGCTTCGATCAACGCCAACTCTGGGTTACCTTCCGCATTCAGAATTACAGCAGCGACACCGCCCGGCTGGTGCTTGATATTCAGTACCCTCTGCTGGACGTTGTCGGGATCGAGTTCCGAAATGGTAACCCGAGAAGCCTCCACTTGCCCCCCGAACTGCCGACCGAACTGTTACTTGGCGATACGGTCGAGCAAACGCCTGGATTACCGAAACACCCGCATCTGATCGCCCCGTTTGACCTGCCCGTAGGCAGCAGTGTCGATGTCGTCATGCGTATTCATACCGAGGCCACCCTGAATGTACCCATGATCCTGTGGGATAATCTGACCTTTATTGAGCAAACGCAGAAGAGCATTGCCTACTACGTCTTTCTCTACGGCATCCTCATCGGTATTGCTCTGTACCATCTGGTGCTGTTTATTCAGGTTAAAGAGACCGGGTTCTTGTGGTTCTCCTTGTTCCTGATGTCTCTGGTCAGCGTGTTTGCCTATTTCCAGGGCTTTCTGACCACCTATGTCACCAACAACTATCAGCAGTACAACAATCAGTTACTGGTCTGGGGGTACGCTCTGACCGCATGCTTCTGTGGCATGTACATTCTGCGGGTTCTCAGCCTACGACGCACTCAACCGGGTCATACCCGCAGCGTATACTTTATGATGGCCACGGGTGTGGTTCTCATTGTCGCCGCCCCCTTTACTGGCTACGACATCATGATTCGCGTGCTCACGGGCTACGCAATCATGAGCGTCGTGATTGTATTTTCTGCCCAGATCCGTCGTGCTCTTGACGGCTTTGAGCCAGCCTACTACGCCACGCTGGCGGGCGCCTTCTGCGTTGCTGGCATGGGGGTAACCCTGTTTGAAAAAACCGGCATGGTTACCTCAACCTTCTTTACCCGCTCTGCAGGTGATCTGGGTTTTACTCTGATGGCTATGATGTATGCCCTGTCATTGTCACAACGGATGAAATGGGAGCAGTCACAGCGCCGTCTGGCACAGCGACGTAATCTCGAAGTACAGGCCGAATTGCTGTCGACTCAGACACAATTGAACAAAGAATTGGATTCTCTGGTACAGGATCGCACCAAGGCATTAGAAGACGCCAATGAGAAACTGAAAAAAATAAGCATCACCGATCCCCTGACCGGACTGGCTAACCGTCGCCACTTCGATGAGACCTTCTATCAGGCCTACACACGGGCATTAAACAGTCAATCTACGCTGGCGTTGCTGCTGATCGATATCGATCACTTCAAGCGCATCAACGATCAATACGGCCACCCTTTTGGCGATGCCTGCTTGGTTCAGATCAGTGAGCGTATCGACAGTATCACCCGGGAATACGGCGGTACGGCCGCACGCTATGGTGGCGAGGAATTCATTGTCATTTTGCCCGGTAAATCGCTGGATGAGGCTGAGCTGATCGCCCGCTCGATCATGCGGCTGGTACGTGAGCAACCCGTCGCTGCTGGCGATCAAAGCGCTCGTATTACTGCCAGCATAGGTGTGCATGCAGAAATCCCAGAGCGCCCAGAACGCGCCGATAAGTTCATCGACTTCACCGACAAGCTGCTCTATGAGGCCAAGCGTCAGGGGCGCGACCGCATTATCTCATCATCACAACAAATGCAGCCCGGTTGAGCGATCAGTCGGCGGCGCCAAATTCAGCGATGCCGGTCATCGTCTCGCTGACTTCCCACAGGCGCTCGCTCAATTCCTCATCTCGCGAAGCACGACTGCGGATGCCCGGCTTGCGGCGTACCCAATAACCTCCGCGGCGGGCAGGATCAGTATCCAATGCCAACCAGATTTGTGTATCGGCGCCCTTTTCTTCCGAAATGAGAAACGGGAAAAATATTCGGGTTACCCAATCCGGGAACTGACGGTAGAACTCCGTTTTAACACCACCGGGGTGAAACGCGAAGGCGCGAATATTCGTTCCTTGAAGGCGCTTCTCCAAGCCGTTCACGAACAGAATGTTGGCCAACTTAGAGCGCCCGTACAGATAGAACTGTCGCAATCCAAACCGATCTCCACGGGGCGGATGTTCAATCGTGTCAAAGAAATCGAGGCGAGTCCCCACCCAATGCGCGACCGAACTGGTCACGATCACGCGCGCCTCCTCCGACGCCTTTAACAACGCAAAGCATTCATGGGTCAGTTGAAAATGCCCCAGATGGGTCGCCGCAAACATGTACTCCTGACCCGCCGCATTGGTGCGGATACGCTGCGTGAACAAGCCCGCATTCAGTATCAGTCGATCAATCACATCGGTGTGCGCTTTAACCTCCGCCGCCAACGCACTGACCTGCGCCGCATCCGACATATCAACCGCAAAGAACCGCACCTCCTGATTACCGGTTTCCTCCCGGATCTGTTGAGCCACGGCCTCGCCCTTTTCACGATCTCGTGCAGCGATCAAAACGCGGTAGCCTTCTTTGGCCAGCCGGGTCGCGGTGATCTTCCCCAGTCCGGCGCTACCGCCGGTAATCAGTGCTGTTTTCATGGTTGTCTTCCGTAAATTAAATGATGGCAACGAGTGTACCGGGAAAATCAGGCAAAAAAAGCGGTGTGGCCTACACTGAAAGTCGTATACGAGTATTGGATTCGCGACATGTTTGCAGCAGAACAAAAAAACATCGTTGATGCCCTCTGGCGGAAAAACCCGATTGCCCGACTGACCCCAGAAGGACGCGTTAAGAAAATCAGCCCGGAATTCAGTCGTCTTACCGGCTACCGTCTGGATCAGGTCAGTCAGTCGATTCCGGGATTACCCAGTGCCCGCGAACTGATCGACTGTGATCATGTCGACATCACCACAGCACAGGGAGACGTCGTCAGTCTTCAGGTAAGCGCGACCCCAATTGAGAAAAACGGCGACATCAAAGAGATCTGGGTACAGTTCCAGACTATCGGTGACGACGCCATCAACAGCGCCGATCTAAGCTTCAAGCTGGATGCCTTTGACCGCGCCCTGGCCGTCATTGAGTTCTCCCCTGATGGAACCATCCTCGACGCCAACGCCGCGTTTCTTGAGACCATGGGTTATCAACGCCATGAGATCGTTGGTAAACACCACCGGATGTTCCTCAGTGGCGTCGCGCAACACGCACAAAGCTACAAAACCTTCTGGTCCGACCTGGCATCCGGTAAAGCAAATAACGGGCGCTTCGAGCGGGTGAATGCTCAAGGCGACACCATCTGGCTCCGGGCAGCCTACACCCCCGTGTTTAATCACGAAGGTACAGTCACTAAGGTAATTAAAACTGCCACTGACATTACTGAGGCGGTCAAGCAGCAAGATAAGCTTAAACTCATCTCCATGGTGTCGGACTGCTCCAGCAACTCCATTGTGATTACCGATAACGAAGGCCGCATCGTCTACGTCAATGACGCCTTCCTTCACAAAACCGGCCACAGCCATAACGAAGTCATTGGCAAGGTACCGGGAAGTTTCTTACAGGGCGAACACACCAACAAAGAAACCCGTGCCTTCATCAGCGAAAAACTGCGCAATGAAGAGCCCTTCTACACCGAAATTCTGAATTACGACAAAGAAGGCCACCCCTACTGGAACGCATTATCCGTGAACCCCGTGTTTGACGAATCCGGTTGGCTGACGAATTTTGTTTCTGTACAGGTCGACATTACCGACACCAAAAGCCAGTCGCTGGAATACTCCAAGCGCGTTGAGGGGATTGATGCCACCACGCCAGTCTGTGAATGGGCCCCGGACGGCGGCATGCGTCGCATGAATAAGGTCATGCTGGATCTGCTGGGGTACGAGTCCCAGAGTCAGGCGAAAGGTGCGGTAGGTCGCTTATCCGATGTGGTCAGCCCGACCGAACTGGCCACCTTGAAATCCGGCGAGCAAGTCATTAACGAATACGCGCTGCGACATGCCAATGGCACAACGACCTGGTTGAATCTGACGATTTGCCCGATTCGAGACTCGGTGAATCAAATCTCAACCTATGTGGTGTACGGCATTGATGTGACCGCCAAGGTCGAGGCCACGCGAGTCACCGATCAGGAAATGACTCAGGTACTGACCTCCAGCGAAAAAATTGCCGACATTATTAAAGTCATTAATGATATTTCGGATCAGACCAACTTGCTGGCATTGAACGCGGCCATCGAAGCAGCGCGCGCCGGTGAGGCTGGCCGTGGTTTCGCGGTGGTCGCCGATGAAGTACGTAGTCTGGCCACCCGCACGGGTGAATCCGCTGACCAGATTCAGATTCTGGTTCATGAAACCGGAACACGGGTCAGCAAGTTGGCAGAATCGCTGAAGAAACTCAGCAATAATTGATTCGATAGTCGTAGTTAAACCACTCGTGAAGCGATTAAACGAGCACAACAAAAAACGGAGGCAGCTGCCTCCGTTTTTCATTAACACCGTATCTGGGCTTTTAACCTTACCTGCACAGAGTAAAGGTCACCGAAGCACTTCAGACAGCAGACCTCAGAACCAGTTACAGGGTCACATCGATGTCGGCGATCACGGCATTGGCCACATCCCGCGCTTGCTCTACGCTGTCAGCCACTGCCAACGCCACCCCCAGACGACGTTTACCCGCTACTTCAGGCTTACCAAACAGGCGAATCTGCGTATCCGGACGCATCAAGGCCGCCGCCAGATTGCCGTACACCATATTCCGGGATTCACCGCTGACCAGCAGCACAGAAGACGCCGAAGGCCCTACCTGACGTATGGCAGGGATCGGCAATCCCAGAATCGCGCGAGCATGCAGCGCAAACTCAGACAGATCCTGAGAGACCAGAGTCACCAGCCCAGTATCGTGTGGACGCGGCGACACTTCACTGAAAATCACCTCATCGCCTTTCACGAACAGCTCCACGCCAAACAAGCCGCGACCGCCCAGTTCGGTGGTGACGGTTTCCGCGATCTGCTGTGCCTTGGCCAGTGCCTCATCGGTCATGGCTTGTGGCTGCCAGGACTCCTGATAGTCGCCGTCTTCCTGACGATGCCCAATCGGTGCACAGAAACTGGTGATCGTATTGCCCTGCCCATCATTATGACGAATGGTGAGCAGCGTAATTTCAAAATCAAAATCAACAAAGCCTTCGATGATGACTTTGCCTTTGCCAGCGCGACCACCCTCTTGCGCGTAAGCCCACGCTTGCTCTAACTCGGCCGCCGAGCGCACGAAGCTCTGGCCTTTGCCCGACGAGCTCATGATGGGTTTTACCAGGCACGGAAAACCAATGCGCTGCGCCGCTGCCAGGAAGTCGTCTTTGTCGCCCGCAAACTCATAGCTTGATGTCGGTACGTTCAGGGTTTCGGCTGCCAGTCGACGAATCCCCTCGCGGTTCATGGTCAACTGGGTTGCGCGAGCCGTCGGAACCACATGAAATCCTTCCTGCTCCAGCTCGGCCAACGTGTCCGTGGCAATGGCTTCAATTTCAGGGACAATTAAGGCCGGACGTTCACTTTCGATCACGCGACGCAAGGCCTCACCATCCAGCATCGAAATAACGTGATGACGGTCGGCCACCTGCATGGCTGGCGCATCGGCGTAACGATCGACAGCAATCACCTCACAGCCCAAGCGCTGCAATTCAATCACTACCTCTTTGCCCAGTTCGCCCGAACCACACAACATCACGCGTGTCGCTTGCGGTGAAAATGGCGTACCAATCTGAACGGAGGAATCGGCAGAATGCGGAGAGGTCTTGGTAGTCAAAATGAGAATCTCAAATAATTAAAATAAATTGAATAATCAGGACACGAAGGCCGCTGACTCAGGGCGTCACTGGAGTGAAGTTAGCATCGGCACGCTCGCGCTCGGCAACACGTACCATCACCTCACGTCGTTGCTCATCGCTCATAGCGCCCCATTCGGTAATTTCCTGACCGGTGCGGTAACAGCCCACACAGAGGTCATTATGATCCAGAGCACAAATGCTCACGCACGGAGACGATACCGGACGACTCATAGGTCAATCTCCTCGAGATCAGTCAGGTAGCGAGACGCGTTGTGTACATAATGTGCCGCACTCGCTTCCAGCATCTTTTTCTGCGCGTCGTTGAGGGTGCGTTTAATGACGGCAGGCGCACCCACCACCAACGAACCATCCGGAATGTCCATGCCCTCAGGAATCAGAGCATTCGCGCCGATGATGCAATGTTTGCCGATGGTGGCCTTATTCAGAATCACCGCACCAATCCCAACCAGCGAGTAATCGCCGATCTCACAGCCATGAAGCATGGCGTTATGGCCCACGGTGACACCGCGGCCCAGGGTCAACTTAATACCGGGGTCGGTATGTAACACTGCCCCATCCTGCACATTCGATTGAGGACCGATGGTAATCTGATCATTGTCGCCACGCAGAATGGCACCAAACCAGATACTGGACTGGTCTTCTAATGCCACCGAACCAATTACGCGTGCATTGTCGGCCACAAAGACATCTTGTCCTCGGGTGGGGCGACGCTCGCCCAAACGGTAAAACATAGAAGCTCCTGTTATTTCAGTTTAAGGCTGATGTCGCAGTCCCAGAAATTGTTCATCATTTCGGCAATCATCATGGCCGTCAGCCCCCAGATATGAAAACCATCGTAGTCATAACTCGGGATACGGATGTTACCACGCTCGAAGTAGCGGCTGGGCGGCTGCCGAAATATCGACAGCGGCACTTCAAACACGGCATCTAACTCGTCCGGACTGGCAATATGCGACAGCGATGGCGGAATCACCCCGAGCACTGGGGTTACCAGATAGCCAAACCGTGAGACGACCTGATCCAGCTCGCCTAGTACTCGCACGTCCTTCGCATCGAGCCCCACCTCCTCGTTAGCCTCACGCAATGCCGTCGAGACAATGCAAGCATCCTCCGGATCGCGCTTGCCACCGGGAAAAGCGACCTCGCCCTGATGCGAGGACAAATGCGATGCCCGCAGCGTCAGCAGCACCTTAGGGTCAGGCTCATCCGTCACGGCAATTAACACGCCCGCCTCAGCCAGATCCGGCTGCGGAATTCGTCGGGGCTCATGGTCAGCAATGCGCTGATTGAGATAGTGGTGTAAGTCAGTATGCGTCATGGCGCTATTGTAAGGGGTTGCCCGCGCGCTCACCACCGTCAGAAATTGAACACTTACCTGCCAGTTATGGCGAAAAATGACCATATGAAAGATTGATTCGATCTTTACAAGAATGTCGAAGTTCCAAAATGTTCTATGAATTCTGCACTCATCAGTACTGAACACTTGGTTAACTGACTGATTTACAAGGGTTTTATTCGTAACACAAAGTTACAGTAAAGAAATTTCTTTAAGATAATCAGTCAGTTAGACAGGTTAAACCCGACGGGTGATGTATGTTTGACGCCACCACCTTGGGGTAGACTAGATTTCGAACTTTGCAAGACACAATGCGCCAAACACCTGACGGGCGCTGGTCACCGACAGACGAGGTACTGAATCGTGGAAATGCCATCTTTTGACGAAATGGTTCGCTTAGCGAAAGACGATCCGGAAACACTGGAACGTATCCGCCTGCAATTAATTGAAGACACCATCGCCGAGGCGCCTGAGTCCTGCCATCGCCGCCTACGCGGCCTGCAGTTCCAGATTGATATGGAACGTCGCCGCGCGGGCAATCCGATGGGCGCCTGCATCCGCATCAGCAAAATGATGCACGACTCTCTGTACACCATGCGCCAGACACTGAATGCCGCCATTGGTGAAGAAGTCGATACGGACATGCTGGCACTGGACGGCGATGCCGTTGCCCCTGCGCAAGTCCTGTCCTTCCCTATGCAGGCCAATAGCTGATCTCATATACTGGTCTCTGAGCTGACTCAGAGACCACCCTGAGTCACTGGCAGTTGCCGACGGTCAATCCAGTATCGACAATAGCGATGCTTTCTGAACGTAACGTCGAAACGTATTGCCGAGACACGCAGCAATGCCACGGTCGATCAATTCGCGACTCAGGGAATTTCATGAAATATTGCAGTCAGTGCCGGGCTGAAGTCCGACAAGAAATACCCGCCGGAGACAACCGTCTTCGCCATGTCTGTTCCGACTGTCGAACCATTTTTTACGACAATCCCAAAATCGTTGCCGGCACCCTGCCGATTTACGATGGCAAGATTCTGCTTTGCAAGCGCGCCATTTCTCCACGTAAAGGCTACTGGACATTACCCGCGGGGTTTATGGAAAACGGCGAGTCCACCGAAGACGCTGCACGCCGGGAGACGCTGGAAGAAGCCAACGCGACCGTCACCCTGAAAAGCCTGTTCAGCATGATCACCGTGCCACACATCAGTCAGGTTCATGTGTTCTTTTTGGCTGAGTTAGCCACACCGGATTTTTCGGCAGGAGAAGAAAGCTTAGAGGTCGCCCTGTTTACCCCGGCAACGATTCCTTGGGATGAGCTGGCGTTTCCTACGGTGGGCGAAACCTTAGTCCGCTACCTCGAGGGGCAAACTGGGCCTCACGTGTTTGATATTCAGCCGCATCAGGCGCTGAAAGCCGGCGATGACTGAATGGCGATAGAACGCGGAGCCGCTTTTAACTAAGGCGCAATCGGTGCACTCAAGCCACAGCAGAAACCTGTGGCCGTTAAACCGTAGGAGGATGTCCTCAGAAATCCTCCAGTGCCATCACCTCATAGGCAGGTTCTTCATAGGGATGTGCCAGTTTCATAGCCGCCACCGCCGCGGCCATCAGCGCCCGCTGACATACCATCTCAACCCGGTATTCACTGACCGTCTCCAGTTGATCGACCGCACCGATGTGCGGTGACGCGCCTGCCAGTGGACGAAACTGTCCAGTCCCCAGCACTTGCCAGCAGCAGGCTTCGTAGTCGCCGATGCGGCCAGCACCGGTGGCAAAGACCGCCGACTTCACGGGTTCCAGATGCGATTCTGGTACAAAAAATACAAACTTATACATGCGTTGATGGCCCCGTGATCTGCTCCAGCTCGATTAAATTGCGCATGGCACTGTCGTTGGTCACGCCACATACCTGCTCGTCTGCCTGAAACTGCCCACACACCTCAGGGCGCTCCGGCTGACCAAACAAACGGCACAAGTTATTATCATCCAGCTGCACGCAACGCACCCCGGCGGGCTTCCCCGAGGGCATCCCCGGAATCGGCGTAGTAATGGACGGGGCAATGCAGCAGGCACCGCACCCAAGGCGACACTCCATGATTCAGCTCTCTATTCTCATCAGATCAAAACAAGGTCCGGTTGCTTAACCTGAGTGTACCCCGCTGGCTGGGGTTGTCTATTTCCAGCCCGAACACAGTGTTGCACTCAAGAGCGCCCTGCTCACGCTCAATCACCGCCCCTGAGCTTGCCAGCATCAGAGGGCTGAGATAGCCTTGCGCACTTAACTAGTCATTACCTCCCGGCGGTATCCGTTCATGCGCACTGCACTCCTTGGCCTTACGTTCATTTTATTGTCCGGCGCGGCCGTTGCTGAACCAACCAACTTCCGGGCGGGGCTAGGCATGCTGCGCTACGACGTCACCCCTGCCCCAGATTACATGCCTTCCGCCCGGGATACGGGCCTGACGCTGATGGCTGAATTCCCACAGAGCAACTATCACGGTTCGCGTTTTATTCTTTACGCCCTTGATTCGGATACCACTGGCCTCTGGGGATACGAAACCCAGATGCTGCTCGGTTATGGCCTCGCACAGCCCGGGTTTCGGGTGTACACCGGCCCCGCCTGGCACCGTGAAGTGATTAAACGCCAAACTCCACAAGGCGCCGACCCGGTGGTGTTTAACGGGTGGGGCTGGCAAGCAGGCATCGGCTGGCAATACAAGGCCGTAACGCTGGATCTGGCCGCCACCTATCGCGATACCCGCGATTACCGCATGGAAAACAAAATCGCCACCGGAATAAACACCCCGCCTGCGCCGGTGCTGGGCAACCTTTTATTAAGTTACCGATTCTGATCTGAGCATTACCATGACCAACCCTGTCACCGTGAAGTACATGTCACACCCTGTCACCGTGAAGTACATGTCACGGGCCGAAATCGAAAGCCTGATGTATAGCCTACGCGCCGAAACCGGCAATTCTCAGGCCGAACTGTTTGAAGCACTCGTGCGCCGCCTGCTCGAAATCATGGAGCAGGAATCGTTGCGATGAGCGCTGCTTTACGCACGCCTTTTGAGCACTTCTGATGAGCCTTTCTTGTGAACCTTTATCATGAGTAAGGTGCGTGTTCTGGCGCAATCTCCCGGTTGGCTGGCGATCCATAAACCTGCAGGCGTATCATTTCACAGCGAAGACGGCACCCCCGGCATTGTCGCTCAATGCGAAGCTGAATTTGGCCAGTCTCTCTGGCCAGTGCATCGCCTGGATAAGGTCACCTCCGGCGTGCTCTTGTTCGCTACCGATGCCACTATGGCAGCTCACTTGAGCCAGCAGTTCGCCAAGCAGAAAACCCGCAAACTCTATCTCGCGTTATCCGACAAAAAACCCAGTAAGAAACAGGGCTGGATAAAAGGCGATATGGAGAAGGCGCGTAACGGCAGCTATAAACTGCTGCGAAGTCAGAACAATCCGGCCGTCACCCGCTTTGCCACCCAATTCGATGACGCCCACGCCACACGCTGGTTCTTACTTCGCCCTTACAGCGGCAAAACCCATCAGTTACGCGTCGCCATGAAGTCGTTAGGCGCACCGATACTGGGCGACGCGCGCTACAGTGGCAGCCCGTCAACACGCACCTGCCTGCACGCCTGGCAACTTCACTTTCATGACGGCACCCGTCAACAGCAAGTCACTTGCCTGCCTGACTCCCCCGACTGGCCTGTTGTTCCCACTGAATCCGTCATGGAGTGGCTGCAGATCGCCAGTCTGCCCCTTCTCAAGTGATACCACCACAATGGTCAGAATGGTAAGTCACAGGGCTTCTCATCAACCCACATACTGAGCTGGCACAAGGTTCGTCGATGAGTCGTGCGCTATGCTCTGACTCCTGAATTCCTGATCCAATTACGCAGCCTCAATCAACCGACTGGGCGTCGTTGTTACGACGATGCCAGGAATTGGTTGAGCTACGAATGATGCGCGCAAGACGTAGAAACGTTGCAGCCTCAAAGTTCATACATTAGTATATTACTAAATAGTAATACTGTGATAATCAACACGAGAGCAGAGCCAGATCTCACTCTCGATGAAAGGAGCCTCCCATGAGTAAATACGCACTGTCTTTGTCAGCGACCCGGTTACACACCGGTCTCACGACCGTGCTACGCGCAAGCCTTGTGACCATGATCACTAGCGCAACGGCAATGGCCGCGCCGCTCACTGTGGCGCCTGTCCGCAGCGCCGATGTCTACGAACTGGATGGCACCGTCGAGGCAGTCTCTTCCGGTACGATTTCGGCCCAGACCCAAGGCACCGTCATTCGGGTCAATGGCGATGTGGGTGACCGCGTTGCTCAGGGACAATTGCTGATTGAAATTGACGCCACCCAACAAAAGGCCAACGTGGCTCAGGCAGAAGCCGCACTAGCACAAGCCAAAGCGATAAATGATGATGCGCAAACATTATTTAAGCGGAACACCCGGCTGCATAAGCAAGGCACTCTATCGCAAGGCGAGTTTGATCGTTCGGCGGCTCAAGCCAAAAGTGCGGCGGCTGGCGTTGAGGTGGCTAAGGCCGCGCTCGTGCAGGCTAGCACTCAACTGTCCTATACCAAAGTCACCGCCCCGTACGCTGGCATTATTACCGCTCGCCATATCGAAGTCGGCGAATTAGTCGCCCCCGGCGCACCATTAATGAGCGGCTTCAGCACCGAGTCTTTTCGGGTGGTCGCTGACGTACCACAACGTATTGCCAGCACATTGGTAGCGAATCATCCGAACACGGCGGCCATTCCTTCTTCGGTCAACGTAGACGGCGAACAATACACCATCGAAAAGACGCAGCTTTTTCCCTATGCCGACAGCAGTCGTCACAGTGTACGTTTACGGGCGGAATTGCCAGACAACGCCAAGGTGCATCCGGGAGAATGGGTCAAAGTATCGATCACCATGGGTCACCGCGAACGATTGGCGCTCCCCGTGCAAGCGGTACTGAAACGCGGTGAATTTACCGGTGTTTATCAACTGAACAATGAACAACCGACTCTGCGTCAGGTGCGCCTTGGCAATCGTTTTATGCACAATGCCACTGAGTGGATTGAAGTACTGGCGGGTGTCCGTATCGGCGATGTTATTGATGATAACGCACTCGATGCGCTGGCTCGCCTGAGCAAAGGGGAATAAATCATGACGCAATCACTGGGTATCTCTGGCAAAACTGCCAAGGCATTTCAGAATTCGGCCATTACCCCGTTGCTGGCATTGGTCGGTTTACTCCTTGGTTTCTTTGCCATTATGGTCACGCCCAAAGAAGAAGAACCGCAAATTGATGTGACCTTTGCCAACGTGTTTATTGGCTTTCCCGGCGCCAGTGCAAAAGACGTTGAACAAATGGTATCGATTCCAGCCGAACAGGTCCTGTCGGAGATCAAAGGCGTCGATGATATTTTTTCCATCAGCCAACCCGGACAATCCATTCTGACGGTAGCCTTTGAAGTCGGTATTCCCCGCGAAGAGGCCATTCTGAATCTTTATAATCAGGTGCATAGTCACAATGATTGGTTTCCCGCCAATCTGGGCGTCATGCAGCCTGTCATTAAGCCTATGGGGATTGATGATGTCCCCATCATGAGCATCACTCTGCACAGCCAGGATGCTGAGGTTACCGCCAACGAATTAACACAGCTCGCTCATGCCCTTGAAAGTGATTTAAAACAAATTTCTGGCACCCGCGATATCTATACCATTGGCGCCCACAGTGATGGTTTGCAAGTTACTCTTGATCCCACACGATTAAGCGGCCATCAGCTGGCGTTCAGCGATGTTCGTAATGCTCTCTTAAGTGCCAACGTTGGTGGTTTCCGTCAGAGCTTCACTCAGAATAATGAAGTCATACAGCTTCAGGCAGGAGAGTTTTTGCGCTCCCCCGAAGACGTAGGTAGCCTGATCATTGGCCGTGGTCAAACGGGTTTTGTCACACTGGCTGACGTCGCGGATATTCGCTTGGGCGGCGATACCCCAGAACAATTCGTCATGCATCGTACTCTGGATAATGCTCAAAGCGTTCCTGCCGTTACCCTCGCGGTTGCCAAGCAACCGGGCATGAACGCCATCGATATTACCCAAGGTATTGAACAACGCCTGGATGCCCTGAAACAACGCTTAATCCCAGATAATATTGACGTCGACATTACCCGCGATTACGGCATGACGGCGAAAGAAAAATCCGACACCTTAATCGCCAAACTCTTGTTTGCGACGGCAGCTGTTGTGGTCCTGGTATTAGCCACCATGAGCTGGCGCGAAGCGATCATTGTCGGTGGGGCTATTTTTATCACACTGGCGATTACCTTATTTGCGAGCTGGGGCTGGGGATTTACCCTGAACCGCGTGTCCCTGTTTGCTCTGATTTTCTCGATCGGTATTCTGGTGGATGACGCCATCGTGGTGGTCGAGAATATCCACCGCCACATGCAGCAAGGCAGTAAAACCTTGCTGGAAATTATTCCTGCGGCCGTTGATGAAGTGGGTGGTCCTACCATTTTGGCAACCTTTACGGTGATCGCTGCATTGATGCCAATGGCGTTTGTCTCGGGATTAATGGGCCCTTATATGAGCCCGATTCCGATCAACGCCTCCACCGGTATGCTGATCTCACTGGTGGTCGCCTTTGTGGTAACGCCGTGGTTATCTTATAAATTACTGAAAGGTGCTGATCTTAAACACAGTGATCATCAAGGTGTAGATCACTCTGGTTCAGATCAAGCTATTTCGAATAACCAGCACAATGACCATGACGACACCTCCAGTAAGTTGTATCAAACCTTTGATCGTTTAATGCGTCCGTTCATTGAGGGCCAGAATGCCGGCAAAAAACGGGGCCTGCTGTTTGCAGGAATCGTCTCTCTGATTCTGCTCGCAGTATCGCTGCCAGTATTTACCGCTGTCGTCATGAAAATGTTGCCGTTTGATAACAAGTCGGAATTTCAGGTCATTGTCGATATGCCGGAAGGTACCCCAGTTGAAAACACACTCGCCGTGCTGGAAGCCCTATCTGATGAATTAATGCAGGTACCAGAAATTCGTGATCTGCAGCTTTATGCCGGTAACGCTGCCCCCATTAATTTTAACGGTCTGGTGCGCCAGTATTATCTGCGTCAGGCGCCACACATGGGCGATATTCAGGTCAACCTGGTCGATAAGAGCCAACGCGATCGCCAGTCTCACGAGATTGCCCTGACGGTACGCGAGCCACTGCAAGCCATTGGTGAGCGTATGAATGCCAACGTAAAAATTGTTGAAGTACCTCCGGGCCCTCCAGTGATGGCCCCCATCGTTGCGGAAATTTATGGTCCCGATTATGACCGCCAGATCGCCGCGGCTCAGGAATTGCGGGCGGTATTTGAACGCACAGACGATATCGTTGATACCGACGATATGATCGAAGCCCCACAGGCGCGTTGGATCGTCCACATCGACCGACAGCGTGCCGCCCATCTGGGAGTGGCTCAGGCAAATATTGTGCAGGCAATTAACACGGCCATTGGCGGTGAGGACGTCAGCTACCTGCACACCGGCCAGCGGAAATATCCCTTGCCGATCCGACTGGAAATGAGCGACGGTGACAAGGTCAACCTCAATAGCCTGATGACACTGAAAGTACAGAGCATGACCGGGCAATACGTCGCGCTGTCTGACCTGATCAGTATCAAGCAATCGCATATTGAGAAAACCATTTACCGCAAAAATCTCAAGCCCGTGGTGTTTGTCACTGCCGACATGGCAGGCGATCTGGACAGTCCATTGTATGGCTTATTCAGCATGGCCATGTCCCTTGACGATCAGGACATGCACTGGCCCCAATGGTTTATTCAACAACCGCCCATGGCCGATGATATCGCCATGAAATGGGACGGCGAGTGGCAGATTACCTACGAGACTTTCCGGGACATGGGCATCGCCTATGGCATCGGTATGATTCTTATTTATCTGCTTGTGGTGGCACAGTTCCGCTCGTATCTGGTTCCGCTCATCATTATGGCGCCCATTCCGCTTACTGTGATTGGAGTGATGCCGGGCCATGCGCTGTTTCAGGCGCAGTTTACCGCCACGTCCATGATCGGCATGATCGCTCTGGCTGGCATTATTGTGCGTAACTCCATTCTTCTGGTGGATTTCATTAATCAGAAAATCGATGAAGGTATGCGCTTTGAAGATGCAGTGGTCGAGTCGGCGGCGGTGCGCTCCAAGCCGATTATTCTGACGGGTGTGGCCGCCATGATTGGCGCCTTCTTTATCCTTGATGACCCCATTTTCAACGGACTGGCCATTGCGCTCATTTTTGGCATTCTGGTCTCGACCCTACTGACACTGATCGTCATTCCTTTGCTGTATTTCAGCGCAATGAAGGGGCGTTTCTCTCAGAGGTCGTAATCTGTTCGGGTACACCAGATCCTGGGGTGTGCCCTTTTTCCTTGTATTCGGCTCTCGCAAACATCAAAACTGACGCCATTCGACAGCATTGACTCAATAAGAGTACCTTCTGGCGCATAGTTCAACTTTCTGTCCTCCCGGGTTTCCGTTACTATTTCCGATCTTTTTTTGGCCCTAATGGATTAAGGGGAATCCTCGTTGTCTGGACCAATGGCCTCGCCCGGGGCATTCAATCGCTGCATTGTTCGGCGCATTTTCACCTACGTGTTACTGACCTCACTGGCGGTAGGACTACTCGCGGCTGCCCTGCTGTTCTCCTGGACCTATCACACCCAGCAAACCCAACTGGAACAGCGCGCCCCCAACATTCATCGTCAGTACGGCGCCGCGTTAGCCCATGCGTTGTGGCAGTACGACCGTCAGCAGCTGACGCTGCTCTTGGCCGGCATGCAATCTCAGGGTGACCTCCTGTACGTAAGAATCAGCGACAACATCAGTTTGACGACCGAGGTGGGTTCTCGTCCGTATCACGGCGATCTGATCGAGTTACCCGTGGACTACGACGGCCAGCGCGTCGGGACCCTTGAGCTCGGCTTTGACCGTCATCAACCCATCTGGGCGGCCCTGACCATCGCAACACCCTACCTCATCAGCCTTGGCACTTTGCTGCTGGTGCTGGCGGGCACTCTGGTACTGGTCTTACACAAAGTCGTGACACAGCGGGTGACTAAGCTAGTGAAAGCCATTGAGTGCCAGTTAGAAAACGGCTTTGACCGCCCCATCAGTATCGAACCCAGCTCCTATGGCGATGACCTTGACCGCTTGGTTAATTCCTTCCGTTTGTTAAACGACCAGTTGATTAACGAACTGATCCGCAACAAGCAAACCCGCCAACAACTGAGCATTATGAATGCCGAGCTGGAACAACGCGTTGAAGAACGAACTCAGCACCTGTCGGCCACCATCGACTCGTTAAATCAGGCATTAGATGACCTGAAAGCCACTCAGAAGCAATTGATTGACGCTGAAAAACTGTCTGCATTGGGTGGCATGATTGCCGGCATTGGCCACGAAATAGAAACCCCATTGGGGCTATGCCTGACCATGGAGTCCTGCTTGCGAAACGACGTGCGCATGCTGCGCAGTGCACTGGCCGAATCGCAGGACCCGACTGAGGCGTTAGCCGCCGTGACTGAAAGTCTGGATATGCTGCAAGCCAACCTCAATCGCGCCAGTGAATTGATGAAAAGCTTTAAATCGATTTCGGCGCCGCAAATCGGCGAAGACAACGAATGGATTAACCTGCATAAGGTCATCGAGCAACTGCTATACACCCTGTCGCCAACCTTGCGTGATACCGAGTATCAACTGGACGTAGACTGCCCTGAGACTCTGTCTATGCAAGGCTCAGCCAGTGCCATCAGTCAGATATTTACCAACCTGATCATGAATTCACTGCATCACGGATTTCATGAAAGTGGTCAGGGCAATATGACCCTACGTATTCGCGAAGACCGCGATCAGATCATCATTCATTACGCCGACAATGGCAGCGGATTGAGCCCGGAAGCGCAAGAAAA
>Ga0255776_10001671_pt1 | contig 25229 bp, 23 predicted proteins | sample 071ome_19_FD_179974 | JGI IMG/M metagenome (GOLD analysis project Ga0255776, IMG submission 179974) | Coastal salt marsh microbial communities from the Groves Creek Marsh, Skidaway Island, Georgia - 071413AT metaG (version 2) | ecosystem: Environmental > Aquatic > Marine > Intertidal zone >... | reverse complement strand
ATGTTTGAGAGGCATCAGTGCAAGCTAACCCCTTGTCAAATAAAGGAAAAACTGGTTTTCCAGCTTGACTTTCGGGTGTGGCAATCTTAAGGTGCAGTGCAGAAATGTGGGTTTTTGTGGAACTTAGTGGGCTATTAGGGAATCAGCAGTATGTTTCGTGGAGTTAATCACATCAATATGGATACCAAAGGGCGGCTCACCGTGCCCACCCGGTATCGTGATGAGATTAATTCTTTGTGTGAAGGAAGAATGGTCGCCACCATCGACACCGAGGAACGCTGTCTTTTGATTTATCCACAGCCGGCTTGGGATGACATCCAGCGCAAGGTTGAGGCGCTTCCCAGTTTTAACTCAGCCGCTCGTCGAGTACAGCGACTGCTGATCGGTCACGCGACGGATATTCCGATGGATCGAAATGGTCGATTACTCATTACGCCCCCACTAAGAGAGTACGCGCAGCTCAATAAGAATGCGGTGCTTTTGGGGCAAGGCAATAAGTTGGAACTCTGGGATGAAACGCTTTGGACCGAGCGTCGCGAGCAGTGGTTGGATGTCGATGCTCAAGCGCAACTTCCAGAGGAACTGAAATCTCTTTCACTCTGAGGGTGGTGGACGTTGGCGCATATTCCTGTCCTTCTCGAAGAAGCCGTGCATCAGTTGGTGCAGTCTTCCGATGGAATCTACGTGGATGGCACGTTTGGGCGTGGCGGCCACGCATCCTTGATCTTGTCCAAACTGTCCCTCAACGCGCGCCTGATCGTCATGGATAAGGACCCCTTGGCCATTGCAACAGCCCAAAAGATGATGAGCACAGATTCGCGCGTAATGATTGCGCATCAAAGCTTTAGTCAAATTCAGGCGACGCTCGGAGAGGCGTGCGCTGGGCAGGTCACCGGGGTATTGCTTGATCTGGGGGTATCTTCTCCGCAGCTTGACGAGGCTGAGCGAGGATTTAGTTTCATGAACGATGGCCCCCTGGATATGAGAATGAATCCAGATCAAGGGGAGACGGCTGCGGCCTGGCTTGCGCGCGTTTCCTTTGCCGAGCTTCGTGAAGCGCTTAAAACATTTGGCGAGGAGCGAAAAGCGGGACGAATCGCGGCTCGGATCATTGCGGTACGGGATGAGCAGGCGATTACAAGGACCCATCAACTTGCTGACATTGTTGCCTCTGTGGTCCCCAGAGGCGGTGCTAAGAAACATCCAGCGACGCGAACCTTTCAGGCAATCCGTATCGTTGTCAATCAAGAGTTGAGTGATTTGGAAGCCGGCCTTTCCCAAGCCGCTTCTATTTTGGCGCCCAGTGGTCGTTTGGTTGTGATTAGCTTTCATAGCTTAGAGGACCGACTCACAAAACAGTTCATGCGTCGCTTGACGTCGCCACCACCAACGCCTCGAAAACTGCCCTTACAAGAGTCGGCTTTTGATCGTCGTTTTAAATTGCTGGGTAAGTGGAAGCCTTCCGCGGCAGAGGTTGAACGTAACCCAAGGGCACGAAGTGCGGTCATGCGTGTGCTGGAGAAAGTTGCGTGATTAGCTCGGGCCTCCTTGCTCAATGTAAGCACTATTTTTGGTCACCTGCTGGGCGTCAGGGCCTCTTCGTGCTGCTTGTCCTTGTTACGAGTGCGCTTGCGGTCATCTTTGCAGCTCACGCAACGCGTGCTCGATACGCCAACCTGCAGTCGGAGCAGCACGTGAGCGATAACCTGGACAGTGAATATGAGAAGCTGTTGCTGGAACACAGCGTTTGGGCTGGATATAACCGTGTTGATCAGCTTGCGAGAGAGACGTTACAGATGCGCTCGCCAGATCAGACCAATCTCTTGATTGTTCGTCCAGAGATCGTCAGTTTAGATGATCCAGAGGCGGTCCTGTGATGACTAGTAGTCTCAAAGTCCATATCGCGCTGTTCCTCTTTCTGGTCGCCATCTTCGGGATGGCCGCCAGGCTGATTCAACTCGAGGTCCAAGAAAAGGACTTTCTTCAGGACCAGGGTGACGCCAGAACCATCCGGATGCAGAAGATCAACGCGCATCGGGGCATGATCCTTGATCGCCGAGGTGATCCTCTAGCTGTGAGTTCGCCGGTGGTATCGCTTTGGGCTAATCCTGCTGAGCTTCCCAGTGATGACGATCGCTTGCGCACACTGGCATCGGGTTTGGGCGTTTCGCTCGATGAGTTCCGAGACAAAATGCATCGAGCGGCGGGGCGCAATTTTGTCTACCTCCGTCGAAGAATCGCGCCGCTTGAAGCAGATTTGATTCTAAGTTTGGGTATGCCGGGGGTTTATGGTGAGAAGGAATATCACCGTTTCTATCCCGCTGGCGAAGTCACGGCTCACGTGGTCGGATTCACAGATATTGAAGACCGAGGCCAGGAAGGGGTCGAATTATCTTTCGATCATTGGCTGGCGGGACAGCCGGGAAAGAAGAAAGTCCTCAAGAATCTTTATGGAGAGGTGGTCAAGGACTTGATGCCGGTCGCAGAAGCGCTGCCCGGCAAGAATTTACAGTTGTCGATCGATCAACGATTGCAGTTCTTGGCGTATCGAGAGCTCAAGTCTGCGGTTCAGCAATACGAAGCCCTGTCGGGTTCCATGGTGCTGTTGGATGTCGCAACTGGCGAGATTCTTGCGATGGTCAATCAACCCTCTTATAACCCCAACAATCGAATCCAGCTAGATTTAGGTTCCGTTCGAAACCGGGCAGTGACGGATGTGTTCGAGCCCGGGTCAACCGTTAAGCCTTTGACTGTCGCGATCGCGCTGGGGTCCGGCCTTCCCGCTGATTTTGTGGTCGATACGAGCCCTGGGTTTATGAAGGTTGGGGACGCCGTCATCCGTGACCCTCGCAATCGAGGCACGCTGGATTTAGGCGGAATTCTTGCGCATTCGAGTCAAGTAGGCATTAGCCGCCTGGCCTTGATGGTCAATGAGTACGACGTCTGGAACCTGTTTCAGAAGCTCGGGTTTGGGCAGGTGACGGGCATTGGGTTTCCGGGGGAGAGCGCGGGCTTTTTGCCCAACAGACGTCGATGGAAAGATGTGGAGCGTGTGACTTTCGCTTATGGCTATGGGCTCACCGTGACTCCACTGCAATTAGCCCAGGCCTATCAGACGATCGCTGCAGGTGGCATCAAACGAACGGTGAGTCTGATCAAAGACCCTCAGGTTCAGGAAGAGCGCGTGATGCCGATGGATATTGCGGTCGCCCTTCAGGGCATGCTGCATCGGGTAGTGACAGAAGGAACTGGAAAAAAAGCGGCGATCGATGCTTACGAGGTCGCAGGGAAAACGGGGACGGCGCGCAAACTCGGAGATCAAGGCTACGATGATCAGCGTCATATTGCTTTTTTCGCGGGTTTTGCACCCCTGTCTTCACCACGATTTGTTGGCGTGGTGGTGATCAACGAACCTAAAACGGCTTCCGTCGGTGGTGGGAGTATAGCCGCGCCCATTTTCTCTCGAGTGATGCAAAGTGTACTGCGCTTAAACAGTGTTCCGCCTGATTTCGTGAGGGAGGCTGCGTGAACCTTCAGGAAATCACCCAAAACGGCATTGTGCCCATGGTTGCGGTCAATGAGTTGTGCCTTGATAGCCGAGCGGTGCAACCCGGCGATCTTTTCATTGCTTTGGCCGAACGTGATGAAGATCGCCTACGTCACACCACTGAAGCCTTATCAAAAGGGGCAGTGGCGGTGTTGACCGAGGCGCCCCTTCCAGACTCAGCGTTCGACGCTGTCTATGTCTTTCAAGACCTCAGAGCTCGGCTCGGCGAGATAGTGGGTCGTTTCTTTGGAGATCCCTCTTCCGACCTGACGTTGCTCGCGGTGACAGGGACCAATGGCAAGAGCTCGGTTGCCCACCTCGGAGCGCAGGCGCTGAATTTGCTTGGCGTTCAAGCAAGTTTGATTGGAACTTTAGGTTCCGGGCGGCCGGGCGACTTAAAGCCGGGGATGCTCACGACGCCTGATGTCGTTACGCTTCAAAGAGAGTTGCGAACGCTGAAGAGGCTTGGTTCTGAGGTCATTTTGATTGAGGCCTCCTCGCACGGCCTTGACCAGGGTCGCCTGGACGGTGTGTCCATTCATAGCGCTGCCTTCACTAATTTGACGCACGATCACCTGGATTACCATGGAACTCTCGAAGCCTATGGGCAGGCCAAGGCAATGCTGTTTCGCTGGCCAGCGCTTGAGGTCGCGATCGTTAATATTGATGACGCTTTCGGCGTGGAACTTGCTCGTGAAACCACGGCGAAGAGGGTGGTGACCTACGGCATTGACAATCCTTTAGCGGATGTTGTCGCACAAAAGGTTAGAACAACCCATCAGGGTGTGTCATTTGAACTCGAAGCGTTTGATCAAAGAGTAAGTGCAGAGGTTGCGCTGCTCGGTCGCTTCAACTTGAGTAACGTCCTTGCCGTCGTGGCCTGTTTGATTGAACAGGGACACGCATTGGCTGACATCGCGTGCATTCTGCCACGACTTGTGCCGCCGCCAGGACGACTGGAGCGAATTGGGCTGCCCGTGGGCGAGGCTTTAATTGATTTCGCGCACACGCCCGATGCTGTGGCGAGCGTGCTCCAGACACTGCGAGAGCATGCAAAGGGTCAAATCGTCACGTTGATCGGTTGTGGGGGCGACCGAGATCGCTCAAAGCGTTCGCTCATGGGAAGGATCGCGTTTGAGCTCAGCGATGAAGTGATTTTTACGAGTGACAATCCAAGATCTGAGTCTCCCTTAGCCATAGTAAGAGAGATGTGCGCCAGCCTTCCCGATTCGTTCAGTCCGGTAATAGAACTAGATCGTCGAGAAGCGATTGCTCAAGGGATGGCTCGCCTTTCTGCTAATGATCTGCTCGTGATTCTGGGTAAGGGTCATGAGGACTACCAAGAGATCAATGGCGTAAAGCACGCGTTCAGTGATCGTGGGACCATCGAATCACTGATGACCCAGGGGAGCCGCGCTCATGGTTAAAGTGATCGTTGGCTACGGAAAAACTGGGCAATCGGTGGCGCGGCATTTTGAGCGCACTCAGACTAGTTATTGGGTGGCGGAGGACCGGTTGTCGAATGTCGCCAAGGAGCAACTTGAACAAGCTCCACATTGCGTTGGCTTTGGTTCTATTGATGACTTGGTGCCTTCCGCTGAACAGTCTTGGATTGTGAGTCCAGGCATTCCGCTATCTAAAGCCATTTTCGAGACGGCCAGAATTGCAGGGGTTGAACTCATCAACGATCTCCAGCTGTTTCGCCCGCTGATCGAGGGACGCGTTGTTGGTGTCACAGGCTCCAATGGCAAATCGACTGTGGTTACCATGGTTACGCATATTGCAAAGGCCTTAAACATTAAGGCGGTTGCCGCAGGAAATATCGGATTGCCTGTACTGGATGCGCTCGTTGACCAACCGGAATTGATGGTGGTTGAACTCTCGAGCTATCAGCTGGAGCTCGGCAGCGCGCTAGGTTTGGATGTTGCGGCGCTTATTAATTTGATGCCCGATCATTTAGATCGATATGATTCTGTAGACACCTATTACCGCACGAAGGAATCCATCTTTAACCAAGCGCAAGTTAGGGTGAGCTATGAGGCTTGGAGATCAGAGAGGAAACCTAAGCGGATGTCCCAATCTGGTCGTGGGACTTGGCTAGCTTTTGGGTATTCGCCCCCCAGTCAAGATCAATCGACGGTGCCTCAAGGGGTTACGGTGTCAGTCTCTGCAGATTCCCTAAGGTTTGAGTTCGAAGGCGAGTCCGTCCTCATTGCCAAACGCGGACCTTGGCTCAGTCGGCACAACGCGATTAATGGCGCTGCCGCGCTCGCTATTTGTATCGGGTTAGGATTGCCATTGGTCACGAGTGCTCAATGCCTCGAGACGTTTGAAGGTCTACCCCATCGCTGCGAGGTACTCCCTACTAAGGATGGGGTTCTTTGGATTAACGATTCGAAGGCGACTAATGTGAGCGCAGCTGTGAGCGCGATTGAGAGTTTTCGTGATGCTGGGCCATTGATCCTCATCCTAGGAGGTCGACCTAAACAAGAGGACTTCAGCCCGCTCTTCAACGCACTGAGTCACACGCCTCAGTTGAAAGCGCTGGTGCTGTACGGAGAAGCTGCCTCGCTAATTTTTGATCAGCTGAGCGATGAGTGGCATGCGATGCGTTGTATCCACTTCAGAGAGGCGGTGGATTTGGCCTTTCAATCGGCTGAATCCGGTGACGTTATCTTGCTCTCGCCGGCTTGCGCGAGCTTTGATCAATTCGAAAACTTTGAAGTGCGGGGCGATGCCTTTCGTCAGCAGGTGTTGGAGATGGCCGCATGAATGCCGTCCGCATGTCTCACCTTTCGTCTAACGCAGGGGCCCCGCTCGATTGGGCAATCCTTGGGTCGACCTTGTTTTTGCTTTTATTAGGCTTCGTCATGGTGGGCTCTGCTTCGTCCGAAATTTCCGCTCGCAGTTTTGGTCACCCATTTCATTTGCTCGTTAGGCACGGTGTTTTTCTGGCGCTCGCCTTTGGCGCGCTTGCCTTCGCGCTCGCAACGCCCATTCGCGTTTGGCAGAAGCTGCATATCATCGCCTACTTATTGGCGCTTTTGCTGTTGATCTTGGTCCTGATTCCTGGCGTGGGTCGAGAAGTCAACGGTGCCACGCGCTGGATCCCCTTGGGTTTTTTCACGCTTCAAGGGTCCGAATTCGTCAAAGTCTTTGTTGCCATGTTTATCGCTGGCTATGTGGCGCGTCCTTCGGGGCTGGACCCGACGACCTTGCAGGGCTACCTCCTGCCCATTGGTTTGGCCATGCTGTTGAGCGCTCTGCTTCTTGCGCAACCCGATTTCGGAGCGGTCATCGTGATGATGAGCGGCGTCTTTGCCGTTCTCTTCTTGATCAAGACACCAATGAAGTATTTTTTGCCAACCATACTGATTGGTGCGGGCTTGGTGGCGCTTTTGATTTTCCTGCAGCCTTATCGGCTTGCACGGTTGACGGCGTTTACCGATCCATGGGCCCATCAATTTGGTGGTGGCTATCAATTGACGCAGGCACTGATCGCCATCGGTCGAGGTGAGTGGTTTGGACTTGGGTTAGGGAACTCTGTTCAGAAATTGTTTTATTTGCCCGAGGCACACACCGACTTCTTGTTCTCGATTCTGGTTGAGGAACTTGGTATTGCCGGTGCGCTGGTGACGCTCATTGCATTCGCGGTTTTGATCAGTCGAGGTCTGATTATTTCGAAAATTGCGCTGCGACTTGATTTTGTATACCACGGCGCGCTCTCGGCAGCGATCTCAGTCATGCTAGGTGTTCAGGCGCTGATCAATTTAGGCGTCAATCTGGGTGTTCTGCCAACAAAAGGTTTGACGCTCCCGCTGATGAGCTTCGGCGGAAATAGTCTTCTTGTCACCGGGCTGATGATCGGTCTCTTGCTCCGCATTGAATGGGAAATTCGCCATGCACCCCCGCCTCCCAATCGCAAGGGGAGGGCTCAGCATGGCTGAATACGAGCACAGCGCTAGAAGCGGTGAGATGGGTCGCGTACAAGCGATTCACTTTGTCGGCGTCGGTGGGGCTGGGATGAGTGGAATCGCTGAAGTGCTGCTTAATCAGGGATACCTGATTTCAGGCTCTGATTTAAAGGCGAGCGCAGTTACGGACCGACTTGCCGCATTAGGCGCTCAGATTTTTATTGGCCACGAGGCGACACACGTTCGATCCTGTGACGTGGTCGTGACATCGAGTGCGGTTTCGGAGACGAATCCAGAAGTCCGAGCCGCCAAAGACGCCAGAATTCCAGTTGTTCGCCGTGCAGAAATGCTCGGTGAGCTCATGCGCTACCGCTTCGGTATCGCGATTGCGGGCACCCATGGCAAGACCACCACCACCAGCATTGTTGCAAGTCTCTTTGCTGCGGCTGAAAAGGATCCCACCTTTATCATTGGTGGTCTGTTGAAGGGGGTTCAGAGTAATGCTCGGCTGGGATCTGGTCGCTACCTGATTGCGGAAGCCGATGAGAGTGATGCTTCCTTTATTCACTTGCAGCCGATGATTACGGTGTTAACCAATGTTGACCGTGATCATCTCGTTAATTACGAGGGTAGTTTCAGCAAGCTCAGAGAAGCCTTCCACGGTTTCATTCATAACTTGCCCTTCTATGGATTACTGATTGCCTGTCTTGACGACCCTATCGTTGCATCAATGCTTCCCGGTATTACGCGCCCGGTTTTGACCTATGGATTTTCAGAAAACGCTGATGTGCAAGCTCGGAATTGGCAACAAGTAGGCACCTTATCAAGCTTTGATGTGTGGGCCCCTCGTTATGAGGCGGATTTTCGAGTGCAGCTCGCGATGCCTGGCCGACACAATGTCTTAAATGCGCTGGCTGCCATCGCTGTTGGTCTTGATCAAGAATTAGATCATAGCGCGATGCAGCGAGGCGTTGCTGAATTCTCTGGCGTGGGTCGTCGCTTCGAGGTTTTGGGGCAATGCAGTATCCGGGGAACCTCTTTTTTGCTGGTTGATGATTATGGGCATCACCCCAGCGAGGTGCGAGCCACAGTGGAGGCAGCGCGCGCCAGTTGGCCCGGTTCTCGATTGCTGATGGTTTATCAGCCTCATCGATACTCGCGGACCAGTGAGCTCTTTGATCAGTTTGTCGAAGTGCTTAAAACCGTCGATGTGCTCTTGCTGACTGAGGTTTATGCAGCCGGAGAGTCGCCCATTCCAGGCGCAACCGGTGAGGACTTATATCGCCAATTAAAACTTGAGATGGGTGATCGGGTGCACTGGCTAGAGCACGTGGACTTGGTGCAAGACCATATTGCCGACATTCTGCTCGATGGCGATGTGCTGTTGACCCAGGGTGCGGGTGAGACAGCAGCGTTGGCCGCCCGTCTATTCAATCAATGGCAGAGTCAGTCGCAACAGGGACAGACGGCTCAGCAGATAGGAGGTCGCTAGCATGGTGAGAGTTTTTGGTTGGGCTGCGGTGCTGGTGGGCATTATCGCTATGGCTGGCCTCGCAAGAGGGCTCGCGCCAGCTGAGCGCGGAATTGACGTGGTACTTATACGGGGTGAGATTAACGAGAGGCAGAAATCTGAGCTCCGCTCAGCTATGACCGGTATCGCGAGCGAGCTGGAAAATATTGAGCTGGTTAAAGGCACGCTTGAGCGAATTGATTGGGTCGAGCGAATTGACGTTACGCTGCGTTGGCCAAGTGAGTTGCTGCTCGAGGTCGTGCCTGAAACGCCGATCGCTTATTGGAATGATCTTGGATTCATTAATCAACATGGTGTGAGCTTTGCGTCCCCTTATCTCACCGGATTTGACTTGCCTCACTTGCACGGTCCAGAGGACCAAATCGACTTGGTGATGAGGACCTATCAGCAAGTGAGCCAAGCCTTGGGTTCACATCGGATCGAGGTGCTCAGAGTCTTAGATCGTGGGTCAGTTGAATTTGAACTCGATAACGGTTGGACCGTTTTGCTGGGCAGTGAAGATCTCAGTGAGCGGTTAGCACGGGCACTGGCTGTGATTCAACGCATCCAAAACCATAACAAGGGCATGGATGGACTTCGGATCGATGCGCGCTACCCAGACGGTGTGGCCATTAATGGCCCGCTGCCAACACTGGATCAGATGTGGTCATCCAACGCAGATATTACCTCGGGGAATACGCTATGAATCAAAACGTCGCGGGTCGTATGGTGGTGGGCTTGGATATTGGCACCTCGAAAATTGTCGCCATTGTTGGAGAGATGAGTCCTGAGGGGCAATTGGAAATTATTGGCATCGGAAGCCATGCATCGAGAGGGCTGAAAAAGGGCGTGGTGGTCAACATTGATTCCACGGTTCAATCGATCCAAAGAGCGATCGAAGAGGCGGAGTTGATGGCGGGATGCCAGATTCAATCCGTTTATGCCGGCATTGCGGGGAGTCACATTCGAAGCATGAGCTCTCATGGGATAGTCGCGATTAGAGATCGTGAGGTGTTCCAGCCGGATATTGATCGGGTCATAGACGCGGCTCAGGCAGTTGCCATTCCAGCGGATCAGAAGATCCTACACATCCTGCCTCAAGAGTTTCTGATTGATAACCAAGAGGGGATCAAAGAACCGCTGGGGATGTCGGGCGTGCGATTGGAGGCGAAGGTGCACCTGGTCACTTGTGCAGTGAACGCTGCGCAAAATATCGAGAAGTGCATTGGCCAATGCGGTCTATCGGTTGACGACATCATTCTCGAACAACTGGCGTCGAGCTATGCCGTCTTGACGGATGATGAGAAAGATTTAGGCGTCTGTCTGGTGGATATTGGTGGTGGCACATCGGATATCGCGATCTTTACGGATGGCGCTATCAAGCACACTGCCGTCATTCCTATTGCCGGTGATCAAGTGACGAACGACATCGCTATGGCATTGCGCACGCCAACCCAGAATGCGGAAGAGATCAAAATCAAGTATGGCTGTGCGCTGGCTTCGATGGCAGGTGAGAACGAAACCATCAAGGTGCCGAGTGTTGGTGAGCGTCAAGATCGAGATCTGTCCCGGCAGGCGCTGGCGGAGGTTATCGAACCTCGCTATGAGGAACTCTTTAATTTGATTCAGGCGGAGCTGAGGCGCAGCGGCTTTGAAGATTTGATCCCCGCGGGCATCGTGCTGACAGGTGGCACATCCAAAATGGAAGGCGTGGTTGAGCTCGCCGAGGAAATTTTTCACATGCCCGTCAGTATTGGTAAGCCCAAAAGCGTTGCGGGCCTCTCAGATATTGTCAGAAACCCTATTTACGCAACCGCAGTGGGGCTTCTTCAGTACGGTCTTGGAAATACGGTTCATAGGCATGGCGCGAGTCGCGCGGATGTGCCGAGCACTTCTGTTTGGCAGTCAGTCAAGAACTGGTTGCTCGGACAATAACAACCTTGGATAAATCGGTCAGGAGAATCATCCATGTTTGAACTTGTAGATAATTCACCGCAGCATGCGGTCATTAAAGTCATCGGTGTGGGCGGCGGTGGCGGTAACGCCGTCCAGCATATGGTGGATCGACAGATTGACGGTGTTGACTTCATCTGTGCAAATACGGACGCGCAAGCGTTGCAGCGCATGAAGTCAGGCACCCTGTTGCAGCTCGGTAATGATGTGACGAAGGGCTTGGGTGCTGGGGCCAACCCAGAGCGAGGGAAGCAAGCCGCGATCGAAGACAAGGAGCTCTTGCGCGAAGCCCTCGATGGCGCCGATATGGTGTTTATTACCGCGGGTATGGGTGGCGGCACCGGCACAGGCGCCGCACCGATTGTCGCGCAAATTGCTCGCGAAATGGGCGTGTTAACCGTTGCGGTCGTGACCAAACCTTTCCCGTTTGAGGGAAAGAAAAGGATGCAGATCGCTGAGCAGGGGATTGCGGAGCTTTCAGAGTATGTGGATTCCCTGATCACTGTGCCAAACGAAAAGTTACTGAGCATCATGGGGCAAGACACGCCGTTGCTCCAGGCGTTTTCCACCGTGGATGACGTGTTGTTGGGGGCCGTTCAGGGAATCGCCGACCTTATTATTCGCCCGGGCATGATTAATGTAGATTTTGCTGATGTGCGCACTGTGATGTCAGAAATGGGCATGGCGATGATGGGATCCGGACTCGCTCGAGGTGAAAATCGTGCCATCGAGGCTGCCGAGGCGGCCGTTCGTTCACCGCTACTTGAAGACATCGATATTTCTGGCGCTCGGGGCTTGCTTGTGAATATTGCGGCTGGTTTAGACATTACACTTACTGAGTTCTCGCAAGTCGGCGCGACGGTCGAGGATTTTGCATCTGAAAACGCGACTGTGGTCATAGGCACAGTGATTGACCCAGAAATGGGTGATGAAATGCGAGTCACCGTTGTCGCGACGGGCTTAGGTCTTGATGAAGATAAGAAAACGGCGGAACTGCAAACCGAACTTCGCAAGCGCTTGGCCGGTGATGGTGTGCCCGACTATGGCGTTTTGGATAAACCCACGGTCATTCGAAATAGGGCGATGACTCAAGGTAAATCTGAATTGAAACAGCAAGATTTAGACTATCTTGATATCCCTGCATTCCTTCGCCGACAAGCAGATTAAGCGTCACCTCGCTTAGTTCATCCTGACCGATCTTGAAGCGCGCCTCCCAGGAGGTGCGTTTTTTTTTGCCAAAATTTTTTCAATTTAGGAATAAATGCAAAAAAAGCGTGTTTTTGGTTAGTCTAGTGCAACTTTTCTCCACTATTGGGGTCAATATTGGAGTAATTCCGTAGGTATTTCGAAAAAGTTTTGCTAAGATTGCCGCCGCTTAAAAGCTGGGGTTTGCCAGGAAGGCTGGCCTCAAGATCGCAAGGGTCGAGCGGTGACAAAGGACTGGGCATGATCAAACAACGAACATTGAAAAGCGCAATTAGCGCAACGGGTATCGGTTTGCACACCGGAGAAAAGGTGTTCCTGACACTTCGTCCTGCGCCCCCGAATACGGGCATCCGCTTTATTCGCACGGATCTCAAACCCGCTGTGGAAATACCCGCCATTCACAGCTCGGTGTCTGATACGAGACTCGCGACCACCGTTGGGCAAGGGGAGGCTCGAATCTCCACCGTCGAACACTTGTTGGCCGCACTGGCTGGTATGGCGATCGACAATCTGTATGTCGAAGTCAGCGGACCAGAGATGCCCATCATGGACGGCAGTTCGGCGACCTTTGTGTTTCTCCTGCAGTCCGCCGGGATCGAACTACAGAATGCGGCCAAGCGGTTTCTCAAAATCAAAAAGCCGATTTCCGTCAAAGGCGGCAGCCTGGCCAACGATTTTGGTCAATCGGTCGAGTTGAAGCCCTTTGAAGGTTTTAAAGTTTCGCACACCATTATTTATGACAATGCGGTCATCAAAAAGCAGCAAGCAACGATTGATTTTGCGGAAACTGATTTCGTTAAGTCCGTCAGTCGTGCGCGCACCTTCGGGTTGATGCAGGAGTTCGAGCAGCTGCGAGAGATGAATCTCGCTCAAGGGGGCAGCCTAGATAATGCGATTGTGGTGGACGAGTATCGAATTCTGAATCCAGACGGTCTAAGGCATGAGGACGAATTCGTCCGCCATAAGATTTTGGACGCCATAGGTGATTTGTATCTGCTTGGCTACAGCATTATCGGCGAATTTGTTGGCTTCAAGTCAGGCCACACTGAAAACCATTTGCTCAGGAAGGCTCTGCTTGAAAACACAGCCGCTTGGGAGCTGGTCACTTTTGGTGATGAGAGCCGCGCACCGGTCGCATACTCGGGTGTTCCCAATGTGGAGCTTGCGATCTAGTCCAGATCGTCAGTAACAGAGGCATGGGCCGATAGCGCCTTGAAGGCCTCACTGAGACCAGGGTCTCGTAGCACGGCGGATTGAGACAGAAGTAGGTCGCCGGTCTCCCTCGACATGGGTTTAGGCGGATGTGGCGCAGGGCGCCGCAATGTGAGCTGCCCGTCGACTCGCCTTAGCCAAGTTGGATGAGGGCCCACCTTAACCTCAACTCGAGTGACATCATCACCGAGCACATGACTCAGTTGGGAGAGCATATTTAACGCACGGTAACGCAGCCGAGTCGCGACTGAGCCATCGTTGACTTGGATGACTAACCTGCCTTGCTCAAATCGGCACACGCTGACTTCGACCTTAAGTGCTCTTGAGAGCTCTTGATTGAGGTGCGCAAGGCGTCTGGCTCGTTGAACCAAACTTTTCGTGGTCTCACTTTGCTGGTCTTTAAGATTGTCTAGAAGATGATCTTGCATTCAGGAATCACGCTGCGTTCTGGTAACATAGACCGCTTCAAAATTTGGTCAGCCAATGAAAGTCATCATAGTCAGCGATAATGCAAGGCACTTCAAGACATGGGTGTTCGGTACCCCTAGTCTGGTCTTGCTAGCTGTTTTGGCGGCGTTTGTTGTCGCCTCGACGATCGCGCTCTGGCGAGCGGCGTCGCATCAAGATGCTCGGGCTGCTGTCGCCGCGATAGATAGCTTGCGCGAAGATATTGAAAGGCAGAAATCGATTGTGTTTCAGCTCGAAGAGGACCTTCAGCTCAATTTAAGAGCAAGCGCCGTCGAGATCGCGACCTTGGAGTCTCGTATGACGAGACTCGATGCGCTGGGCCAGAGGCTCACCGAACTCGCACCTTATGATGTCAGTGAATTTGATTTTCAGTCTTCAGTTGGCGTCGGCGGATTACAACCTCAAAGCCCCTCGTCTGTTGATCCTAGCGCTGATCTGACCACTGACCCCAAAGAGAAAGCCTTCAGCGAGGCAGCGCTTTCAGCGCAGCTTTCGAGCCTTTCGGGAAAGCTTGCCGATCGTTCGGCACAACTTGATGTCTTGGAGCGGCTGATGCTGAGTGATCTAAGAGATGAAGCGCGCTCGTTGGCAGGTAAGCCGGTTAAAAAGAGTTGGGTGTCGTCCAACTACGGGATGCGAACAGATCCGATCAATGGTGAGCGCGCATGGCACAACGGGATCGATATCGCCAGCACCGCAGGCGCGCCTGTTCTTGCTATGGCGCCCGGGGTGATCACCTACGCAGGTCAGAAGCCGGGTTATGGCAAGGTTGTGGAAATCAATCATGGCGCTGGGTTAAGCACACTTTATGCGCATCAGAGGGTTTTGGCTATTGAGGCGGGGGCGTTTGTCCGTAAGGGTCAAAAAATAGGTGAAGTGGGGAGCTCTGGACGGTCCACTGGACCGCACGTGCACTATGAAATTCACCAGGACGGTCGTTCTCTTGACCCTGCTCGATATGTCTTCAAAGCCGTGCCAGGTGCGCAGCCCTCGAAGTAATGCTCTATTAGCGCGATTCTAATAAAGAAGGCCTTATGATTAGCCGAGTTCTAAGCAAAATTTTTGGCACTAAAAATACGAGAGAAATCAAGCGGCTGCAACGGATCGTGGCTCAGATTACCTCGCTAGAAGCCGCGATGGAGTCACTCAGCGATAGCGAGATCAAAGCGAAGCGCACCGAGTTCAAGTCGAGATTTGAGTCGGGTGAGTCCTTGGACGCTTTGTTGCCAGAGGCCTTTGCCGTTGTGCGCGAGGCGGGCAAGCGGGCCTTGGCGATGCGAGTCTTCGACGTTCAGATGATGGGTGGTATTGCGCTTCATGAGGGTCGAATTGCCGAGATGCGTACAGGCGAGGGAAAAACGTTTGTTGCCACCCTGGCGCTCTATCTCAATGCGATTCCAGCAACCGGCGTGCACCTGGTCACAGTTAACGATTATCTTGCGAAGTGGGGTCGAGAGTGGATGACGCCCTTATACGAAGCCCTAGGGGTGACAACAGGCGTTGTCTATGCGGGTCAAATGCAGGAGGAAAAGAAGGCCGCTTACCAAGCAGATATCACTTATGGCACTAATAATGAGTTCGGTTTTGATTACCTTCGCGACAATATGGCCTTCAGTCCAGAAGAACGTGTGCAAAGACTACTCAACTACGCCATCGTGGATGAAGTCGATTCCATCTTGATCGATGAGGCTAGAACGCCGCTTATTATTTCTGGCGGTGTAGAGAATAGTGCGGAGATCTACAGAACGATTAATCAGCTCATTCCGAGGTTGACTCGCCAGGAGCGAACCGAAGAAGACGTGCTGGAAGAGAGAATTCCTTCTGGCGACTTTTATGTTGATGAGAAACAGCGGGATATCGAGATCACAGAAGAGGGACACCAGAAGTTAGAAAAACTTCTCCAGCAGTTCGGTCTCCTCGCGGAGGGCGATTCACTCTACGGGACCGCAAATTTGTCACTGCTTCACAATGTGCAATCTGCCCTGAAGGCATCGGCACTATTCCAGCGCGACGTGGATTACATCGTGCAGAACAATGAAATTGTGATTGTCGACGAGCACACCGGGCGCACCTTGCCAGGTCGTCGGTGGTCGGGCGGAATACACCAAGCGATTGAGGCCAAAGAAGGTGTGACGATCACCAATGAAAGCCAAACGTTGGCGTCCACCACTTTTCAGAATTACTTTCGGATTTATCAAAAACTGGCTGGGATGACCGGCACTGCGGATACGGAAGCTTTTGAATTTAGACAAATTTATGGCCTAGATGTGGTCGTGATTCCCACCAACCTGCCCATGATTCGTCGAGATTTGAACGATCGGGTCTATATGACTAAACCCGAGAAGTACGAAGCGATTGTTGAGCAGATCCTTGAAATCAAAGCTTCAAGAGCACCCGTGCTAGTCGGCACTGCATCAATTGAGTCCTCAGAGCTCTTATCTCAATTGCTTAATAAAAAAGGCATTAAGCATCACGTGCTCAATGCCAAATTCCATGAGCAAGAGGCAGAAATCATTGCTCAAGCGGGTCGACCTGAAAGCGTCACCATAGCCACCAATATGGCGGGTCGTGGGACTGACATTATTCTTGGTGGGAGTTGGGAAGCCGAGGTGGCTGATCTCGGTGAAGCATCGTCAGCGCAAGTTGATGCCATTAAAGATGAGTGGAAAAAAAGACATCAATTGGTCTTGGACGCGGGTGGCCTGCATGTCATCGGTACTGAGCGTCATGAAAGTCGCAGGATCGACAACCAACTTCGGGGTCGAGCAGGTCGTCAAGGCGATCCCGGATTTTCAAGATTTTACTTGTCCCTGGAAGACGACTTAATGCGAATCTTCGCGTCTGATCGGATGCGGGCGATGATGCAAAATCTTGGAGAGCCAGGGGTCCCCATTGAAGCGAGAATGGTGACCAGCTCAATCGAGCGCGCGCAGCGTAAAGTCGAAGCTAGAAACTTCGACATCCGTAAACAGCTGCTCGAATACGACGACGTGGCCAATGATCAACGTCAGATGATTTACCGGCAACGTGACGAAATTATGGCGGCCGACGAGGTGTCGGAGACGCTCGATGTGCTCTGGCAAGACGTGATTATGGCAGCCGTCCATCAGTACGTGCCGCCAATGAGTCTGGCCGAACAATGGGATATCTCTGGTCTTACACAATCTTTGATGGCGGATTTTGGGCTCGAATTACCTATTCAACGGTGGCTGGATGAGGATGAGCGTCTAGAAGAACAGGGCTTGATTGATCGAGTTCTGGCTGAAGCAAAGTCGGCCTACAATGCCAAGGCGCTTGAAGTTGGACCCGATATCAAACGGTTCGAGAAACGGGTTATGTTGGACATCTTAGATAATCTTTGGAAGGAACACTTGGCATCCATGGATTATTTGAGACAAGGCATCCATCTCCGGGCCTATGCGCAAAAACAGCCAAAGCAAGAATACAAGCGTGAAGCCTTTGAACTGTTCGAAGGGTTGCTTGAAAACGTTAAGTTTGAAGTGATCCGGTTTTTGAGCCGGGTTCAGTTCAAAACCGAAGCTGATGTCGAAGCTATGGAAGCAAGACGTAGGCAAGAGGCTGAGCGAACACGGATGCAGTTTGAGAAAGCCAATTCGCCGGGTGAGCCTGCGAGTGAAGAATCTGCTGGCTCCTCACCGTTCGTGCGTCAAGATCGAAAAGTGGGCCGAAATGAACCTTGCCCTTGCGGTTCTGGCAAGAAATATAAAGCCTGCCACGGAAAGCTCTCTTAGTGGTTGTGGGGGTTGTGGGTTGGGAAGCCGCACCTGTGCCAGGCATTCGTTTAGCGACGCAAGCGGCAGGTGTTCGGTATCAAAACCGAGACGATATGGTGCTGATTGAATGTGCCGCCGAGACCCAGACCGCGTGTCTTTTCACCAAAAATCACTTTAAGGCGGCACCGGTCTTGCTTGCGAGCGCTAACCTGAAAAATGCCGCACCTCGGTATCTACTCATCAATTCAGGGAATGCCAATGCTGCGACGGGTGACCTGGGGCTCGAAGATGCGAAGGCCACGTGTGAAATAGTTGCGGATGCGACAGGTGTTCGATCGGAGCAAGTGTTGCCTTTTTCCACTGGGGTGATTGGCGAGCGACTGCCCATTGAGCCCTTTAGGCAATCGATACCGAAGCTCGTAAGCAAGTTGCATTCGGACGCTTGGCACGCAGCTGCCCAAGCGATTATGACGACTGACACGGTGCCTAAAGTCAAATCCAGACAAATAGAGATCGATGGTCGGTCTGTCACGCTCACCGGTATGGCCAAGGGCGCAGGGATGATTCAGCCGAACATGGCAACCATGTTGTGTTTTATTGGCACCGATGTGGCGACGGATGCCGAGAGTCTTAAGGTGCTCCTACAGGAAGCTGCGGATCAATCGCTTAATCGAGTGACCGTCGACAGTGATACCTCAACGAACGATGCATGTGTGTTGATGGCGACTGGCCAATCCGGGGTCGTTCTGATTCCAGGCAGCGAATCAGAGTCGCTGTTTCTGGATGCATTAACCGATTTGATGATCGATCTGGCGCAATCATTGGTTCGAGATGGTGAGGGAGCAACCAAGTTTGTGACGGTCATGGTAAATGGTGCGCCTTCGAATGATGAAGCGTTAACGGTCGCCCTGAGCATCGCAAACTCGCCATTGGTCAAGACAGCCATATTTGCTGAAGATGCCAACTGGGGTCGCTTGGTCATGGCGATTGGTAAGGTTGACTGTGAGATTGACGTGGCAAAGATCGACATCTTCATCAACGATGTTTGTTTAATGCAAGCCGGAATGAAACACGCTGAATATGTTGAGGCGCTGGGCGCAACGGCTATGAAGAAAGAAGAAATCGAGATTCGGGTCGAGATGAACCAGGGCGACGGGAGTGAGACGGTTTGGACGTCTGATCTCTCCCATGAGTATGTCAAAATCAATGCGGAATATCGCACCTGACGAGTCATCCTTCGGATGCTTCTCAATCTTGATCAAGATCCTCTGAGGTCACGTCATCATGGTCTGAATCGGAGGGGATTCGGTGTTTTTCGTCTGCCCAAGCTCCAAGGTCAAGTGTGCTGCATCGCTCGGAGCAAAATGGGCGAAACTTACTGGAGGCGATCCAAGCCACTGCCTTTCCGCAACTCGGGCACTTTACGATGGCATCGGTCATGCGCGCGCGAACTCCAGATAGCGTGCGTGTAGCCTTGACACGTCCACTCTCACTTGGTCAATGTCTGCGTTGTTTTCGATGATATCATCCGCAATGGCGCGCCGTTGCTCTGAGGATGGCTGACTTCGCAAGATTTGGCGAATCAGGGCTTCTGAACTTCCATCTCTGATCATGACGCGTTGAATACGAATGGGTTCCTCAGCATCGACCACCAGCATCCGATGAATAAGCGGCGAGGTCCCTAGCCCAGCAGAGAGAACGAGCATCGCGTATTCCCCCTTTGCATCATTAAGCTGCCTTTGTAATTCGTCCATGATTGGTCGGTGCGTGAAACCTTCCAGCGCTTTGCGCTTCGAGACATCATTGAAGACGATTTCTCGGAGTTTTTTCCGATTGAGCTGACCTGTTTCATCTAGTACGTCATGGCCGAAATAACTAGCAATAGCCTTGAGTGCGGGCTGGCCTGGTTCGACGATCTTCCTCGAAGCCTCATCGGCGTCTGCGATCACGATACCGAGTTCAGCGAAGCAGTCCGTAACCGTGGTTTTCCCACTGCCAATGCCTCCCGTGACGCCGACAACGTAATCAGCCATCAGTACACGCCTGGGGGCAGATAGAGACCCATGACAGACGTCTTGAAGAACAGCATCGTCAGTCCAGCAAGGGCAAGATAGGGCCCGAAGGCGATGGCTTCATCCCGAGAGCGTCCGAGCAGGATGAGCGTGATGCCGATGATCGCGCCAGCCGCGGATGAAATCAAAACAAGGCCGGGCAATGCCATCCAGCCAAACCAGGCGCCCAGGAGCGCGAGTAGTTTGAAGTCTCCGTAGCCCATGCCCTCTTTGCCGGTCGCCAGTTTGAAGCCCTGATAAACGAGCCATAGCGATAGATAACCTCCGATGGCCCCAATAACGGCCTCCTCGATCGAGCAGAAAGTGCTCTTGAGGTTGAAAAGAAGTCCAAGCCACAAACCTGGAAGGGTAATTTGGTCGGGCAAGAGTTGGCAGTCAAAATCGATAAAGGTGAGCGAAAGCAGGCTGTAAGTTAGCAACAGTGCGCCAATCATCGACCAAGAAAAGCCGAAGACCAACACCACGGCGAGGGTCAATAGGCCAGCGAGTAACTCCACTAACGGGTAGCGATATGAGATGCGCGCGTAACAGTGGCGGCAGCGACCTCGCAAGACCGCAAAGCTTATAATCGGAATGTTATCGAAGCCCGATATAGTTTCGTGACAGTCTGGGCACTTTGATCTGGGGCCCCACAAAGAAAGCGTATCGCCCTCGGTCTGCGGCTGGTCGAGAATGATTGCAGCCTCCGCTCTCCAGGATTGCTCCAGCATGATTGGGAGTCTGTGAATCACGACATTGAGAAAGCTGCCAACGAGCAGGCCAAATATCATGACTAAGATGCTTGTGCCGATCGGAAAGGCCGCTTGATAGAGACTGAGCGTTTCAAACATTGGGCTGTTTCAGCCGCTGATCGCACCACCCATCTGGAAGATAGGTAGATACATCGCAACCATCATGCCGCCAACCACGACGCCCAAAAAAGCCATGATGAAGGGCTCAATCAGAGAAGTCAGACCATCGACCGCAACGTCGACCATATCCTCATAATAAGTGGCTGATTTTTCGAGCATTGAATCGAGCGCACCCGATTCCTCACCGATCGCCACCATCTGCACGACCATGCTCGGAAATAAATCGGCTGCCCTCATGGAATCAGCAAGCTGTGTGCCGCTTGAGACATCGGTTTTGATTTGCATGATCGCATCATAGTAGACCACGTTGCCTGCAGCGCCTGCTGCTGAATCAAGCGCCTCAACCAAAGGTACGCCGGCGGCAAACGTTGTTGAGAGAGTACGCGTGAAGCGTGCAACGCAGGACTTATCGAGTAAATCACCGATAATGGGTACTTTAAGCGAGAGTTTTTCTTGGCCGTCTCGAAACTTCTGTGAGCGTTTATGGATTTGCTTATAGCCTGCGTAGAGGCCTCCAATGATTAGGAGAATCACAAGCCACCAGGCCTGCATGAATTCAGACGCATTCACCACCATTTGGGTAAATGCCGGCAGATCGGCACCAAAACCACTGAACACCATCTCAAATTGCGGCACAACTTTGACGAGGAGAATGCCCGTGACAATGCCTGCGATCACCAGGACGGCAATGGGGTAGTTCATCGCGCTTTTGATCTTTGCTTTGAGCGCTTCTGTTTTCTCCTTATACGTGGCCAGACGATCCAACATGGTCTCGAGCGCGCCGGACTGCTCGCCAGCGTCAACGAGATTACAGAACAAATCATCGAAATGCTCTCGCGGTTGGGCGCGGATCGCACTTGCGAAGCTGTTGCCGCCCGACACTTCCGAGCTAATTTTTCTGATGAGATCTTTCATGGCAGCGTTTTCAACGCCGCCCGCCACGATCTCAAAAGATTGAACGAGCGGCACACCCGCTTTCATCATGGTCGCGAGTTGGCGAGTGAAGATCGCGATATCTGCTGGAGTGATTTTCGCCCCCATCGAGAAGAGGCTTTTGCCTTGTTTTTTGACCGTTTTCGCTGTGATCCCTTGTTTCTTCAACACAGCCTTAACAGATGCAATGCTCACCGCTTTCATTTCGCCGGTGAGCTTTTTGCCTGAGCGGTTGGTCCCCGTCCAATTGAATATGAGTTCTTCAGCCATCAGGATGATCCATCTTAGTGGCCACTCGTGACGCGGTTGACTTCGTCGAGACTGGTGAGCCCATTTTTTACCTTGATGAGCGCCGAGCGATGCAGATTATTAAAGCCTTCCTCTCGGCAGGCCTCGGCAATTTCAATGGAGTTGCCATCCTCCATGATGATCTTGGCGATTTTGTCGGTAATTTTGGCGACTTCGTAAATGCCGACACGCCCCTTATAGCCGCCATTGCACAGATCACAGCCTTTGGGTCCATAGACGGTGAAGCCCTCGCTAATATCAGCTTCGGTGAAACCCTGTTCTAGAAGTGCACTATCAGGGATCTCCAGCGCCTCTTTGCAGCTGCAGAGTCGTCTGGCAAGGCGTTGGGCGATGATCAAGTTGATCGAAGTGGCTAAATTAAACGCAGGGACCCCCATATTTCTCAGACGGGTAATGGTTTCGGCAGCTGAATTGGTATGGAGCGTTGACATGACCATGTGGCCGGTTTGCGCGGCTTTAATGGAAATTTCTGCGGTTTCCAGGTCGCGTATCTCACCCACCATGATGATGTCAGGATCCTGTCGTAGAAACGAGCGCAGCGCTTCAGCGAAGGTTAAGCCAACTTTTGCATTGACCGGGCACTGGTTGATGCCATCCAGATTGATTTCGACCGGATCTTCAGCTGTCGAGATATTGAGCTCTGGCGTGTTGAGAATGTTGAGTCCGGTATAAAGAGACACCGTCTTTCCGGAACCTGTGGGTCCAGTGACCAAAAACATGCCTTGAGGCTTCTTGAGCGCATCCAGATAAAGGGCCTTTTGATCATCTTCATAGCCGAGAGCATCGATGCCCATCTTGGCGGAGCTTGCATCCAGGATTCTAAGCACGATTTTCTCACCGAAGAGAACGGGCAGGGTGTTAACCCTGAAATCGATGGATTTAGTCTTGGAGACCTTAAGTTTGATACGCCCATCTTGGGGTACCCGTCGCTCAGAGATATCCATCTGGCTCATCACTTTGAGCCTTGCCGCGATTCGTGGGGCCAAGTTAATGGGTGGCGAGGCTACCTCGTGCAAGATGCCGTCTGTTCGAAAGCGGACTTTGTAAGATTTTTCGAAAGGTTCGAAGTGGAGATCCGATGAGCCAAGACGGATCGCGTCAAGTAGCATTTTGTTGATGAACCGCACGACGGGTGTATCGTCAATACTGCTTCCACCGACGTCTTCGTCTTCTTGATCTGGATCAACCGTCTCGAGGTCGAGGTCGATGTCGTCATCTAACCCATCAAAAACAGAAGACTCGTCAACCTCTAGGTGAGCTTTGATAAAACTCGAGAGTTGGTCTTCGCGAACAAGCACTTCCTCCGTCGCAATGCCTGTTTGAAACTGAATATCAGACAGGGCTTGGCGGTTGGTCGGGTCAGATACCGCGACGAACAGTCGGTTGCCACGTTGGAAGAGGGGCACTGCGTGATTTTTTCGAATGAGTTCGTTGCTGACAATACCCTCGGGCAACGAACTTCGGTCGAAGGCTTCGAGATCCAAGATGGGTGTGGTGAACTCTTCGGCTGCCGCGTTCGCGATCTTTTCAGCCGAGACACCCTTTTCTTGAACCAAGTAAGTCACCCAGGGCAGGTTCGCCTTTCTGGCTTCCTGATGGGATTCGACCGCGGTCGCCTCCTCAATAATGCCAGCCGATATCAGTTTGCGGGTTAGCCCGGAGGTCTGTCTTTGTCGCTCGGACATATATCGAACTTAAGTGATGGTGGAGTGAGTGTATCGCTCCTAGATCGGTTTTCAAATAAGCGAGATTGAGGCTAAGGATGCATCAGCCCAAAAAAGTAACGCCTCGCATAATGTGAGTTAATGTCTCAGCCAGTGCTGGCGCAGGTGCTAGTGCTCGCGGCAGAGGAGCCCGAGAGGGAGAATGCCCTATCGAGTGATTTTTTGCGTGCCAAACAAGAGCGTATCAAGTTTTCAGCAACGCCTATTTGAAGATGTAAGGTTCTAATCGCCCGAAAGGAAAGGTGTTGGCAAATCAGTTTGCCGATGTCATAGTATGGCTACTGCGGGCCGTGGGCGGTTCCGTGGCTCAGAAGAAATGCATGGAGAGACGAGCATGACGACAAAACAGAAGGGTTTCACACTCATCGAACTGATGATCGTGGTAGCCATTATCGGGATTCTGGCCGCGGTCGCGCTACCTGCGTACCAGAACTATATCCAGAACGCGAACGCCTCCAAGGTGAACAGCGCATATCAAAGTTGCCAGCAAGTTATTAAAAATACTTTTGTGAAAGTTGCGGCAGAGTCAGCTATCGGGGTTTCGACCACGACACTGCCCGCTACAGAAGATGCTTGGATTTTGCTTTGTAATCCAGACGGAACCAATGCGCCTACTGGAGGCGGAGATCAGTTTGTTGACTCGGCGACGCCAAGTGCAACAAACGGTGATATTGGCATCCAGTTAGCTAATGGCACTGATGCAGCGGCGGGTACTGCGGACGATGTTGTTACGCTTTATTTGCCAGCCTACGGCGGGTTAACGGCGGCATCCTCAGCTATTAATGGCTCTCAATACGGCGGCTAGTCTATTGAATGGTCGGAAAAACGGGCGCCCAGTCGCCCGTTTTTTTTGCGTGCATTATGACTAACTTAGTGTGGATCGTGGCCCTTCTTGGTTCGGTTTGATTGTCCTAGGGAGCGCCTCGGATGCTTCTCGAAAACTGGATGGCTATTTCGTCATCGGGAAAAGTCTCAGCGTCTTCAAGAGACAATTCGAATAGTAAGAGGTCGTTAGTATGCGACGTTCGAATCATCAACTGAGCGGTATGACCCTAGTTGAGCTTTTGATTGTCATCGCGGTCGCTGGGGTTCTCGCATCGGTGGCATGGCCCATCTATCAGGGCTATGTGTCGTCGAGCCGAGAGTCCGCGATGCTCCAGGTGATGCAATCCGTCAAGATCTTTGAAGAGGATCGAAGGGTGCGTCTTGGTGAGTACGTGGAGGGTGCCTACAACCCGTCCAACCCATCCGTCTCTGGCGGTCTGGCAACCACCTTGGGCTGGAATCCAGCTGATCCTGATCCTGACATATCCATCGTTGCTGCCTGCGCCACCGATGGCAATGCGCCAGAATGCGCGAGGGGAAGCGCGATAGAAATCACCGCGACCCATACCCAGGGGGAAAGTATTTGTCGCGCCTACAACGGCAATAGCGCCTCGGACTGCTGAGGTTTTAGTTCCCTGTCGTGACCTTAGGTTTCTAAACCCAAGTCTTTTTCCATTCGTAAGGTTGATAATCTTTAGTGGATCTTCTAAAGCGCTCTGGCGTTGAATCGGAGCGGCGGGTTTTGTCCAGTTTCAACCCAATCAGGAAGTCCCTCTGTCTAATTGAATGCTTCCCGTGGGGCGAAGATTGAAGCTCGGATTCAATTTGTAATGGGGCTCGTGTACACTCCGCAGCTGTGCCGGAATAGCTCAGTCGGTAGAGCAACGCATTCGTAACGCGTAGGTCGTCGGTTCGATTCCGACTTTCGGCACCATAAATCAATGACTTACAGCGATTTCGGAGTTTACAGC
>Ga0255776_10001650_pt1 | contig 25364 bp, 12 predicted proteins | sample 071ome_19_FD_179974 | JGI IMG/M metagenome (GOLD analysis project Ga0255776, IMG submission 179974) | Coastal salt marsh microbial communities from the Groves Creek Marsh, Skidaway Island, Georgia - 071413AT metaG (version 2) | ecosystem: Environmental > Aquatic > Marine > Intertidal zone >... | reverse complement strand
TCTGGAGAAACAATCTGTCATCATCCGATACGAGGATAACGACTACGAGTTGGAAAAATTCGAGACCGAGCGTCTTCCTGAATTGTATTGGGCCAAGGCGACCGACATATACATCAACGTATCTCCAAAGCAGGGTTCTCAGGCGATGTTGGCGATGTTGAAGGGTAATCCCGGCCACACCAGCCTGAAGAAATGGCTTGAGCAATTTCGCGATCTGCTCGCAACCACTGCAGAGCAAAGTAGTGCTGTGCCAGCAGCCGTGGACGAAAGCCCTTCCAACGAGTAGTAGGCATTCTCCACAAATGCTGTGAGAGTAGTGCTAATGCCAGGCCGAGCGGTAGAACTCGATGTAACAATGGACTGGCTACTCTACCTCCCGCTACGGTGATCATTCAGCGATTGAAGTCGCCACTCCTTTTCGAAATGCGTTGGGTTTCTTGAAATCAGCTGGAGAAAGCCTCAGAAAAAGGAGGAGGCCATTGGGAAGCGGAACTGCAGAACACATCGAGGATTTGAACGTTGATCCCTGTTGTTGCCAATCCAAAGACAAGGTTTTCGCTGAGGCACTCGGAACGTGCCAGCGAATCAAAATAGGGCCGGTCGGACTTGAACCGACGACCAAGGGATTATGAGTCCCCTGCTCTGACCACTGAGCTACAGCCCCTTTTTGAAAGCGCAATATTTCGCCCTTATTCGGACTTTGAGCAAGTGATTATGGAAGCTCACTTCAATAAGTAAACTCCCCAAAAGGCCGATTCTCGAATTGGCGCAATTGCTCGCTGAGACGCTCTTTCAATCGCGCCGCGACCGGAGAGTGCTGATCGATGACATTGCGGTTTTCGAAAGGATCATTCGTCAGACTGTAGAGTTGATCGGGTACGAAGTAGTTCGGATTCGCGACGGAGGCATGGTGTCCGAGATGCCCGTTCCGGGTCAAGTAGGGACGCTTGAGCGGTCTGCCTTCGAATCCTCGAAACGCTTCATCGGAATCGACTTTTTTCTGAACATCGGGCGGATAACGCACCGCGATGTATTTCCAGTCTTTCGTTTTCACACAGCGCGAATGACCGAGTTCACCGAAGAGGATATCACGAATGGGCTTCTTGTCTCCGAACAGCGCTGGAGCAAAGCTGACGCCGTCGATCATCGCATCTGCGGGTCGATTGGCTCCAGCCAGTTCCAGTAAGGTCGGGGCGAGATCGATATTGGCGGTGATTCCGTGATATCTAGAAGCGGGATGGACCGTTCCCTTCCATCGTGCCACGAGCGGAACTCTCATTCCGTGTTCATATAGCGTAGCCTTGCCATGACGAAAGGAGCCATGGTCGGGAACAAACATCACGAGAGTGTCTTCTTCCAGCCCAAGCGCGGCGAGTTTATCGAGAATGGCTCCCACTCCATCGTCGAGCCACAAGGCATAAGCATCACGGTCCGAGAGGCCCTGCTCTCGATTCCGCTTGAGAACATCCTTACGAGGTGGCATGACGTCGAAGCCTTCCTCGATAAATCCTTCTCCTGTCATACGAGAATCAGCCTCCAGTGAAAAGCGATTCACCCAGGGAGCAGGGCCATGATGCAGGGTTGTGGAAAAGTAGAGAAAGAAAGGCTTCTCCTGCGAAGCGGAGGTTTCAAGGAACTCGAACGCTTTCGAAACAGTCCATTCGAGATTGTGAACATTGAGCGACTCATTCTCCAATTCTTTAAGATTGGCGCCATAAACCCCGTCGGCAAAATCAAAGCCGTGGCGTTTCATCTCTTCGCACCAACGCTGATGATTGCGTTGCATTTTGGCATTGATGTCAGGGTCTCTCGGATCGCTGTTATGAGGATAAGTTTCGAGTTCCCTGTCCTTACCCGGCTTGGTGGTGTGAAGCCAATCGTGGCGCACGACATGGGATTTCCCGACGAAGCCCGTGCGATACCCAGCTCGCTGAAGACCTCTCGCGATATTCCATCCCTCGGGTTCGAGTTCGCCAATATTCTCCACCTGCGTCTGATCGCCAGGAGGATGTTCCTCCAGGAATTTCGGCCCCTCGCAGCGTCCCGCGTATTTCCCTGTCAGGAAACTATAACGTGATGGCGAGCAAACGGTCGAAGTGACGTTGAAATCCGTAAAGAGCATTCCCTCACTCGCCATTTGATCAATTCGCGGTGTATGAACTCGCCCTCCCATGAAGCCGAGCGAGTCCCAGCTCTGGTCGTCCGTGATGATGAAGACAACATTCGGTTTCTTTTTCCTTTTCTCCGGATCCCGTTTCGAGGCAGCCTCGCGTTGTTTCTCGGCTAGGACATTTCGGAACTCCCCGAGACGTTCCTTAAACCCAGCCTGATTGGCGAGGTTCCGTCTCTCTTCCGGATCGTTCGTCAAATTGTAGAGTTCTTCTCCATCAGACCATCTGGCATACCGCCAACGCTGATTGCGGATGGCGTAGCCAAGTTTCTCTCCGCGGCTAACCACGGAGTAGGCATACTTTTTCTTACCGATTCGCTCCGGATGATCCAGAAGTGGTCGCAAGGAATTCCCCTGCAGGTGTGCGGGCGGATTCAATCCGTTGAGCTCTGCCAGAGTCGGGTAAATATCGATGAGCTCGACCATGGCCTCGGACGCGGTGCCTCCCTCGGTCAGACCTGGAGCGCGAATAAGAAAAGGAACTTTCGCCCCTACATCGAAGAGCGTGACCTTGCCCCAGAGAAAGTGATCCCCTAGGTGATAACCATGATCAGATGTGAAGGCAATGATCGTATCCTCCCACTGCCCACTCTCCTTCACCGCGTCGAGCACAATTTTGATCTGGGTGTCGATGAAAGAAATGCAGGCATGGTAGGCCTGCATATACTCGCGCCGAAGCTGATCATTCTCTTTACCCAATTCGAATCCGAAAGCTTCATAACGCTTGGAAATGGCAGATCCGGGCAGGTTCTCCCACAAGTTCGCTCTATCTGGTGTGTATCGGATCTGATCCAACGGATAGAGATCGAAATACTTATCGGGAGCCAGAAACGGGACGTGGGGTTTTTGAATTCCACAAGCGATGAAGAAAGGCTTGTCGCCGTTCGCTCCCTCCTGCAGCCATTTCGCAACCTGGAGAGCGTTCTTTCCATCCTTGTGTTGTGCATCAGTCAGGCCGCTGCGGCCATATCCAGGCGGCGTCTGCGCATCGAGCTTGGATTTGGCTTCTTTCTCAAGAGTTTTCCACGCCTTGCGATTCTTTGGGAGATCGATGGAGCCCTGCTCTGCTTCAAATTTCTTTCGTGCCGCAGCTACGACAGGAAGTTCATCATTTTCAAACCTGTGGTACTCATGCCATGCGACTTCGCCGTGCTCATGACGAGGCGAGTGGAAGACCTTCCCGACACTCCCCGTCCAGTAGCCGTTCTCTTTGAAAAATTGCGGCATGGAAACCGTCCCGGGACGAGCCTCACGAATATCGGCCTTGTTATCGAGCACGCCTGACGACTCCGGATAGAGCCCGTTCAGAAAAGAAGCACGGGACGGCCCGCAAACCGGATACTGGCAAAACGCGCGACGGAAGGTCATCGCCTCGCTCGCGAACTGTGCGAGCGTTGGTGTCATGATGGGCTCGTAACCGCTTGTCGAGACGTGGGTATTGAGATCGTCGCAGACAATGAAGAGCACGTTTTTCTTTCTCTTTGGTTTAGCAGTTGCTGGTTTCTTCGCTGCGCTGGAAGCTGCCGGGGCCTTGGTTTTGGGGACGTAACCCGGCTTCGTTTGCGCATTCCCCTTCCCCTTTTCCCAGCGAAAAGTCTCTCCCTCGATCACGAGATCTTTGCGCGCATTGAGCTTTTCTTCCGGTTCTGAAAAGGAAGAGGGTGCCGTTTTCTGAAGCTTCGCTATCACGTCATCGAAAGCCCCGTCCCCCGCAAGATTGGTCCATTCGTGAGAGTCCTTTTGCAGGTCGTAAAGTTCTTCGCCATCGACATATTTGATGTAGCGCCAGTCGCGATTGATCACCGCATATTCACCGGGGTCCATGTAGGGGAGAAACACATCACGATCCTCCGCTTTAGCCGGATCAGCCAAAGTTGCGACAATCGATTGCCCTTCGAGGCCCTGAGCCGGTTTCGGCAAATCACACATCTCGACAAAGGTAGGAAACATGTCGATCAGGCTCACCGTAACGTCGGTCTTTACTCCTGCCGCCACGCCAGGTCCTGCCCAGATAAAAGGCACGTTCGAAGTCCTCTCCCATAAGGTGTGCTTCCCCCAATCCCCTTTCTCTCCATGATGATACCCATGGTCACTCCAGAGAACGACGATCGTATTGTCGGCATAGGAACTCGCATCGAGTGCATTGAGGACGCGGCCCATCATCGCATCGGCATAACTGATGCAGGCGAGGTAGCCGTGAATCGCGTCGGCGACGGCATCGAGTTCGACAAGACGATCATGATGCTGCTTTTTCCGGTTCGTTTTTTGTGTTCGAATTCTCTCCGGTAAATCATCGAGGTCGTCCTCCTTCATCGGAGGCAGCTCGATTTCATCCACATCATAGAGATCAAAGTATTTTCGCGGACAATAGTTAGGAAAGTGCGGCGCGTAGATTCCACAAGCGAGGAAAAACGGTCTGTCGTGTTTCTTCGCGAGTTGCTCGACGGCCCAATTGATGCGCTGGGTGTCGGCCATCGCTTCTTCTTTCTCGTTTGGAATTCCACCCCACTCGAGAAAGAGGCCACCTGTCACCTGCTTGCCTTTGTTGTAGATGCTAGCAGGAAACGTCTCCGGAAAAGGAGTCTCTTCGCTCCAGGAATCTAGCGGCCAGCCGTTTTCCCGCTGTGCTTGATTACGCAGAAAAAACTCGTCCCACCCACGCTGATCAATTGCCCCTGCCGGATGGTGAAAGAGCTTCCCAGCTCCAAGAGTGATATACCCTCCTGCCGAAAATTGCATCTGCAGGGCTTCAATCTTGGGATTGCTCACGAAGTATTTCGCTGTCCGGTAACAGCCGGTCGTCGAGGCAAACTGACCCGAAAAGATTGCGGCTCGCGAAGGCGCACAGAAAACTCCAGCTGTGTGAGCATTCGTAAAACTCACTCCACGCGCCGCAAGCTTATCGATGTTCGGCGTCAGTGCGCGAGGCGTCGTTTCGAGGCACCCGATCCAATCGTTCATGTCATCCACTGCGAGGAACAGGACGTTGGGACGCTCTCTGAGCTCTTTCGATTCCGCGTGATGAACAAGCGCACCGATAATCAGGACGTAAAAAAGGGATAGGTAAAACCTCATACTGTTTAGTTTTTCACAGGCAAAGGCAACACTCCACGCAAAAGCTCTCTACCCTTTCCTGTCAGACGCAGGTAGTGATCGCTGGGCAGACCTTCGTAATCGAGAAAGTTCACACCGTCTCCTACCGGAACATCATTTGTGCATTTGAAGATGGCGGTTCCTTCATCAATCTCGTCGAACATCGCGACGTAAGCGTTTTCGATTCCTGCCGCGCGCGTTGCAACAAACTGATCCCAGAGAAACTCCCCGCCTTGTCGGGGAATGGCTCCCAGCTCTTCGCCAGTCATGTTGTGCCAACTGAACCCGGGGAACAGAACAGGAAGATATTCGATTCCATTCCTTTCACACCAGATTCGATCATCGACGAGATGCTGAACGTGTTTTCCAGCAGCAAAGTCGACCTCGTGGTATCGCCCCACCGACCAAGGACTGATAACATCCGCCAATTTCAGCACTTCGTGCAGATGCTCATCCTCAGTCGCATCAAGCTCCTGTTCGCGCCACCCATAGGGAACGCCCAACATGATGCTCATACCTCCCCAGTCCGGGTTATGTTTCAGTAAGCGAATGAAGCGCTCTGCATCACGCAGCGAATAATCTCGATCGTCGTTGAAGCCGACTCCCCAGATCGCGACGAGAGGATTTCCGTTCAGCTGAAGATAACTCGTATCGTTCTCATCCGTGCCGATTTGCATCCTTGTCCGCAGTTGCTTCCAGTCGTAGGCCAACCCTTCGAAATCCTCGCTATTCCAGCCTGAGAGGTCATACATCAAGATCCAGGACCGCTCATTGGCGAGGGCCGCATTCCGACATAGCATCAGCTTTCGGTTGTCAGCCTTGAGCAAATCATATGAATGGTGTTCCCGAGTTACGACACCAGCGAAGCGCTGCACGAAGGCACCATCGATCCCGTAATCTCTCATCCATTGGAAATGGCGATTCACAGTTTTCTCCCGCTGAGAACTGAATACGTGAGCCACCCTCCCATCTGCTTTGCGAAAGGCCGTCGGAAACTTTTCCGGACCTGTGAACTCAGACAAGTCCGGCCAAAGATCGATCGAACAATACCCAGGTTCAAACTTACCCTTCGACCTGTAGTGATGAAATCCTAAGTTGGATCCATCCCCTTCCGCACAAAACCACCCCTGGTAACCTGCCACGACTCGCCCCTTGATTCCATCTGGCTTCCCGGCATCACCGGTCAGCTTCGGAGCAGGACTGAGAACGGAATGAGCGGCTTTCCGGGAAACAGGCTCCGCATTTGCGAGGCCTGCCACGACAGCAATGAGGAAAGAGAAAACCGTGAGAATTCTCATGCTAGAAAAAAGGAGAAAGCTCATTCATTCGCGCAAAGCGCTCGCTTGTTCACCGAACTGAGAAGCCGAGAGCACCGATGCAAAGTAGCGAAAGGTATTACGCACCTTTTTTACTCGAGTTCAAGCTGGATCCCCTCGATCATAGGCTTGGACTCATTCTCGGTGGAATCTTCCATTTTTATTTCTACCTGAAATCCAAATCCATCGGGTAGAACGGACAGGTCCATCTGCGCCGGAGTCTTTGCGACCTGCTTGGAAAAGCCGGGAATGTAGTCGTAGCTCTCCTTTACTTCCTGCCAATCGGTCCATTCGTCGATTTTTTGATCATTGTCAGTGTCAACGCCGACTCGCGCAGTGACAGTCTCAACCCAAGGGCCCGGACTGGTATAATCCGTCTGCTGCTGTGTGGCGAGATAGAATTGTCCTTCCGCGAAGCAAACATCGGGATCGGGATGCCCTTCGCCGATATTGTCGCAATAGCTAAACTGCTTGTTGATGTCAGAAGAGGTAAACCATGCGACGCTCATTTTCGCACCGTGCTCGGGGTCGTAGTCAGCGAAGAGGTAGTATTGCCCACCGATTGCGATCGCAGCCCAATCCCCGAAGGCTTCCTGCTCCGGTTCGTGGATTTCGTATTCGGCCACGTTCGTTTTGTAGTTTTTCGGATCTTCTTTTACCCAGTGTGGATGCTTGTAGGTGCCGATTTCTCCCGTCCCTCTGGTTCGGTGGTCGACCGCGGGATTTTTGAAAACAAATCCGTCAATTCCATTCGGACTCACGGCATGTCCTGCGAGAGGAGAATCCCAAGAGCGCTTGTTTGCGGAGATCGGACTCCAATCCTCAATGATGACGTGAACATTGCCATCAAGATCACGAATAAAGCCGGCATCAGAACCGTGCGAAGGATCGCTCACTGCCATACCCATATTTTCTCCCGGCTCACCGTCAGTGAGATCGCTGTCGACATAGACATGAGGGTCCTGATCATTGGGAAAGTCGTAGTAGATCAACGCCTTTCCATCAACATATTCCGCACTGGTAACCCACTTGGAGAATCCTTCCGTGACCGGTCCGTGGTGCACCCAGATTTTCATGTCACGACTTTGCCATGCGTGATAACCGCCTTTACCTGGTTTCAGTCCGCCGGGGGCATCGTAGACATTGGCAAAGCGGGTCGTTTTCAACGGAATGTCGAACCCCTCTACCGAAGTTTCTTCGGGCGTGAACTCGGGTTGCGGTTTCGCTTTTTCGCCTTTCTTCCGACGCGGCTGTCCGCTGCCGTAGCGTCCGAAGATCCAGTAGTCATTCGGACCTTTTGTCAATAGAACCGGAGCATCCTGCAAATTCGATGGGCCCAGGTTCTCTATCGGATTCCAATTCTGCCACAAGGTAGATTGCGAAATGGTGAGTGATTGGGCCGAGCGCTTCTTCTCGAAAGATCGGATTTTCGTGCGCACAGTCCCATATTTTTCAGACGGTAACGCGACACCCTTTTCGATAACAACTCCTTCGGACGTTTCAACGGCTGCATTCCATTCCTTTTGCGTTTCGATGCTCCAGGGTTTGGCGTATCCGCTACCGAGGGTCGAGAGTAGGGCAATAGCGGCACTGGTTATGTTCAGTTTGTATTTCATAAAGCTGATTAGCGAGCAGGTGCTACCGGGCAGAGTCGATCACGTATTCCCTGCGCGTAACCGTTCCGTCGCCGTTCTTGTCAAAATTCTGAAAGCGCTTTTCGAGATTCTCTCCCGTCTGACCGGTGAGGTATTCTTCGAGGCTCAGTAAATCATCTTTATTGGTATCCCAGCGATTGAAAGGAATATTTCGATCTCCTTTCATTCGCTTCTTGGGTTCCCCGGTCTTCGACGTTCCGTTCTGGGAAAAACTCAAAGCGGATTCAGTAAACAAACCGCCCTTTGCTGAAACCTCCGGATAACTGCGGAGGAATTGATTTTCATCTACCAGATTGAGATAGTAGTGAGTCGTTCCTTCGGGAAGCTCGGCGGTGGCTCGGCCCTTGTCTTTCAAATCCGCAGATTTCCGAAACCATTCTTCATACCGATCCCCACCGTTGAGCGTGTAGATCAGGTCCGCCTTCACGACCTTGGCTCCGTTTTCCTGATAAGAAAAAACTACGGACCTCCCCTGCCGCTTGTGTTCGGCAACCACGCAAACATTTTCCTTGTTCGGGAGTGACGAGACGATATCCGGATTGTAATACGGGTAACTTGCATCCATCTCCGTGAGAGCTGCAGTTAGTTTGGCGTTCAGTTCCTGGGTTTTCTCCGGAAATGTTCCGGCGAGATTTTTCGCCTCCTCGATATCGACCCGCTTTGCCTCGCCGTTTTCCGTATCGTAGAGCTGGAACAATTCCAGTTCCGGTGTCGCCGGATTCTCCACGTGATCGTAGTTGCGGATCAATTTAAAATCGCCTTCACGGATCGTGCTTTCCAGAGCAACTCCGTGCGGGAAGTGCCACACCATCGTATCGCGGCTCGTGCCGTCTTCCTCCTTGACCAAATCCGGGTTTTTTGGATCGCCATGCAAAAGAGGTAAGAGATCACAACCATCGAGATTTTTCCCATCGGGCCTCGGGGTGCCTGTCATAGCCAGAATCGTCGGGTAGAAGTCGAGACCGTTCGCCATCACATCTGTCTGCACTCCTGCCGGAATATCTGGACCAATGATAATCAAAGGAACTCTCGTGCCACCTTCCTTCGCGGAAATCTTTCCCATGTCGAGCGGATCGTTGTCGGTATACCGCTCATTTGGCCCACCTTCCATACCACCGTTGTCCGAAGTGAAAATCAGATAGGTGTTCTCGCTCAGCTTGTGGCCAGGCCAGCGTGGATCGTCCGTCTCTTCGAGGTAGTCAAAGATGACCCCGAGATTGTGATCCAGTTCCTCGACCATCGCGGCGAAGAAAGGATTCTTCTGCCCGGGCACATCTTTCTTCGGAGGGCTTTTCGGGTCCGTGCCGATTCGCTCGACGTACTTTTCCAACAACGCTTCCGATCGTGTATGAATCGGCGAATGAACCAGCCAGGTGGCATAGTAGAGGAAAAAGGGATCCTGTTTGTGCTCATTAAGAAAGGTTAGGGCGTCTTCGTTGGTCTGGTGAAATGGGAACCCGTCTTCGTCGAGACAAAATGGATCGTCCACTGCGGTCGTCGCGAATCCGGAAAGCCGATCTTTCATCGACGCTCTCGCTCCTCGATCCGAGCGCGTCCAGTCGAAGCCCACATCCATTGGCTGAGGAAATGCGTGATGATCGATCGCGATGTGCCACTTCCCGGAATGCCCTGTTGTGTAACCATTCTCGCCAAGTGCTTTGGCCAACGTCACTTCATCGGCCGGCATTCGGCCGCTATACCAGGGATCCATCATGCGGACGTGTTTGTTCCGGGGATGGGGCGGTGCACCACCAACCACATGGGTTTTCTGCGCGCGCGCCGGATGATTCCCGCTCATGATCGCACATCGGGTAGGCGCACATGTTGGAGCCGGCGAGTATGCCTGCCAGAACATCACACCCTTTTTCGCAAGCGAATCGATATTCGGTGTCTCGTACGGAGATGGATCATCTATGTCGTAGCATTTCACGTCCTGCCAACCAAGATCATCGGTTAGAATGAGGACAATATTGGGCTTCGACGGGCGTTCTTTGCTAACCCCGAAGGCAGTAAAAAAAAAGAGGCACCCAGCGACAGCACAGGTGCTGAGCATTACATGATCGGGCAAAAAACGTCTCATCAGATTGGAAAGCAAAATGGAGGTGTGCGGTAAAATGGCAGAGGCAATATCGTTTGAAAGGGAAAAGATAGAGAGGATTGCGAAAAAGGCTGCGATCTCTAAGAAGTCGAGAATGCCTGCGGGAAGCACAAGAAACCCATCAGGACCCCATTCCTCAACCGGAATCAGAGTGCATCCACCTCCGTAAAATATGCTCCGCCGGCATCTCCTTTTTCGTCGTAGAGCCAGGTCACTAGTTCCGTCTTTCCTGCCGGAAGATCCAGCTCGAAGACAACTCCTTTGCTGCCAGATTCCACCTTTTTCTCCGCCGATTTTCCGGCAATTTCAACTTTCGCACGAACTGCAACAACCAGCTTGTTTGCTTCGATCGGAAATTGCCGAAGGGTGATCCGATACTTACCGGCTTTCTTAACGTTGACCTTCCAAGGACCGGTGACCCGGGGAAGCTTGCTGATCGACCCAATATTCCACGGCGGATTGCCTGTCTCCATGTGCCAATCCTGCGAGCAGAGAACTGTTGGATTTTCCGCCGGGTTGCCGATATCAATCGAAACCGGAGTAAGCCGGGGAGAAACCCGCTTCCAGAACGGCTCGTAGTGTTCCCGTAGTTGCGCAACGACATCGCGCCGAGAGGCGGCAAGACTATTTTGCTGCCCGGGATCGGCGAGCATATCAAAAAGCGCTTCTTTTCCTGAATAAACGAGCCGCCACTGTTCCGTCGCAACGAAGCAAAATTCGAAGGGCTGAGGTGGCATTGCCCGGGCGTAGGCGCCTCCGAGATACTGTCCCACGAGGTGTTCTCTTTTCCAGTCGTCAGCTTTCCCGTCGAGCAGTGGTTTCAGAGAAATCCCGTCAGCATCGTATCCGGGCCCAACCGAAATCCCGCACAGGTCTGCCAGTGTCGGAAGCACGTCGATGTGCGCCGCGAGAGTGTCGATATCTTTGCCACCGACGAGCCCCCCCTTCGGCCAATGAATGAAAAATGGAACGCGATGACCACCATCGTAGACCGATGATTTTTTTCCTCGCATCCCAGCGTTGAAACCAAAAGCTGGCAACGAGTCGAGCCCCTCGAACTTCGCCCCCGCAGAGGTCCCGTTGTCGGTCATGAAAATCAGAATCGTGTCTTCCACAAGATCGAGGTCATTGAGATGCTCTCTGAGCAAGCCCATGTTGTGATCGATATTCGCAACCATTCCGAAGAAATTCGGATTCGCTACAGCCTTGTTGCTCTTATAGGGCTCTGCCCATTCCGGCGGAACACGGTAGGGGCCGTGCGGCGCATTCAGGGCCAGGTAGAGAAAGAATGGGCGATCCTTATTCTCCTCCACAAACCGCATACCTTCGCGAAACCACACATCAGTACAGTAGCCTTCGAACTTCTCGTATTTCCCGTTCCGCTCGTAGGTGTCGTCGAAGTAATCATTCCCCCAGTAGTCCGAAGCCTGACCAATTCCGCCACAACGATGCCAGACGACATCGTGAAAACCTCGATCCTGTGGGCGATGTGGAGCATTGTCGCCGAGATGCCACTTGCCGACCATTCCGGTAGCGTAACCATTTTCGGAAAACAGATGGGCCACGGTTTTCTCATCCGGATGCATCATTGTTCGACCGGAACTGGTTCGGTAGGCACCGGTACGCCCGGGATAATTTCCGGTCATCAATGCCGCACGCGTCGGCGTGCAAAAGGGACTGACGTGAAAGTCGGTGAAGCGCACTGACTCCGCATGCATCTGATCGAGATTCGGAGTTTTAAGAATCGGATTTCCGTGACACCCCAAATCGCCGTAGCCCTGATCGTCGGTCATGACGACAATGACATTGGGGCGTTCCGCATGCGCCACGGCGGCATATAGGGCTATGAGAAAACAGAGAGCAAATTTCATAGGTAAAGGAGCAGGGTTGGAATTGTGGAACTGAGTTTCTCACTTAACGAACACCGCCGGACTGATTCCCATCACGAAAGGCTCGTAGTCTGGCTTGTCAGGTTGATACGGGGGCATCATCCGCCACCAGCCATCCGCAATACCCGGGCCAGTCGCTACAGCGCAGAGAAAATCGCCCGGTTTTGCCTGAAGTTCCTCGAGAGAAAAAACAACTTCCTCTTTCAGACCCGCCCGGTTCTTCCCGAGAGGTTTGATAGTGTGAATCGACTCTCCATTTCGATAGATCACGATCTCGGATACAGAGGTCCAGCTAGGTCCGTGCACCGAAACAGTGACAGAGTCACCCAGGATTTCGAGAAGAGAAAGCAGACCAAAGGAAACCGCACCATGACCTTCCAATAGCGAGTCAATCGCAGCATCCACATCGATTTTTCCCACATCAAAATCCGAGACAGGCAGATATGTCCGACCCTGGCCTGGAATAGCAAAGTTCACGGTGTGACTGTCGCTCGAACCAATGCCGGTGATCTTGTGACCACTCCGTAGCAGAGCGAACCAATCGTGAACCAACTGCATCGGGTCAGTCTGTTGCGCTCCGGAATTGATCAACTCCATTGCGTTTGCTTTCAGTTCCCGATCCTGAGTAAAGGTCCCCTTCCCGACATCGAAATTTTCCGGGGCGAGCGGTGTGAAATTCCGGTGAACATCGCGCCCATGATTCAGGATGCAAACGCGAACATCTGGAGTCGCAAAGATGTCGGAGAAAATGCGAGGCCATGCCCGCAATTTGTGCTCCACAGGCTTTGCCGAAGCCTGGTTCGGGAAAGTATTAAAATGACCGAGACTCGTTGTCACCTCGCACCCGGTCACCGAAGTCATCCATTTATCCACGCCGATTCGAGAAGACTCCTCGTCGTAGGAGATGTGTTTGTCATGCCCTGTAGATATGGCCAATTCAACGCCCTCGCCAGCGCAGGAGATCAAACGTTCCGTCAGGTCACAGTCCCCATGCCGATCAAATTCGTAGGTGTGCAAATGCGGATCGCAAGCAACCCAGCCGGGTGTTTCGACTTCGCGCATCAGGGAAAACTCGAGCGATGCCTCCTCTCCTTCCTTGCCAGCGTCGATCGTTTGCTGATCGATACTGTATTCAAATCCCCGACCACAGGTAACCTGGTAAGTCCTCCCTTGCTTGAGCAGAATCGTTGCTTCGCCGTCGATCGAATACACAATACCTTCCCGCACCGCGAGACGGTCATCGGATTCGGCACCAATCAGGGCAAGGGCGCCCGTTTCCGTATCAACGATCGTAAACCGGCATGGGATCGCCTCACCACTCGCCTTGGCAGACAACCGAACTCGAAAGCCCAGATTCGGCAAAGCCCGCGGATAGCCCCGCTTCTTTTCCAGCTCTGCCGCTCGCTCCGGCGAGACGAGATTCAGTTTCTCGTGATGGAGGGCGAAATCGCCAATCTGAATATCGTCTGGTTTTTCCGACTTTGTCTCCACAACCAGCTCGTTTTCTTCAGCCTTGAGAAGACCGTCCGGCAAAGCGATGGCATGCTCGAGGTGATTGTGATCGCGTGGGAGCCGCCCCAGCTGCTGCCCATTCAGCGAAATCGTCCAAGTCTGCTTCGTACCTTCCTGGCGAAATGTCAGGATACGGAATGACTCCGGCTTTTCCACATCGAAAGAAGAAACCAGTCGCGCACTTTCTGCCTCTTCCGGATAATGCGACCACTCGCGAGGCTCAGCATTGCGAAGATGGTGAAAGTCGGAATCAAACACGAGAGGCTCTGCGCCCAAAGCAATAGAGCCGAGGAAAAGAACAACGAAGAAAAGGAGCCGAGGATTCAAAAAGGACATGGGGTCGAATTGTGAAGGAAACAACTTCAAATCGCAAAGCCGAAAGAGGGAAAGATTGCAAAGCCGTGTGGGGGAAGATGAAAAACTTCCAGACGTATCACGCGGAAATGCATATTACTTCTGCAACGTCGGCAATTTACCAAATGCCGTAATGTGCATCCACTGAACCCTCCGAGCGAAGCGCCGCCTCTACGCCAGTAACTCCTCCACCACCTTCGCCTCAGGATTCATGATGAGGCTCTGTTCCTGTCCGTTGCGCTTGAAGGTCAACTCCTCTGGCTTGAGGCCGAAGAGGTGCAGCAGAGTCGCATGGTAGTCGTAATGGTTTACCACATCCTTCACGGCCTTGTGACCAAACTCATCCGTTTCGCCGTGCGTGTAACCACCTTTGAATCCACCGCCGGCCATCCACATGGAAAACCCGTAGGTGTTGTGATCGCGCCCAACCTTGGCACGATTGCCGCGCTTGGCACCGGCACGGTTTTGGATCACAGGAAGTCTTCCCATTTCTCCGCCCCAGTGAACCACCGTGCTGTCGAGCAGCCCTCGCTGCTTCAAATCAGTGACCAATGCCGCTGCCGGTCTGTCGACGTAGCGGCAGGCTGCAGGCAGGCTAGTCAGGATGCTGGTGTGGTTATCCCAGGTCTGGTTACCGGTGAAAACGGAAACAAAGCGGACGCCGCGCTCAACGAGTCGGCGTGCAATCAGGCAACGAGTTCCGAAGTCCTGTGTCTCCTTTTGATCGATGCCATACATCTTTCTCGTCGCTTCGCTTTCCTGACTGATATCGATCGCGTCTTTCGCCGCGGTCTGCATCCGGGCAGCCAGCTCGAAGCTCTGGATGCGAGCTTCCAATTCCGTTTCGCCGGGGCGAGCGTCGGCGTGCTCGCGGTTCAATCCATTTACGAAATCGAGGTAACGCCGCTGGGCATCGCCTTTCAGGGAAGCCGGAGGATCGAGATTGAGAATGCGCGGCTCTTTCGGACGAATCACCGTGCCCTGGTAAACCGAAGGCAGCCAGCCATTCGTGAAATTGTCGACACCCAGAACAGGAAGCCCACGTGGGTCAGTCAGGGCGACATACGCGGGAAGATTGCGATTCTCTGAGCCGAGCCCGTAGGTCAGCCAACTACCCAGTGTCGGACGCCCCGTGAGAATGGAACCATTGTGGAGGGCGTTGATGGATTGACCGTGATTATTCACTCCTGTGTGCATCGAACGAATCATCGTCATGTCGTCGGCAATACTCGCCATGCCCGGAACGAGTTCCGAGAAATCCATGCCTGACTCGCCATGCTTGGAAAACTTCCACTGCGGCCCCATCACTTCGCGGCTCGCTCCGGCAGCGTCGTCGTATTTCACCTCACCTGGAAAATCTTTTCCATCGAGCTTCAGCAGCTCCGGCTTCGGATCAAACATGTCGATGTGACTCGGACCACCTTGCATAAACATCGAGATCATCGCCTTTGCCTGACCAAAGGACCCGTGTGCCGGCTTTGGCGTCACGTCGTAGTGCTGGGATCCAGTTCCCGTGATTGCAGGATTAGCGAGCAGCCCTTCCTCCTTCAGCAAGGCGGCCAAAGCAATCGTGCCCATGCCGTAGCTCTTCGAAAGAAAATCGCGTCGGGTATTCATGAATTGGTGGGCTTAAAAGGGTAAGGTCGAAGACTTAACAGGTTATGGTCGGTGACTCTACCCTGTCAGGTTTTGGTTGTGGCAATATACAATTAGTCCACATACAGAAACTCGTTTGCACTCATGAGGGCGTGCCCAAGGGCAGCGATCCCGAGGTAGCGCGGGGTTGGCTCGCCTTCTTTTGCGGGTCCTGCAACACTTTCGTAGCCGGCAGGATTCACGGTATAGTAAGCGGTCTGCAAAGTGAGAAAATCCGAGGCCTGCTTTCTTTCTTCCGGCGTCGGATAGCGCCCGTAGCAAAGGCGCCATGCCCGGTCAATGATGGTCGTAACGTCGCCCTTGGGGACCTCTTTTTCCATTCGTTCAGCGAAATACTGCGCATACTCCCGCATCCCGATGTTATTCATCAGGAGAAGGCTCTGCGGGCTGACCGTGGTGACGGGGCGGATTGCACAATTCGCGTCCATCATTGGTGGTGCATCAAAGGCTGCGAACATCTCCAGCGGTCGCGAGCGACGAATCTGAACATAGATACTCTTGCGGTGTTCCTCCCCTTCGAGAGAAATGTATTTCCCAGTTTGGCGCCCCGCAGTGTCTGTCGTGTCGATGCCGATCACGACGATCCCCTCTTCGGTTTGCATCACAGGGACAGGTTCTCCACCCAGCTTTTCGTTTAGCTTTCCTGAGACCGAGAGAAGGGAATCACGCAAGGTCTCGGCCTCCATACGGCGCTTGTTCTGGCGACTGAGCAGAAGATTGTCCGGATCGATCACGTCCCGATGTGCATCGCGTTGGGATTTCTGCCGCCAGGTATGACTCGCAAGAATTTCGCGATGCAGCCACTTCAGGCTCCAGCCATTTTTCATGAACTCTGTCGCCAGGTAGTCAAGAAGCTCAGGGTGACTCGGTTTTTCTCCTAGATGGCCAAAGTCGGCAACGGTCTTCACCAGCCCCTGCCCGAAATGGTGCATCCAGACGCGGTTCACCATGACGCGAGCGAGCAGGGGATGCTTACCATCCGTCAGCATTTCGGCCAGTGCGAGGCGGCGTCCCGATGTCGGAAGAGATTCGATGTTTTCCGGCACCTCTGTCTTGCGCCAACTGCCGAGAACACTGAGATCACTTGGCTTCACTTCGTCTTTGGGAGACTCAGGATCGCCACGGAAAAAGAGATGGGTCGCTGGAATCGCCTCCGGCTCTTTGGATGCCTCGGCAAAGGCATGGACAAGATCGACGACCGGCTTCTTCTCACGAATCTCTTTCGCCTCCTCCACCATCTCCTTGAGAATCGCGGCGTGCTTCGTCTTGTAAGTGGTGTCGTAGAGATACAGAGAACCAGCATTCAGCCGCTCGATGCTGGGGTGTGATTTGAGCAATTTCTTCTGCTCTTCAGTCCGGTCTTTTACTGCCGTGCTGAACGCAACTCGAAGTGGTCCCCGGAGCTTCTCCTCCCGCTTTTCCAGCTCGCGCTCGAGTATGTTATTTATGAACTCAGTTTGCTTCTTGAGCCGCTCGGCATCGATGACCTTGGCTTCGGCTTCAATTTCGTCTGCTTTTGCCTTGTCTTCTTTCGTCTGCAGTGAGACGAGACGCTGGCTCGGGCGTCGCCAGGCTTTCGGATCAAACCCCGGCTGGAAGACCGCCCTCAACTCGTAGAAATCTTTCTGCGTGATGGGGTCGTAGCGGTGATCATGACACTCGGCGCACTGTATTGTCATTCCATACATCGCCGTACTCACGATTTTAATCGTGTCGGTAATGGTCTGGTTTTGATTCAGCAGATTGTTCGCTGCACCGGTTCCATCGGGAGCCATGCGAAGAAACCCTGTCGCAGTCAGCAGTTCGGCATAACGGGCTTTCTCTTCATCCGTGGGCGAATCTGCGTGAAGACCGTCGCGATGAGCCATTTCATCACCCGCCAATTGCTCGCGGACAAATGCGTCGAATGGCTTATCGGCGTTGAGCGCATTGATGACGTAGTCGCGATATCGCCAAGCATGCTTTCGCTCGAGATCCTTTTCCGTGACACCGTCTGAATCAGCGTAACCCGCTACGTCGAGCCAGTGGCGCGCCCAGCGCTCTCCATGCGCCGGTGAGGCGAGAAGGCGCTCGACCATATCGGTATAAGCTTTTTCCGGATCGCCCGCATAGGCGGAAAGGAACGTGTCGACTTCCTCAGGTTTCGGCGGCATTCCCGTGAGAACAAACGATGCACGTCGAAGCAGGGTCAACGGCTCCGCCGTTTCGGAAAAAGTGAGATTCTTTCCTTGCTGCTTTCGCGCGACAAAGGCGTCGATGTCGTTTCGCATTTTCTTGTCGTCGACTTTGGGCGGGACGATTTCGGCTACCGGTTGCAGAGACCACCAGTCACGTTCCTCCTGAGTAAAGTGGTGCTCAGGACCGAGGGTTTCCGGCTCAGGGCGGGCGGTTTTAGCGCCTTCCGCAATCCACTTGCGGACCTTGGCAATTTCCGCATCGGGGAGCTTGGGTTTTTCCTTCGGCATTTCGCCGCTTTCCAGTACTTCGAGGAGAAGGCTTTCGGCCGCCTTTCCTGCGATCAGTGCCGGGCCGGACTCTCCGCCATTCTGAAGAAAGCGCGCGAGACGAACATCGAGGCCGCCCTTTTTCTCGCCGTCCTCTCCATGACAGTGGAAACAGTGAGCTTTCAGAATAGGGCGAACATCCTTCTCGAAAGTCAGTCCTTCCGTCGCTGTTGCATGGACCGCGCTTGCGGAAAGAAAAGCCCATGCAAGTGCGCAAAGGCCGATGCGGTTGATATTGCTCATGGTCAACGAGTCGCAGAAACAATACGATTTTTCTTGAATCATTCAATCTGCGCATCGGGCGTCTCCGCGCCATGCGCCACCGGGGTGTTTTACCCAGAAGCCGAGGTCAGTGACCTCGGGAATGGGTGTCCATTTCCCCTGTGCGCACAGTCCGGCCTCACAGAGGCCGCGAGCTGACCTTCCAGCTACAGGTTTACCCTCTCCACTTACGAAAGGCTTCGATCGCTTCGTATTCAGCCATGCCGAGATCATTGTATTTCGACGCGATCTCCTGATTTCTCGCAGGTGAACTGACGTCGTCGTCGTCGGTCGACATGAATTTGCGAATCGCACCGACCTTCTGATCAAGTTGATCCGGGCTCATGGGAACGGCCATTTCAATCTCGTGGGCTTCGTACGCCTGATCGCGACTTCGATATAGCCAGACGTTGCAATTCTTTTTCCAAGGACCTACCGCATCGGATCGAATCGCTTCAGCGAAGAGACGGAAACAGATTGCCTGATTGGAACTGGGATCGCCAGCGTCTCCAGTCGCAAAAATGATGTCAGGTCGAATTTCTTCGAGGATCTCCTGGACTCCCGCAACGTCGCTTTCTTCGGCATGGAATCGGCGGTATCGACCTTTCTCGTAAAAGGGCAAGTCAAGGAAGCAAATTTCGTCAGCATCCAGTCCGCAATGCGATCCGGCATCGCGGGTTTCACCTCGCAGAATCATACCCTTGAGCCTCCGAACAGACTCAGGATCAGCCCCAAACTTACCCTTTTCCCGCAAGGCGGTAACAATCGATTCCGCGTATTCACGCTGAGAACTCCAGCCCTCGCCCTTGTTTTCTTCACCCATTTCAAGAACGACGCGGGCGAAATTGAGCGCGGCGGCATCACCGACGCGAAGGTTTCCTGACGTTTGGAAAACAAGCGTCACCTTGTGGCCTTGTTCCTTGAGGCGATCGAGGGTGCCTCCCATTCCGATGAATACATCGGCCGGCTCAGGGCTCAATACCAGGACACGCTTTGGATGCGGCGTGGATCGTTCCGGTCGGTGCGAATCGTCGGCGCCCGGCTTTCCGCCTGGCCATCCAGAAATGGTATTCTGAACGCGATTGAAGGCGTCGATGTTGACCTGATACGCCACCTCGGAAGTCGAGGCGAGTAGTTCGCCAGCACCGGCCTCGTTGTAATCCTCGTCCACTAATTTCAATATGGGCTTGGCCATCTTATTGGACAGCCAGACAACGGCACGGCTCATCATGTCCTCGCCCCACTCGACCGGCCCAACAAGCCACGGGTAGCGGAAGCGGGTCAGATGCGACGAAGCCGCTTTGTCGATGAGAAAGACTGCGTTGTCGTGGGACTGAATGAAACTTGCAGAAATCCGATCGGTCATTTCCCCCTCGACCGCTTCGCGAACGATTTCGGCTTTATTGCTTCCCCATGCCATCAAGACGATACGCCGGGCATTGAGAATCGTTCCGACCCCCATCGTGATGGCTGAGCGTGGAACGTTCGCGACTCCAAGGAAGTCAGCGGCAGCATCCTGCCGTGTCACCCGGTCGAGCGTGATCATCCGGGTGATCGAGTCGGCAGCAGAACCCGGTTCGTTGAAACCAATGTGTCCCGTCCGGCCAATTCCGAGGATCTGCAGATCGAGGCCGCCGGCCTCTTCAATCTTGCGCTCGTAGTCTAGGCAGGATTCGTAGACCTCCTCCAATGCAACTGTGCCATCGGGAATGTGGATCTGGTCTGCCGGGATATCGACATGATCAAAAAGCTGATCATGCATGAACCGGAAGTAGCTCTCCGGATGATCTCGCGACAAACCATAGTATTCGTCGAGGTTAAAGGTGTGCACATTGGAGAAAGTGCAGCCCTCCTCTTTGTGGATACGAATCAATTCGCGATAAAACGGAACCGGCGTCGAACCCGTCGCGAGACCGATGACAACATTCTTGTTTTCGGCTTGGCGTTCGCGTATCAAGGCAGCAACTTCAGACGCCAGTTCAACGCAGGCCTTAGAAGAATCGTGGCGGACCAGAGTGCGGACTTTTTCGAAGCGCTCTTCCTGCGTTCCCTGCTTTCCAGATCCTGCCTCGAGGATCTCGTTTTCGTCGTGCGAATTACTCATGCGGAAAGCGATATGCTGGCGGCAGTGAGCGGTCGTGTCAATCAGCGGGATGCTTCATAACCGATTCTTGTTCCCACTCCAACAAAAAAAGATCACCTCGGGACCCTGTAACTGGCCTCTGCGAGGCCGGAATCTATGCGCTGGAAAACCAGCCGCCCATCCCGAAGTCAAATACCGCGGCTACAGATTCTGCTACCTTTACTTTTCTTGCCGAGCTTCAATACTCACGCCCTCACTTCCCTTTCACCGCATACAAGGTCCCGCCGGAACGGATCAACACCTTGCCATCATAAGGCGTCAGGGTTGCACGGAAAATCTCACCCTCGCTCTGGCTTCCGAGCGAATTGACGGCGACGATGTCTAACTCAGTGCCGGGACGAATTACAACTACGTCTCCACCATTTACAGTGGGAAGATAGATCAGCCCATTCGCGACGAGCGGTGCCGCAGCAATCTCGATTCCCTGCTCACCATTAAGACGCTCGGAGTAGTAGGTCTTCCCGGTCTCAGCGTCGTAACAACTGGCAATGCCGCTCATGCTCGTGACGAAGAGTGTTCCATCGACCACGGCTGGTGATGGCAGGTCGCGACCGCCTTTCCTCGCAGCGTGCCATAACATGTGGCTGTCCGTCACGTCGCCCTTTCCGCCAGGCTTCACACAGTAGGTGTCACCGGGCTTTCCATTCACGACGTAAATTTTTCCATGAGCGTAATCCGGAACAGGTGCACCACGGCCATTGAACCCCTTACAGAACCACAATTCCTTTCCGCTCTCTGCATCGTATCCGCGAACTCCGAACTCTCCGTTGAGGACGAGTTCCTTTTTCCCATTATTATCAATCAGAATCGGAGTGCTCCATCCTCCACGCGGCTTCGCCTCGCGCTCGGTTGACCAGACTTCTTCTCCGGTGTTGATATCAAAGGCTATGAGCTTTGACTCACCCATCGAATCCGTGTTTTGGATCACGTGACCGTCCACCAGGATAGGCGAAGCAGCGATCCCCCATCCGCCCGGAAAATCGCCGAGATCGACAGACCACCTCTTTTCGCCATCGACCGTGAATCCGTGCAATCCGCCTGGACCAAAGAAAGCCACCACCATCTTGCCATCGGTCGCGCAGCTCGGTGTCGCGCGGCTGTTCATCTTGTGGATTTCTTCTGGATTGTCGCAAGGGACTGACTCGCCCCAGAGCAAGGAACCGTCTTTCCCGTTGATACACATGACAGTTCGCTCAGTGCCGTCTTCCGACGCGCCGGTGAGAAAGATCTTATTCTCCCAAGTGACGGGAGAGGACTGGCCCGAACCCTTCAATTCTGCCTTCCAGACCACGCTGTTTTCGTCCCAGGAAACAGGAACGTCTTTAACCCCGGTATGCCCGCGCCCGGTTGGCCCGCGGAATTGATACCAATTTTCGGAGACCGCCGACAGAGTGCAGGCCGAGAGGGTGAGAACAGTGAGGATGGGCAGTTTCATAGGGTCAAGATTTTGTAGGTTTTCGAAACACAAGAAAATGTTGAATGGGTAAAAAATCACGAACTTCGGAGAATTCAAAACCGATCGCCTCCATTTCACTGCGCACCTGTTTCACCGTCATTTTATGGAGCGGCTTGATGGGAACGGACGGATCTTCGCCCCGGTATTCAAGCAGGACGAGACGACCGCCTGGTTTGAGCCCCTTCAGAATCGATACCGCCATTTCGCGCGGATGGGAAAATTCATGGTAGGCGTCGACGAGGATCGCGAGGTCGACTGTATCTTCCGTGAGCTTCGTATCCTCAATCGTGCCTAGGTGGGTCTCGACGTTGCTAACTTTCTTGAGCTTCTTTTTGCCCTCTACGAAATCGAGCATCTCCTGCTGGATATCGACAGCGATGACTTTTCCCTCGGGAACCAGCGGTGCAATCAGAAAGGAAAAATACCCTGAACCCGCTCCAATATCTGCAACGACCCCGTCTTTCGGTAGTTCGAGATGGTCCATCACCAGCGAGGGCTTTTCCTCCCCCTCCCGATCGCGGCGCTCCAGCCATCCAATCGCATGCTGGCTGACAACTTGGGAAATCTCGCGCCCCATGTAGACTTTACCCGTCCCGTCGCGCGAAGGAGTTTTGCGCGAGTAGTGGGCCGGATCTTCCCCGTCCTCCGCAATGGCAAAAGGGGCAAGGAAAATGGCAGCAATAGAGGCGACGCGAAGCATGACAATACCGTGAGCGAGAGATTTAAAAAACGAAAGAGAGAATTTATCGGAATTGCGGGTGGCAGATGGAAACCTGAGGCTATTGAGATCTTCGCTCCACAACTCTCATTCGCGTCCACTCGCTAGGCCCGAAGGCCATTCTTTTCCATTCGCGTTCTAACGCAGCGCGATTCGATCCATTCCGCGAAAGTCCAAAAGCCCCTACACGAGGCCATTGAACTGAAATTCGGAGAACGGACATCCCAGCCCGTTGATTCTCATAAGCAGCCCATCCGTTTCATCAACACGACTAGTAGAGCGGACAAGCAAGTCCGCCCTGCGATAATCCCCCGTCTTTCTCAGCCCTTGCAAAATATCATATTTTATTTTTTTATGAAAAATGCATTCGTCATATTGCCATGAATGCTTTTGCCTCCCTCCTTCGTGTTTACCTTTTCACCATCGTTTTTACTTCGCTAGCTGCTCCTTCGTCGGTAGATGCTTGACTATTCAAAAAGGAAGTTCCCGCCGTTCAGAAGCGAAACAAGGCTTTCACCGGCTTCCTTCGTAGCAAGCCGAAATCCTACGATCTGTCCTACGCCGGCTGGAAGTTTCAGCCTGCCTCAGCACTCCCATCGCAATTCAGTAGATGGCCTCTGTGAGGCCAGATTGTGCGCACAGACAAAACGGACACCTATTTCGAGGTCAAAGGCCTCTGCTAACGCGGTCCAGAAAGCACAAACTTGCTACGTTACAGCCTACTTCCGCCAACCAATTTCACTTGCCCACCCTGTCATGTCGCGGCATAAGAAGGCCATGCGTATACTTTTAACGATTCTTGCCCTTTTCCTTGGTATTTCGATCACCTCCAAGGCTGATAATCAACCCAACATTGTCTTCGTTTTTTCCGACGATCACGCACCTCACGCGATTGGTGCCTACAATGGATGGCTCAAATCCGTCAACCCCACTCCCGAGATCGACGAGCTCGCTGCCGACGGAATGCTTTTCCAGAACAGCTTCTGCACCAACTCGATCTGCGGCCCGAGTCGCGCGGTGATTCAGACCGGAAAACACAGCCACAAGAACGGTTTCATGAACAATGGAAATTCGTTTGACTGGAACCAGCAAACTTTTCCCAAGCTACTCAAGAAGGTCGGCTACCAGACCGCTCTCTACGGCAAGTCACACCTCAAAGGACATCCCCAGGGATATGACGACTGGATGGTACTGCCGGGCCAGGGCCTTTACTACAATCCCGATTTCATCACGCCTGAAGGCAAAAAACGCATCGACGGGCATTGCACCGACGTCGTTACCGATCTCGCCGTCCAGTGGCTGAAAGAGAAGCGGGAAGACGGAAAACCTTTCATGCTGATGGTGCAGCACAAAGCTCCCCACCGGAACTGGATGCCTGCTGAGCGCCATCTCCATCTTTATGACGATATCGAGATGCCAGAGCCGACAACGCTTTTCGACAAATGGGAAGACAACACGCTCGCTGCGAAATACCAGGAACTCGAGGTTGATGGCCACATGCACATCAATCACGACCTTTTCCTCGACCTGACACCTGACTTCGATGACGACAAGGAATTGAAGACTGACAAATCGGCCTTCCGGAACCTGCAGCGCATGTCGCCTACCCAGGTCAAAGCCTGGCGCGATGCGTATGGGCCAAAGGATGAAGCTTTTCACAAAGCGAACCTCAGCGGTGACGACCTCGTTCGCTGGAAATACCAGCGCTACGCGAAAAACTACCTCCGCTGCGTGAAAGGCGTCGATGAAAGTGTCGGACGCCTCCGCGATGTGCTTGCCGAACTCGAGCTCGATGACAACACCGTCGTAATTTACTCTTCCGACCAGGGATTCTACATTGGAGACCACGGTTGGTATGACAAGCGCTGGATGTATGAGGAGTCTTTTAAAATGCCACTCATCGTCAACTGGCCTGGCGTAACGGATGGAGGAGCGGTGAATATGGAGCTCGTTCAGAACATCGACTACGCCCCGACCTTTCTTGCGATGGCTGGAGCCGATATCCCGGACGACATCCAGGGCAAATCTCTCGTTCCCCTTCTCAAGAAACAGCAGGAAGGCAAATTCCGCGACGCGGTCTACTACCACTACTACGAGTATCCTAGCGTCCACATGGTGCCGCGCCATTACGGCATCCGCACAGATCGCTACAAACTGATGAAATTCTACCAGTTCGGCGAGCAGTGGGAAATGTATGACCTCGAGAAAGACCCTGACGAACTTACCAATATTTACGAAACCGCCGACAAGAAACTTGTGGATGGAATGAAGAAAAAGCTCGAGGATCTGCGCGTCCACTACGACGACAACAGCCACGAGCCGGAGTATCCCCTGGAGAAAAAGAAAGGATTCTGGCCGACCTTCGCGAAGTAATTTTTGCGAAACACCTCGCCCGGAATCCATTCCCGGTCTTGGAGCGTAGCCAATGGCGTCGGTTGAAGGGCGCGTCCCAAGCAGCCCCACCGGTTGACCGGTTGACCGTTTTACTGATGGCATGAGTCTCCTCCCTCGACGTCGACGCCCAATCTGGATCTGGCTT
>Ga0255776_10001649_pt1 | contig 25372 bp, 25 predicted proteins | sample 071ome_19_FD_179974 | JGI IMG/M metagenome (GOLD analysis project Ga0255776, IMG submission 179974) | Coastal salt marsh microbial communities from the Groves Creek Marsh, Skidaway Island, Georgia - 071413AT metaG (version 2) | ecosystem: Environmental > Aquatic > Marine > Intertidal zone >... | reverse complement strand
GCTGCGGCCAGCAAAGCCTTGGTGGTCATTTTTATTCCCCTTGGATATTCACTTTTGGTGCGGAGCCAGACCTTCCGTTGCGGAAATGCCGGCGAATTACTCCCCCACCGGATCTCTCCGGATTGCACCGATTGTAACAAAATCGAACTCAATGCCAACCGTTCGTCCGCGTTATTGCTCAAACGCGAGGCATTCTCGGAATAGGTCGAACGCTTCTTCGGCAAATCGCCACATATTCGCATTGCGGTCGCTATCACCGGTTTCCAGTGTGCGGACCCGGCTGACGGGACCCGCGACGGCGACACATGTGTGCCCGGCATCATCGCCATAGCGGTTGCCGGACGGACCGGCCGCGCCGGTTTCCGCCAGCCCCCAGGTGGCACCCAAGCGCTCGCGCAGTGTACTCGCGAGCAGTTCCGCAAACGGCTCGCTGCTGGAACGCATGCCGGTCATGTCGGCATCGGTGATTCCGGCCAGCGCCTCCCGTGCGTCCATCGTGTAAAGCACGCCGCCGCCGATGAAATAGGCCGATGCGCCCGGAACGGCGAGCAGTTGTGCCGATACGAGACCTCCTGCTGAGGTTTCCGCGACGGCGACGGTTTCACCGCGCGCTTTCAGAATCTCCGCGATTGCACGGGTGTCTTCGGTCAGGTCTTTCATGATGAAGCTTCCTTTGCCGTGTGGGAGCGTCGCATATCTGCCAAGCGTACAGACAGGACGGCTGCGATGACCAGTGCCACGCCCACAATCTGCCAGGCCGTCAGGGCCTGGCCGAGAATGAGAAACCCCAGGATGACGCTGCTGACAGGCTCCACATTCATGGTGAGCGAGGTGGCGACCGTTCCTGCCAGGGCGAAGGCGATGAAGATGGTGACGATCGCAACGGCATAGAGCGACGTGCCGAGGGTCAGGTGGAACCAGCCCGTGCCACTGTCGGGCAGGGCGTAGCCGCCGGACAGCAACGCGACGATCACCGATATAACTGTCATCGAGACCATCATGTGGAACGTCACCGGGTGCGGGTCACTCGCACCGACCATGCGGTTGTTGAGGAGCACCACAGCCGTCAGGCCGAGCGCGGCGATGAAGGCGAGGCTCACGCCCTCGATATTGAGGTGTCCGCCCTGCACGTCGAGCGCCAGGACCAGTCCGACGAAGGCGACGACAAGTGCCGCGATGGAGGCCATCGTCGGTTTCTCCCGGCCGCTGATCCAAGTGTACAGGCTTGTCAGCAGGGGGAAGGTGTAGAAAATCAGCACTGCCAGCGCGACGGGGATGAACTGGATCGCCGATAGCAGCCCATAAGAATAGACTGTGGCGAGCACGCCGATGCCCAGCGCGGCGATCCGGCGGCGGAGCGGCATGTGCAGGCTGCGCCCGGTCAGCAGGACGATGGCCAGCACCAGTAGCCCGGCGAGGACGGACCGCATGGTGAGGAAGGTCAGCGGGTTCGCGCCACCCTCATAGGCCAGCTTTGCCGCCGTGGAATTTCCGGCGAACGCGATGGCGGCGCCGAAGGTCAGCGCGGTGCCGATCAGGATGTTCGAGCGTGCCATTCGAATTGCCGATAAGTGGACCGTTGTTGCGCGATGCGCGAGAGTGGACAAACGGCGAGCGGCTTTCAACAGGGGGTGGGGTATGCCGGGGTTCAGTGACTATGAGGATTACGACGCCGTCGGTCTTGCGGAGCTTGTGGCCGCGGGCGATGTGACGGCATCAGGGGTGATGGAAGCCGCGATTGCGCGGTGCGAGGCGCGCAATCCCGCGCTCAATGCCGTGGTGCAGAAACTCTACGACATGGGACGCGACCTCGCGGGCGGCGAACTGCCGAAAGGCCCGATTGCCGGGGCCCCGTACCTGATCAAGGACCTCGGCGCTGCCATCGCCGGAACGCCGACCACCGGCGGCAGCAAGTTCATGGCCGACGTGGTGCCCGACTTCGACAGCGAGACCGTCAAACGCCTGAAGGCGGCGGGTATGACGATCTTCGGCAAGACCAACACGTGCGAATTCGGCATGTCGATCACCTGCGAGCCGCAGTTCTACGGACCGACGAAGAACCCCTGGAATGACGAGGTGACACCGGGCGGCTCGTCGGGCGGTGCCGCTTCGGCCGTGTCGGCGCGCATTCTGCCCGCGGCCCATTCCAGTGACGGGTTCGGCTCGATCCGCGTGCCTGCCTCCTGTTGCGGGCTGGTCGGCCTGAAACCCACGCGCGGGCGCAACAGCTTCGCGCCGGGGCTGGGCGAGCGCACGGGCGGAACGGTCGCCGAACACACGGTCTCGATCACAGTGCGCGACACGGCGGCCATCCTCGACGCGACGGCAGGCCCCGCGCCGGGCGATCCCTATTTCGCACCGCCGCCGTCACGGCCCTGGCTGGAAGAGGTCTCCACCGACCCCGGCAAGCTCCGCATCGCGTTCACCTATGGGGGAAGCACGGGCGCGGTGTGCGACGGCGAGCACAAGCGTGTTCTGGACGAGACTTTGACGGTGCTGGCCGGGCTGGGCCACACGGTCGAGGAGGCGGACCCGCCCATCGACAACGACGAGATGCAGGATATTTTCCGCACGCTTATGGCGTCCAACGCGGCGCAGACCATCCGATCGCACCCGACCAAGGGCCGCCTGCCGCTGGAGGGCGAGGTGGAGAAGGTGGTGGCGGCCACGGCCGAGAAGGGAAAGAGCATCACGGGCTATGACGTGTTCCTGGCGCAGGGCCGCATGCACGGCTGCGGCCGCCGGATGGCGGCATTCCACGATAGTTGGGATGTGCTGCTGACGCCGGGTCTCGGGCATATGCCGCCGAAGCTCGGCTGGCTGGACATGATGATGGACGATGCCGACGAATACTGGGACCGGGTGGCGGCGTTTTCGCCCTACACCGTGTGGTTCAACCTGACCGGCGCGCCCGCGATCAGCCTGCCGACAGGCCAGACCGAGGAGGGCTTCCCGGTTTCGGTCCAGGTGGTCGCGCCCTTTGCGGATGAAGCGATGCTGTTCCGGTTGTCCGGCCAGCTCGAGCAGGCGATGCCATGGCGCGATCGCCGCCCGCCGGGCCTGCCAGCTGTCTAGATGTAGCCTTCCGGCATGGCGAAAGGGTGCTCACGTTCATAGGCGCGCGCGGCGCGAAGCACCTTCGCGTCTTCCCAGTGGCGGCCGACAATCTGGAACGCCACTGGCATGCCTTCGTCCCCGAAGCCGCAGGGCACGGAGGCGGCGGGCTGCTTGGTCATGTTGAAAGGGTAGGTGAAGGGCGACCACTCGGCCCACTCGCCGGTTTCCTGCCCCGGCGCGCGGTACTGGCCCGCCGTGAAGGCCTCCAGCGGCATGGATGGCGTGATCATCAGGTCGTAATCGGCCATGAAGATCGACATGGCCGTGGCCAGGTCGCAGGCCTGGGCATACGCGCCGATCACGTCCATCTCGTCATAGCGATTTGAGTATTCCGCGATGGCCGCGAAGCCCGGATCGACCAGCGCGCGCTGGTTCTCGGTCATCTGGTTGAGGATCCAGCGATCCGCGCACGACCAGATCACGTCGATCAGGTGCCGGTAATCGGGCACATTCGGTTCTGCCTCGACCACGTCCGCGCCCAGTTTGCGGTAGACCTCGACAGCGGCATCGACGGCCGCGCGCACATCGTCATCCGCCCAGCCGTAACCGCCGAGCGTCGGCGCATAGGCGATCTTCATGCCCGCCACACCGTCCTCAAGCCCCTTGCGCCAGTCCTGCCCCTGTACGGGGGCGGTCGAGAAGTCGCGCGGGTCGGGCCGGTCGGAAAACACCGTCAGCAGCAGCGCCGCGTCCTCGACGGTGCGCGCCAGCGGGCCGAAGTTCGCCATGTCGCCGATGTGGGAGGCGCGCGGGAAGTTCGGCACGGTGCCGTAGGTCGCCTTGATCCCGAACAAGCCCGTAAACGCGGCGGGGATGCGGATCGAGCCCGCGCCGTCGGAGGCCTGGTGGAGCGGCCCCATGAAGGAGGCGCATGCCGCCGCCGCGCCACCGGACGAGCCGCCGGGCGTGCGCTCCGGGTTCCACGGGTTGCGGGTGATCCCCGTCAGCGGGCTGTCGGTGACACCCTTCCAGCCGAATTCGGGCGTGGCGGTCTTGCCTGTCAGCACCGCGTTGTGGCGCCGCGCCGCAGCGACAACCGGCGCATCGACATCCTGCGGGGCATCCGGGTCGGTGGTGCGCGAGCCGCGCCGGGTCGGCATGCCGATGGTCGGCGTCAGATCCTTGATGGACAGCGGGATGCCGTCGATCAGGCCTTCCGGTGCGCCCTTTGCCCAGCGCGCTTCGGATGCGCGCGCAGACGCGCGCGTCGCGTCCGGGTCGAGATGGATGAAGGCGTTGAGGGTGGGGTTGTGCGTCTCGATTTGCACCAGAACCGCATCCGTCAGCTCGACCGGCGAGATCTTTTTGTTCGCATAGAGGTCGAGGAGTTCGGTGGCGGTTTTCGAAATCAGGCTGTCAGACATCGTGTTCTCCGATCAGCGTTGCCGAATGAATTGCGGCAGAGCCGTTCCATTCTAGAGATTTGGGCCAGCCGGAGTCAGCCGAACTCTCGGGTTGTCCGCTTGTGCCGTTCACCCGGGGTTCTATGTTCGAATTGCCGAAAGCGCGTTCGGATAAAAAAGCACGTACATGTAGGCGCCGTAGACGGCGAGAAGGAGGCCGCCTTCCCAGCGCTCCAGCCGCGATCTGGTGGTCGCGAAGAGCAGCAGGCCGATGATGGCCGCGAGCATCACCCACATGTCGAGAACCATGAAGCTCGGATCAAACCTGAGCGGCTCGATGATCGCCGTAACACCCAGAATTCCCAATATATTGAATATGTTGCTGCCGACGATGTTGCCAAATGCGATATCGGCCTCGCGCCGGATAGCGGCGATGATCGAGACTGCCAGTTCCGGCAATGAGGTGCCGACAGCGACCAGAGTGAGGCCGATGACGGCCTCCGAAATGCCAGCACCGCAGCCGATCTGCGTGGCACCGTCGATGAGCAGGGCGGCACCGGCCACGATGGCGGCAATTCCGGCCAGCGCTGCGAGGACGGACAGCCAGACGGGTCCGCTGACGAGAGGAGTAGCCTCTGCCTCGTGGCGGTGCATTTCGCTGCTGGCGCTGTCCGTGTTGCGCTCAAGCCGGTACGTGGCAAAGACATAGGCGGCGAGGACCGCGAGGAAAACCAACCCTCCGGTACGTCCCAACACACCAACATATCCGCAAGCGATCACAGCGATCGTTGCACCCAGTGCCACCAGTCCGTCGCGCATGATCGCATCGTGCCGGCACATGAGGGGGCTGATGAGGGCAGCCGTCGCAAGGATCAGCAGGACGTTCGCGATATTGCTGCCGACCACGTTGCCGACGGCGATATCCGGCGCGCCGGCGAGAGCTGCGTTTACACTTGTCGCGAGTTCAGGTGTCGATGTTCCGAAGCCGACAAGAGTCATGCCGATAATCAGCGGCGACAGGCCAAGCCGGCGGGCGACGGTTGAGCTGCCGCGGACCAGCATTTCGCCGCCGCCGACGAGAAGAACAAGACCTGCGACCAGTAAAACCCAGGCACTCAACATGATTGCGAAACCTTAATTGGCCGCAATCAACCCCTTTTCGCGGACCATTTCCAGTGTGTCATCCAGGGCGAGCCGGAAACGGGCGAGCATTTCCTCGATCTCGTCCTGCTTGATGATCAGGGGCGGACAAAAGGATATGGTGTCGCCAATCGCCCTTACAATGAGGCCGTGGTCCTCGGCCCGCGCGTTGCAGAACGGGCCAACACCCAGCTTCGGGTCGAAGGCCTCGCCGGTCGCCTTGTTTTGCACCAGTTCGACGCCTGCAACGAGGCCCTTGCCGCGAACCTCGCCGACCAGCGGGTGGTCGAGGAACTCGCGCAGGCCGCCCTGGAAGTGGGGCTCCATTGCGCGGACATGGCCGACGATGTCATCTTCCTCGTAGATGCGCAGCGCCTCGCGGGCCACGGCGGCGGAGACCGGGTGGCCGGAATAGGTGAAGGACAGGCCGAACACGCCGACCCGGTCGCTTTCCTCAGAAATGGCGTCGAAGACGCGCGCGTTCACCATCAGGGCCGAGATCGGGATGTAGGCGCTCGACAGGCCCTTGGCGCAGACGATCATGTCCGGCTTGAGGCCCATTGTGGTGGTGCCGAACATGTTCCCGGTCCGCCCGAAGGCTGTGATGACCTCGTCCGAGACCAGCAGCACGTCGTGCTTGTTGAGTACTGCCTGGATCTTGGCGAAATAGCCGTCCGGCGGCACGACCACGCCGCCCGAGCCCATGATCGGCTCGGTGAAGAACGCGCCCACCGTATCGGGGCCTTCCGCCTCGATCAGCGAGTCGAGCTCGTCCGCCAGCCGCGTGGTGAACTCATCAACGCTTTCGCCCGGGTTGGCGTGGCGATAATGGTGCGGCGCCGTCACGTGCAGGAAACCGTCGAGCGGCAGCCCGAATGAGGCATGGTTGTAGTACATGCCCGACAGGCTGGCCGACGCGATGGTGTTGCCGTGATAGGCCCGCTGGTGCGCGATGATCTTGCGCTTCTCCGGCTTGCCCATGGCGTGCCAGTAGTACCAGACGATGCGCGCGGCGCTGTCGTTGCCTTCCGAGCCGGAATTGGCGAACCAGATTTTCGACATCGGCACGGGCGCGATCTCGAGGAGCTTTTCCGCCAGGTCGATGACCGGCGAATGGCTCTTGTGGTTCGTCAGGTGGTAGTAGGGCAGGCGGGCCATCTGGTCGGCGGCGGCCTTGACCAGACGGTCCTGCCCGTAGCCCAGCGAGATGCACCACAGGCCGGACATGCCCTCGATATAGTCCTTGCCGTGGATGTCCTTCACCCACACGCCCTTGCCCTCGTCGATCACGACGGGGCCCTTCTCAAGATGGGTCTTGAGGTTGGTCAGCGGATGGATGATCGACGCGGCATCGCGCGCCTCCGGCGAATTCGGCCACGGCGTATCGTCGGGCATGGGTGCTCTCCGCGCTGCGCTATTCGGCGGCGTCTTTCAGGCCGTCCGACACTTCCACATTCTCCGGCTGGATTTCGTAGCCGGACATGGCCGCCTGCACCTTGATCATGGCCGCGAAGTCGTCCTCGCCGTGGCCGAAGCCGATCAGCGCCTGAACCAGTTCGCGGGTCAGGTTGGTGACGGGCATGGGGACTTCGAGATCCTTGGCTTCCTTGAGCGCCAGATCGAGGTCCTTGCGCAGCATCTTCGAGGTGTGGGTGGCGGTGTAGTCGAGGTTCACCAGGGCCGGGGCCTTGTAGTTGGTGAAGATCGAGGACATGGCGCTGTTGTTGAAATAGGTCAGGAAGTCAGCGCGCTTGATGCCGCCCTTCTCACAGAGGACCGTGATTTCGGCGAGGCACTGGGCGACCACGCCCAGCATCACGTTGTGCGCCAGCTTCGCCAGACGCGAGACATCGCCTTCACCGATATAGCTTTCGGCGCGGCCGAGCTGGGCAATGTATGGCTGCGCCATGTCATAGGCCTCGCGCGGACCGGAGACGCCGAGCATCGCCTTGCCCGCGGCGACCGCATGACCGTTGCCGCTGATCGGCGTGGCCAGAAAGTGCACGCCCTTGGCCTCGCAGATGGCGCGGATTTCCTTGGATGCTTCCATCGATACGGTGGAGCTGTCGGAGATGACCTTTGGCAGCGTGTCGCCGGACAGCACACCCTCGGGGCCGGTCATCACCTCGCGGAACGCCTTGTCGTCGGTGACGATCACGAAAATGATGTCGCGGCTCGCGAGCTTTGCCGGGCTATCGACGACTTCAACGCCGAGCGGCTCGGCCTTGGCGGCCGTGCGGTTGTAAACCTTGACGTCCGCGCCCGCCTTGATCAGGCGGTCGGCCATCGGGTAGCCCATCTTGCCGGTTCCGATCCAGCCGATGGTGTGTGATTTCAAGTCTGCTCCGGACATCCGAGCATCTCCCCTCGTGTGTGCTATTCGTTGCGTGGCACAATAGCGCCGCGCGCGCCTGTGCGCACGGTTTCTGTGCCTCCGATCTGCCCGTTTTTCGATTGTGTCCGCGCCATGAGCGAATTTCCCGTCAATCCACCGCCCACGTCCTTCACCGAATGGAGCGACCAACAGCGCAACGAGAACCTGCGCGACACGCTGGCGGCGTCCCCCGACCCGAACCAGCTCTGGGTGTTCGGCGCGGGCTCGATCATCTGGGACCCGCGTTTCGAACCCGCCGAGACCCGCACGGCGCGCCTTGCGACCCACAAGCGCGCGTTTTCCTTCTGGACCATCCGCTCGCGCGGGTCCTTCGAGCGTCCGGGGCTGGGCCTGGCACTGGAGCCGGGCGGCGAATGCGTGGGTGTCGCCTTTCGCATCCCGGAAGAGGGGCGCGAGGATATTCTCGATGCATTGTGGCGGCGCGAGATGGCGGGCGGGGTCTATGTCCCCAGCTGGATCGAGGCCGAGACCGAGCACGGGCCCGTACACACACTGGGCTTTGTCGCCAACCGTAAACACCGGAACTATGCCGGGCTCGCGCCGCTGGAAGACGCCGCACGGATCATCGCTCATGCGCGCGGCACGCGCGGGACCTGCCACGAATATGTCTCGCTGCTGGTCGAGGCGCTCGACCGTCACGACCTGCACGATCCCGAGACGCGCGAACTGCATGCGCGCATTCAGGTGCATCTGGAGGGTGTCGATGACGCCTGACCGGCCGATGTTCGCGGCGGCGGACCGCAACAAGGATGCGATCCTGGATGTGTTGCGCCGGATCCTGCCGGAAGCGGGCACGGTGCTTGAGATCGCCAGCGGCGGCGGCCAGCATGCTGCGCATTTCGCGCGCGAGATGCCCGGCCTCGGTTGGGTGCCCAGCGATGCGGACGCGGAACTCGTAACCCATCTGGATGGAATGACCGCAAGGTCCGATCTGGAAAACCTGCTGGCGCCGCTGCATCTCGACATGCTCGATCCGGCCTGGGCGGAACGTGTGACGCATGACGGCCTGACGGCGGTCATCAACGCCAACATGATCCACATTTCCCCGTGGCAGACCTGCCTCAACCTGTTCGCCGGTGCGGCGGACCTGCTGCCGGCCGGGGGACTGGTCAGCCTTTACGGGCCGTTTGTCGTGGACGGCGAGTATTCGTCAGACGGCAACCGGGATTTCGACAGCTCACTGCGTGGGCAAAACCCGGACTGGGGTTTGCGGGAGCTGAACACGGTGTGTGAGGTGGCCGGCAAGGCGGGCTTCGAACATGCACAGACCTTCGAGATGCCCGTCAACAACCTGACCGTCGTGTTCCGGCGCGCCGGGACCAATTGAGGAGAGCGAAACCATGGCCGTCCAGAAACTCCAGAACGCCTACTACGTCACATCGGACATGGCGCGCGCCGTCGGGTTCTACCGCGATGCGCTGGGTCTCGATCTCGTCTTCCAGGACGGCGACAAGTGGACACAGTTCAAGGCGGGCGGTGTGAATTTTGCGATGGCGTCTGACGAAGAAGCGCCCGACACTGCGGTGGGCGCGACCATCGTGTTCGAGGTGGATGACATCGATGCGATGACGCTGTCGCTTCAGGCGGCGGGTGCGGAAATTCTCGATACGCGCGACATGGGCGATCACGGGCGTACGCTTTCGTTCCGGGACCCGGACGGGAACCTCGTCCAGCTATACCAACGCTCGGCCTGAACGGTCGCGCGACGAAAAAAGGGAGGAAACAATGCAAGCCAAGGCATTCCGTATCTACAAGCATGGCGGGCCGTCGGTCCTGAAATGGGAGACGGTTGATGTGCCCGACCCGGGCAAGGGCGAAGTCCTGCTGCGCCACACTGCGGTCGGGCTGAACCTGGCCGACACCTACCGGCGCACCGGGCTCTATCCGGTGACGCTGCCCAGCGGCATCGGCAACGAAGCCGTCGGCGTGGTGGAGGCGGTCGGGCCCGGCGTACGCGCGCTCAAGGTCGGCGACCGGGTGGGCTATATCGGCGGCATGCCGCTGGACGGTTATTCCGAAGCACGTGTCGCGCCGGTCGATGCGCTGATCCCGCTGCCGGACGTCATCGACGACAAGACGGCAGCGGCTGCACTGCTCAAGGGCATCACGGCGCAGTACCTGCTGCGTGACTCTTACAAAGTGCGCAAGGGTGACACGATCCTTGTCCATGCTGCCGCGGGTGGCGTCGGCATCATCATGTGCCAGTGGGCGAAGGCCCTGGGCGCAACCGTGATCGGCACCGTCAGCACGGAAGCCAAGGCGAAATTCGCCAAGAAGAACGGCTGCCACCATCCCATCGTCGTGGCGCGCACGAAGCCGAAGTTCGCATCGAAAGTTCGCGAGTTGACCAACGGCGAGGGCGTGCACGCGGTCTATGATTCCGTCGGCAAGGAGACCTGGGACGAATCCATGAAGAGCGTGCGTCACCGCGGCACGGTCATCAGCTTCGGCAGCGCTTCGGGTAAGCCGCCGCTGGTCGATATCGCGGCGACTGGCGGGCTGGGTTCGCCCTATATCGCGCGCTGTGCGCTGGTGAACTACACCACCTCGCGGAAAGAGACGATGGCGCGGGCGAAGGACCTGTTTGCTGCGATGAAGAGCGGCGCGGTGAAGGTGCCGGTCAACCAGCGCTACAAGCTGAAGGACGCCCCGAAGGCCCACAAGGACATCGAGGCGCGCAAGACCACCGGCTCGACGGTGCTGCTGCCGTAACGAAAAGAGCGGGCCGAAAGGCCCGCTCTTTACACTCGTATCTGTCCAGTTCTACCAGTTGTCACGCAGGCGGCGCAGGCTCAGGAAGACCTGTTCTTCGGTCGGGCTGTCGCCGAACTCGGGAAACTTCTCGGCGATGCCCGCGATCACGCTTGGGCTGCCGAGGCGCATGAAGGTGTTCACCTTGCGCTCGAGGCCCAGTGTGGTGATCAGCGCGTTGTCCGGGTCCTGGCCCTCCACTTCTGACAGCAGCTTCTTCGCGTCCGCATTGTCGGGCTCGCGGTCCAGCGTGAATTCCAGGTTGTTGGTGATGTAGTCGTGGCCCGGATAGATGCGGGTCTCGTCGGGCAGCCTGGCGATCTTGTCGCGGAAGGTGGCGTAGAGCGTCTCGGGGTGGCCGCCGGATTTGCAGTGGCCGACACCGGCGTTGAAGATCGTGTCACCGCACAGCATTTGCGGGGCGTCGCTTTCGCCCAGCAGCGAGATATGGATCATGGTGTGGCCGTAGGTCTCCATCACCTCCATATCGACGGTCGTGCCCAGCTTCACGCGGTCGCCCTCGCGCAGGCCTTCCTGGATGCCGGGGATCATGTCCCCCGCATTGTAGGGGCCCATCAGCGTCGCGCCGGTCGCGGAAATCACGGCGTCGTTGCCACCGATGTGGTCGCCATGCTCGTGAGTGTTCAGGACCTTGGTGATGTTCCAGCCCTTCTCCTTCGCCACCGCCAGGCATTTGGGCGGATCGATGGGGTCGATCGCCACCGCCTCGCCCGTTTCCGAGCAGGCGACGATGTAGAAGAAGTTGCGGCCGTTGTTCCCGGTCCAGACCTGTTCGACAATCATCTCTCAATTTCCCTGTTGGGGCTGGTTTCAAGCGAACATAGGCCGCCCGGGCGGCTTCGGCTAGGGATCGCTATCCTGTTTGCCGGGATACTTCTCGCCGCGGTTCAGGAACTTGAACAGGAACGGCACCGCCATAACGACCACGCTGATCCGCACGATGTGGTGGGTGGCGACAAAGGCCGTATCGATCTCGAGCGCCAGGGCAACCAGGCTCATTTCCGTCAGGCCGCCGGGCGAAAAGGCCAGCACCAGTGAATCGAACGGGATGCCGGTCAGCAGGTTCAGGCCAAGTGCGAACGCGCCGGAGATGACCAGCAGGATCACGGTCACGGCACCGCCCAGCCTCAGGATGCGTCCCAGGTCGCGGAAGGTCAGCCCGGCGAAACGCGCGCCGACCGAAGACCCCATAATGACCTGGGCCGTCGCCACCAGCAGGAAGGGTGGGGATGCGTCGGTCAGTCCGGTCAGGTGTACGGTCGCACTGGCGACCATCGGACCCGCGAGATGTGGTGCGGGCAGGCGGACCATCCGCGCGCCGTAAAAGCCGACGATGGCCGCCGCGCCCATGATCGCGGCATCGGCCAGCGTGAAGTCGGCATCCGCGCCGCCGAATGTCCGCGCGCCGGGCTGATAGTCCTCGAGAATCCGGAACAGGAAGGGCAGGGTCATCACGACCAGGAAGATACGGGTCGAGTGCACGACGCTGACCTGCCGCTCGTCCCCGCCCACGGCCTGTGTGAGGGTTACCATCTCGTTCAGCCCGCCGGGCACGCCTGCAAAGAACGCCGTCTTGCGGTCGAAGCCCGCGACGAAGTGGAAGTAGCTGTAGGCTGCGATCGTCCCGAGGAAGACATAGGCGGCAAGCGCGGCGAGCGAGATTGGCCAGAGCGCGATCCGGTCGAGAATTTCCGGGGAAAAGGCGCTGCCCAGCAGTGTGCCCAGTACAATGATCATCACCATCCGCAGGCGCGAATCCATCGCCATCTCGACCTTGCCCAGGGTGAGGGCGCCGGTCGCGAACATGGCACCCATCATCCAGGGCAGTGGCAGGTTCAGGGCGGAGAAGACGAAACCGCCCGAGGTGCCGATCAGGACCGTGCGGGCGAACAGGAACAGATCCGCCCGCTTCAGGCGGCGCACGGGTGGCCGGGCCTCGGTGGCGGCCGCGTCAGCAGACATCGTCGTCGAAGCTCCGCAGCCGGCCGAGGCGCACGGCGGTCTGGCCCGCGACCAGCCGGCGGGCCGGCATGACCAGGATGCAGTCGTCATAGGGCGTACGAATGTCGCGCGGCCCGTCATAGGCGATGATCGTGCCCGCCTCGGGGACATTCTCCAGGTTCTCGAAGACCCGGGCGAACTGTGCGACCCCGGTTTCCGGGACAAAGCGGCCGGTCACTTCGACCCAGGACGCCTGCCTTGGTGCATCGGGAATTTCGACCGGCAGCGCGCCGGGCGAAACCACCCCGGTAACGTCGAGGAAACGGTACACGGTCTCGATGGCGGTCTCGGCGGTCACGGTCTTCCAGTGCGGGCCGCATTCCGCGAGCAACGCGTTGTGCGGTGCGGTCGGGGTGTTGAAGCATCCGTAGTCGCGCATCCGCGTGCCGCGGCCATGTCCCATGTCGCTCACGATCGTGATGTTGCCGCCGACACGCCGTGCGAAGGCGCGGCCCTTGTCGGCAGGACCGGACAAGAGGATGGGCCGGTGGCCCGACTGCATCGAGTGCAGATCGAGCAGCAGGTCCACATCATCGATCAGCGGGCGTAACTCGCGCGCGCGGCGGCGTTCGATACTGGGTTCCGGAGCTTCGAGGATGGTCGGGTTCCACAGCCGGTTGAAGTCCTCGTCGATATAGCGCGAGGCGTGCGGGCGCGTGGGGTCGAACTGGCTGTAGGCGTTGGTGTTCATGAACGCCACGCTCAGCCGTCCCGCGACCGGCCGCACCTCGTGGCGCAACAGATGGTCGAGCGCGATGGCGCCGGAAATCTCGTTGCCGTGGGTCAGCGCGCATATCAGAACATGCGGCCCGGCCTGCCCGCTGTCGAAGGTGGTGACATAGGGGATGCCGGTGTTGCCGGCGCGGTAGGGGGATATATCGGGCGGGGTGAGTTCGACAGTCGGGGTCGGACCGCCCGGCCGTGCGGGGCCAGGCTGTACGGTCACGGTGCGAACTGCTCCTTGAGGATGCGTTCCTCGAGGTTGGTCTCCGGGTCGAACAGCAGCTGGAAGCTGCGTTCGCGGTCTTCGTGGATGCTGACCTCGATGACGTTGCGCACTTCGAAATCGTCGGCCGTGGCGCTGACCGGACGCTTCCTGGGCTCCCGGATACGGAAGACGACCTCAGCGGTGTGCGGCAGCAGTGCGCCGCGCCAGCGCCGTGGCCGAAACGCGCTGATGGGCGTCAGTGCCAGGATTTCGGAGTTCAGCGGGATGATCGGACCGTGTGCGGAGAGGTTGTAGGCGGTGCTGCCGGCTGGCGTCGCCACAAGCGCGCCGTCGCAGATCAGTTCTTCCATCCGCGTCACGCCGTCGATGGAAATTTCGAGCTTCGCGGCCTGGTAGGTCTCGCGCAGCAGCGAGACTTCGTTGATGGCGAGAGATTCGTGGGTCGTCCCGTCTTCCGTGGTGGCGACCATCAGCAGCGGGTAAAGGGTGACCGCCTGGGCCCGTGCGAGGCGCTCGACAAGGCCAACCGGGTTGAAGTCGTTCATCAGGAAGCCGACCGAGCCCCGGTTCATACCGAAGACGGGCACCTTGTGTTCGACGAAGCGGCGCAGGGTCTGAAGTACGAAGCCGTCGCCGCCCAGCGCCACGATGATGTCCGCCTCGTCCGGCTCGACATGCGGATATGCCTCCAGCAGGTCGCGCAGCGCCGTCTGGGCGTTGTCGAAATCGGCGGCGACGAACGCAATCTTGCTGTTGTTCGCGGCGGAACCTTGGGATTCGGACACGGGCGGGCGCTCACTGCTCGGGACTTGCTGCGCGCCACTATATGCCATGGACCCGCAACCGTACCAATCGCCGCGGTGGGGTTTCAGGCATGTGCGGTCGGCGGCGGTCGGTGATATGTATGGGTCCACGCGATGGCAGGTCCCGAGTTCGGGGCGCGCAACCGGAGAGCGGATATGAAATTGGGGGCCCGTATGATCGCTGCGGCGATGTTCCTGGGAGCGATCGTGCTGCCGGGCATGGCGTTGGCGCAGTCGGAGGACCGGCACGCGGGTTACTACTATCCCGAGCCGCAGTCCTCGGAAGTGTATGAGGCGCGCGTGCCCACCCTGCCGGGCAGTGACCGCGTCCGGCGTATCGGCTTCGTGACGGTGATGACCAATGAGATGCTGAAGAACCCTTATCCGCCGCAGTTCGCGATATATGCGAAGGGAGCGGATGCGGAAAAGATGATCATCACGGCACTGAACGAGAACACCTACAACACGCTGTATCGCGCGCGCGGGCTGTTCGCGATGATGACAGCAGTGGCGCGCGGTACGCAGCTCTTCCGAGACGATCCCGAAGCCGACCGCTATACCTTCTTCGATCTGGCCCATTTGCTGGGGTTCGAGCAGATCACTTTCACCGATGGCGCGTCCTTCGCGCACCGGATCGAGCTGCGCTAGGCGCCGTAGGCCCGCAGGAGCCGGACTATTTCCGGGTGTTCGCCTTCCATGGCGTAGTCGAGCGCGGATTTGCCGTCGTCGCTGGAATCGTTCACCGGCGCGCCCGCATCGATCAGCGCCTTGACGACCTCGGTGTGGCCGTTCCACGCGGCGCGCATCAGGGGGGTCAGGCCCTCCTTGTCCACTGTGCCGGGCAGGCCGCCATGGGCGAGCAGCTTCTTGACGATTTCGGTGTGGCCGTTGCTCGCCGCCCATGACACGGCGGTCCGGCCCTCGTAGTCGGCCACGTTCAGATCGGCATCGAGGCCGATCAGCAAATCGACCACTTCCGGCTCACCGCGCCACGCCGCGTTGATGACGGCGGTCCGTCCCGAGACGTCCTCGCCCTCCAGATCCGCGCCGCGCGACAGCAGTTCGGCGATCTTGGCCGTGTTGCCGGCCGCGGCCGCGTCGAGAAGCTTGTCGGCAAGGCCTTCGCCCTCGGAGCCGTACAGGCGCGGGGCCGCGGTCGCCTCGAGGAAGAGCTTGTACTCACGCGCCGGGCGGCGGGAATCGACGACTTCGCGCGGCTGCATATGGCGTTCGAGATAGGGGAGCATTTCTTCCGCATTCTCGTTGCCGGTCGAGGCCGCGAGATCGAACAGGACATGGGACTGCACGCTGTCCTTCGGCACGATCTTGCCTTCGGCCAGAAGCACGCCGAGCAGCAGCTGGGCTTCACGGTCGCCGCGTTCAGATGCGTTGCGCAGCAGCTCCGTCATCTCGTCGGGCGTCACGCCGTCCACGAGACCGAGCAGGTAGCGCTTGGCGAGCTGGGTCTGGGCCTTGGCCAGTCCGTTGTCGGTAGCCTTCTGCGGGATCTCGTTGATCCGGGCCTGCCCGAACATCGGATTGCCGCCCTTCCTGTCGATCGGCGCACCCTGGATAATCGCGCGTGCGAGCTCCTCGTTGTCGCCGGCGATCTCGGCCACCACTTTGGCGATCGGCTCGGGCACGTCGCGCAACAGCGCGGAGTTGTCCCGGGGGCCGGCGTCCTGGGCACGAAATTCCGTGCCGGGATCGACAGCGGCGACCTGCGGTGCCAGTTCGCCTGCGATGTCGGTTTCCTGGGCGTCCTGGATGCCCTTGTCCCTGACGCCTTCGCGCAATTCCTCGGTCTGCGAAATCGACTCCGTGGCATCCGCGTTGCCCGATGCAACCTCGATGGCCTGCTGCACAATCTCGTTGAGCGGCCCGCGCTCGCCTTCCTTCTCTTCCGCAATACCCAGCCGGTTGCCGCCCAGTTCGGGCCGCGGTGCGCCGGCGGCCTCGGGATCCTGAAGCCTCTGACGGTCCTCGCGCGGTGTGATGGGCGCCAGCTCACCCGCGATTTCCTTTTCGGGCACGGTTTCAACCATCTCGGGCTGTGGCACGATGTTTTTCGGCAGCGGGCGGTCCTCGGCCTCGACCTCATTATTCTGCTCGGGCAGGCCCGGCTGCCCGACGGCCTATTCGGCCACGGTGGTCTTGTCGAGGGGGGTCTCGGTACCAGATGCCGTTTCGTCCGGTGTGCTGGAGACCGTGTTCTCGGTGGGGGCCAGGGACGCAACCTCTCCGACCGGCATGGTCTCCGGCGCGTTGCCGACCTCTTCGGTCTGGAATGTTGCGGGGGCATCCGGCGGCAGGTGCGCGCCGAGTTCTCGGGCCGCTGCCAGGGATGCGTCACGTTCGCTCTTGCGCCGTCATCGGCCTCGCCGGTTTTCAGGCCTTCCACGTCGCCGGACTGCGGTGCGCCCGGTTCGGGAACTTCCGCAACCTCCAGCGCGGGCGCACGCTCGACCTTGTCGCCGTCGGTGAGAGAGGCATAGGGAGAGGGCGCGTCGGGCTTGCCGGCAGTTTCCTTCGGCAGTTCGGCCGATTCCGGATCGGGGCGAAGATTGACGAAGATGACAATCTCGCGGGTCGTCGGGACGTCCTCGAGTTCCTCTTCCTTGCCGGTGTCGCCGGGCGTGATGCGCTCGCCGCCGCCGCCCGAGTTCAGCACCTCGGCCGAACCCTGCGCCTCGCCGCCCGCGATCTTTTCCTCCTCCGCGACTTCGCGCGGGTCGCCTGACGACTTTTCTTCCTCCGGGGCATCCCCGGGCTCGTTAAAGCCGTAGTCGCCGCTTGAATCCGTATCCTCGTTCGAATCCGGGTCGATGCCGGATTCCGTCCTGTCAGAGTTCGCCTCCGTCAGAAGGGCGGTGTTCAGCGCGCCGTCCGAAAACTTGCTCTTGAAATCGCCGGCCTCGCCATACTCGAGAACGTCCTGGGCCTGGCTGCGCCCGATCCGCTCTTCGAATGCCAGGTTGAGCGCCGGCACGCCGAACAGGGACACGGCCAGAATGGTGACGTGGATCAGGCCTGATGTTCCGGCGGAATGGTACATCATGGCATGGGCACGCTAACCGCCGGTCACGCTCATGTGGCGGCCGACAGCGGGGCTGCGCCGCCGGCGGTCCATAATGAAGTCGTGGCCTTTCGGCTTCCGGGCGATGGCGTCCTGAATGGCCTGGCTGAGCAGCCTATCGTCCTCGCTGGCGCGCAACGGCGCGCGCAGGTCGGCAGCGTCTTCCTGGCCCAGGCACATGAACAGCGTGCCGGTGCAGGTCAGGCGCACGCGGTTGCAGGCCTCGCAGAAATTGTGGGTCATCGGCGTGATGAAGCCGAGCCGCTGGCCGGTCTCTGCGATGTCGAAATATCGCGCCGGGCCGCCGGTCGCGTGATCGGACTCGGTAAGGGTCCAGCGCTTTTCCAGATCGGCGCGAACCATAGACAGGGGCAGGTACTGGTCGAGGCGCTGTTCGCCGATCTCGCCGACCGGCATCACCTCGATGAATGTCAGATCGAAGCCGCACTCGCCGCACCAGCTCAGCAGCCGGTCGATCTCATCGTCATTCACGCCGCGCAGCGCCACCGCGTTGATCTTGATGGCCAGTCCCGCCGCGCGCGCCTGCGCGATGCCGTCCATGACACGGTCCAGATCGCCCCAGCGGGTGATTGCCTTGAACTTCGCCGGATCGAGAGTGTCGAGCGAGATGTTGATCCGCTTCACACCGGCATCGGCCAGTTCATGGGCGTAGCGTGAAAGCTGGGTGCCGTTGGAGGTCAGGGTCAGCTCGTCGAGCGCGCCCGTCTCCAGATGGCGGCCCAGGCGGCGGACCAGCCACATGATGTTCTTGCGCACCAGCGGCTCGCCGCCGGTCAGGCGCAACTTGCGCACGCCCAGGTCCACGAAGCGCGAACACAACCGGTCGATTTCTTCCAGTGACAGGACCTCGCGCTTGGGCAGGAAGGTCATATCCTCCGCCATGCAATACACACAGCGCAGGTCGCAGCGGTCGGTGACGGATACGCGCAGATAGGTGATCGGCCGCGCGAACGGATCGATCAGCGGCTGCGCGCGGGGATTCGCATTCTGTGAAGTCTCTGAATTCATGGACGGATATGTAGTACATTCCGCGAACGGAAAGTAGGGGGCCGCAAACGCGGTTTGGACCTTTTCCGTTGTTTCAGACATATTTATGCAGCTTTTTACAGAATCCCTGCCTGTCCGGCCTCATGCCGCACATGGCTATGGAAGCATGATCCGTGCCAGAGATGATGACCACCCGCGAGGTCGCGGACTATCTGCGGATCAAGGAGCGCAAGGTCTATGACCTGATCCGGCGGGAGGAAATTCCCTGCGCACGGGTGTCGGGCAAGTGGTTGTTCCCGCGTGACCTGATCGACCGCTGGGTGCTCCAGAACGTCTCCTCCGGGGTGGTGGCCGCGGCACCAGTGCCACCGGTCATCGCGGGCAGTCACGACCCGCTTCTCGAATGGGCGGTGCGCGAGAGCGGCTCATCCCTCGCATTTCTGTCCGGCGGCAGCCTGAACGGCATGCAGCGTGTGGCCGCCGGGGAGGCGGCGCTGTGCGGTGCGCATCTGCGCGACCCCGAGACGGGCGATTACAACATTCCGTGGGTCGAGCGGTTGCTGGCGTCCAGCGATGTCGTGGTGATCGCATGGGCGGAGCGGCAGCAGGGGCTCGTGGTCGGCGCGGGCAATCCGCTGGGTATCCGGGAGGTGTCCGACCTTCGAAAGGGGGCGCGTGTCGTCCAGCGACAGGAGGGGGCGGGCAGCCGCGTCCTGCTGGAACAGCTTTGTGCTGAAGCGGGCTTCGAGGCCGACAGCCTGACCTATGCCAAGGCGGTCGCGCGGACCGAGGCTGATCTCGCTGCGATGATTATGGACGGCAGGGCCGATGCAGGCCTGGCCGTGGCGGCGGCGGCGGGCATGTTCCGGCTCGATTTCGTGCCGCTGCACCGCGAGCGCTTCGACCTGATCATCCGGCGGCGGGAGTTCTTCGAACCGCCGGTGCAGGCGCTGCTGAACTTCACGCGCACACCTGCGTTCGAACTGCGCGCCGGGGAACTGGGCGGCTACGACGTCAGCGCGGTGGGGGAGGTGGTCTGGAACGGGGTGTCGGCACGGTGATGCCGCGCACCACGCCCAGCGGCGACGGGGGTGCGGGCGGCGCCGGTTTCACGCGCGGGCGGGGTCCCGCATCTTCGGCCCAGTCGATCACCGAGCGCTGATTTTCCGCCAACGAGTCCTCGATGGCCGAGATGTCGATGAGGTCACGCCCGTCCTCGTTGAGCACCAGATGCGAGGCGCGCGCGCGGCGGAAGGGCAGGCGCGCCGCCGACGGTGTCTCCAGGATATCGGCGACCACTTCGCCCAGTTGCTGGCCGATGCCGAACGGGTCGATGACCATCGCAGCCAGTGCGCCGCGAATGACGCTGTCTTCATCGGTGGCGAACAGCCGCAGCTTGCGCCCGGCGGCCGCCTCCGCCAATGCCTCCACCGGCGCCTCGGGCAGCAGCACCCGGTCGAGCAGGAGCGCGCTGCGCTCAGGGTCGAGGTCGCCGATGGTGCCGGCAATCGCATTCCGCGCGATCGATACGGCCAGCGGCGTGACGGTGATGTCGTGGCTGCGTGCCGCGGCGATCCAGGGCTGAAGCTGATCCGCCAGCGGACCCCGGGCGGGGTCCGCCGGGATCGCCACCGTGGAGACTTCGGGCGCGACCATCCGGATCAAGGCGAGCTGGTCGTCATGGGTGTCGGATTCCGCAACGCCCGTCAGCGGACGGCGCCGGTGTTCGTTGCTCAGCGCCGTCGCCACCTCGAAGGGGATGCTGGCGCCCACGACGGGAATACGGGTGTCGGCGTCCAGCGCCGCGCGGATGGCCGGGGTCGTGATGGCGACGATCAGGCGCGCGCGTGCCTTTGCGAAATCACGCACGACTTGCTCCATCATGTCACCATTGGCGCCGGCGTCGCGGACCTGCATGGCGATGGAGGTCCCCGGCGCGAAACCGCGCTCGGCCAGCCGGTCGCGCATCCCATCGACGATGGCCTGGATTTCCGCGCTGAACGCAATCGACGTCACACCGATCAGGGGCGGGCGCTCGTTCTGCGCCTGTAACCCCGCGCCGCTGCCGGTCAGGGCCGCAAAACCGAGTATCAGAATAAGGAATGCGCGAAGCATCGGGGTCAGCCGTTCAGTCCGCGTGCAGCGTGACCGCCGCGGGCAGGGCCGTCAATCGTGCTGAGATGACAGGTGCCGTGAACCTGGCCGCTATCGCGGTTTCGCATTGGGGAAGAAGAGCTGCTGGCCGTTGACCTTGAAGCCGGCGATGGCGGCCTGCCCCTGCGGTCCCGTCAGCCAGTTCGCGAATTTTTCGGCGTCCTCGAACTGCATATGGGGGTGCTTTGCCGGATTCACCGGAATCACGCCATAGGGGTTGAACAGCGGCGGGGAACCCTCGAGAACGATCTCCAGATCGCCCCGGTTCTGGAAGCTCAGCCAGGTGCCGCGGTCCGTCAGGGTGTAGGCGTTCAGGCCGGACGTGGTGTTCAGCGTCGCGCCCATGCCGGCCCCGGCTTCCTTGTACCAGGTACCCGATCCGCTGGAGAGGTCGATCCCGGTCATGGCCCACAACCGGCGTTCGGCCTTGTGGGTGCCGCTGTCGTCCCCGCGCGAGACGAAGGTTGAGCCGGTCCTTGCGATCGCCGCCAGGGCCGCGACCGCGTCATGGGTGCCTTTGATCCCGGCGGGGTCGCTCTTCGGGCCGACAATCACGAAGTCGTTGTACATCACGTCGCGCCGGTAGGAGCCGTAGCCATCCGCGACGAACCTGTCCTCGTCGGGCCGCGAATGGACAAGCAGCACATCCGCATCGCCCTGCCGGCCGAGATTGAGCGCCGCGCCGGTTCCAACGGCGACGACGCGCACGGCAATCCCGGTGTCCTTCGTGAAGCGCGGCAGGATATCCCCGAACAGACCGGAGTTCTCGGTCGAGGTCGTTGAGGCCAGCGTGAGCACCTGGGCCTGGGAGGGCAGTGCACCCCCGACGGCCAGTGAAAGCGCGAGCGTCAAGCCCGCGATGATCCGCTTCACCATAGGAGTTCTCCCGCCACGAAGGCGCGGCCTTCGTCGGTTCTGGGGTTGTCGAAGAATTCATCCGCCGGGGTGTGTTCCAGAAGGCGGCCCTTGTGGAGGAACACCACCTCGTCGGCCAGCCGCCGGGCCTGTCCCAGATCGTGGGTGGCCATGACGATCTTGGTTCCGGCGGCGTGAAAGCCCCCGATCAGCGTTTCCACCGAACGGCTGGCGGCCGGGTCGAGGCTCGCCGTCGGCTCGTCGAGGAACAGCACCTGCGGCTCACTTGTCCATGCCCGTGCCAGTGCGAGGCGCTGCTGCTCGCCGCCGGACATGGCCCGGGCCGGCCGCTCGGCAAGGCGCGACAGTCCCGCCAGCGCCAGGGCGGCGTGCGCACGCTCATGCCGTTCGGCGCGCGGCACACCGCGCACCTTCATGGTGTGGGTCAGGTTCGCCAGCGCTGAACGCCGCAGCATGACCGGACGCTGGAACACCATGGCCTGATCGCGGATGGGGCGTTCGCGTGTGCCCGCGCCGCGCCAGACGATCTCGCCGGAGGTCGGCTCCAGCAGGCCGTGGGACAGGCGCAGCAGCAGGCTCTTACCCGCACCGTTGGGGCCGAGAATCACAGTCCGCTTTCCCGCGGCCAGCGTCAGGTCGATGTCGTGCAAAAGCCGCGTGCCGTCGATCTCGAAGACGAGGCGGTGGATCTCCAGCGGCAGGATGGTATCGCGTGAACTCATGCCCCCACTCTCATGCCAGGGCCGCCTTGCGGGTGGCGACCGTGTTCGAGACCTGCACCACCAGATTCACCGTCAGCGCGATGGTCAGCAGCACGAAGCCCAGCGCCAGCGCGGCAGCGAGGTTGCCCTTGCTGGTCTCCAGCGCGATGGACGTGGTCATCACACGGGTGGCGTGGTCGATGTTGCCGCCGACGATCATCACCGCGCCGACCTCCGCGATGGCGCGGCCGAACCCGGCCAGCGCCGCCGTCACGAGGGAGAAGCGCGCGTCATAGATCAGTGTTGCCAGCCGCGCGCCCGGCCCGGCGTCGATGGAGCGCAGGTGCTCGCTGTATTCCCGCCACAGGTCGGCGACGATCTGGCGGGTCAGCGCCGCGACGATGGGGGTCACCAGCAGGGACTGGGCAATGATCATGGCCGTCGGTGTGAACAGCAGGCCCAGCACGCCCAGCGGGCCGCTGCGCGACAGCATCAGGAAGACCAGCAGGCCGACCACCACCGGCGGCAGCCCCATGAAGGTGTTCAGCAGCAGAGAGACCGTCCCGCGTCCGGGAAACCGGAACAGCGCCACCGCCGCGCCCAGCGGAAACCCGACGAGACACGCGACCGCAACGGCGGTCAGGCTGACGCGCAGGGACAGCCCCACGATCTCAAGAAGATCGGCGTCGAACCCGGCGAGCAATGCGCCCGCCTGCATAAAGGCGTTAGCAAGGGTGTTCATTATTGTTCGAAAACCTGTAAAAAATACGTAATTATCTGATATTACGTGATAAATGTACTATGAAGCGCGTCGGACGGGAATGTCCAGTTCTCGAAGCCAGCCTCATTCGTCACTCCCGCGAAGGCGGGAGTCCATTAACGCCGATACATGCCCGGGCGGCCGCCTGAGTTAATGGGTCCCTGCCTTCGCAGGGACGACGGGCTTTGGTTTGGTAGAAGGCGTGTGAACCACGAGTGTTGGTGTTACTTGCGGCAACTGTTCTACCCTCCCGCCCATGACCACCTCGCGCATATCGCCCGATCCCGACGACCCGCGGCTCACCGAGCCCGTGACGGGCATCGACCAGGACGGCAACCCGGTCGAGGCGCGGGTGGTGGTGGAGCGGCCGCTGACCCTGTTCCTGAACGGGCAGGAGATCGTCACCATGATGACCATCGGCGACCACCCGGACTGGCTCGCCGTCGGCTACCTCGCCAACCAGAACATGCTGCTGCCGGACGACACGGTGACGGGTGTCGATTACGACGACGACCTCGGCGTGGTGGTGGTGCGCACGGACCGGGAGACCGACTACGAGGCGCGGCTGAAGAAGAAGACGCTCACCAGCGGCTGCGCCCAGGGCACGGTGTTCGGCGACCTGATGGAATCGCTGGAGGGCGTGACGCTGGACCCGGACGCGCGGCTGCGCACCTCATGGCTGTACGCGCTCACGAAGGAGATCAACACCACGCCGAGCCTCTATCTCGCTGCCGGGGCGATCCATGGCTGCGTGCTGTGCGAGGGCGACCGCCCGCTGGTCTATATGGAAGATGTCGGCCGCCACAACGCGGTGGACAAGATCGCCGGCTACATGCGGCTCAACGATGTGCGCGCCGACGACAAGATCTTCTACACGACCGGCCGCCTGACCTCGGAGATGGTGATCAAAACCGTCCATATGGGCATCCCCATCCTGGTCTCGCGCTCGGGCTTCACCGCCTGGGGCGTCGAGCTGGCGCGCGAGGCGGGGCTGACCCTGATCGGCCGCGCGCGCGGCAAGCGCTTCGTGGCGCTGGCGGGGGACGAGCGGATCGTCTTCGACGCCGATGCCGGAGAGGACGCACCGCCCGACGTGGCGCGCAATGGGGCGGCGTGAGGAGGCGGTTCTTGACTGTTGGTCCGTGGCACGTGAGGCGATGAACGTTCGATTTCAGAGGTCGATTATTGTTTTGTCGGCGTTCTTTTCGCCGTTGGTTCTGAATTATCTAGTACCAATTTTTTTTGAAAAAGCAGGCTTCTTGGAAATAGTGGATAGCGATCCGAGAAGGCCTCAAACAGGGAAGTTATTCGGTGTTTTTATGTACGCTAATGAGTTCCAGTTTGTTGCATTTTTCTATTTCTGTTCGGCGGTGTGGGTGGGTCTTGTGCTTGTTAACTATTTGGCGCGGCTCGGACCGAATCGCTGGTCGAGAAGGATGCTCTGGGGAGGTGTTGGCCCAGTAATTTGTACAGTGTTCGGTTGGCAATTCGGAGTCTGGCCGACAGCCGTTTGGATCATGTCCACGGGTCTTGTTTTGTTTCTCGTGCAGGTCTGGGCTTTCCCGCGACACAGTTCACTATAGGAATGTCAAACAGACTGAACACTCTCGGCGTCATCCTCGCGGGTGGTCTGGCGCGGCGGCTCGGCGGCGGCGACAAGGCGCTGACCGAGGTTGGTGGCAAGCCGCTTCTGGCGCACGCCATCGAGCGGCTGTCGCCGCAGGTGGACCGCATCGTCATCAACGCCAATGGCGATCCGTCGCGCTTCGATGCGTTCGGCCTGCCGGTGGTGGCCGACACCGTCGAGGGGTTTGCCGGGCCGCTCGCCGGGGTGCTGGCGGGCATGGAATGGGCACGGGCCAACGCGCCGGACTGCGAGTGGATCGTGACGGTCGCGACCGACGCGCCGTTCTTCCCGGAAGACCTCGTGGCACGGCTGTTCGGAGCCGTGTCGGACGATTCGGCGGATCTCGCCTGCGCCGAATCGCAGGGCCGCGCCCATCCGGTGTTCGGAATTTGGCCAGTCCGGCTGGCGGACGATCTGCGGCACGCGCTGGTGGATGAGGACATCCGCAAAGTGGACGTATGGACCGGGAATCACAGGCTTTCCCGGGTGCCGTTTCCCGCGCCGGTGGTGGACCCGTTCTTCAACATCAACCGGCCGGAGGATGTGGCCGAGGCGGCGCGGATCATGGGTGATCAGAAAAAGTGCGACTAAAGTCGCAAGTGATTTGACTCTGTGCAAAAGAGTCCCTTTAATCCTGTTCCAATGGCGAC
>Ga0255776_10001648_pt1 | contig 25374 bp, 15 predicted proteins | sample 071ome_19_FD_179974 | JGI IMG/M metagenome (GOLD analysis project Ga0255776, IMG submission 179974) | Coastal salt marsh microbial communities from the Groves Creek Marsh, Skidaway Island, Georgia - 071413AT metaG (version 2) | ecosystem: Environmental > Aquatic > Marine > Intertidal zone >... | reverse complement strand
TCAAGCGACGGCGCGCCCGGCATCAACATCTTTGACAAGTAGACAGCGCCAACGATATTGATCACGGATGCTGCCAGAAGATGACCAACGACACCCGGTACCAGGGGGCTCAGCACGGAAGCATAAAGCACCATCATCGTGCCAGCGATGGTCGACATGCCACAGGTCATCAGCACGAAAAACTCGCTCTCCGACATCTCTTTTAGGTAAGCACGAACGACCATGGGTGCCTCCACCATCCCCAAAAATAAGCTCGCAGCGGCGCCGGTCCCCAGCGCGCCAGAGATGCCCATTGACCGTTGCATAACCAAACCTAATCCGCGGACCAACCATTGCAGGACCTTGTAGTACCAAAGAATGGCCACGATCACTGCAAACATGAGGATCTGCGGTAAGACTCGAAACGCGAGTAGATAAGCCTCGGCACCGTCCTTAGCAATGTAAGGCGCCTCGGCTCCTCCAAGGTAGCCAAATAAAAAGACCGCACCTTGTTGGGTTGCCGCTTCAAGTGTCTCGACAATGATGTTGAGTGAGAGGAGCGCCTCAGCAATGAACGTGACTTTGAGTAGCAAGAGGACGAGCACGAGCTGCACTAAAATACCTGCAACGACAGGCCGCCATGTAATGGCGGACCGGTCGGCGCTAAAGGCGTAACAAACCGCAATAATTAAGAAAATGCCAAGCAGTGATTGCATCATGAATCTCAATGGGCCAAAGACGGGAGTCTAAGGTTCTCCAGCATGTTCTGCTAGTTCGATCTCGCCAGGTCAAAGTCAAGCGTTTCGCAATATGGCCTCAGACGGTCACCTCTCGAATGACTTAGCCCCGAATCGGACAAGAGGGTAGCACGCAGCCGATTTAAGTCATCAGATATTGACCGGTTACTCGCAGCGTTCTCGCACTGCTGTCGAGATGAGCCATGGCGCCCATCGGCAGCACAGCCTGATCTTTGACGTGGCCGATCATCAGGCCTCGAAGCACCGGTATAGCAAGATCTCCGCAAAGGTCTTCAAACACTCGTCCCATGCTAAGGGATGGCCCGCCTACGCTGTAGTCCGTGAACTTGCCAAGCACAAGGCCGCTGATTCGCTCAAAAACCCCTGCTAAGCGGAGCTGTGTCAGCATTCGGTCAACCCGGTATGGCGCCTCATCCACGTCTTCCAAGACAAGGATCCCCCCATCGAACCTTGGCTCGTAAGGTGTTCCCATGAGCGCACTGATCAGCGAAAGATTGCCGCCCACTAGATGGCCCTCGGCGCTTCCAGCCACAATGGTTTGTAACCGATTTTTGCGCTCAGCCCGGCCGGGCCCAGCCTCGAAGGGAGGCGGGGCACCGACCTCGATGCCCCGTTTATGAAAAAGCAGGGTGTCCTGGAAAGACTGATAAGTGTAAGGCGTGTATTGCTGGGTCGCGATGGGGCCGTGAAATGTGACGAGACCAGCGTGACGGTCAATCGCACTGATGAGAGCCGTGATGTCGCTGTAGCCCAGTAATACTTTGGGATTGGCGGCAATGGCTGTGTAGTCGAGCATAGGCAGGATGCGCATGGCACCATATCCGCCTCTGGCACAAAAGATTGCGTCGACCTCGTCGTCAACGAACATGGCGTTGAGATCAGCCGCGCGCTGTGCATCCGTGCCAGCCAAATAACCATAGCGCTTGAACAAATGCCGTCCTGGTTTTGGCTTAAAGCCCAGCGATGAAACGATGTCCAGGGCAAAATGGATGTCATCGTCTTCAAAGGCGTTACTGGATGGAGCGACCACGCCGACGGTCATACCCGGTTTAAGTGCCCTCGCAAATCTTTGTTGGTGTTGGCCGATGCCCACGATCGGGTGGGCGGTTGGGCTAATCGTTTTGTTACTCGCGGCACTCAGGGCCGAAATCGTCGTCGCAGTGCTCAGCACCCCGGCGCTCATGACTCCACTGACAAATGTACGTCTCTTCATAGTTATGCTTCCTTTGCGACAATGGCAGGTCGAAAATTGAACCACCGGGACAGTCGACTGGATCGATGAGAATAATCGTATAATACGCGTGACAACACCGACAGAGAGGGCAGCCGGATGAAGTCAGCCCTGCGCGACGCAGGGTTCGGTCTCGATCATTAGGTCCGTCGGCAAGTGAATCGCGCGGATTTGATGCCAGAGAAGAGAGGAACAATAGGCGCCTAACGAGCCTTTCTTCTTCGGGTTGCCTCGGATGACGATTTAACGAGAACGCCCAGTCGGCTGAAGAGGGAGTAGGATCGCTGTCAGGTCGCAACTAGGTCGTCGAGTGGGAACTGATAGCAAATGAAATGAGGACAAATGAGCGGAGGGACGTCGCTCGTTGTGGCAGGTAGGGATACCAAAAAAGCAGGGCTCAGCCTGAGATAGCAAACAAGACGAGGAGGTTGACGCTTGCTTTGCACGAGACAGGGTGAACCCAGCAAATGAATCAACACAAGTGTGCGGCCGTAAGACGATCAATACAGTGAGCCGCGCCGTGTTGTGACTAACTACGGGACACGCCGCTGTGACAACTGAGGCACACGCTGCTGCGACAAGAAGGAAACCAACATTGAACAAGTCTAAGTTGCTAAAGGGTCTCTGCGCAGGGGTGCTCCTTGTTCTGATTGGGTGTGGAGGTGGCAGAGAAGACACCGCATCTGAAAAGACGGCCACGCCATCCGAGAAAGATCGCTCGAGCGTCGAAGGCGGTCCAGAACGTTCAGATCGTTCCAATGGTGATGGACGAGGAATGGGTAAACCAGTGGTCAAAGCTCGGCCGGTTCCCGTGACCACGACGCAAGTCGCACGGGGTCGGTTAGATGCGTTTTACAGCACCACTGCCACCCTCACTGCGGTTGAGGAAGCGTCTGTGGTCGCGAGAACTGAGGGTGTGGTGGAGGCGATCTATGTTGAAGAAGGCTCCATGGTCAAGGCAGGGCAGGCGTTAGCGCAACTGGATACCGAGCGGTTAGCGCTGGAGTTAGCAAGGACCGAAACTAATCTTGAGAGTTTGAGGAGAGCGTTCGAGCGCGCTGAGCAGCTGTATGCGAGCAAAATGATTTCGCCGGATGCTTTCGATCAGGCGCGCTTCAATCTCGAGCGTGAGGAAGCGCTTAAAGCGCTGCAGGCTCACGATTTCGAGGAAGCAACGATAAGAGCACCGATCGACGGGTTTGTAACAGCGCGAAAGATCAAACTAGGGAACACATTACAGCCCAACATCATAGCCTTTGAGATCAAGCGCGCGGATACGCTCGAAGCGATATTGAATATTCCCGAGAAAGAGCTCATTAAGATTAGTGCCGGGCAGTCCGCGAGTATCCGGGTCGACGCGCTAGAAGATTCGGAATTTGACGGCACTCTCGTTCGGGTGGCGCCTGAAATTGACCCAATGACTGGCACATTCAGAGCAACCGTTGAGGCAAGAAACGAGCTCGATTTGTTAAAACCTGGGATGTTTGCAAGGGTCGAGGTGCTATACGACTCGCAGCCTGATGCGCTATTGGTCGCGAGAGAAGCGGTGCTTAATCAGCGTACTGGCCAGAACGTCTATCTCGTGCGTGACGGACTTGCGGTGCTGCAGCCCGTTAAGACCGGGTACATGATGGGCGATCAAGTCGAGATCCTGACGGGCTTAACCGAGGGCGATGAAGTAGTGGTCCGCGGCCAGAGCACATTGAAAGACGGAAGTAGCGTCAACGTCATTGTGAACTGATTGGCATGACACTCGCCGAACGCTCGATCCGTCGCCCCATTACCGTGTGGATGGTGCTCACGGCGGCAATCCTCTTTGGCGCGATTGCGTTAGGCCGGCTATCGCTTGATCTGCTGCCAGAATTGACTTACCCGTCCTTAACCATTCGAACAACCTTTGATGGCGCTGCTCCTGCCGAAGTCGAGGAGCAGGTCACAAGGCGTATTGAGCAACGGGTTGGCGTTGCTAGTGGCGTTCGTAAGATGCACAGCATCTCCGCAATGGGTCAAAGTGATGTCGTGCTCGAATTTAGGTGGGGGACCAACATGGACCTTGCTGCCATCGAAGTTCGGGAAAAGCTGGACCTCGTCCGTCTGCCCCTAGAGGTAGAAAAGCCCGTTCTGCTGCGCCTAAACCCAAATCTTGACCCTATTTTCAGGCTAACGCTAACGCAGATAGAAGATGGTCCAGATCCCGCTGAGGATCTCAGGCTGTTGCGGCAATTCGCCGATGATTTCGTGAAGCGCCGCCTCGATGCGGTGCCGGGCGTTGCCGCAGTGATTGTTGCGGGTGGTTTTGAAGAGGAAGTTCATGTGCAGATCGATCAAGAGCGGTTAGCTCAGCTCGATCTCAGTGTTCAAGATCTCGCTAATCGTCTGCAAGCAACCAACGTTAATCTCTCCGGAGGCTCGTTAAAGGAGGGAGGACAAGAGTACCTGGTTCGAACGCTTAACGAGTTTGAGACGATCAAGGATATTGGTGATGCCATTATTTATGAGGCAGGTGGTCGCATTCTCAGGCTCGCCGATGTGGCGGAGGTCAAAGAGGGCGCAAAGGATCGCGATGCAGTGATGCGTGTGAACGGCCGAGAGGCCGTTGAGATCGCGATCTACAAGGAGGGCGATGGGAATACGGTTGCGGTGGCGGCTAACGTAAGAGAAGCGCTCGAGCGCTTGCAGCCGGATTTGGGCGACGAGATGCAGACAACGGTGATTTACGATCAGTCGACGTTCATCGAATCCGCCATCGACGAGGTCAGGCAGGCTGCCTTGCAGGGCGCCGTGCTTGCCGTATTGGTATTGCTACTGTTTCTGCGAAGTATTCGCGCGACGCTCATCGTAGCGCTCACCATTCCTGCCTCGGTCCTAGTCACCTTTGGGTTGATGAGAAACTTTGACGTGTCGCTCAATGTGATGAGCTTGGGAGGTATCGCGCTTGCGGTTGGCATGCTCATGGATAACGCGATCGTTGTGCTCGAGAATATTGCCAGACGTCAAGAGGGAGGTGATTCGCTGCGTATCGCGGCTGCAGAGGGTAGCAGCGAGGTATCGGGCGCCGTGCTTGCCTCGACGCTGACTACGATTGCGGTCTTCCTTCCACTCGCCTTCGTCGACGGTATTGCGGGGCAGCTATTCGAGGATCAGGCATTAACCGTAACGTTTGCGCTGATCGTTTCTCTTTTGTTGGCCATGACATTGATTCCAATGTTGTCAGCTGCAGGTTCGGGAGCTCATGGAGAGGGTGTACAAGGGCCCCGGTTTATTTTGGCACCACTTTTTGCGCCGATCGTTTGGTGTGGTCACCAGCTAGGGGCAGGGTTCGATCGGCTACTCCTGCTGATTGGACGGGGCTTTGCCCGGCTGCTGGATCTCGCGCTGAGGGCGCCATGGACAACCTTGGGAGTTGGACTGCTGTTGGCTAGCCTGACCGCTTTACTGCTCACACGGTTACCACTCGTATTGATCCCCGATGTCGCGCAGGGTGAGTTCAAAGTTAATCTCCAATTGGCTTCGGGTTCCCCTATTGAGCTAACCGACAAAATCCTAGCGGAAACGCAACTATCCTTGATTGATGACCCGCTGATTGGCCAAACCTATTCGGTAGCAGGCACCGGTGGTCGACTTGATGCTAGTGCCGTGAGCGGTGGCGAGAATCTTGGTGAGATCAACGTAGTCTTAGATGAAAGCCGCGAGGCGAGTGCAGAGACGTTGGCAATGGAACGAGCTCGGGAGCTACTTTCTCGAGTGCCCGATGCTAGCTTTTTGATCGAGCGCCCTCAGTTATTCACCTTCTCAAATCCACTCGAAATTGAGATCAGCGGTCTAGATCTCGCTGACCTTGGCTTGGTTTCCGATGCGCTGGTGGCAATGATGGAGGCAAGCGGGGCGTTTTTGGACATTGAATCGAGCTGGCAGCCAGGCTATCCCGAACTACAGATTGAGTTTGATGATGACCGAATCGCAGCGCTCGGGCTAACGGTGCCACAGGTTGCTCAGCGCGTGGTAGACAAGGTTCGAGGTAACGTGCCGACAACGTTTAACCTGCAGGACAAGCAGATCGATATCCGCGTTAGGGTCGCCGAGAGCGAGCGTGATTCGGCGCGTGATCTCGCCGACCTGGTCATCAACCCTGAGGCTGCAGTGCAGGTGCGCCTTGGCGCGGTCGCTAACGTGATAACGGTCGATGGCCCGGCGGATATTCAGCGGGTAGGGCAACAACGCGTGGTTGTTGTTAGCGCTGAGCCGAGATCGGGTGATCTTGCGAGCGCGGCCGCAACGGCCCAGCGGATGCTGGATGAGATTGCTCACCCGCCTGGAGTGCGTAGTTTTGTCGGTGGGCAAAATGAGGAAATGGAAGGTTCATTTCAATCGCTGCAGTTAGCACTGATTTTGGCGCTGATTTTGGTCTATCTGGTGATGGCATCGCTCTTCGAGTCGCTGATCCACCCATTGTCCATCATGCTAACGATACCTTTTGCGATGGTGGGTGCGGTTATTGCCCTTTGGGCGACGTCAACCGCTATTTCAGTGGTCGTATTTATTGGGCTCATTTTGCTGGTGGGTATCGTCGTTAACAACGCGATTGTGCTGGTGGATCGAGTCAATGAGCTTCGTCGCCAGCATGGGCTCGCAAAAGATGCGGCGCTGAAAGAGGGAGCAGCGCAGCGATTACGGCCCATTCTGATGACGACGCTGACTACAGTGCTGGGGCTCTTGCCCATGGCCCTTGGATTTGGCGATGCCGCCGAACTTCGCACACCAATGGCAGTAACGGTGATTGGAGGTTTGTTGGTATCCACGCTCTTAACGCTGGTACTGATACCTGTTGCCTACAAACTGATGGATCGAAGTCGATGAATCTTGCAAGTAGAGCCGTCCGCCGCCCTGTTTCGGTTGCCATGCTTTTTCTTGGCTTGGCGATTATGGGCGTGTTCGCCGGTTTGCGGTTGCCTCTTGAGCAATTCCCGGAGATGGACATCCCTTTTGTTGGATTATCCATCACCTACCCAAATGCGACGCCCGAAGAAGTCGAGGAGAATCTGGCTCGTCCCATTGAGGAGGTGCTGCTGTTACTAGAGGGCATCGACGAGATTAGGAGTAATAGTTCGCAGAATCGCTTGTGGATTAGCTTGATGCTCGATAGTTCTGACGAGATTGCTGGCAAAGGCAATGAAGCAAAGGAATTGATCGACAATGTGCGGCACCGGCTCCCCGAATCCGTCCGTTATATCGACTTGTATCAGCGAGACCCCAATGACTCGCCCATTTTAAGCATGATGATCACGGCGCCTATGCTTGATGAGCAGGGCGCTTACACGCTCCTCGACCAGGGGTTGAAAATGCGCCTAGAGCGTTTGAACGGCGTTAATTCCGCTGAAGTGTTCGGCATTCAGCAGAATTACCTCGAGATCGCGCTCGATCCGGCTCGGCTCGAAAGTCTGGGCGTTCAGGTCGTTGATGTGAGGCGACGTCTACAGTCAGAAAACTTCGTATTGTCTGGCGGAGAAGTGGACGGGGAGCTGCAAACCGTGCGTGTCCGTCCCATGGGGCAATTCGCGTCTCTTGAGGATATTGAGCAGCTCAGGTTTGCCAATGGAACGCTGAGGCTCAAAGATTTTGCGACCGTCCGCTACGTTCCGGAAGATTGGACGGATCGTCGGCGGGTGAACGGCGAAGCATCGCTTGGGCTATCGGTGTTCAAAAAGCCTGAGGCCAACTTGGTTGAGGTGGCGCGACTCGTAGAGGGCGAGATCAGCCGGGTGCGTCAGGAGAAGGGTTACGCCGACATGGTGTTTACGCCCATGGACAGCGCGGCGGATGTAGTGATCACCGCTTTGTCTGATCTGGCTGAGAGTGGAACCCTCGGCGCGGTACTATCACTCGCTACTCTATTCCTATTTTTGCGTAGTTTTCGCCGAAGCCTTTTGATCGCAGCGACCGTTCCACTGTCGCTTTGCGTGACGCTGGGCGTGATGTTTTTCTCTGATATGTCGCTCAATATTTTGTCGCTAGTCGGGCTGATGCTCGCGATTGGATTGCTGGTAGACAACAGCGTGGTAGCGAGTGAGGCCATTGACTATCGAAGAAAACGAGAAAGCGATGGATTTACGGCCGCTGCGCTCGGGATCAGCGACATTGGGCTTGCGATCGCCGCAGGTACCCTTACGACGGTCATTGTGTTTGTGCCGAGTTTTATGACGGATATCCAGCAGGTGGCGGTCATCCAGCAAAATCTTGCGATACCGCTGGTGGTTTCGCTGCTAGCATCGCTCGTCATTGCTCAAACGCTGGTCCCAACGATTGTTGCGCGATTGCCCCAGCCAAGCGGTCCCGATGGTAGCGATCGCTGGGATCGATTTGGTCAATGGTTTGACCGTATTACGCGATGGGCCATCACTCACAAGATGTGGGTGCTACTGCTATCGGTCTCGGCTTTTGCCAGCAGCCTCTGGATCTATCAAAAGCTCGACGTCAACATGAATCCGGATGCGGAATCACCTCGGCTTGAGCTCCGCTATTACGTTCGAGGGTCGATGGATATCGAGTACATCGAGGGATACATCGATCAAACCGAAGCCTATCTGATGAGTCGCGCAGACGAACTGGAAATCGAGAGTCTGTTTAGCAGCTACAACCTGGATCGTGGGCGTACCACGATCGTTTTGAGCGATGATAGCGAACGGTCTCCGAAGGTGGTCGAGCGCATGATTCAGAAAGGCTTGCCCCAAGTGCCTGAGATTCGCGCTCGTTTTGGAGGTCGATATCGCGGTATGGGAGGTGGCGGCAACCCGCTATCCGTTCGGTTGATTGGTCGTTCAACGGATGTCCTGATCGAAAAATCAGATGCGCTGATTGAAATCTTGGATCAAGTCCCCGGGCTTGTGAATGTCAGAAGCAATGCAGAGTCTAGTCGTGAAGAGGTGCTGATTAGGGTACTTCCTGAGCGCGTCGCAGGGTTTGGGCTAACGGCACAGGATGTAGGGCAGGCGGTATCTGCCGCATTTGGAACCCAGATGACGCGCGGGTTTGTCTCTGGCGAGCGCGAATTTGACCTTTGGCTCGGTTTAGATGGGCGGCAGGACTTTGGGCTGAATGCGCTTCAAAACCTACCTATCGCCACGGTGGAGGGTCAAACCATCCTTTTGAAAATGGTGGCTACCCTTGAGCGTCAATCCTCACTCCGTGTCATTCGACGAGAAAATAGAGAAACCCAGCTACAAGTGGAGTTCGACTTAGATGGGATCACCCCGGAGGAAGCGAAAGCGGTGGTCGAATCCACCATGGCGTCGTTTGCGCTGCCGGCGGGATACCGGTGGAGCACAGGTAAAGGGTTTGAGCAGGACATGGAGACCTTTCAAGAGATGGTGGTGAATACGCTGTTTGCCATTCTGTTGATCTACATGTTGCTCGCGGCGCTCTTTGAGTCGTTACTGCATCCCGTGTCGATCGTGATGGCGATTGCGTTCAGTGTGGTTGGCGTTTTTTGGACGCTTTGGGCCTGGCAAACACCGCTGACTTCAATGACGTTGACTGGGATGTTGCTTCTGGCTGGGATTGTAGTGAATAACGGGATAGTGCTGCTGAGTCGGATTATCCAGTTGCGTCGTGAGGGATTAGACCGTTCTCAGGCGATCTCTCTCAGTGTGCAGCACCGACTGAGACCGATATTAATGACGACCTGCACGACCATTGCAGGCATGCTTCCCTTAGCGCTGGGAGAGGCCAGAGTCGGCGGTTTAGGGCCGAGTTATGCACCCATGGCACGAGCGATCATTGGCGGGCTTACTGTCGCGACCGTAACAACGCTAGTGGTTTTACCGGTTATTTACATCCTGCTCGATGACCTAAAAGACAAGACTCGTTCGGTCAAGCACCTCCTCGTAAGCCGATTGTGGCGTCAAACCAGTATCTAGTAACACTCCTTTAACTCGTGCTTTTTAGGCATTGAACCTCCAATCAACCGCTGGTCATTGACAATTGACTAGGATAATCGATGCTAAAACCACGCATAGGGGGAGGTGTGCCATGGATTTAGATAAAAAACGTTTAGATAAAAATAACTTAGATAAAAGACGCTTAGATGAAAAACGCTTAGACAACAAAGTAGCAATCGTAACTGGCGGGGCAAGTGGGATGGGGCGTTCGACGGTTGAACGGTTTGTAAGGGAAGGCGCGAGTGTCGTTATCGCTGATTTCAATACCGACACTGGCGAAGCGCTCCAATCGCAGTTGGCAGCGGAGGGCTATGGTGATCGGGTTGTTTTCTTGAAGACGGATGTGTCGAAAGAGCCCGATATTGAAACGCTGGTGGCCTTGGCCGAAGAGCGGTTCGGGGGGCTCGACATTATGTTTAACAACGCCGGTGTTGGTGGCGCCATCGGTCCGTTAACGGACACCGAGGTGGACAGCTGGGATTACACCATGGATGTGCTCGCTAAAGGGGTTTTCCTCGGTATTAAACATGCCGCTCGTGTGATGATTCGCCGGGGCAGAGGGGGAGCGATTGTAAACACTGCTTCCATCGCAGGGCTGAGTGGTGATGGCGGTCCACTTGTTTACTCTGCTGCAAAGTCTGCAGTCATCAGTATGACACGCTCGAGCGCGATCGAGCTCGCGCCTCACCTTATTCGGGTGAACGCAATCTGCCCTGGCTTTATTGCGACACCGCTGGCAGCGGTGAGCGCTGACCGAGTAGATGGCCTTAAGTCTGCATTTGCGAAGGCGCAGCCTTGGCCTGAAACGGGGGTTGGTGAGCATATCGCTGGCGCTGCACTCTTTTTGTCGAGTGAGGATGCTCGCTTCGTCACGGGTGAGTATCTAGTGGTTGACGGAGGACTTACAGCTGCGGGACCAGAGTTGTCTAAACGGTTCCCCAATACCTCAGCAAGAAATGCCAAAGTGGCAGGTGTCACGAAGGGCAGCACGGGGGAAGCGCCTCAGCTACGACGTCTCGATAACTGAGATCGGCTAGGGGGTGCCCCATGTCTGCCTCGCTCGTTGATCGACGGCTATGGGATTAGGGCAGCCTGAGCGAGCCTGACCGCTTCATGCGTCGAGTGCGACTTGAACTCGGAGGGTTGATTCCCGAAGCACCTGTCGGTTTCTCGTAGGACCACATCGCGCTGAGCAAAGGAGAGCAGAGGAAGAAAGTAAGAAAGGAAAAGAGAAAGAAGAAAGGAAGAATTGTCCTTGTGAACAATGGAGCGCCCGCTCTGCGCGAGAAACAAATAGCAGGCGCTTGGTCGATATCAACGATTTCTTATTTTGGGGTACTTCACTGGTCAACGAGGATCTATCAACGATGGAGCGTGGGGCTCGAAAGCGGCATGGGATTATGTGCTGCCCAACTGAAACAGAACGGCCTATCGGTCTGGTAGGATGGACGGGTGGTGAGAAGTACCAAGATTAAGCAGGCTCCGATATGAATGCGTTATTGCAGACAGTGAAAGGAATGTCGTCTGATATTCAGGCGGTGAGTGCAGCAGCAGAGCAGGACTGTAAGACGCCCGCTCCCTTGATCGACCAGCTCCATGCTGAGGGCATCTTCTCGATGACGGTCGCAAAAGATTACGGTGGCCTTGAGCTCGATGCCGTGGATAGCTTGTCGGTCATCGAGGAGATCGCCTATCAAGAAAGTGCGGTCGGCTGGTGTAGCATGATTTTCGCAACAACAGCGCATTTGGGTTCGTTCTTGTCGCCTGTTTGGGGGCAAAAGATTTATGGCGAGGGTTCGAGAACCGCTCACTTTGGTGGCATTACTGCTGGTGCGGCTGCACCTTCGGGTAAAGCGGTCGTTGTCGATGGAGGGCTGCGCGTTTCCGGGCGATGGGCATGGGGCTCAGGCTCTCATCATTGTGATTGGATCTGCGGCGGCACGGTCGTCGAATCGGAAGGCGAGGTTTTAAGCCACGACAACGGCGCGCCACTCGTGCACGTTGTTTTCTTCGAACGTGATCAGGTTGAACTGCTCGACAATTGGAACCCATCAGGGCTTCGAGGAACGGGCAGTGTGGATTTTGTTGTGGACGATGTTTTCGTGCCAGACGGGCGCTGGACTGTGCTCGGTGTATCGAAGCGCCAGATCGACCGGCCACTGTTTCGGTTTCCGTTTTTTGGTTACTTCGCATCAGCGGTAGCCATGGTGCCACTTGGAATCGCAAGGCGCGCGATTGATGAGTTTCACGACCTCGCCACGAAAAAGACACCGGCAGGACGGTCCAGCACCCTTAGCCAATCGTCCATCACTCAACTGCACTTCGGTGAAGCCGAATCAATGGTCGAGGCTGCGCATACGTACCTACTCGGCAAAGTGGTCCAGGTTTGGCAAAAAGTAGAGACGGGTGAGCGCGTGACACTTGAGGATAAACGGCAACTACGTCTCGCGGCCTCCCAGGCAACTCAGTTAAGCGCCAAAGCGGTTGATCTGCTCTACAACGCTGCGGGAGGAACGGCCTTGCAAGGAGATTGCCTCCTTCAAAAGTTGTTTCGAGATATTCATGCAGCCACTCAGCATCGCATGGTGAGCCCGGAACTGCTGCGGTTGTCCGCTGCTGCAAGGATCAGCGAGGGCGCAAATACCGCTCAACTGTAGAGCAATCGCTGTTGAGCAGTCTCTTTAGGTAGCACTAGCTATGCTAAACACCATCGCCATTAAGAACTATCGATCGATTCGAGAGTTAATCATCCCATTGACATCACTAAACGTGGTGACAGGTGCTAATGGTGCAGGTAAATCTAATCTCTATCGAGCACTCCGCTTACTTGCCGAAACAGCAGTGGGTCGGGCGGTGTCATCCCTTGTGGAAGAGGGGGGGCTCGATTCTTGTCTTTGGGCAGGGCCCGAAAAGATGGCTCGAGCGCGCGACCAAGTTGTGGAGGGCCAGGCCCGACGATCGAGTGTCTCGCTGCAACTTGGCTTCTCCGCGGACGAGGGCGGCTATCTCCTAGATTTCGGTTTACCGGAACCCGTTCCCCGAACGCAATTCGGTCTTGATCCTGAAATTAAGCGAGAGGCTATTTTTCACAGTGCTTTTTACGAGTCAAAAAGTGCATTGGTAGAGCGCAATGGACCCTCGCTTCGAGCGCGTGACGATTCAGGACGATGGCAACATCTTGATCAGCACTTGCCCCATTATGAAAGCTTGCTAAGTCACTTCGGTGACCCAATGAGGCTCCCCGAAGCGCTACATTTAAGGGAATGGATTCGGACTTGGCGGTTTTATGATCAATTTCGAACCGACCGTGATGCGCCGGTTAGAAAGCCTCAAGTCGCAACCCGGACGCTTGTGCTAAATCACGATGGAAGAGATCTTGCGGCTGCATGGCAGACGATTTTAGAGGTGGGCGACGATGAGGCGTTGGCAGCCTGCCTTGATGATGCTTTTCCTGGAGCGCGAGTGGAAATACGGAAAGTCCAAGGATCGTTTGAGTTGCTGTTTCACCAACCCGGCTTGCTTCGGCCTCTCACGCTTGCCGAACTATCTGACGGCACGCTCCGATACTTGCTCTGGATTGCCGCGCTCTTATCGCCCCGAGCCGCAGGGCTGATGGTTTTGAATGAGCCGGAAAATAGTCTTCATCCTCAGCTGTTACCGCCCCTTGCCAGACTATTATTGCTTGCCTCCGAGCGCTCGCAGGTATGGGTAATCTCTCATGCAGAGCGGTTGGTAAGAACGCTGGTCGATTCTGAGAATTGTCAGCACGTAGGGCTTGTAAAGGAGCAAGGGGCGACACGCTGGCAAGATGATGGACTGGATACTACGCCAGCATGGCGCTGGCTGAAGCGCTGAAACCTGGTTTTTTTGGCTGATTGCGTTGGAGCGCGGCCCAGCCGCTAGGCACGAATAGGAAGACAACAATGCCCATTACTGCTGAAGAATTGGTTGCGCTTGGTTGGGATACGATGGTTCCCGACACCATTAACGGGCGGAGTAATGGTGATCATAGAATCACTTTTAATCATCCAGACGATACCTATGGTCCTTGCGCTGAAGCGCTAGCAGATGCGCCAGGCGGTGCAATCTTCGAGATTGAAGCTTGGTCGAAATCGGTCATTTATCCTGAGTCAACGAGGCGCGTTTGGTGCTATAAACCCAGTCAGTGGGATGACGCAACGCCAGGTAAAGTGCTGGTTTGCAACGACGGCGCTGCCTATGTCGCCAATGAGGGGCCAGTAAGAGCGACCCGTGTTTTAGACACGCTTCATGCTAAAGGTGACCTCATGAATGTCGCCGCAATCTTCATTCAACCCGGCAAGACTGACCGCATGCCGCCCAGAAGACCGATCGCCTCTTATGGTCTGCGAGAGGCACAGCGTAGTTGGGAATATGACCGTCTTTCCGCAGATTACGGTAATTTCTTGGTGAGTGAGATGTTGCCGTTGCTCGAGGCGACACTATCGATCCGACTATCACCGGAGCCGACTGATAGAACAGTGTGTGGCATCAGCAGTGGAGGCATTGCGGCTTTTTCAGCTGCATGGTTTCAGCCGGACCAGTTTGCAAATGTAATTTCACATTGTGGCTCTTACACAAATATCTTTGGTGGTCATCATTATCCCTCAATGATTCAGACGACCCCACGCAAACCCATTAAGGTTTTCCTTCAAAGTGGGGAGAACGACGTTCACAGCCCATTTGGGCATTGGCCAACCGCCAATCAGGCCATGGCGAAGGCCCTCGAGTATGCGGGATACGACTTCAGGTTTGAGTATGGCTCTGGTGGCCACACGCTGCGACATGGTGGAGCGCTCTTCGCAGATGCGCTCCGCTTTATCTGGCCGAATTAAAGTTGATCCACGGCTTCCTGCGCGAGCGTCAGGGATAAATCGATTCGCATTCGGAGTGTCTCGAGGTCGACACCTTCGGTACTTTTTTTGCCTTCCATGTAGCGGGCATAAACCCCGTGAACAATGCAGGCGGTTTTCCATCGGTTAAACCCAACATAATAGTTGAGGTTTGAAAGGTCGCGACCCGTTCGCTGCGCGTATCGCTCAGCAAGCTGCGACCGAGACGGGAACCCTGGCACGTTGGTTGCGGCTTCGGGCGCTGGCGGATGCTTGTCTGATGGGTCTGGCCATGGGTTTAACGCATAGGCAAGGTCAGCCAGTGGGTCACCCAAAGTTGAAATTTCCCAATCAACAACGGCAGCGACCCGCGAATCAGGACCCATCAGGCAATTGTGAAACCCATAGTCACCGTGGACTACTCGAATAGGACCTTGATCGGGTAAATGCTCGAGGAAGAACTCTTTTAGTGAGTGGGCGCGATCATCGTCATAGTCCGCGCCTGAGACCGACGAGGTCCATGAGCGATACCAAGTTTTCAACTGACGACCCACATAAGAGTCCCGTTTGCCCAGCTCGCCAAGGCCTACTTCGTCTGGGTCGACTTGATGGAGGTCCGCCAGCACATCGATGAATGAGTGCGCGAGGCCTTCCCGCTCAGATTCTGGAATCAGTGCTCGGGTTTCATCGGCGTTGTAAAGCGGCTTGCCATCTACCAAGCCCATAATGTAGAACCACGCACCGGTGACATCATGGTCCTCGCAGAATCCAAATGGCGCGGGTACAGGCACCGGTGTTGGAGCCAGCGCAGAGATGAGCGACCACTCTCGGCCCATGTCATGGGCTTTTGGGAGCAATTCACCTTGAGGCGGACGTCTGATGACCGCCTGTAGTCCTTTTTGATCCTCGATTTGGTAGGTCAGGTTGGAGTGCCCACCTTCAAGGCGAGTCCACTTAAAAGGTGGCGTTAATGCAGGAACATTGTCGACGACCCACGCTTCCACGGCTGAGACGTTATAACCCTCTGGCTGCATAATGCATTCTCCTGCGCTTGACTGATTTTGTCGGTTACGGGGTTGCTAATATTTTTTGCTAAGCTGTTTGACGCATCCGATTCGGTCATCGACCGGTTGGATAAGAAAACTTAACTTGCTGATGAGCACATCGATTCCCCACCCCTAAAGCTAGGATGCATCCTGGACGAATCTTAATCAAACCTCTTTCTCGCGCATTGCCCCAAGCGATTTAATGATCGGGGATCTCTATCACTACCTCATCAAAGCAGAGAGTTCTCGCTTGCCATATCTCATGACTGCATATCAATGACTGAACTTGGCATCAGTCCAGCATCTGATAAGCCGCGGTGCGCAGATTTTCAGACAGCGGCAGAATCGAGCCGAGGTATTGAGCCATAAATAGACCAATAAGCTCCTCCTCTGGATCGACCCAAAAGTAGGTGCTTGCGGCGCCCGCCCAGCCAAATTCACCCTCGTTCGTCAATGAGAGCGCTTGCCCAGTGTCCTGCATTAGGCGAAAACCTAGTCCCCAGCCATACCCGGGAAGGGTACTCACGCCGATAGTCAGCGGCAGCTGCTCCGCGGGAATCCGATTTTTAAGCATCATCTTGTGCATGGCACGAGATAAGAGCCGTTCGCCTGCTGGCGTTTTGCCGTCCAATAGCATTCGCGCGAATTTTGCGTAGTCACTGATGGTCGAAAACAGCCCATGTCCGCCTCTTGATAAGTGGGGGTCATCCGCTGGGTACATGCCATCGACATTGACAGGTTGAAGGGTTTGCTGAGCGGGCGGGTTCAAGGGCGAAAGGTCCCGGATATCCTCAATGCCAAACATTGGCAGAATTCTTCCGCGTTCGCTCTCGGGGACTGCAAACCCTGTTTCGCTCATACCCAGCGGATCAAAAATGTGCGCCTTTAGCAAGTCTCCTAAGTTCTCCCCGGTCGCCCGCTCGATGACATGGGCAAGCACGTCGGTTGCGACGCTATATCGGAACTGGCTACCTGGTTGAAATGCCAGCGGTTGCTTGGCAAGCATCGCCATCATCTCCGCCAAGCTTCGGCGACCATCTCCCACAATATTGTGCTGATGATAGAGCGGCGCGATATGGCAGCCGGTAATGAATTCGTAGGTAAACCCTGCTCGATGTGTGAGCAGGTCCTCAACCGTAATCGGGCGCTCTGCAGGCTCAAGGCGACCGCTTGGGTGAAGCACCATCATGCGGGCAAAAGCCGGATCAAACTGAGGAAGAAAATCAAATAGCCTGAGTCGTCCTTGCTCAATGAGAATCAACGCCATGACTGAAACAATCGGCTTAGTCATGGAGTAAATCCGATAAATGGATGAGTCGGGGAGGGGTGCATTAGCTTCCGGGTCAGCCACACCAACGCTGCCAGCGGTCACGGTAGACCCTTTGGCTTCAACGAGCCACTCGACGCTCGCAAATTCACCGCGGTCGATATAGCCCTGCGCAATGTTCTCCAGTCTTTGAATTCTGTCGGATGTCATGGCTCGGTTCTCCTGAAATATAGTGGGCTATCGGTTTGGGGGACTTAGCCCCTTTGTCGCGATATTCAGACGTTTCGACAGCGAAGGTAACCACCCGTTGCCGTCGCCGTCGCCGGGTGAAGGCAATGTGCCTAACCCCATGGCTTTGGTCAACTATTTGGGCAGCCATTTGGTCAGCTAGGCAAGCAGCGCGTATGCTGCCGCTGGGAAGAGAGCCTGAGATCGATCCATGCGCATCTTGATACTGAGTAACCTAGACTGGCCAAGTGTTGATGCGCTGACTCGTCTGCGACCCCAGTTGATGCGGGATGAAGTGACGGTGATGCTGTCAAAACGCGTGGGCAGAGTTCCTGCAGTCAGCAAACCGTATCTAGCGGAGCTTAGCCAAGCCGATAGAGCGGGCTGGATGGCGCTGCTTGGATTGGCTGACGTTTCCGAGGATGATTTGGGGGGAACTGCGCGCTCGACCTTGGCCGATGTCTTGGCGTGTCCTGTGGCGTTCGCTGACGGCATTAATGCCCCTGCGGGAATATCTAGGGTTCAAGCATTTGCGCCAGACCTAATCGTATCCATCCGGTTTGGTGAGATACTGCGATGGCCTGTGATTCGAAGCGCCCGGTTCGGTGTATTGAATCTGCACTCAGGATTGCTGCCCGCCTTTCGGGGGGTGATGGCAACCTTTTGGGCCATGCTGGGCAGTGCGCCTCGATATGGGACCACACTGCATTGGATAGAGGATTCGGGAATTGACTCGGGAACCATCATCTCAGAGGCGGCACAACCACTGGATCTAGGTAATGCTTATCTTTCGAATACGCTGGCGCTCTATCCGGCTGGTATTGAAATGCTGTCTGATGCGATCGATTCACTGAGACATGGTCAGCGCTTACCTGGCCGCTTGCCTAAAGGAGAGGGCGCCTACTTCAGTTATCCAACACCAGCAGCGGTCCGAGCCTTTTTAGAGCGAGGATATCGGCTCGTCGACTAGACGTTTGGATTGTTTCGAAGCAACGCTAGGTGCGTTGATACATTCTATGGGTGGGCGGTAGCGCTCGGAGGTAACACCGTCTGTGGTCATGCTATTCGGCAGACGATCATTGGCGGCTGCCGACTCTCGATTGAATAAGCGAGCTAAACCGAGGGAAGCGCTGCGCGTGAGAATGAGCTGCCCCCAGGCGTATGAGCAGCTAGATTGCTTTTCAGAAATGGCCTTCCAGAAATAGCCTTCCAGAAATAGCCTTTCAGAAATCCCTGTCAGGAAAAAGGTTTAAGTGTCGAGCTTATGTGAATGGTTCGTGTGAAGGGTTCGACGAAATGGATTGAGCCAGCGGTTTGATCGGATAGACAAGTGAGCATTTGCATGATGAGGCAGTAAGCTTGATGATCAGTCTTCGGTTGGCCACTAACAGGGTCGATCTAAGTGATACAAAGACAACACGTCGGTAGAAGAGAGGATGGTATGGAATTAGGACAACTCGGGGTTTGGTACTTTTTTGATGGGTTGAGTTCGCCAGCAGCAGCTGAGGCTGCTAAGCGGATTGAATCCCTTGGCTACGGAACCCTTTGGCTGCCTGAGACAGTCGGTAAGTCGCCGGTTGCAACAGCATCATGGGTGCTGTCACAGACGGAGACCCTGAATGTGGCGACGGGAATTATCAACATCTATCACCGAGAACCGGGTGTCACGCTAGCCTTGCAGAATTCGCTCTGTGAGCAGTCCGGCGGCCGTTTCTTGTTGGGGATGGGGGTTTCTCACAAGCCCTTGGTCGAGGGAGTTAGAGGCCTTAATTATGGACCGCCTGTCGCTACCATGCGTGCTTATCTCAAGAAGATGGCTGAAGCGCCGTATACAGCGGTGATGCCAGAAGCGGCACCTAAGACTGTGATTGCAGCGCTCGGACCAAAAATGCTCGAACTCGCAGCAAGTGAGACGGCTGGCGCTCATCCATATTTCTCGTCGCCCGATCACACGGCGATGGCGAGAGAAATCATGGGCCCAGATGCATGGCTTTGCCCAGAGCAGAAAGTGATTTTGGAGTCTGATCCTGCCAAAGCCAGGGAACTCGCAAGGCCCGTCGCTGGCATTTATCAAAACCTTCCCAATTATCGGAATAACTGGCTCCGGATGGGGTTAACTGAAGACGACATTAACCAACTGTCGGACAAATTCATCGATACGACGTTTGCCTGGGGATCAGCGGATGCGATCAAGGCGCGCATTCAAGCCCACCTTGATGCGGGCGCTAATCACGTTTGCATCCAGCCGGTTAATCCAAACGGCCAGTTTGGTGATTTGCATTGGGAGGCTCTCGAGGCACTCGCACCCAGCCACTAAGTCTTGCCGCTTTGATGCTTGATTTGGTCAAAGCGGTAACCAGGCCCCGACGGATACAAGGGATGAGGGTCAGCCTGGCAGCTGCCCCTCAAAATTGAAGCTGTCGCCGCTGACTTTGTTCCAATAGACGTCGAGTCTAGGATCCTCTATTGGCTCGCCAGTAAACAACGCGCCTGGCTCCACATGGGGGAAGATTTGATCCGCGAGTCTGATCTCACTGGAGGAAAGCCGTCTGACAATGTGCCTGCGGGTCAAGTGGACGGGGTGTGAAATTCCAGCTGCGCCGATCATTTCACCAACCACCTTCAGCGTGTTTTGATGAAAGTTTGCAACGCGCTGAGCTTTTTGGGCCACATCGACCACGCGATATCTGCCGGGATCCATGGTCGCTATGCCAGTGGGGCATCGCCCCGACGCGCAGTCTCTGGCTTGAATACATCCTAAGGCGAACATGAATGGCCTGGCCATGTTGATCCAGTCAGCGCCCAGTGCGCAGTGGCGAACGATGTCGTAAGCAGACACGATTTTGCCGCTTGCTGCGACTTTGACCCGGTCTCTGATGCCAGCTCCGATCAGACAGTTGTCGACGAAGACCAGGGCGTCCGCGAGCGGGCATCCCAGGTGATCAGTGAATTCAGCCGGCGCCGCACCCGTGCCTCCCTCGGACCCATCGACCGTGACAAAGTCCACGAAACGCTTTTCAGTCACCATGGCTTTGACGATAGCGATAAATTCCCACGGGTGACCGATACAAAGCTTAATCCCCACTGGTTTGCCGCCGCTGTCGCAGCGGAGCTGCTCCACGAAATCGAGTAGTTCAGTTGGCGTGCTAAACATCGAGTGGAAGGCTGGGCTGATACAGTCCTCTCCGACGGGGATGCGTCTGGTCTCTGCAATCTCATCGGTTACCTTGCCGCCTAAAAGCATCCCGCCATGACCTGGTTTAGCCCCTTGGGAGAGTTTGATTTCGATCATTTTCACCTGAGGCAGCGAGGCTTTGGACTTAAACAATTCCGGATCAAAATTGCCTTTCTCATCGCGGCATCCAAAATACCCGGTGGAGATCTGCCAGATCAGATCACCGCCCCCAGCTTGATGGTACTTTGATAACGAGCCCTCGCCGGTGTTGTGCGCAAAGCGGCCAAGTGATGCGCCGGTGTTTAGCGCTTGAATGGCCGGCGGAGAGAGCGCGCCAAAAGAGGTGCCTGAGATATTGAGCAGCGAGATGTCGTAGGCCGCCTCGCCAATTCCGACCGTGGTAAGAAAATCCGGTTGATGAACGTCTATGGGCCGGAGCGAATGGTTTAGCCAGTCGTAATCTTCCTCGTACACGTCCTTAATAGTGCCTAGCGGTCTAGCAGCTAGCTCACCCCTCGCGCGCTGGTACACCATGTCGCGTTGATTACGCGAATACGGCACCTCGTCGTCGTCGTCTTCCCAAAAATATTGTCTGAGTTCGGGACGAAAGCTCTCGAAGAAGAATCGAGCTTGGGCAAGGATGGGAAAGTTAGCCCTGATGCCCGAACCTTTTTGTTGGAGCTCGTAAACACCGAAGAGAAAGATGCCGAAAAAGATGAGAGAAATAACCAGTCCGACGACTGATGCTGCGCCAATCAAAAATAAGCCACCAGCCGTCAGTGCGATCAGTAGACTATAACTAATGGCTGAGTATCGACCGAAGATCCAATCCATCATTGTGTGACCCCCTTTTTTGACTGGTTTACTAATTGGGCTTGCTTAGCCCACCAACCAAATTAAGGGTTAGCTCTCTTTCCGGCAAGTCTTGAATGGCGCCGAGTCGCCGCTCTAAGCACTTAAAACAAGTGCTCAAATTAAGCACTCAAACTAAAAGTTACGAGCACCGCTAAAACCGTTGGTGTCGAGCGTGGCAAGGATTGTTTTATCGAGGTAGTCTTGAGGGGTGAGGGAGGCGCTTAGTATGAAGCAGGTAGATGTAGTCATTGTCGGTGCGGGGTTTTCAGGGCTTTACCTGATGCATCGATGCTTAAAAGCCAATCGAACGGCCGTCGTGCTGGAGCAAGGCTCGGATGTTGGCGGTACTTGGTATTGGAATCGTTATCCCGGTGCTCGATGTGACGCGGAGAGCCTGGCCTACTCGTTCTCGTTTTCATCAGAGCTCGAGCAGGAGTGGACCTGGTCTGAGCGCTATGCGCCGCAACCTGAAATCTTGGACTACGCGCGCCACGTGGCTGACAGGTTTGGTATTCGCCCGCATATTCGATTTAACACACGAGTCACGGGCGCCGAGTGGAATGGCGATGATGCGCGCTGGACTGTCAGCACTGAGCAAGGAAAAAGCTACTCCGGGCGCCATTGCGTGATGGCAACGGGCTGCCTGTCTGTTCCTCAACTGCCTGATATCGAAGGTCTGGATTCGTTTGAGGGAGCGCGTTATCAAGCGAGCCGCTGGCCGCACGAGCCTGTCAGCTTTAAAGGGCAGCGGGTTGGTATCATCGGAACCGGTTCGAGCGGCATTCAGAGTATTCCTGTCATTGCTGCAGAGGCAGAGCACCTCACTGTGTTCCAGCGAACGCCAAACTTTAGTGTCCCTGCGAAGAATTCGAGCCTAGATAACGCCTGGGTTGCCGCCTTTAAAGCTAATTACGCGGCTCACCGCCACAATCACCGGATTGGCAACGGCAGCGGGTTTGGCGATTTGGACATTGAGCCTAAAGCCACGGTAGAGTCCCCGACCCTGTTTGATGAAGTGACAGAATCCGAAGCGCACGCGCTCCTTGAGGCCGCGTGGCAGCGGGGTGGGGCGCGCTTCATGGCGGCAATTGGCGACACCATGTTGAATCAAACAGCGAATGACTACGCCCAAAAATTCATCCACGACAAGATTCGAAGCATTGTCCATGATCCAGAGACCGCAGAGGCGCTTTGCCCCACCAGCCATCCGGTAGGCACGCGAAGAATTTGCGTGGATATCGATTACTTCGAGACTTACAACAAAAGCAATGTCCGGCTCCTAAACGTCGCTAAGGACCCTATCATTCGAGTGACTGAATCTGGTGTACAGACTGAGTCAGAGCATGTGTCACTCGACACGCTTGTCCTTGCAACCGGATTCGATGCGATGACGGGCGCGCTTTTGTCGATGGATATAAGGGGCAAAGACGGCATTCGTCTAGAAGACGAATGGGCGGCAGGGCCCAAGACTTACCTCGGCTTAATGATGGCCGACTTTCCCAATCTCTGGACAGTCACGGGGCCTGGGAGTCCGTCAGTGTTGTCCAATATGATGGTATCTATCGAGCAACATGTAGATTGGATCTGTGACTGTTTGGACTGGCTAGATGCGAGTGATCATCAGACCATTGAGGCCGAGCGAGAGGCGCAAGAGGCCTGGGTGTCGCACGTTCAGGAAGTGGCTGAGGGCACGCTCTTCCCCAAGGGTGGGTCATGGTATCTAGGTGCTAACGTGCCGGGTAAACCGCGAATCTTTATGCCCTATGCGGCAGGTGTGGGTCCATACCGAATGATTTGCGATGAAGTGGCCGAAGCGGATTATCGGGGATTTGTTGCCGGGTAAGTCGCAGGCTAGAGGGGCCGCTTAGTATCAACGTGGTGGTTTTGTGCGCGTCAGGGTCTGTGGCGATGTGAGGCCGTGAGCGGTCCCCATCCCATTGACTGCCGCCAGATCAGCCTATCTATCATGCTGGCTTACTCTGGGCTTCGTGTACCAAAACAGGATGTTGGGTGACGAGCCATTAACCGCAACGAGCCGCAGAGCCTTCGGGACTGGCTAAAGCTCCTGACAGGCGAGCAACTAAACAATAGCAACTACTGACGGAGTTACCTCTCGGTGCGATCGATATCCTTTTTTTGCCAATGCTTAGCGTTATACCGACGCTTAACGGCGGGTCGCTGCCTGACTCGGTCGCTTGCCTTGCTTGGCTGGCTTTTGGTCGCGACCACCAGTGGTTTGGCTGCTCCCTCGACGCCCGAGCGAATCAAGATTTTGTATACCAACGATATAGAAAGCGTACTGGATCCGTTGCCGGCGTTTTGGCGAAGCGATATGCAGCGCATTGGCGGTATCTCGAAGCTAGCGACGCTGATCAACCAAGAGCGAGCAGTCGATCAGCCAACAGTCCTCTTCGACGCCGGGGATATCTTCACCGGCGCGTTGTCCAAACGGACCGGTGGGCGGTTGGCAGTCGACCTGTATGGGCTCATGGGTTACGACGCTATCACTCTTGGCAACCACGAATTTGAATACGGTTGGCAGGCCCTCCTTCGCGTCTTACCAAGAGCCAAGTATCCGGTGTTAAACGCCAATATTTTCTATGAGGGCGGTGCGCCCTTTGCGCGTCCCTATGCATTGATTGAGCGTGGTCCAATCAAAATTGGGGTTATAGGGCTCATGGGGATTGATGCGTTCATGAATACGATGATGCCCTCGAATCGCAAGGGCCTTGAAATAGCGCCTCTCGAGTCCATCGCCCAAGACTGGATTGACGAGTTGAGAAACGAGGTCGACGTTATTGTGCTGCTCACTCATCAGGGAAGAACAGCGCCGATGCAGACAGACAAGGAGCGCGATGCGGAAGTTCAGCGCGGCATCGATGAAGAATATGCGCTCGCCGGCGCACTGCGTGGCGTGGATGTCTTGATCGCAGGGCATACAGACCATGGACTCGATGCGCCAGTTCGTCATCCGCGTACAGGTACATGGATCGTGCAAACTTACGGACAGGGCATGCACCTCGGTATTCTAGAGTTGGAGCGAGACGAGGCTTCAGCGTGGCGTCTTAAAGAGGGCCGGCTTCAGGTCGTTAATGCTGACGAACTCATTGATGATGCGCGCGTTGCCGAGCGCATCGCTAAGGCTAGAAACGAGCATCCAGACCTGCTCGAGGTTGTTGGTGACCTTCATGAGCCCATTGTCAGGCGCTACTACCGCGAATCGTCTATGGGTTCGATGGTAGCCGATGCGATCCGAGAAGCGGCCCAAGCAGAGATCGGAATGATCACTCCCGGCGCGCTCCGAGCTGACCTAGCAGCCGGTCCCGTTACGAAAGAGGCGGTGTTGAATGTGTTCCCGTTTATTGATCGCGTAACGACGCTCGACGTCCCAGGTCATATCCTTCAATCAGTGATTGAGCAGGGATTAAGACGGGACTATGGGTTACCCAACTACTCGGGACTCACGATGGACTATCGTTTGGGCGAAGTGCCTGATGCTGATCTAAAGTCGGTCAAGGTCAATGGTGAGCCGCTTCAGGCAGACAGAACCTACAAGCTAGCGACTGGCTCATTCACAGCAACCGGAGGCGAGGGTTATCAGCAGCTTCCAGAATACGTTGACGAGCAAATGAAGTTGAGTGTGGCCGATGCCATTGCGCGGTATATCGCGAGCTATTTTCCATCCAATTCCCCCAAAAAGCGCTCAAAGGATGAGAGCCCTTAGCGGATGAGAGTCCTCACCGGAGGATGAAAAGAGCCCTCAGCGGAGGATGAAAAGAGCCCTCAGCGGAGGATGAAAAGAGCCCTCAGCGGAGGATGAAAAGAGCCCTCAGCAATTTTTAAGCAGTCGATTGTTGGCCGGTCCGTTGAATCTGAGTTCACAAGTGTTGGTTGAACGCCTGCCCTCTCATTGTCGTATAGTATCGGAAGCCGGTCAGAGAAGAAGACACGGCTTTAAAGGTAGGCCCAGAAAGGACGGACAATCCTCAAAGGGAGGACTCGCCCTAGAAAATTCATTACCATTGGCGAGGTGAAGCGCGTCAACCAAAAG
>Ga0255776_10001641_pt1 | contig 25403 bp, 18 predicted proteins | sample 071ome_19_FD_179974 | JGI IMG/M metagenome (GOLD analysis project Ga0255776, IMG submission 179974) | Coastal salt marsh microbial communities from the Groves Creek Marsh, Skidaway Island, Georgia - 071413AT metaG (version 2) | ecosystem: Environmental > Aquatic > Marine > Intertidal zone >... | reverse complement strand
CGCACACTCCAGAAGTTCTGGGCAGCGCCACCGGCAAAAGCCCAGCCCTCGTCGCTATCCAGCACCCCGTCAATCACAGGGGCCTGGGGCAACGGTAAGGCCATCTGGGTCTTGGTGGGGTCGAGGGCCAGATCCGGGCTATCATCATTGGAAGGTCCACCGCCGCCATTATTCCCGCCACCATCATTGCCACCGCCGTTGTTGCCTCCCCCATTGTCACCACTTGCGGCTGCAAAGATAATTTCACCCGTGCCGCCATGAGCGAGTCGACCTGCGGCATCGATCACCCGGTCAAAATGATCCTCATAAATTTTGTCCGCCAGTTCCTGTTCGGTATACCAGTCGGCTTCTTCAGCATTCCAACCCTTCAGACGAGCGCGGTTGGCCCAGAAATATTGTAATTCCAGATCCTGAGAGCGCGCTCCGGATCCATTCGGCCCGGGTCCGGTCTTGTCATCGTCATCCACCCCTATGTTGAAGCCCATGCGATACCCATCCTGCAATTTGTTGCCGGCCTCAGGGTCCTCAAAAAGCCTTTTGTGAAAGCGCACTTCCAGCTGCCATCCACCATCCCCCTGCTGCCCTACTGCCCAGACATCCTCTCCGTCGCCATAGGTAAAATCCACCGCCGTGCTCCATCGACCATCGCCTCTCGCACCAGCCGCTTCATCCCATACGGAAAACTTCCCTTCATAACTAAAGTAGGAATGTCCACCATAAGGATCATTGGAGTTATCCGTATTGTTGTCATAGCGATCGTTGAGCGCATCGATGACTATTTCGATGGAATCATCCTTCCAGAGCTGCGGGTTGGGATCATCCGAGTTGAGCACGTCATCCTTGACATCGGCAGCCACATAAAAATGATCCTGATCATGGGCCAACCAGAAGGTGAAGCTGGAGTCGTTGGCATCGGTCCAATCACGATCCCCCGGGAAGTTCAAGATCCAGGCATTCTCCCCGGGAATGACAGGGACGCCCTCAAAACCGCCATACTCACTCGAACTGGCCTTGCCATCCATGCTCACCGATCCATCGGGCACCATGGGCACCGTTAAAGTCGTTCGATCGATATCCGACCAGGGTCCTTCAGCTGTGACATCAAAATTCAACACCTGAGCCTTGCCGAGTGACAACCCTGCTGGGGTGAGAAGGGTACAGAGAAGCACCATTTTGCCGGTGCGCGGCCATAGAGGGAACATGCCCAGACGTTAACTGGAAGGGGCTCTTCGAGCAAGCTTTTTGCCCTGGCAGAAAGGCTATCGAAAAAAATATACCCCTTCATCAACGAAGGAATACGGTCTTCCAACCGTGACCTTTAGGTCGCTGCCCCCCACTCTCTCCCTTGCCCGGGATCGGCGCCTGCGACTCGAGCGTCGCAGCCCATTGGGCATGGCGGGCAGACAAATCTGCCACGATCTGAGGGTTTGAGGCTGCCCGATCAATTGCTTCCCTTGGGTCGGACTTGAGATCAAACAATTGCCACGGATCTTTGTCATACTTGCGATAAAGTCGCCAGTCTTTCCATCGCACAGCCATCATGTGCCTGCGAACCGCATCCCCGGGTTCATTGTTCAGCCAGAAGAGGGCCTGGTGAGGGTCCTTCGCCTTCTTACCGTTCAAATACGGAAGCAGATCCACTCCATCGCAATGGGACGGAATCGAGGCACCTGAGAGTGAAGCTACTGTGGCATAGAAATCGAAATTGGCGATCATGCCATGATACCAGGCATCCTCCGGAAGGGTTCCAGGCATGGAAAAGATGGTCGGCACCCGAACCCATCCTTCCTTCTGAGTGCCACTGCCCTTACCGCCTGCATAGGGTGCAGAAGAACCTCCTTCCCCCCCATTGGCGCCGTTGTCACTCGAAAAAATCACCAGTGTGTTTTCACGCAAACCGTACTGATCGAGGGTTGTCAGCAGCTTACCTATCTGATCATCGACCGAAACAATGGCTCCGGCCAGAGAACGCCTCTTGCCTTTTGCCTGAGTACGAGCCATCAAAGACTCGGGCACTTCGATACTGGGTGAATGCACCGCTTCAGGGGACCAATAAAGAAAGAAAGGTTTTGTGTGATGCCGCTCGATGAAGTTCACCATCTGATCCCCATCGTAATCCGTCAGCCAACGGGTCTCTCCCGCACCATCCACACAAAAATATTTGGAGACCCCTTTCAGGGAAGAAAACTTCTTGGCCAGCGCAGGAGGCATCTGTGCCATCTCCTGTGAAGTATAGCGCTTCTTGGGCGCTACTCGGGCGACCTCTTGAAAGCCCATCTCAGCTGGACCCTGGTTCGCAGATCCGATGTCCCACTTTCCGATCTGCCCGGTCACATAACCACGCGTTTGCATGACCTGCGCCAAAGTGGGGCGAGCACTTGGAACGGGCATGCCTCGTGACATGCCATACTTACCAAATCGCTGGGCATATTGCCCCATCATCAAACTGCAGCGGCTGGGGCAACAGGGAGGATTGGGAATGTAGGAGGCAGAAAAACAAACCCCCTGCTTGGCCAGGCGGTCCAGATGAGGAGTGGGAATATCACGCCCCCCATAAGCTGCCAATTCTCCATAGCCGAGGTCATCGATGTAGACCAATACGACGTTGGGAGAGGACTGTGCCGACATCCTGTCCAGAGAGAGCAGCAGCAAGAGTGAAAGAACCCAGGGAACGATCTTCATCAATATCTGTGTCATCGGCTGCATGGCTTGGTGGCGAATTTGAATCATTCACAGGCAACGGCATTCTGGCAAGCCTTCACCGAGAGGCGCTCCATCGACTCGGATGATAACGAGGACCATGAAACATCGGTTACTTTGAATGCACGGAGGAAGAAGAATAAGAAAAAGTGGTACGCGAGAGAGGACTTGAACCTCCACGTCCTAGGACACCAGAACCTAAATCTGGCGCGTCTGCCAATTCCGCCACTCGCGCACGTGGGTAGTAAGATTAAGCGCGGATCTCCCGGCTTGGCAAGGCTGAGCTTGAATGGGGACCCGCAGCGAGTCCTTCTTTTACGATTCGTTGAGCCACGGAGCCAGCCATTGACGGGTCGATTCAACTGTCTGACCTTTGCGCTGGGCGTAATCCTCCACCTGATCGTTACCCAGTTTTCCCACGGAAAAATATTTGGCTTCGGGGTGGGAGAAATAAATACCACTCACGCTGGCCGCAGGCCACATGGCACAACTTTCGGTCAACCGGATCCCCGTCTGCGCTTCCACATCCAGCAAGTCCCAGATCATCGGTTTCTGAGTATGGTCTGGACAAGCAGGATACCCTGGAGCGGGGCGAATCCCGCGATAGCGCTCCCGAATCAGATCTTCGTTATTCAGTGATTCATCCCTGCCATACTGCCACTGCTTTCGAGCCGTTTGGTGCAGGCATTCGGCAAAGGCCTCGGCCAGGCGATCGGCAAGGGCCTTGGTCATGATCGATCCATAATCATCGTGATCCGCCTCAAAAGTCGCAGCCCATTCGTCACAACCATGCCCGGTGGTCACTGCAAAAAACCCTACATAATCCTTCAAGCCGGAGTCCTCCGGTGCCACATAATCTGCCAGGGCATAGTGGTGCTGCCCTGATGGTTTGAGGATTTGCTGCCGAAGCGTCGGCAGGGTCTTGAGAACCTCCGAGCGAGCGTCATCCTTGTAAATTACAATATCGTCCCCTCTGGAGGCCGCAGGAAAGAATCCATACACCGCCCGCGCCGTCAGCTTTTCTCCGTCGATCATGCTTCTCAGGTGGGCCTGCGCATCGGCGAAAAGTTCCTTCGCCTTGGCACCCACCACGGTGTCCTCGAGAATGGCTGGATAACGCCCTCGCATTTCCCAGGCATGAAAGAAAGGGGACCAATCGATATAATCCACCAAATCCTTGAGAGGAAAGGGGTCCAAGGTTCTTTGCCCCATGAACTCTGGTACCGGTGGCGTATACTGCGACCAATCGATCGGAGTGGCATTGGCTCTTGCCTCATTGAGGGAGAGGAGTTTTTTGGTGCCACGCTGTTCGTGCGCTTCCCTGAGGGATGCCTGCTCTTCCTCCACCTTGCTCAGATAGACTTTGCGCCTTTCCGCATCCATGAGATCTCGAACCACGGTGACCGCTCTGGAAGCGTCCAGCACGTGCAGGACAGGTTGGCTGTAATGGGGGGCAATCTTGACTGCCGTATGAGCCTTGCTGGTCGTCGCTCCGCCGATCAACAGGGGCAGATCCATACCCCGACGATCCATTTCCTTGGCGACATGCACCATTTCGTCCAGCGAAGGCGTGATGAGGCCACTCAAACCCACCATGTCAGCACCAAACTCAACCGCCTTCTGTAAAATCTGATCAGCTGGAACCATCACTCCCATGTCTTCGACGATGTAGCCGTTGCAACTGAGTACTACTCCTACAATATTCTTGCCGATGTCGTGGACGTCTCCCTTGACCGTCGCCATGAGCACACGACCCGCTTCCTTCTGCGGGCTTTTGGCTTTTTCAGCTTCCAGATAGGGCAGCAGGTAAGCCACGGCCTTCTTCATCACGCGAGCACTCTTGACGACCTGGGGCAAGAACATCTTACCCTCCCCAAACAAATCCCCGACGATGTTCATGCCATCCATCAGGGGGCCTTCGATCACTGCCAGGGGTTTTTCATACTGAACCAGGGCCTCGGCAGTGTCTGCCTCAATATGATCCACCAGCCCCTTGATCAAACCATGTGCCAGACGCTCCTCCACACTTCCCTCACGCCACTTGGCTTTTTCCGCCTCGGTTTTTTTCTCACCCTTGACCGTCTGCGCAAACTGAATCAGGCGCTCGGTCGCATCAGGTCGACGATTCAGCAGTACGTCTTCGACTTGCTCCAATAAATCCTTGGGGATTTCCTCATAAATGGCCAGCTGCCCGGCATTGACAATCCCCATGTCCAGACCTGCCTTCACCGCGTGATAGAGAAACGCTGCGTGCATCGCCTCCCTCACCGGATTGTTCCCACGGAAGGAAAAGGAGATGTTGCTGATGCCACCACTGACTTTGGCGCCCGGCAGGTTCTCCTTGATCCAGCGCGTGGCCTCAATAAAGGCCACTGCAAAGTCGTTGTGCTCTTCCATTCCGGTTGCAACCGTCAGCACATTCGGATCAAAAATGATATCCTCTGCAGGGAACCCGATTTGTTCGGTGAGAAGGCGGTAGGATCGCTCGCAGACCTCAATCTTGCGTTCCAGTGAATCGGCCTGACCCTTTTCATCGAATGCCATGACCACCACCGCCGCACCATAACGCCGCACCAGGCGTGCCTGTTCCAAAAAGGCCTCTTCTCCTTCCTTGAGACTGATGGAGTTGACCACTCCCTTTCCCTGAACACACTGCAGGCCCGCCTCCAGCACCGACCATTTGGAGCTGTCAATCATGATGGGAACTCGAGCGATGTCCGACTCAGCCGCCACCAAATTCAGAAAAGTGCGCATGCACGCCTCGGAATCCAGCATGCCCTCGTCCATGTTGACATCGATGATTTGAGCCCCATTTTCCACCTGCTGACGTGCCACTGAAAGGGCCTCCTCAAAAGCTTCTTCGCGGATCAATTTGGCAAATCGAGGAGAACCCGCCACGTTGGTGCGTTCCCCAATATTTACAAAATTTGAGGCCCGACTCACGGTGAGTGCGTCCAGACCACTGAGCCGCATTCGGGGATCGATGGCAGGGATGGAACGAGGAGAGACGGGTTCAATGGCCTGTCGCAAGGCTTGAATATGATCTGGGGTGGTGCCGCAGCACCCCCCTACTAGGTTCAACCAACCCGATTCGGCCCAGTCCTTGATTTTGGGAGCAAAACTGACCGGAGTCTCCGGGAACCCAGTCGGCAGCAAAGGATCGGGCAACCCAGCGTTGGGATACACACTGACCGCCACCGGTGCCAAACGGGCCAACTCCTCGATGAGGGGCCGCATCTCCTCAGGGCCCAGAGCGCAGTTCATTCCCACGCTGAGAAGCGGGACATGAGAAATGGAATTCCAGAAAGCCTCCACCGTCTGCCCTGTCATGCCCCGATCGCTGCCCGCCTGAATGAAGGTCACCGATGCCATGACTGGAATGGAAAAGCCCAGGTCCTCCATCAGTTTTTCAATGGCAAAGAAAGCCGCTTTGGAATTGAGCGTATCAAAAATGGTTTCAACGATGAGAAGATCTACTCCCCCCTCGATCAATCCTTTGGCCTGCTCGTAATAGGCCTCCACCAACTCGGAATAAGTAATGTCACGAGCCGCCGGATTGTGATTGTCGGTAGCTACCGAGGCGGTCTTGGTCGTTGGCCCGATGGCCCCGGCCACCCATGCGTTGGCACCTGGATGGCGTTCCATGTAGGCATCGGCAGCCTCGCGTGCCACTCGGCCACCCGCTTCAGCCAGCTCGGCAGCCAGCGTAACCATGTCATAGTCAGCCAAGGAAACAGCCTGAGCATTGAAGGTGTTGGTTTCGATAATGTCGGCCCCAGCTTCAAGGTAGGCCAGATGAATGTCACGAATCACCTCGGGGCGAGTCAGATTCAACAAGTCGTTGTTGCCCTTGAGGTCCTTACTCCAATCAGCAAAGCGCTCTCCCCTGAAATCGGATTCCTCCAGCTTGCGCATTTGGATCATGGTGCCCATCGCGCCATCCAGAAAGACGATGCGTTCCTTGAGCTTGGCCCTGAGAGATTGTTCCTGACGCTGAATGCGAGTCTGAATGGCGGACAGTGAATCCATTGGAAGACTGTTTAAGTCGATGTTACCCTTTGTTCAATGATAAAATCAACATATCCAGATATGATGATATGTTTTATGGATTCCTGAACCTCGGGTTGACATTTGTATGGCTTTGACCAACTCTGAAGCATCAATCTGGAGATCACTCACAAACGCATGATGGAACGCTGCACTGAAGCTTGGATGCCCTCTTTGAGAGGCGTCATCGCAGGAAGCCTGGCCCTCTGGCTGACGGCCTGTGGCCCTTCTGAGACAAGGGTCGAGGAGGGAAATCGAACCCAAGTCCTCCACCTCGCCAATGGCACGGAGCCTGAAAGCATTGATCCGCACATTGTTACGGGAGTTCCAGAACACAATGTGATCACCGCTCTGACCGAAGGATTGGTCACTGAGGATCCGAACGACCTGCATCCAGTTCCCGGCATGGCAGAAAGCTGGACGATCAGTGAGGATGGCACGGTCTACACCTTCACCCTTCGGCAAGAGGCGAGATGGACCAATGGAGATCCGGTGACAGCGCAGGATTTTATCCATTCCTTCCAGCGCATTCTGACGCCTGAATTGGCCAGTGAATACGCCTATATGCTCTTTTTGATGAAAAATGCCGAAGCCTACCATCAGGGATCCCTGAAGGACTTCTCTCAAGTAGGAGCCAAGGCTCTGGCCGAGAAACAACTGGAAATCACCCTCTCGACTGCCGCTCCCTATTTTCTTTCCCTTCTCAACCATTACACCTGGTATCCCGTTCATCTGAAAACCATTGAAAAGCATGGCGGGCTTTATGATCGGAGCAACCCGTGGACCAAACCCGGCAACTTCGTGGGCAATGGTCCCTTCAAGCTCAAAGAATGGCGCTTGAACGACGTGCTTGCCGTGGAAAAAAATCCGGACTACTGGGACGCGGACACCGTGCAACTGCAGGCCATCCATTTTTACCCCATGGAAAGTGCCGAAACGCAAGATCGAGCTTTCCGCGCCGGAAGGCTTCACAACACCTACGAAATGATTCCGGCCAAGATCCAACAGTATGAGACCGACTCCCCCGAAATCCTTCGAAAGGACCCTTATCTAGGTTCCTATTTCTACCGCTACAACACCACTGAGCCGCCCTTTGACGATGTGCGCGTTCGTCGGGCACTCGCCATGGCAATTGACCGTGAGTCCATCGTCAAGAATGTCTCCAGAGGCGGCCAGATCCCTGCCAACTACTTTACCCCTCCCAGCACGGCTGGTTACACCACGCGCGCTCGCATCCCTTCCGACGTCGAGGCCGCCAAGGCCTTGCTTGCCGAGGCCGGTTACCCCAATGGAGAGGGGTTCCCCAAAGCCTCCATCATTTTCAACACCTCCGAAAACCATCGCTCCATTGCCGCGGCCATTCAGGAAATGTGGCGCAAACATTTGAACATTGAGGTAGAGCTCAACAATCAGGAATGGAAGGTCTACCTGGATGCCCAGCGTAACCTTCAATACAACATCAGTCGTGCCGGGTGGATTGGTGATTACGTGGACCCCAACAGCTTCCTGGACATGTGGACTTCCTGGAGCCAGCAAAATCAAACCGGATGGTCCTCTCCTGAGTATGATGGGTTCATCCGTCAGGCTGGGCTGACCAATGATAGCCAAGAGCGTCTGGAACTCTTTCAGAAGGCAGAGGAAATCCTGATGGACCAGGCGCCCATCCTTCCGATCTATATCTACACGCGGGTCTATTTGCTGAGCACGGCTGTGAAAGGTTGGAACCCAACCATTCTCGATCACCATCCCTACAAACATCTTTATCTGGAAGCCGGGCCGTAGACCCGCCAGACAAGCTAAGAACGGGCAACCTCGACCCTTGCGTTTCAAATGATCCGTTTCATTTTCAGGCGTATCCTCGAAACGATCCCAGTGCTGTGGGCGGTGGCCACCATCACCTTTTTCATGCTGCGACTGGCGCCGGGAGGGCCCTTTGATGATGAACGACAAGTCAGCCCGGAAGTGCTGCGGACCCTGCAGGCTCACTACGGATTGGACAAGCCCCTGATGGCCCAATATGGGGATTATCTGCTGAATCTGCTTAAGGGGGATCTGGGCCCTTCCTTCAAATACCCCGGCCGCACGGTCAATGAAATCATTCGCGATTCATTTCCCAACTCCATGGAGCTGGGATTTTATTCGATGTCCATCGCACTGGCTCTGGGACTGACCCTTGGCATCGTAGCTTCCCTGAAACCCAACTCCATTTTGGATTACCTCCCATCGAGCATGGCCATGGTGGGGATCTGCCTTCCCACCTTTGTTCTAGGCCCCCTTCTCGTACTGGTGTTTGCTCTCAAGCTCCAGTGGTTTCCCTACCCAGGATGGGATACCCCTGCGACCAAAGTGCTCCCTTCACTCACACTGGGTGCCTATTATGCGGCTTACATCGCCCGACTCACCCGCGGTGGCATGCGTGAAATCCTGACGCAGGATTTCATTCGAACCGCACGCGCCAAGGGGGCCTCTGCCCAAGTGATTGTCTTGCGTCACGCGCTGCGTGGAGGTCTGCTACCTGTGGTCAGTTTCATGGGCCCTGCCTTTGCTGGTCTGGTGGCCGGTTCTTTTGTCATCGAAACCATTTTCAACGTCCCCGGGCTTGGAAAGCATTTCGTCACCAGTGCCTTCAATCGGGATTACACGATGGTGCTGGGGCTGGTGCTCTTCTTTGCGACCTTGATTGTCGTCTTCAATACGCTGGTGGATATTCTTCAGGTGTGGCTCAACCCCAAACTCAAACTCTCATGAGTCCTTCCGAGCCAGCAACACCCTCGCTTTCGGTCCCACCTGCGTCGGGGCATACCCTTCAGGAAGCCGAAAAAGGTCATTCGCTCTGGCAGGATGCCTGGCATCGACTGCGCAAGAATCGCATGGCCGTCCTGGGTGGGGTTTTTATTCTGATCATGGGGCTGGCGTCATTGATCGGGCCTGCCATGGTCACCCACGGCTTCCAGGAACAAAACCTGGAACTGCGCGAATCGCCTCCCAGCAGTGAACATTGGCTGGGCACGGACAAACTGGGTCGCGATCTATTGGCACGTGTGCTTTACGGGGGCCGTATCAGCCTCACCGTGGGCTTGGTCGCCACCGCTGTCTCCCTCACCATCGGCGTGCTTTATGGCACACTGGCGGGTTTCTGCGGAGGTAAGGTCGATGCGGTGATGATGCGTCTGGTAGACATTCTCTACGCTCTTCCTTTCACGATTTTCGTCATTCTGCTTATGGTCTTTTTTGGTCGAGACATTCGCCTGATGTTTCTGGCCATCGGTGCGGTCGAATGGCTGACCATGGCCCGTATTGTTCGCGGCCAGGTACTCAGCCTGCGTAAACAGGAATTCATCGAGGCCTGCATCGCCCTGGGCCTGCCGCTGCATCGCATCATCCTGCGCCATCTCGCCCCCAACGTGCTGGGTCCGGTGATTGTCTACTCCACACTCACCATCCCGGCTGTCATGCTGCTGGAAGCCTTCTTGAGTTTTCTTGGCCTGGGAGTTCAGGAACCCATGTGCAGCTGGGGATCCCTCATCAAGGAAGGGGCCGAAATCATGGAAGAAGCTCCATGGCTTCTGATCTTTCCGGGCAGCCTCTTTGCCATGACTCTTTTCTCCTTGAACTTCCTGGGTGATGGGCTGCGCGATGCCCTCGATCCGCGTGCCTCCAAAGATTGATTATGGCCTTGCTCGACGTTACCGATCTGAAGACTTTTTTCCACACCCGGGCCGGAGTGGTTCGAGCCGTTAATGGCGTTTCCTTTTCGGTCGAAAAGGGGGAAACCCTGGGCATCGTTGGGGAATCAGGCTCGGGCAAATCGGTCGCCTGCTACTCCCTCATGGGTTTGATTCCAAAACCACCCGGAAGGATTGAATCCGGTAAAGCCCTTTTTGAAGGGGAAGATCTGCTGCAAATGTCCGAGGCTCAACTCAACCGCATTCGCGGCCGCCGCATCGCCATGATTTTCCAGGACCCGATGACCTCTTTGAATCCTTTCTTGCGCATTGAGGATCAGCTCATCGAACCCTTGTTGCTTCATGGGGTGACCGACAAGGCAACGGCCAGGCAGCAGGCCCTTGAGATGCTCGAAAAAGTGGGGATTCCCGGGGCCTCCAGGCGCATCCGCATGTATCCTCATGAATTTTCCGGAGGCATGCGCCAGAGGGTCATGATTGCCATGGCCCTGATCACCGATCCCGACTTACTGATTGCCGATGAGCCAACCACGGCTCTGGATGTCACGGTTCAGGCCCAGATTCTGGAACTCATCAAGGAGATGCAGCAGCAACTCAACATGGCCGTCATCTTTATTTCCCATGATCTCGGGGTGGTGGCCGGCTTTTGTGACCGCGTCAATGTCATGTATTCCGGGCAAATCGTCGAATCCGGTGCCACCGATGTCATCTTTGCCCAACCCAGCCACCCCTACAACCAGGCCCTGCAGCGGTCGATACCAGCGTTGCAAACCAAGGGAGAAGAGCTCTTCACCATTGAAGGCCAACCTCCTGACCTGACACGCCCCTTGAACGGCTGCGCCTTTGCAGCACGCTGCACCCATGCCACCGATGCCTGTGGCCAGAGTGCCCCCCACCTGGAACGTATCGGAGAGACTCACTGGTCAGCCTGCCTGAGGGTACAACATCAGGAAATCACTTTGACACCATGAGCACAACCGGTGATCCCTTCCTGAAAATCCGCGGTCTGAAGACGCATTTTCCGATCGAAAAAGGTGTCCTGGTGCGTAAGACCGTGGCCACCGTCAAGGCCGTCGATGGCATCGATCTAGATCTCAAACGCGGAGAAATTCTTGGATTGGTCGGAGAGTCTGGGTGCGGCAAATCCACTCTGGGGCGAACCATCCTTCAGCTCATCGAACCCACTGAGGGAAGCGTGCATCTCGACGGCCGCTGCCTGACGGACCTCAAGGGAGCGGCCCTACGCGAGGCAAGGAAGGACTTCCAGATGATTTTTCAGGACCCCTATGCCTCCCTCAACCCGAGGATGACCGTCTATGACACCCTGGCAGAAGCCCTCCTTTCCCATCAATCCATCCCTGCTGGAGAACGATCGCAACGGGTTGCCGAGTGGATGAATCGAGTGGGTCTTTCTCCGCGCTTCATCAAGAAGTATCCCCATGAATTTTCCGGAGGGCAACGTCAGCGCATTGCCATTGCGCGAGCGCTGGTTGTCGAGCCCAAACTACTGGTGGCCGATGAAGCGGTTTCGGCACTCGATGTTTCCATTCAGGCGCAAATCATCAACCTGCTGGCCCGCCTGTCCAAAGAGATGAATCTCACCATGATTTTCATTTCGCACGATTTGTCCGTCGTTAAACACATCGCGGATCGAATAGCGGTGATGTATCTGGGCAAGATCGTGGAACTTGGAACAGCAGAAGACCTTTTTGACCGACCACGCCACCCCTACACGCAAGCCCTGGTCAGCGCTGTCCCCATCCCGGATCCTTCCAAGGAGCGTCAGCGCCAGCGCATGCTGCTTCCCGGGGACCCACCCTCACCCATGAATCCTCCCAGCGGCTGCAGCTTTCATCCGCGCTGTCCTCATGCAAGTGAGGTGTGTCAGCAAGCCTCTCCCCCTTGGGTTCAAGAGAATGATCGCTTGATCGCCTGCTCGCGTCTCGACGTCGTTCCGAGGATATGAGCTCTACAGTCAACGATTGCGTGGATCTCGCTCAATCATGGGCCAGTCGCTAGGACCGTTTGTCTGGAGCGTGTAGAACTCGAGTAAGAGCCACGAAGGCATCCAGATCAAGGGCCTGCGCACGAATCATCGGATCCAGCCCCAGTTGATTGCGCGCGTTCTCAAGCCATTCTGAACTCCAGCGTTGCTTGAGCAATTTCCACATCACTTTGCGGCGCTGGGAAAAGCCCATTTTGACCAGCTGGACGAAGGTCCTGCTCTGGTCTTCATCAAGAAGTGGTTCACTTCGTCGATGCAGAGCCAGGCAGGAGGATTCCACATCGGGCTCGGGGAAAAAGCAGCTGGCAGGAATGCGAAAGCGCTGCCCGATCCGATAACGCAACTGCACCAGCAGGCTCATCACCCCATAAGCTTTGGATCCCGGGGCAGCCATCATTCGCTCAATCACTTCCTGCTGGAGAGTCACCACCATATCCGATGGGCCTTTGGGTGCCAGAGCCAGCTCCACCACAATCGGCGAACCCACCGAATAAGGTAAATTGGACACCAGTTTCCAAAGCGACCAGTCTTGAGGGTGTTGTCGCAACCATTTGAGGGCATCGGCATGAATCAGGGTCAAAGCCTTCTCTCCTTGAAATGTTTCTTCCAGCGAAGCATGCAGACGCCGATCAATTTCAATAGCAGTGACTTGAGCGCCCTGCTCCAGTAAGGCGCGCGTCAAGGGGCCCAGGCCTGGACCAATCTCCAGCACCTGATCCCCCGAGGTGAGTTGAGCGGCATCGGCAATGCGCTGAACCTGATTCTGATCATGAAGAAAGTTCTGCCCTAAAGATTTGGTCAACAGGATCCCCTGCTGCATCAGCATGGACTTGATTTCATTCAGCGTCACAACGAGGAAAGTTGTCGGTAGGTTTTCAGAAGTTTACGGGAGGCCTCTTGCATGTGAGACGCCCCGATGATCAGTGGAGGCGAAAGACTCAAGACCTCCCCGCTCTCACCGGATGGCAGGACGACCACCCCCTCCTGGAGCAATCGCTTGGCCCAGGCAACGACCTGCGCCCCATCGGGGAACCCCCTTGCATCCAGTAATTCAATACCCATCATCAGGCCCCGACCGCGCACCTGGACTCGATGGCCCATGGGAGCAAACCTCTCCCGAAGCTCCTTCAACCACCCCGCTCCCTGGCGGTGAGATGCCCGAGCCAAGTCTCGGCTCTTGAGCAAGTCCAGCTGTGCCAATGCCATGGCGCACCCCACCGGATGGCCCAGGAAGGTACTGGTATGCATGGCTTCTCCGGTAGAACGCGGCCAGGCCTCGTCCATAACATTGCTGGATCCGATACAGGCCGAGAGCGGGAACCCGCCGGTGAGCGCCTTGCCCACGCAGATCAGGTCAGGAGTGACAGACTCATGCTCGCAGGCAAACCAACGCCCCGTACGCCCAAAGCCGGTGTAGATTTCATCCAGAATCAGCAAAGCCCCATGAGCATGGCATCGCTCTCGCAACCCTGACAGAAAACCTTCGGGGGGCATTCTCAGTCCTGCCCGCGATTGAATGGCCTCGACAAGGATGGCGCCCACCGTCCCCTTCTTGAGCAGGCGCTCCAGCCGATCGAAACTTTGCTGCATGGACTGCCGATTGGATGGGTACTCAACAAAGTAGCTGAATGGTTTGAGCTGGCTTTGGAATGGACGCCGAAAATGAGACCGATGGGTCACCGTCAAAGCCCCGTAGCCCAAGCCATGATAAGCGCCTGAAAACGCGATCACGCCCGATCGACCCGTGGCCAAATGGGCCGTCTTGAGCGCAGCCTCCACAGCTTCAAACCCCGAGTTACAAAGGATACTTTTGGCGGATTGAGCAGATTTGGCAGACCTTTCCGTTTTCATACCACCCGCGCGAGCATCCCTACGATACCATCGCTCGTAAGTCCATCGGCTCAGCTCGGCCAGTAGTTGCCCCTTGAGGGCATGGGGATGCACATCCCCCATCGCATGCATCAGGCAGCCTAATTGCTTTTGCCCGGCCTCAACGACTTGCTTGGGAGCATGACCGCAGGCAGCCACCCCGAAGGCTGCTGTCAAATCCAGATAACGCCGGCCGGTTTCATCCCAGACATGCATGCCCTTTGCCCTTTGCCAGACGATGGGCCAAGTGCCATCGGGGTCCATGAAAGTCACATTGGGCGACTCATGGCGACCAAGGGAACGCAGGGTCACACTGGTTGGCTTTGACTTCATCCTTTTAAGGGCTTAAACACCTTTCTGATCGGCGGGCCAGATGATCTTGTGAAGCTGGGCCTGAAAACGCACGGGCAGAGCATCGTGAACCAACTGTTCGACCAGTTCCTTGCGCGAAATGAGCTCGTGAGGTGCTGGCCCGGGTTTCAGTGCCTCGTCCTGTTGGCCTTCACTCAGTGGCGCACACCAAGATACAAGAATGGGGCAAAGTTCCGCCAGTTTTCGATCCCGGATCTGCTCTCGACACCAACGATAATCCTCGTGCGTGGCAATCACCATTTTCAACTCATCCTTCCCTTTCAGATGATCCAGATTCTCCCAGACCATTCGTTCGGACTCTCCACTGCTGGGACATTTCAGATCCACAATGCGGATGACTCGCTCATCCACCGAAGAAACATCATGCGCCCCGCTGGTTTCCAGCAAGACCCGGTAGCCCGCATCGCATAGCTGGGTCATCAATGCCGGTGTGGACCGCTGCAACATGGGTTCGCCTCCGGTGATTTCGACCAGAGGCAACCGGCATCCATCGTGCGCAGGATCGCGCCCGAAACGTTCGGCCATTGCGTTGACCTCCTCCAGCACGAGCGAGACATTCATCCGCTTCCCACCCTTGAAGGCATAAGCCGTATCACAGTAGGAACAACGCAAGTCACAACCCGTGAGCCGGATGAAGATGCAGGGAAGGCCCGCATAGGTGCTTTCACCCTGGATGCTCAGGTAAATTTCGTGAACCAGGAGCGATGCCTCTTGAGTCGGGGCCTCACTCATGAATGGGCAGCCAGGTTTTGCCAGAGTGCCGCGCTCATGTGCATCCCTTTGGTAAAGGCCGTGAGACTCATTTTTTCATTGGGCGAATGGGCGTTGTCATCAGGCAACCCGAGACCGAGCAGGAGAGTGTCCGCCCCCAGCACTTCCTTAAATTCCGTGACGATGGGGATGGAACCTCCCTCACGCATCAGGATGGGCTCCTTTCCGAAAGCCACTTCCAGAGCATCCATCGCTGCCTTGGCATAGGGGCCATCTGGGGCCGTCACATAGGCCTTGCCGCTGTGCCCCGCCTCGAAGTGCAGGCGCACGGTCTTGGGACAGATGGATTGCAGGTGCCGTTTGAGCAGGCGAAGTATTTTTCTAGGATCCTGGCTAGGCACCAGGCGACAGGTGATCTTCGCCGAAGCCTTGGATGGGATGATGGTCTTGCTGCCTTCTCCCTGATATCCAGAAGTCAGCCCATTGATTTCCAGCGTGGGGCGTGCCGCACGTCGTTCGACCGTCAGATAACCCTTTTCCCCGAACAGCGCGCGAACGCCGAGACTCCGGGCCATCGCCTCATCCTTGAGTGGAAACTTCCTGGCCTGTGAACGCTCCAGACGGGAAAGGGCTTGCACGTCATCGTAGAAGCCCGGGACTTTGACTCTGCCTTGAGAGTCTCTGAGCTGGGCCAGCATCTGGCAAAGCACCATGGCCGGATTGTCCACGGCCCCGCCGTAAATGCCGGAGTGGAGATCCCGATTGGGACCTACCAAAGTCACTTCGCAGGCGGTGACCCCCCGCAACCCATAGGTCAGGGCGGGATGCTTCAAGCTGGGCATACCATTGTCGGAAACCACCACGGCGGCCACATCCAGTTCAGGCTTGAGCTTTTTCAGGGCCGGAGTCAGCGATTCGCTGCCCACTTCCTCTTCACCTTCGATGAGAAAAGTAATGTCGCAAGGCAACTCCTGCCCCGTCTTCAGATAGGCCTCCACAGCCTTCAGATGCACAAAATGCTGCCCCTTGTTGTCCGTCGAACCCCGCGCAAAGAGATGATCGCCTTCCATCCTCGGCTCGAAGGGAGGACTGGTCCACAAATCAAAAGGTTCAGGCGGCTGAACGTCATAATGGCCGTAGACCATGAAGTGAGGTTTGGTCGAACCCTTCTTGCGGGGCGTGCGGGCGAGAACTATCGGGTGGCCCTGAGTGCGGATCAGGCGTGTCTTGAGCCCCATGTTCCGGCAATGGTTGACCAGCCAATCAGCGCATCGCTCGACATCCTTCTTGTGGGCCGACTGGGCAGACACGCTTGGGATACGCAAATAATCCACCAGTTCGTTCAGAAAACGCTCGTGATGCTGCTTGAGATAATTCATCCAGCTTGCTGCCATGGGGATCAAATTACTGCCAGGCATGGGACGATGCCAGTAATGTTTTTACCTTGCGCGGGAATAAGATTCTGCTTCGATGGTTTTGTTACCTTATGAAACAATTTAGGCATTTCCTGTGTCGTGGGGCAGTGGCGGTGTTGTTGACCTTCACTACACTGACTCAAGCTCAAGTCGTTTTTGATGACTTCAATGATGGCAATGATGATGGCTGGGAGCAATTCAGTCCCCTGGACATTGTGGGAGCCAGTTCGGTGTTCACCTTTCCGGATGTGGGAGAGGGTAACAAAGGCTATCGGCTATTCAGCCCGGCGCCTCCTGTCCCCGATGCCGGCCCCGGTCGTAGTTTCACTTACCGCACGCCAGTGTATTCTGATTTTTACGCGGCGGTGGATGTTCTGGACTGGGTCAACGAAGTGGATCAAGCCTTCGGGCTCATCCTCCGGGTCGACAACATCGGTCTGGGGCAGACCACCGGTTATGTGCTCAACTACGATCCTCAGCAGGCCTCCGGCAACCGAGCCCAGATCCATTTTAATTCGGTCACGGGTGAAGCAGCCGTGGAAACCATTGGTGCTGCGGACATCACTCTGGAAACCGGCCACGATTACCGCATCGTCGTAGAAGTCGCCGGAAACACATTTACCGGTAAAGTTTACGACCACCTCGACCTGAGCCAACCAGTGGTGACCTACAGTGGTGTGGACGAAACCTACAGTGAGGGGATGGCAGGGCTCTTCAACTATTATCGAGGCGGCGAGGCCACCGACAGCGACATCGGAATCGCTGACTCCACTTTCGACAATTACTACACGTCTGCAGAAACCCCTGCTGCCATTGCCAACGAAGCCTACTATGGTTTCTCGGGAGAACCCTACGTTGTTGCATTGAGCCCGGCCAATCGATCGGCCTACCAGTCGGCGACCGACGGCCTGCATGCAAACATTCTGCTGCCAGAGGGAACCAGCGGAGCCGAGGTCACTTTGACACTCAACGGTATCGATCGCACCGCACAAATCAGCCAGTCCACCGATGGAAACAAACTCAAGGTGTCTTATGACAGTCTGGAAGCCAACCGTGTTTACGATGCGGTGCTGGAATTAACCGGCAACCAGAACGTTGGCCGCACCGAGTGGACTTTCGACACCTTCGAGCAAAGCTATCTGACCTCCAATGAGGTCATGGTCATTGAGGCAGAGGATTACAATTACAATGGCGGTTCTTACATCAACCGCCCCGTTCCGTCAGGATTCAAGGAATCCGGACAGAGTGTCAACAGTGGCGACCAGGCCTACTTGGACCGAGAGGGTATCCCCGATGTGGATTTCTTTGATTACAGCGATACAGCGGGTGAAGAAGCCCTTGCCATTTACCGGGCCTGGGATCCAGTCAACACGCAGGCGGGATCCTCCGAAACAGCCAATGTCGCCCAGCCAGATGGACAGGACCCCGCGGTCAACGACACCACACGCAAGGCATCTCTTGACGTGGGCTTGCCCGAATATCAGGTTACCGGGACCCGCGGGGGAGAATGGATGAATTACACCCGAGAATTTCCGGATGGAGAATATCACGTATATCTCAGGGCCGCATCCAGAGCCACCCAATCCATTTATCTGGACCAGGTCAGTGGCAACAGCTCTGGCACCAACCAATCGACCGACCGCCTGGGCACTTTTCACATGCCCAACATGGGTATCAAGTCCAACTACCGCTTCGTCGCTTTGAAGGGTGAGGACGGAAGCCGCGTCAAACTCGACCTGAATGGCAAACAAACCATGCGGCTGTCTATTGGGACCGAAGATGACGACCGAGTCAACAACACCACCTCCTTGAATTACCTTCTTTTTGTGCCAGCCACCGAGGAAGAAGCGCCACCGGAAGAGACCCTGAGCATTGCGGGGGCAGCCACCGTGAACGGTGATTACACGGAAGTGACAGGGGCCGTTTTTGAACCCGGTAAGATCACCGTGCCAGCCACAGCTGCCATGCAGTTTTTCAAGATTCTGGTGCCAGCAGCGTCGGCAGCAAGCTTCGCCATCGACTCGGTCTCAGTTCAGGGGGATGCCCTGACCATCACCTACACGCCCTGAGGCAGGCCCCAAAGACTCATGAACCGGATGAACCTTCTGCAGGTCATCCGGTTTTTTTATGGCCCAATCCTTGTCTTGGCTTCATCCAACGGTATGGTGAGCGCATGAGTATTGTCACGAAAGTCGGCGACCAGGGAAATACCCGTTTGATGTTCAATCGAGAGGTCCCCAAGGAAGACCCCAGGGTGGATGCCTACGGAGCCGTCGACGAGCTGAGCACCGCCATGGGCATGCTGCGTGGCAAACCAGAAACCGAACCGGATCTAAAAGAACGCATCCTGACAGTCCAAAAACAACTCATTGGCTTGATGGGCGAAGTGTCGACACCACCCGAGTTGATGGCCAAATACAAGGAGTCGGGCTATCAGTGCATCACCGAAAGCGACCTTGAGTTCATCGAATCGCGCATCTGCGATCTGGAATCGCAACTGGGCCCTTTCACGACATGGAGTTTACCCGGAGACAGTGAACTGGGTTCGCTGGCGGACTGGGCGAGAACCATCTGCCGCCGCGCTGAGAGGAAGATATGCGCCCTGCATCACACCTCCCCCATCGACAATCGGGTAATCATGGTCTACCTCAACCGAATGAGTGACTGGCTGTGGCTTGAGGCCAGAGCCCTGGACCGAAAGTAGAAGAGGGCCTGGATCTAGCTCAACCAGGCTCAGGGCTCCGAAGGTGAGGTTTCAGAGACTGGGTCCAGCGACTCCTCGACAGGTAGGGCCTGCTTTCTGAATGCCTGCATCAAATCCCACGCCCGAGTCACCTGACTTTGAGACAGTCTTGATCCCACCATATCTCGGGCTTCTGCAGCTCCACTGGCATTTTTCTCCGCCGCCAGATGCAACCAGGCGAAGGAAGCCGCGGGATCAGGATCCACACCCTTACCAATGAAGTAGGAAAACCCCGCCAGGTGCTGTGCCTCAGGAAGGCCAGACTCGGCAGCTCTCAAATACCAGTCAAAGGCCTTCTTGACATCGGGTTCGACTCCCTCTCCCCTCTCATACTGGCGCGCGCATCTGAGCATGGCGCTAGGCTTGCCCTGTTCCGCTGCTTTGAGAGTCCATTGGTGGCTCAATGAGAGATCCTGAATTTCACCCATGCCATGCCCGGCGAGGAGAGCCAGGGTCTCACTGGCATCGGCAAAGCCAAGGTCGGAAGCCCTTTTAAAAAATGCTTTGGATTTCGGGAAATCCTGGAGCACTCCATTGCCGTTGCAGTGCAAGAGCCCCAGAGCATGGAGTGCCTCCGGCTCCTGCTGCACCGAGGCCGAAGTATACCATTTGATGGCTTCCTCAATGTTCCGTTGCACCCCATCCCCATCCCGGTAGGCATGACCCACCTTGGTCTGCGCATCGGGCTTACCCTGACGGGCATCTCTCAAAAGCGCTTCCACCTCTGCTGAGACATCATCTTCTCCCAGGCTCGGCCCCTTGTCCGACTCAGCAGCCCCTATGAAGGCAGGGCACCCTAGCAGAAGGCATGCGATGATGGTGATGGATACATGATGATGCATGGTTGAGCCAGAGGCGAAGCGAAAGAAATGAGACTCGCCTCCAATTCATAGTATCGGAAGCTTTGGGCGTTTGATTAAGTCCATTATACCCGGTTTCGCCGCATGACGATAGAGGAAACCCGTGACCTTAGTGCAAATGAGCAGGCTCGATAAAGGGAACCGGATATCCCGCCAGTCATGAAAAAAGACTCCATGGGGTTCATGGATAGGTATTGTGAGAAGGATGGTGCGGCTCAAGGGATTCGAACCTTCACGGGATGATCTCCCTCGACGAACTCAAAAACCTCAACCTTCAGGGCGTATTGGGCTTCGACCAGCTGCACTGGAACTTACCAGGTCTCGTCTTGCTTGATACGGGTTTGTTAGGTCTTTCGGCGAGGCTGTTGTGAAAAACATCCCGGGCACTGTCAATCCGATGATGGGTTGCATGACACCTCGTCAATACTTTGGGTGAAGCAACCTGAAAAAAGTTGAAACCACCTCAGCTTGGTGGTCATTTTTGCACGAGGTTCATAGCAAACATGAGTCCGTAAGTCATTGCCATCCCCAGAAGGATACCAAATAACGGTATGGGTATGAAGGCACATATCAAAAAAGTCGTAATGCCCCATCCGATGGATGATCTGCCCTCCATGGAGGCTACTTTACCCATAATGATGGCGGCTAAAATGATAAGCATGATTCTGACATTAGCCACTGGTTGGATTGCATCAATTACAAAACATGGCCCGTTTTGTAATCTCGCTTCACTCGTTGGTTACGCATATGAATCTGCAGATCATCGGAGCCGGTGGTGGGAGGTATGTCCAGCTTGCAGTCCTCTCGGACTAGTTTCAGAAAGGCTTCCAGGTTGTGGGAGGTCTTCCTCTGGACGGTTTGGACCTTACCGTATCCGTCGTCAATGTCGCGTTTGACGATGAGAATTACCAGAAATCCCTGTCGTCTGGGTCTTCTCGAGTGGTATGCATTTCATCGGCTGCTCGATTATCTACAAGCAATTGGTCCTATGAGTATGAGTAAGGCAATCAATTTTAGAACATTTTTATACTTCCCCAACCTAAACATAGATTAAGGGCTATAGTTTACACGTAAATGACCGCTGATTTGCGCCAACAAAAACCAACCAGCAGGTGAACTCTGACGCCTGAAAGCGAATTGCCAGACAGACTCGTCTTTTATGCGGTTACCGGTGATTGGCGCTGCTAGCTCTGGTAGTTCCTGAGTGCGCTGGACGGTCATCTTTTTCGCAGCGGATTATTTACTAGGTGTGCCTTGGCGGTGTCGCCAGAAATCATAAACGCTAGTAATGACCGCAGCTAAAATTGCCGACGAAACCCAGCCCATTTTACTTAAGCCAAGCGACACATGGCCAGTAACTATGCCTAGAAACCATCCAATGCAGCACATACCCCACACGGTAGTTCCAAAAAAACGCAGTAAGTCTCCAGGATACGTTTGACGACCATCACGGCTCAATCCCCAAGGTCATAAATGGATGTCCATCCTAGCCACAGCTCAGTCACCGATTAGGTGCGTGTGGGCATTCATGTCAGCAAACAAATACTCAAGTCCAAACGGTGTCTTAATAACAACCTGCGACTCACTCACCTGACGAAGTAAGGTCTCGGGGTCAACCTTATCGTTTACGATGTATTCAACGACAGGCGCGGGGTATCCATGGGTGGTGCCATGCTTGCTCACTACAAACCCCTCACAACCCTCTGATAGGACTTTATAGCTTTCTATGACGTCCTCAGGCAGAAGTTCCTCGTCTTCGTCATCCCAAAACGACAGCGCGAACTCAAATGCGTAAGGTGGCTTGACGTCATGAGTCTCAATTTCGTTTTCCTCCACAATTTTGCGACAGACGTGCTTGATTTGTATGGTTTTGAGACCATAAAGGGTCTTCATAGGTCATTCATTGGTATCCGTTTTTAGAAGTGTTTCTAGCGACTCCCTCTACACGTAAATGACCGCTGATTTGCGTCAACAAAAACCGGCCAGTGCGTGAACACTAACGCCTGAAACCGCATTACCGGAGAGACTCGGCTTTGACGCGCTTACCGAGTGGGTGATGATAGCGTTCGCTTTTGTCATTTGCCCCTCACACGCCAACCCGCACCGCTGTGGTGTGGTTTTCGGAACCGTTAGCCCCCCGCCGGGGGTATGGGGTTACAGTGAACTCATGACGTAATCACCTTATTGTGCCGAGGAACACATATAGGGCATTTTTCATGCTGGCTTCCGTTGTGACGCAGTTTGTTTCGAAGGATGAGTGACGTGTCCGTCAAAACACTACGAAGCCTTACAGGGCCTCTATGCAATCAGAATTGGAAAACAACATGCCTGCCTGACGACAAGTCGTCCTCAGGGTTATGGGTTGTGTAGGAGCTAGCAAGAACCTACACGACAAACGAGACACGGAATAAGACACCGACACTCGCTCCTGCTGTTGGATACTCAGGGGCGGGTTTTTTGTGGCGTGATTCGGGGTTCTGTGGCGTGTATTGGGTTATGGCTGGATGGGACAAATACTGCTACTGCACCAATTGCAGCAGACCGTATTGCGAATCAGAAACTAGAACTGGGGAGTTCGTAGTGACTCAGCTATCTGGTGGTGGTGTCCACGCTATTCATTGTGTAAGCTGCAGTGACTCCATAATTCGACCACAGAAAACCATCGGGCTACTCATCACGGGTATTGCCACGTTTTGCGTGGCGGCTGTTGCCCTGGGGTTTGTTGTTTTAATGAATGATGCGAAAATGCGGGATTTGTTTTTTATCTGCCTACCGATTGGAGGTTTATGCCTTTGGGTAAACCACCAGCAGAAGTCCAGATATAAGACAATTTACGACCGGTGGGTCATGCAGCACGGCACTGACCCTGACAAATGGCCCGCTGCGGCTAAACTTGAGTGAAGCCCTGCTGTTGGACACTCAGGGGCGGGTTTTTTTCGCAGCAAATTAGTTCCAATCATGACGCAGGTCCGTCACAGGGTCTGATTAAATTTATTATGCCTGTTAGGACGGCGTAAATTGTAGATCCACCACTATAGTATCCACCTATGCAGTATCCCTCACTAGCTTCGCTGGTGGGGTTTTTTCGTGGTGAGATTAGAAACTGAAGCTGAATTTGTAATGGCGTGATTTGGCGTTCTGTGATCCTAATCTGATATGTCCAAAGTTTGCGACATCTGCAAGCAGGTGATAACAAATGAACCAGGGATCTTGGCAGACGATGGCCATTATTTGCACCAGAGGTGCTACCAGCACGCCAGGAACAAAGCCACAGCGTTGACTCCGCTTGGATACATGGTGGCTATTTGTTTGCCGGTGGGCTGCATTGTTATTGGAATCGTTTTGGGGGCCGTGGAACAAGCTTGGGAATCAAGACATCAAAAACACGGCCCTACAATTCCGATGGAAACGATCAAACCGTTTGATCTGTAATCCGATTGGCGGCTAGCTTTACCTCCGACTCAAGTAATCCTGCGCTTTCTCCACCGAGCCGAACACAGGACCAATGGGTTTGCCACGGTCTGAGTGGACTCTGACACCAACACCCGCTCCTGCTGTTGCATACTCAGGGGCGTTTTTTTGTGGCGGGATTTGGTGTTCTTTGGCGTGTATGGATCATGGCAACTTATTGGGATTATGCTTACTGCGAGAAATGCGACCGACCACTTCGGGAAAACGAATACCGCAGCGAGTCAATTGACGGTGGCAAGTACTGCAGGTTGTGCGATTCACGGGTGCGAGATTTCAAGAAAATGATCATCCTACCATGGCACTTGTATATGGCTCTGATTTTATGCATTGGTTTCACGTTCGCGTATTTTAAGGGTGCTAACCCTTCCATAATGATTGGTCTACCATTTCCTACAATTGAGATTATCCCAGTTCTAGTATTCGTTGGCTTATTCGTTCGGACCAAGTCCAAGTGCAAACCCATCTACGACCGCTGGGTCATGCAGCACGGTATTGACCCTGACAAGTGGCCCGCTCCGGTTAAACCTGAGTGAAGCCCTGCTGTTGGATACTCAGGGGCGGGTTTTTTCGTGGCGAGATTAGAAACTGAACCTGAATTTGTAATGGCGTGATTTGGGGTTCTGTGGCGTGTATGGTATGTGCCTGATTACCATTTCACAGCACTAGACCCATCTGGTCAGGAGACTAAAGGGCAGTTCTCGGCTGACGACTGCGAGGCAGCAGCTGAGCGGGTCAAGGCGATGGGCTTGTTTGCTACCGAGATTTCAGAGCTGACAGGTGAAAGCAGGATTGATGAGCCAATCGGATTGCTTGCGCGCTTGTGGGATGCATTTATGTGGTTGCTTTTTGGCGTCGTTATTCCTTGCGGGATTATAGGGTTTGCATGGAAACCTCCAGAGCAGCTTGAAGGCAAGCAGTGGTTTGTTGTCCTCATCATGATGACGGTGCCTGTGTTCAGGGTCTGGCATAGGCTTAAGAATGGCGAGTGGTCTGAGGACTAGCCGGAGGCGAAGGCGGAGGCGGAGAATAATCCTACCTCCGACTCAAGTAATCCTGCGCTTCCTCCACCGAGCTGAACACAGGACCGATGCGTTTGCCGCGATCTGAGTAGACCCTAACGCCTGACCTGCTGGAGAGCTGGATAGCTCGGTCTCCTCGCTCGTTGGTGTAGATAGTGCCACCTAGGTTGTTGAGTGCATATATAGACCTAAATCGTCCCTAGTTTCTCCTGTGACCGCCTTTGATAGCTGAGGTGGATGATGTGCCAGCGTGAACCCTCCCGCATGCCATAAGGCCTCTCAGATCCCAAAATTGGATAACTCATACTTGGGAGATTCTTGATAGGTCGCAGGTGTGTTACACCTGATAACATCTCAGGTAAGATTTTTGTGGCGTGATTGACGAACTAAGCGCGTGTTTTACGGTGTTATGGGCAGAATTTTATCAAGCTGGCTTGCTGTGACAATAATTCCGTGGTTCGTGGTTTTCATTGTTGGCACAATTGGGGAATTTTTTCTGGCGCTA
>Ga0255776_10001629_pt1 | contig 25492 bp, 22 predicted proteins | sample 071ome_19_FD_179974 | JGI IMG/M metagenome (GOLD analysis project Ga0255776, IMG submission 179974) | Coastal salt marsh microbial communities from the Groves Creek Marsh, Skidaway Island, Georgia - 071413AT metaG (version 2) | ecosystem: Environmental > Aquatic > Marine > Intertidal zone >... | reverse complement strand
GGCAGCATTTTATGCCGATTCGCTCGGTGGAAGCGGGCATAGATCTGGAAGATTTCCCCTTGACGAACGGTGAGCCCTCGCCCCGCTAGGAAGCGGCCGTCAGCCTCCTGAGGACTAGCTGCGTCCCAGCCCATGCTTTCCGCGAATTCCATGGCCCATTCCAGCTCCGGGTACGTTGCGCCTAATTGGTCTTCGTCGTTTCTATCGTCTGACCAAAGTCCATCCGTTGGGGCGGCCTTTAAGATGGCTTTGGAAACGCCCAGGTAGGCGCCAAGAGCGTAGACCTCGGATTTCATAAGGTCGGCAATGGGGCTGAGGTCCACACCGCCGTCGCCGTATTTGGTGTAAAAGCCCACGCCAAAATCTTCCACTTTATTTCCCGTACCCGCCACGAGAAGTCCATGGTTCTGGGCCTCCGCGTAGAGCGTGGCCATGCGCAAGCGGGCGCGTGTATTGGCCAGGGCGAGAAATTGGCGGTCCGAATCGTCCAAATCCAAGGCCTTTACATGGGCCTCATAGACCGGACTCAAATCCACCCGACGCTTGAAGACGTTGTCATGCTTTTCGGCGAGGTAGTCCATGTGCTCCCAGGCCCGGGTGACATGACTTTCAGGCTGGTAGATAGGCATTTCGAGGAGGTGTACGGCAAGACCTGTTTGGGCCGCTAGCGCAGACGTCACCGCAGAATCGATGCCGCCCGAAACACCCACCACAAAGCCCTTGGCACGCGCTTGAAGCGCATAGGACTTCATCCAATCAACAATATGCGAAGTGACAGCAGATTCATTCATGCGATGCGGAGTACTTTTGGAACGGCAATGAAGCGATTCTGTTCAAAATTACTACTCCTTGGCGGTATGGGCGCAGCGTTGAGCAGCTGCCAACCCGAACCATGGGACATCGCTCCTGTAGCATCGGAAGCCCTTGAATTTGTGGCCTTTGCAGATTCTGTTTTGCCCTTGGATTCGGCGGCTTTGCTCCCCGCCTTGGAGCGTTTGGCCCCCAAATACCCCGAACTTTTTATTCCAAGTGTGGAAGGCGGCGACTGGCGCGACGATCTCCTGCCCTACCTGACGGACCCGGAAGTGAAAGCGCTGTACCAGGATGTGCAGACCGTGCAGGCCGAGGAACCCGAGCTTCAGAATGAGGCCCTACTCGCCACCGTTCAAGCCGGTTTTGACCGCTACTATGCGCACATGGGCAGCACCTCCGTGTATCCGGCCAAACGCATGTACACCTATGTGAGCCGCAACGAAGAACCCATGGTGCTCATTGCGCCAGGGGTGATTTTCCTGCCGTTAGACCGCTATCTGGGTGCCGATCACCCCGCGTACGCCCAGGAAAGCGCGTACCTGGTCCACCAGCACCCACCCCACAACGCACCCGTCGAAATTTTCAAGGCCATCGCCTCTTGGCATTATCCCGAAGGACTGGCCAGTGACTACAGCTTGTTGAGCGCAATGCTTTCCGAGGCCAAAACCATTCTCTTTGTTCAAGCCACTTTGGGCGATGAAGCCGCGGTCCGTGCCCTGGGCTACTCCTCCGGCGATCAGGCCTTTATGGAAGAAAACGAGGCCGACCTGTGGGGTCTCTTTGTGAGCCAGCGCTGGCTCTTCGACGATGAAGTAGACCTCAAGCGCAAACTCATTTTACCGGCCCCCTTTAGCAAATTTGGCACCCCCAAAGACCGCGAAATTCCCGGTAAGGCGGGCGTTTGGTTCGGCTGGCAAATCATACAATCCTACTGGCGCGCGCATCCAGAAGTCAGCCTGCGTGAAATCATGGCTGCGGAAAGTGCCCAAACTCTTTTTCAACAATCGGGGTACCGCCCCTAAACCTTTGCATATGGAATCTACCATCACGCTCAACATTTCTTTGGACGACAACCGCGTACCCGAATCTATTTCGTGGGCCGCTCCTGAAGGCGGTGTGGACCAAGCCGTGGCGGATGCCTTTATGCTCACCGTTTGGGACGGCAAAGGGAAAGAGGCGCTCCGAATCGACCTCTGGACCAAGGACATGCTGGTAGACGACATGAAAAAATTCTACCACCAAACGCTACTCGCCATGGCCGATGGGTTTCAGCGCGCTACGAGCGACGATGCGATGGCCGGTGACATGCGTGACTTTGCCCGGTATTTTGCGGAGAAGCAGAAGCTTATTGGCTAGAGGGCTAGGAGGCTAGGAGGCTAGGAGGCTAGGAGGCTAGGAGGCTAGGAGGCTAGCAAATCAACGGAAAGTCCCTGCGCGCGGCGAAGGTCCACCACACAGTTTAAGGGTAAAAGAGATTAAGCGTTTAAGCGAAAAGGCTACAGCGCGAAGCGCGTGCTTTCTAGCTACAGGGCGCAGCCCGAGCTTCCTAGCTCTCTAGCCACAGGGCGAAGCCCGAGCTCTCTAGCCCTCCAGTTCCGCAATCGCAGGTCCAATCTCCGTATTCAGGTCGGAGATGTAGCGCAGGATTTCCGTTCGGCCGAGGCCCGTGGTGGCACTCGTCAGGAACATGGGGGGAAGATTTTCCCAGTCCTTGAGGAGGGCGCGCTTCATGGCGGCTTGGTTCTTTCCAAAAGCAGAGGAAGAGAGCTTGTCTAGCTTGGTGTAGACTAGGCTGAAGGGGATTCCCCATTGGCCTAAGCTTCGGATGAATTCCAGGTCGATTTTTTGGGGCTCCAAGCGACCGTCCACCAAAACAAAAACGTTCACCAGATTGGGACGGTTGCGGAGGTAGTGGCTGATCATTTTGGAGAAGCCTTCGCGCGCCACCTTGCTCACTTTGGCGTAGCCGTAGCCCGGTAAGTCCACGAGGGACCATGCGCCATCGTCCATCTTGAAGAGGTTGATGAGCTGGGTTTTGCCCGGCTTACCCGATGTTTTGGCCAAGCCTTGGTGGTTGGCTAACATGTTGATTAGTGAGGACTTACCCACATTGGAACGGCCAATGAATGCGTATTCCGGAACCTTTAGGGTCGGACACTCCTCGGTACGAGAGGCGGACTGTAAAAATTCGGCTTTGAGGTGGATTAGGCCTTGATGTTGTTCCGCTCCAGCCATCCCGTGAGGATCTCGTTAAATTCGGTTGGGCGTTCCATCATGGCGGCGTGGCCACACTCGTCCAGCCAGTGCAATTCAGAGTTGGGAAGCAACTCGTTGAATTTGTCGGCTACGTCGGGCGGGGTTACGGCATCTTGGCGTCCCCAGATGACACAGGCAGGCACGTTAAAACTCGGAAGGTCCTCCGCCATGTTGTGGCGAATGGCCGACTTTGAAATGGCCAGCGTTTTAATGGCCTTGGTTCGGTCGTTCACCGTTTCAAAAACATTGTCAATCAACTCCTCTGTCGCGACTTCTTTGACATAGAACACATCCTTGACACGTTCCGAAATGTAGTTTCGATCCCCGCGGCGAGGGTAGGTATTGCCCATGGCGGATTCGTAGAGTCCGGAGGAACCAGCTAACACAATGCCAGCTACACGTCCAGGGTACAACTTTTGGAACATCAAGGCAATGTGCCCGCCCAAGGAGTTGCCCACCAGCACCACTTTGTCGTAGCCCTTGTGGTCCACGAAGGATTTCAAAAACTTGGTCAAGCTGGTCACCGAAGTGGTCGCCAGCGGCATGCTGTAAAGGGGAAGTAGGGGCACGGTCACTTGGTAGTTGAGTGCGCCAAAGTGGTCTACCTGAGCCTGAAAGTTGCTCAAGGTTCCCATTAGTCCATGAAGGAAAATGATGGGCTGGCCGGAGCCCGCCTGCAGGTATTCAAATTTTCCTTCGTGAAGCATTTCAGCCATAGGGGTAGAAATTAGGCGACAAAGATACGCATTCGGGCAGGCATCCACGGGAAAAGTACTACCCATCCACAAAATCAAGCAGTTAGGGTGGATTTTGAAAAGTTATTAACTATTGTGGGTTTTTGTGGGAGAAAGTGGGAGAAAAGGGTATTTTTGAACGTTAAATCACCCCTATGGCCCCATTAATTGGTGTTTATGAATGCAAAATGGACGCGAAAGGTCGCGTCTCAGTTCCTGCTGGAATTAAAAAACAGCTGGCGGAACTGGGCGAGGGTGGTTTTATCCTAAAACGAAGCGTTTTTAGCCCCTGCTTGGAGCTGCACACACAGGCCGAATGGGCCTCCGTGACCGCCTCCATCAGCAAGTTGAACCGCTTTGTGAAGAAGAACGCAGAGTTCATTCGCATTTTTCACGCTGGGGTGAAACAAGTGGAGATGGATGCTGCTGGACGCTTGCTGATTTCCAAAGACCTGATTGCTTTTGCGCGACTGGAGGGCACCGTGGTGTTCAGCGCGACGCCCTTTGGACTGGAAATTTGGAACCAAGCGGATTACGAAAAGGCAGTGAATCCAGATGGGTTAGACTTTGCCGCACTGGCAGAAGAGGTAATGGGCGATCAATCCGAGCACCATGACCTACCATAATCCTGTCCTCCTCCAACCCTGTATAGACTTACTTAACCTCCGGCCGGATGGCACCTACGTCGACGTCACATTTGGCGGCGGCGGCCATAGTCGCGCCATCCTGGCACAATTGGGTCCAAAGGGGCGGTTGATTGCCTTTGACCAAGATCCCGATGCGCAAGCCAACGCGATTGACGACCCCCGATTCACTTTAGTGCCCCACAATTTTGAGCACCTCAAGCGCTTTTTGAAGTTGCATGGCGCGCCCCAGGTGGACGGTATTCTGGCGGACTTGGGCGTGAGTTCGCACCAGTTTGACGCGTTTGAGCGCGGATTTAGCTTTCGAGGCGATGGCCCGTTGGACATGCGCATGAACCCCAAGGTGGGCAAGCCGGCTTCCGAGTGGCTGAACGAGGTGGACGAATGGACCCTGACACGCGTTTTGGCCGAATACGGCGAAGTGGACCGCCCCAAACGCGTGGCGCAAGCCATCCTGGCGGCCCACAGTGCGCAACCCCTGCTCACCACCCAAGCCTTGATGGAGGTGCTGAGCACGGAAGGCACGCGCGGCGAGAAGCTCTTCGCCAAAGTGTTCCAAGCGATCCGCATCGCCCTCAACCGCGAAATCGAGGTGTTGGAAACCCTGCTGGAAAACGGCTGTTCCGTCCTGGCCCCCGGGGGCCGCTTTGTGGTCATTTCCTACCACTCGCTAGAAGACCGACGCGTGAAGCGCTATTTCCGCGACGGGCGCATGGAGGGCGAGGCCCCAAAAGATGACTTTGGCAACCGCTTGGTGCCCTTTGACTTAGTCACGCGCAAGGCCATTGTGCCTGATGCCCAGGAATTGCAAGAAAACCCCCGCTCGCGCAGTGCCAAGTTGCGCGCCGCCCAAAAACGCGAAGGATCATGGGGGTGAAAGTGTCCAAAAAGCGCCTGAAGCAATCGGGCAACGCCGTTAAGGAAGTCCTTCGCGGCAGTTTTATTGGCCACCCCGTTATCATTCGCAACCTCCCCTTTGCGCTGTATGTCACGGTTCTGAGCTTGGTAGCGATTTGGAGCGCGCACCGGGCTGAATCGCGCGTTCGGGAAATCTCAAAAAAAGTCGTCCTGCTCAACGAGCTGGAAAGTGAATACCTCGAAGCCAAGTCCAATTTGATGAAAATGGGCACTGAAAGTTCGGTGCGTCAACGCAGCCAAGCCTTGGGCCTTGTTCCGTCTCACCGCGCTCCTGCGCGCATTAGCCCCGCGAGCGATGAGTGATTTTCACCCCAGAAGCACGCGCTGGATGGCCGGACTGGTCTTGTTCATCGCCTTGATGGCGTTTAGCATATTGGGCCGCTTGTACTACGTGTCCATTCAGCTTGGGCCCGAATTAGTCGCCGCCGCCCGAGAAAAGGTGATTCAAGAGCGCGAAATTCCGGCCAGTCGTGGCAATATCTACTCGGCCGACGGGCAGTTGCTCGCCACCTCTATGCCCGTCTACGAGCTGCGCTGGGACGCTGCCGTCGTGGATCCCGAACGCCTCAATTCCGATTTGGCCCAAACCGCCAAGTCCCTCGCCCTGCTGCTTCCTGAAAAATCTGTGGCCGAATGGTCCACCTACCTGCGCCAGCAGCACAGCAGCAAGCGACGCTATGCCCTGATTGCGAAGAATTTGAGCTACTCCCATTACCGCAAAGTGGCCCAAACACCGCTCTTCGCAGGCAGCAAATTCAAATCAGGCCTTATCGCGGAAGAGCGCTTCACCCGTTTGATGCCCTTGGGCGATTTGGCCGAGCGCACCATTGGCTACCAGCGCCCCGATGCCACCGCAGGCTTGGAAGCTTCCTTCCACGAGACCTTGCGCGGACACAACGGCAAGCGGTGGATGCAGAATTTGGGCGGCAACCAATGGAAGCCCATGGAGAGCTCCTATACTCAGGACCCTAGCAACGGCCAGGACATCATTACCACCTTGGATTCGCGCATGCAAGATGCTGCTCACCGCGCGCTGCTGCACACGCTGAAGAAGTACAAAGCGGACCACGGGTGCGTCATCCTGATGGAGGTGAAGACGGGTAAAATTCGGGCCATGGCCAACTTAGGCCGCACCCCTGAGGACAGCGTCTACCGCGAATTGCGCAACTACGCGGTTTGGGAAAAAACGGAACCGGGATCAACCTTTAAAGTGGCAGCCTTGTTGATTGGCCTTGAAGACGGCGTAGTCGACACGGCGGACATCATCAACACGTCGCCCGGCGTCTACACCATCTACGGACGCAATGTGAACGACTCGCACAAGGGCGGTTACGGCCGAATTTCCTTGGGTCGTGCGCTTGAATTGTCCTCCAACACGGGCATCGTCAAGGCGCTCTACGCGCAGTACGCCAAGAAACCCGAGGCCTTCATTGACCGCATGTACCAGCTAGGCTTGGCGGACCGCTCGGGCGTTCAAATTAAGGGGGAAAGCTACCCCCATATCCCCAAACCCGGGGAAAAAGACTGGTTCGGAACAACCCTGCCTTGGATGTTCTTTGGCTACGGTGTGCAATCCACTCCTCTGCAGACCTTAACCTTCTACAACGCGATTGCCAATGAAGGTGAAATGGTGGCTCCTTCTTTGTGGGAGGCCACGCGCGACCGCGGCACCATCATCGCCCAGCACGAGACGGAAGTCCTCCACCCCGCTATCGCATCCAAGGACAACCTCCATCAAATTCAAGACCTGCTGGAGAAAGTGGTGATACGCGGCACCGCGAAAAACATCTACACGGATTCCCTGAGCATGGCGGGCAAAACGGGCACCTGCCAATTGAACTACTGGGATCCTGCCAACATGGGCTACCAGGCATCCTTTGCGGGCTACTTCCCTGCCGACAATCCCCAGTACTCCTGCATTGTAGTCATCAACCGCCCCATGCGTTCCATGGGCTTCTATGCGAACATAGTCGCCGCCCCCGTCTTCCGCGATCTCGCCATGGCCGTGTACCGTATGACGCCGGAAATCACCTCCCCCGCCGATGGCTACTGGGGAGATGGTCTGCTCCAGGCGCATTCCAACGGCGAACGCCTGCAAAAACAGCGCACGGAAGCCGCACTTAGAGCCCTTGAAAATGGCCAGCTCCCTGACTTAAAAGGGTGGCCGGTCAGCGAAGCAATAGCCCTACTGGAGTCCCACGGCTACACGGTCAAATTGCGCGGCAACGGCCGCGTAAAAAAGGCCTCCAAACAAAACAAAACCGTAGAACTGGACCTAGGATGAAGCTACTGAAGGACATACTCTTTGGACTGCGCTTGCAAGAAGTGCAAGGCTCTACGCAGGTGGCTATCGACGCTGCAACCAGTGATTCGCGCGCGGTTCGCAAGGACGGCCTCTTTGTGGCTATCCGAGGCACCCACAGCGACGGCCATACCTACATCGCCTCCGCAGTTCAGCAGGGCGCCGCGGCGGTAGTCTGCGAAGCCATCCCCCAGGAAACGGCTGCCCATGTTACCTACTTGCAAGTTCCCAACAGCGCCGAGGCCTATGCCTGGCTCGCCGCCAACTGGTTTGACCGCCCAGCGGAAAAACTCAAGGTGGTAGGCGTTACAGGCACCAACGGCAAGACTACCACGGCCACCCTCCTCTACCAACTTTACCAGAACCGAGGCGTAAAGGCTGGCCTCTTGTCCACCGTACGCATCGCCATTCACACCAAGGAGTTCCCTGCGACCCACACCACGCCAGACGCGTGGGTACTGCAGAAGCATTTGCGCGACATGGTGGATGCGGGCTGCAAAGTGGCCTTTATGGAGGTGAGTTCGCACGGTTTGGTGCAGCACCGCGTGACGGGCATCCCCTTTGCAGGAGCCATTTTCTCCAACATCAGCCGGGACCACCTCGACTACCATGAGACCATGGACGCCTATGTGGCCGCGAAGAAGCTCCTGTTTGATGGTCTAAACCCTTCGGCTTTTGCCCTGGTGAACAGCGACGACAAGCACGGAGAAACCATGCTGCTGGACTGCCGCGCCAAGCACATCACCTATGCCCTCAAACGCGCTGCGGACATCAAGGCCCGCATCCTGGAAAGCCACCTCAACGGAACCCTAATCAGCATCAACCAACGCGAATGCTGGATGCACCTCATCGGCGAATTCAACGTCTACAATGCGGCTGCCATCTACGGGGCGGCGACGGCGCTCGGCATGCCCGCGGACGAGGCGCTGCAGGGAATTTCGGCGCTGCATTCGGTCGATGGGCGGTTCCAACGGGTAGAAGGCCCTAAGGGAATTGTCGGCATCGTCGACTACGCCCACACACCCGATGCCCTGGAAAATGTGCTACGCGCTTTGCAAGGATTTCGGCAAGGCAATCAACGCATTGTCACGGTCATTGGCTGCGGAGGCGACCGCGACAAGGGCAAGCGTCCGCAAATGGCCCAAATCGCCGCCGACATGAGCGACTACGTGGTGCTCACCAGCGACAATCCCCGCACGGAAGAGCCTGCGGCCATCCTTCGCGACATGGAAGCCGGCCTGGACCCTGTTCAAAAGCGCCGCTGCATCACGCTCGAAGACCGCGCGCAAGGCATCAAACTCGCGTGCCAGCACGCCCAGCCCGGAGACATCGTGCTCGTTGCGGGCAAGGGGCACGAAAAGTACCAAGACATTCAAGGGGTCAAGCATCCCTTTGACGACGTAGCCGTATTAAAAACAACCCTTAAAGACGTCCACGCCTAAGCTATGCTCTACGAACTCTTTACCTACTTGCAAACCCTGGACGTTCCTGGGGCGGGCCTTTTTCAGTTCTTGACCTTTCGGGCCGCTATGGCCATTTTGGGCGCCTTGACCATCAGCTTGCTCTTTGGGCGCCAGCTGATTGAAAAACTGCGCGCTCAGCAGATTGGCGAAACCATTCGCGACCTCGGTCTGGAGGGCCAAATGGCGAAAAAAGGTACCCCCACCATGGGAGGTTTGATCATTTTGGCGGCTATCGTCGTTCCCGTTCTGCTCTTTGCCAATCTGGGAAATATTTACATCCAACTCTTGCTGCTCACCACTGTATGGATGGGCGCTATTGGCTTTGCAGACGACTACATCAAGGTCTTCCAAAAGAACAAAGAAGGCTTGCGCGGGGTGTTTAAAGTCATCGGCCAAGTCACTCTGGGTGTGATTGTGGGCGCCGTCTTGGCCTTCCACCCTGACGTCACACTCAAAGAAGAAGTGCCCATTGCCCGCCAAACCAACTTCTATGGCGAGGGCACCCAGCAGGCCCCCGTCTTTGGGCAGGCCGAGCACAGCTTGAAAACCACCATTCCCTTCTTGAAGGATGCCACCTTTGACTACGCGCAGCTCACCGATTGGATGGGCGCACGCGAATGGGCGTGGGTCGCCTTTATCCTCATCGTGATCTTCATCATTACGGCGGTGAGCAACGGCGCAAATTTGACCGACGGCTTGGACGGCTTAGCGGGCGGCACCTCGGCCATTATCGCCTTTGCGTTGGCGGTACTGGCCTACGTCAGTGGTTCCGTGGTCTTTGCGAGCTATTTGGACATCATGTACATCCCCAATTCGGGCGAGTTGGTGGTCTTTGCGGCCGCCTTCCTGGGTGCGTGCATCGGCTTCTTGTGGTACAACACCTATCCCGCGCAGGTCTTCATGGGCGACACGGGCAGCTTGTCGATTGGCGCCATCATTGCCGTTTTTGCCATAGCGGTCCGAAAAGAACTCCTCATCCCCATCCTCGCCGGAATTTTCCTCGTCGAGAACCTCAGCGTCATCCTCCAGGTGAGCTACTTCAAATACACCAAGAAGAAGTATGGCGAAGGCCGGCGCATCTTCCTGATGTCCCCCTTGCACCACCACTTCCAAAAGAAGGGCCTGCACGAGTCTAAGATCGTCACCCGCTTCTGGATTACGGGCATCTTCCTCGCCATTTTCACCCTCATCACCCTCAAGCTTCGCTAATGGCCTATCCCCTCTCCATAGGCATCTTGGGCGGCGGCGAAAGCGGCATTGGCGCAGCCTTGCTCGCCAAGCACGTGGGCATACCCTGCTTCCTCTCTGAAGGCAAGCTATTGGGAGACGCGCACCGGGCCGAACTCCAAGCGGCCGGCATCGACTTTGAGGAAGGCAGCCACGACCTGGAGCGTCTCTGCGCCTTTGAGGTCGTTGTGAAGAGCCCAGGCATTTCACCTGCCCTGCCCGTCGTTCAGGCCTTGAAGGCCGCGGGCGTGCAGATTTGGTCCGATATCGAGTGGTTTTACCGCCACAAACCCCAAGGTGCTCGCGTGGCCGCCATTACGGGCTCCAACGGCAAGACCACAACCACCGCCTGGCTGGGCCATATTCTGGAAAAGAGTGGCGCCAACGTGCGCGTCGGGGGCAACATCGGAACCGGGGCTGGACGCTTGCTTTTGGGCGATCCCGCGGACATTTACGTCTTGGAAGTCAGCAGCTACCAGCTCGAGGACTGCCCCACCTTCAAGCCCCATGTGGCGGTCTTGACCAATATCACGCCGGACCATTTGGACCGCTATGGCACCTTGGCCAACTACACCGACGCCAAGTTCCAAATCACCGCCCACCAAACGGAAGAGGATGCCTTCCTCTACTTCGCCGAAGACCCCATCACCGTGGCCGAGCTTGGCCGTGTGAAGGCCCAGAAATACCCGATTTACAGTACAGAACCCACTCAGAAGCCCACCGTGGGCGCCTACCCTGAAAACACCCACTTTACCCTCATCCCTCAACCAGACGCAGCTATGACCATCGAGGAACTCGCCCTTCAAGGCAAACACAACACCTACAACGCCCTGGCAGCCGGCCTTAGCGCCCGCTTGCTTCAGGTGCGCAGCGAAATGGTGCGCGAATCGCTCGCCCATTTTGAAGGTTTGGAGCACCGCATGGAGTCCGTCGGCCACGTGCACGGCATCCACTTCATCAACGACTCCAAAGCGACCAACGTTAATTCCACCTACTACGCGCTCGAAAGCATGAAGACACCCGTCGTATGGATTCTCGGGGGCGTAGACAAGGGCAACGACTACTCGGAGCTCTTCGCCCTGGTCGAGAAAAAAGTCAAGGCGGTCATTGCTTTGGGCGCTGACGTGGCCAAAATCCGCGAAGCCTTCCAGGGCCGCGTGGACATCTACGAAGAAGTTTCCAACATGGACGCCGCCGTTCGCACGAGCTACCTGCACGCCACTAAGGGCGAGACCGTTTTGCTCTCTCCTTGCTGTGCCAGCTTTGACCTCTTTCAGAACTACCAGGACCGCGGCCTTCAATTCAAAGCCGCCGTCCGAAAACTCTAAGACCCGCTCTCTGCAATGAACCCCATGGAACGCTTCACCACCTATTTCCAAGGCAGCACCCAGATCTGGATGATCACGCTGCTCTTGGCGGTGTTCTCGTTCCTACCCGTTTTCAGCGCGAGCGCAAGCATTCAAATGCACGCAGCGCATATTGGCCTGGGCCTCATCATTGCCATTGGCGTGCACCGCGTTCCCTACCGCTTCTTCGGTCCCTTATCCATTTTGCTGCTTTGGATTTCGATCGGGATGCTGATTTTCACGATTGCCCAGGGCCAGACGATTGGCGGCGCCAATGCCGCTCGCTGGATCTACGTATTTGGCCTGTCCTTTCAGCCTTCTGCGTTGGCCTCTGTGGTGCTCCTCGTCTTCTTGGCCCGAAAGCTTGCCCGCAAAGAAGGCCCTTGGGAATTCTGGCCCTCCTTCCGCACCCTTCTCTGGCCCATTTTCGTCATCTGCATCCTGGTCCTGCCCGCTAACTTCTCCACGACGGCCCTCATCTTCGTCAACAGCATAATCCTGCTGGCCCTCGGCGGCTATCCCGGCAAGCACATCCTGAAAATTCTCGGTGCAGGCCTGGTCTTCCTGGCCCTCTTCATTGCCGTTGCCAAAGCCTTCCCCGAAGCTATGCCCAACCGCGTCGACACTTGGTTCCAGCGCATCGATACCTTCTTCGTGGGGGGCGACGAGGACGACAACTACCAAACGACCCTGGCCATGACTGCCATTGCCGAGGGCGGCGTCAAAGGCATGGGTCCCGGTCGTGGCTTGCACAAGCACTTCCTCCCCCAAAACAATTCCGATTTCATCTACGCCACCATCGTCGAGGAATATGGACTCATCGGGGGCACGACCGTCCTGCTCATGTACCTCTGGTTCATGCTGGCGTCGGTCCGAGTGGCACGCCGCGCGCACGACCTCTTCGGCCGGCTCATCGTCATCGGTTTGAGCTTTTCCATCTCGCTCCAAGCCATGATTAACATGGCGGTGGCCGTTCACCTCTTTCCCGTCACAGGCCAAACCCTCCCCCTCGTCAGTGCCGGCGGCTCCTCCATCTGGATGACCTGCCTGGCCATCGGCATCATCCTAGCGGTGAGCCGGGGCCGGGGCGATGGCGAGACCATGGACGCCGACATGGACGCGGCCAATTCCGCTGAACTCGAATCCCTAACCGCCCTCGAAGATGCCTAATCCTCTGCGCCTAGTCATCAGCGGTGGCGGCACAGGCGGCCACATCTTCCCCGCGGTCAGCATCGCGCAGGAGGTCCAGCGCCGCTACCCGGAGGCGGAGATTCGCTTCATTGGCGCACAAGGCCGCATGGAAATGGAGCGGGTTCCCGCCGCAGGCTACCCCATTGCGGGCATCCCCATCGCCGGCTTCCAGCGCAAGGCTCTGCACAAAAACCTCAGCCTTCCCCTTAAAATTTGGAAGAGCCTCCGTTTGGTCCGTCAGCATTTGCGTGCGTGGCAGCCCCACGCCGTCATTGGCACCGGCGGCTACGTGAGCGGGCCTACCCTGTTTGTTGCCCAGCGCCTGGGCATCCCCACCCTCATCCAAGAGCAAAACTCCTTTGCCGGCTGGACCAACAGAATGGTCAGCCGCCGCGCCAAGGCCATTTGTACGGCCTACCCAGGCATGGAGACGGTCTTCCCTGCGGCTGTAACGCACCAAACGGGCAATCCCGTTCGGCCCGCCATCGCCCAGATGCTGCCCACCACGGAGGAGGCGCGCCGCGCCGCCAAAACTCAGCTGGGCTTTGATCCCGAGCGCAAACTCATTCTCGTTTTGGGCGGAAGCCAGGGCGCGCGCGCCATCAACCAAGCGGTCGAAAGCGCCGAAGCGGGTTGGCGCAGTGCCAACCACCAGGTCCTTTGGCAGTGCGGTAAATTTTACGTCGAAGCCCTGCACGCACGACTGGGCGAGGCGCCCGGCCGTCGAATTCAGGCCTTTGTGGACGATATGGTTCAAGCCTATACCGCGGCGGATATCGTGGTGTCGCGCGCCGGCGCCGGCACCCTGTCCGAGCTCTGCTGCGCCGGCATGGCCTCCATCCTCATCCCGTCGCCCAACGTGGCCGAGGACCACCAAACCCACAACGCCCTGAGCTTGCACGAGCGCGGTGCGGCCCTCCATATCCCCGAAAGCCAAGCCTTCACCACCTTGGCGCAAACCGTGGAGGACTATTTGGACCAGCCCGAAAAACTGGAGGCCCTCCGAAGTGGCGCCCGCGCCCTGGCGCAGCCCAATGCTGCCTCCGACATCGTCGATCACCTCCAAACCTTGTGGACATGGAAGGCGTAACCCACATCGACTTCATCGGCATCGGGGGGATTGGCATGTCCTCCTTGGCCCGCTGGGCCATGGCGCAGGGCATTGCGGTCACGGGCTACGACAAAACACCGAGTCCCTTGATCGACACCCTGGTACAGGAGGGGGCCGAGGTGCGCTATTCAGATGCGTTGAGCGACTGGTCCATTCCCGCCACCGCCTGGGTGGTTTACACCCCCGCAGTACCCGCTAGCCACCCGCAGTTGCAGGTGGCCAAAGCCTCGGGCCGAACGGTTCTCAAGCGCGCCGAGCTCTTGGGGCGCATTGCGAATTCGGGGCGCTGTTTGGCCGTTGCTGGCACCCACGGCAAGACGACCACCTCTTCCTTGCTCGCTTGGTTGCTGCATCAAGCCGGAGTGCCGGTGCAGGCCTTTTTGGGGGGAATATCCAGCAATTTGAAGAGCAATTTCTTGCCCGGTCCCGCGGAGATCACGGTGGTGGAAGCCGATGAATTTGACCGTTCCTTCTTGCATTTGCGGCCGGAAGTGGCGGCCATCACCTCCACGGATGCCGACCATTTGGACATCTACGGAGAGGCCCATCAGGTGCAGTCGGCCTTTGGGGCCTTTGCAGCCCAATGCCAAACGGTCTACCGCAGTTCGCATGCGCATTTGAACGCTGGGCAGGCCTATGGCTTGGCGCAGGAGGTCTACCGCGCGGAGGACATTCGCATCGAAGGCGGCCGTCAAGTCTTTACCCTCGTCTTAGGCGAGGAACGGATCGAACAGGTAGCGGCCGGCTTGCCCGGGCTGCACAACATCGAAAATGCCGTTGCGGCGGCCTGTTTGGCTCGTCATGCCGGGTTGACCTTGGCACAAATTGCCGCGGGCATTGCCTCGTTTACGGGCGTGCAGCGCCGCTTTGAACGGGTATTTGATTCGGGTGCGGAAGTCTTCATCGACGACTATGCGCACCACCCTACCGAGATTAAACGCCTGCTCGAAGCCGTGCGCAGCCTCTACCCTGGACGCTCTGTAGCCGTCTTGTTTCAGCCCCATTTGTTTAGCCGTACGCGCGACTTCCTCCCAGGCTTCCAAGCCGAACTCCAAAGTGCCGACGCCGTTGGCCTTTTGCCCATCTACCCAGCGCGCGAGGCAGCCCTGCCCGGTGTGACCTCTGAAGCCCTGGCCGAAGGGATTCCGGGGGCCATGGTCGTCCCATACGCAGAGGGGGCTGCCTGGTTGGCCCAACGCCCGGAAGCCATCAAGGTGACCGTGGGCGCGGGGGACATCGATCGCTTAGTTCCACAGGTCCTGAAGGGCCTTAAAAAAGCGGCGGTATGACCTGGATTAAACGCATCGGAATTCTCCTGACGTGGTTGGTGGTGCTCGTAGGCGGGGCTTTGGCCTTGATTAGCAGCCAGTCGGTGCGCGAAAAGCGCCCCTTGAAAGGCTATGAAATGCAGATTCAAAACCCTGATAATCAAGCGTTTTTGATTGAAGAAGACCTCGCGGATATTTTGCAGCAAGCAGGGGCGCCTTGGGACAGTGTTTCACGGAAAGAAATCAACATTCCAATGTTAGAAGAAAATCTCCGCAAACACCCGCTGGTGCTGGGCGCGGAGGTATTTTCAACATGGGAAGGAGTAGTCCGGATCGAAATTGTCCAAAAAGAAGCCAAAGCACGCGTGATCAACGATTTAGAAATGATGTATGTCGACCAAGAGGGGCATTTGTTCCCACTTTCAGCGCATGCTTCGGCGGCAGTGCCCGTCATTTCTGGCGTTTCGGACTCCACGCAGCGCGTGAAAGCCTTGCGATTGTTGGAGCAAGCGGCGCAGCATCCGGCCTTTCCGGGTGGGTGGACGGCCGTGGCTCGGAACGAAAAAGGAAATTACAGCGCCTACCCCGCTTGGCACCCCCACCGTTTGGACTGGGGATGGCCCAATGAATTTGAAGACAAAGCCCACAAGGCGCACGCCCTCTATGCCCATTTGCTCCAGAAGAAATCGCTGGACAGCTTGGAGTGGATGGACGTTCGCTTCGCGGGCCAGGTAGTATATGGATTTAACGACTAGAGAGATGAAAACCAACCGCATAGCTGTCGGATTAGACATCGGAACCACCAAAATTGTGGCCTTGATTGGACGCCACAATGAGTTTGGAAAAATTGAAATCATCGGCCACGGTACGGCGCCTAGTTTGGGCGTTCAGCGCGGCGTGGTGGTGAACATCACCCAAACCATTGAGTCCATTGAAAAGGCCGTGGAACTGGCCGAACAGAGTGCCGGGCTCTCCATCAAGTCAGTGGCGGTGGGCATTGCCGGTCAGCACATTCGCAGCTTGCAGCATTCGGACTACATCACCCGCGAAGATGCGGAGGAGGTGATTGAGGATGCGGATTTGGACCGTTTGACCGAAAACGTGCACAAGCTCGCCATGATGCCCGGCGAAGAAATCATCCACGTCCTGCCCCAGGAGTACAAAGTGGACGGCCAAGGGGACATCAAGGAGCCCCGCGGCATGTACGGCGGACGTTTGGAAGCTTCCTTCCACATCGTGGTTGGCCAATTGACGAGCATCAAAAACATTGCGCGCTGTGTGAAGAGTGCGAATTTGGACCTGCACACCGTCAACCTGGAGCCTCTCGCCAGTGCCGACGCCGTGTTGAGCCAAGAAGAGAAAGAAGCCGGGGTCGTACTGGTGGATATTGGCGGTGGCACCACGGATGTGGCCATTTTCAAAGACGGCATCATTCGCCACACCGCGGTGATCCCTCACGGCGGCAACATCATCACCAGCGACATCAAGGAGGGCTGCAGCATCATCGAGAAGCAGGCCGAAACCTTGAAAGTTCGCTTCGGTAGCGCTTGGCCCGGCGAGAACAAGGAGAACGAAATCGTCGCTATCCCCGGCCTGCGCGGTCGCGAGCCCAAAGAAATCAGCCTGAAAAACCTCAGCCGCATCATCCATGCGCGCTGCACGGAAATCATTAACGCGGTCTTCACCGAAATCAAGAACTACGGCTACGACCAACCTTCCAAGAAGTTGATCGCCGGCGTAGTCATCACCGGTGGCGGCAGCCAGCTGAAGCACATCAAGCAGTTGGTAGAGTACTTAACGGGTCTGGACACGCGCGTGGGCTACCCCAACGAGCACCTTGCTTCGTTGGAAGCCACCAACCCTTTGAATTCGCCCATCTACGCCACAGCGGTAGGTCTGTTGATGCAAGGCTTGAACAGCCGCAAAGCCATTGACTTTGTAGAGGTTCCCGAGCCCGAAGTTGCTGAGACCGTAGACCACCTAGCACCTGCCGAAGAAGCGGCTTGGGAGGCGCCCGTGGCCGGGGTAGATGCCGTGGAATCCCACGAAGACGAAGCTGACCTGGCCCCTGTCGCCGACGCTACGGAGGAGGCCGACGAATCTGCCTTTGACCATTTGCTCGACGGCCCCCAGGAACAGCACGAGGAGGACCTCGTGGAGGCCTCTGCCGAAGACGCCCCAAAAGAAAAACAGCCCATTGCTACCAGCGCCAACCAAGGCAACTGGTTCAAGAAATGGGCCGACAAGTTTATTGACCTAATTGACGAATGATCTGAGCCCACTCATGAGCGATACGTTAGATTTTGATTTACCCAAACACCGGTCTTCTGTCATCAAGGTGATAGGTGTAGGTGGCGGCGGTTCCAACGCCGTTAACTACATGAAGCTGCAAGGCATTCGGGGCGTAGACTTCATCGTCTGCAACACCGATGCCCAAGCCTTGGCGCACAGCCCGGTGGAGAATAAAGTGCAACTGGGCGCCACCCTGACCGAAGGGTTGGGTGCCGGGGCCAATCCTGAAATTGGGGAGAAAGCCGCCTTGGAGAGCTACGACACCGTGCAGCGCATGCTGGAGAACCAAACGAAAATGGTCTTCATCACGGCAGGCATGGGCGGTGGTACGGGCACCGGAGCCGCGCCTGTCATTGCCAAAGCCGCGAAAGAACTGGGCATTCTAACCGTGGGTATTGTGACGGCTCCTTTTGCCTTTGAGGGAGGTCTGCGCCAACGTCAAGCCGAAGCGGGCGTCGAAAAACTCAAAGAGCAGGTCGATTCGCTCATCGTCATCAACAACAACAAACTGCGTGAAGTCTACGGCAACCTCGGGTTCAAGGCCGGCTTCAACAAAGCAGACGAAGTGTTGGCTACAGCTGCCAAGGGCATCGCCGAGGTCATCACGCACCACTACAACGTCAACATTGACTTGCGCGATGCGCGTACGGTCCTGCACAATTCCGGCACGGCGATTATGGGTTCGGCCAAAGCGAGCGGGCCCGAACGTGCCATGAACGCCGTCCAGGAGGCCCTGGATTCGCCTTTGCTCAATGACAACCACATTCAAGGGGCGCGCCACGTGCTGCTGTTGATTGTTTCGGGCAGTGGCCAACATGAAATCACCTTTGACGAAATTGGCGAGATCAACGACTACATTCAGGACCAAGCGGGCCGCCAGGTGGACATCATCATGGGCATCGGCGAGGACGAGCAGTTGGGCGACGCCGTTCAAGTGACCGTCATTGCCACCGGTTTCAGCGCCAGCAATCCGGTAGGGGCCATTGCTCCAGCCGTTCCTGAAACGGTCGTGTACAAATTGGACGAAGAGAAGCCGCTGAATGAAGTGCCGAAAGCGCCTGCTGCCAGCAAGGCTTCCGACCAGCTTCCCGGCCAAATCGACCTCTTCCAAGCCATCGAGGACCAGCCCCTTCCCGAAGACCCCAAGTCTGCCATCAAGCCCGAAGCCCAAGCCCTGAACGCCGCGCGCTTCGCCGCCGAACAACCGCTTGAGGCACATGCCGAAGCGGAAGCGGACTTGCCCTTGGTCCATCAGCTGGACGAAGAAGAGGGGCCCGTCGCGGAAGCCCCGACCGAAGCTGCTACCGAGGATTTTGCGGAAGAGGCGTTTGAGGCCGAAGGGCTTTCCGAAGTCGAGGCTGAATTCAGCGAAGACGAAGGACTGAACTTTGAAGTGAACACGGTAGCTGAACTGCCCGAATCGTCGGCGGAAGAGCCTGCCCCTTGGGAAATGTCCCTGGAGGATTCCTCCCTGGAAGCAGAGGATGCCCCTGCCGTTTTTGAGCTCCCAGAGGAGGAGGAAGTTGCGCTAGATGCACCCATCGCCCTGGAAGACGAGGACGAAGAAGGTCCTGCCTATGAGATGCCTTCCTTTGACCTAGACCACGATGTGGAATGGGACGTGGAGAAGCCACTTTCGGGTCAAGAAGCGGATGCCGAAGAAGATGGTGAAACGACCATTTTCCAACTCCATGACGATGCGGACGATGCTGGATTTACCCTGGAGTATCCGGAGGAATTTGACGCCTTCAGCCATGATGCGCCTGCGGATGAATTTATTCCAACGTTCCAAGCGGAGGAAGCACCTGAAGTTGAGGCTGCCGTTGAGGCACCTTTGGCCGAAGAAACTCCGGAAGTGGACGCCGAGTTTGAGCTGGAAACACCGGTAGCGGAAGATGCTTCCGTGTCAGAGATCGCGACCGAAGTCGAAGCCTCGTACGAATTTGAAACACCTCTTGCAGAAGAAGCTCCCGAAGTAGACGCTGAGTTTGAGCTGGAAGCTCCGGTAGCGGAAGCTGCTCCCGCTGCAGAAGAAGTACCTGAAGTTGACGCCAAGACCGAGGAGACCATCCATCCAGTCGCCGAGGAAAGTCCCAAGCGACGCGAAGTGGCTTCGTACGATTTGAACGACTTGCGCGCCCTGGAAGAAGAACTCTTTGGCCCTGCGCCCACCCCTGCTCCTTCTGCCGAAGTTGCACATCCAGAGCCTGAGGCAGCTGCCGAAGCAGAAGTGCCTGCATTGGAAGCATCTGAGGCTCCAGTCGCTGAACCCCATGTTCAGGAAGCACCCCTAGCTGAAACACAGGAGGAAACGTGGGAAGTTCAAGAGGCCCCTGTCACCTCTGCGCCCGCATCCCTAGATCCAGAAGCCGCTTTGCCTGAGGCAAAATCGGCCCCGGAGGCAGCGGCAACGCCTGAGCCCCCCGTCTCTCGTGCACGCGTTTCGGACGATTTTGAATTGCGCGTCGTTGAGCCCGGTCCCAAAGGACCTGTCCAATTGGATCCGGAGAACGACCCCATCAGCCGCGACAAACTCAACCGCATGGCAGCCGAACGTCGCGCGTACCTGTCGAACTACAACCACACGTTTAATACCCACGTCCAAGCCATGGTGATGACGGAGCAGGAATGGGAGACCCCGAGCTATGCCCGCAAAGGCATGGATGTCGCTCCTACCGCCTACTCGAAAGAATCTAACCTAGGCAAGACTGGACTGAGTGGTGAGAAAAACGATGTGGAATTCCGCTCGCATAATTCATTCCTACACGACAATGTCGACTGAAACCCTAGACGCACGCCTGAGTGAAGACCTGAAATCGGCCATGCGCGCTAAAGAGACAGTGCGCTTGGAGGCGATTCGTGCTATTCGGACCGCCCTTACCATGGAGAAGTCCAATGCCGGCAATGGGGGTAGCCTTACCGAAGCTCAAGAGGTGGCTGTACTGCAGCGCCTGAAGAAGCAGCGGCAAGAAGCTGCTGACATCTTCAACCAGCAGAACCGTGCGGATTTGGCCCAGGTCGAGGAAGAGCAGTTGGCCGTTATCAGTGCCTACTTGCCTGCCATGCTCGAGGGAGCCGACCTAGAAGCAGCCTTAAAACCACTTTTGGCTCAAGTCGGTGCCAACGGCCCTGGAGACTTTGGAAAGGCCATGGGCGTTTGCAGCAAAGCCCTGGCTGGAAAAGCGGAAGGAAAAGCCGTAGCAGACGCCGTTAAGCGTTTACTCGGCGCTTAAAAGAATTCGTATATCAGCTTTACGGAGAATACCTGCGAGCGTCCGTTGGCAGCATTCATCCCCCGCCAGTTCGCAATGGCGATGGTCAAGTCTTGGCCGTAGTAGGGAATTCGGAAACCGGCCTCCACGTAGGGGCCGTAATGCGCATCACGCGTCATCCCATAGAGGTCAAAGTAATTGACGTCGTAGCTGCCCAATCCCAGGCTGAAGAAGCCCCCAACCATTTTGGTACTCGCTGCCGTCGCCCCCATGCCGGCATGCACGGAACCGCACAACGCGTAATTCACCCCCAGGGCGGATGCACCGCTCACCAAGGACTGCACCAAGGAAGCCCCGATGGGCAAGCCTAGGCCGTAGCTCAAGTTTTCATTCACCGGGAAGACATAGCGCGGCACGTAGTTCAAACCATTGCCCATGAAGAGCTGGCCGGCATTGTTGCGCGGCACCCCGATGGAGTAATCGTAGCCAAATCCATGCAGAAAGTGCGGGTCGTCCTGGGCCCAGGCAAGCGGCGCCAAAAGCATCGCAAAGAGGAAGAAAAAACGCTTCATTGCGGTGAAGATAGTGAACAGCCGGGGCACCTCGGGCGGTACCTTTGCCGCATGCCAGCTCAAAATCCCTTGACCGCGGCGGTGCGTTCCTACAAAGCAGCCTTTTCGGGCCTCTCCCCAGAGGCGTGGGTTCTCGCCACCGTCATGCTCATCAACCGAGCGGGCACCATGGTTCTCCCTTTTTTGAGCTTGTACTTGACGGAGGGCCTGCACTTTTCATTGGAGGACACCGGCTACGTCATGGCCTGCTTTGGGGCCGGCTCTATGCTGGGCGCCTTCAATGGCGGCTATTGGACGGACCGAATCGGCTCCTACCGCGTCCAAAGTTTTGCCCTTTTTGGCGGCAGCATCCTCTTTTTGGGGCTTTCCTTTATTTCAAATTTTTGGTTGCTCTGCGCGGGCGTCTTTTTACTCACGGCCATCGCCGACATGGTGCGCCCCGCCAATTCCGCAGCCGTCTTTGAATACGCCAAACCCGAAAATGTCACGAAGGCCTTCTCCCTGAACCGAATGGCCATCAACCTCGGCTTTTCCTTAGGCCCTGCCGCAGCGGGCCTCATCGCCGCCCTGAACTACCAGGGGCTTTTTTGGGCCGATGCCCTCACCTGCTTTGGCGCCGGCATCCTGTTCACCGCCTACTTCCGAAAGCGCCAGCCAAGGAGCCAGCGCGAAGTCAAGCCCAAAGGCCGGTCCCCCTTCCGCGACCCTAGCGCTATGGCCTTCTCGGCCCTGGTCTTGATTTTTGCGGTCATTTTCTTCCAATTGGTCGCCTCCCTCCCGCTCTACTACCGGAACGAATACAACCTCTCCGAAGAAATGATCGGCCTCCTACTGGGCGCAAACGGCGTGCTGGTGGTGGGCGTCGAAATGGTCTTCGTCAACTGGGCCCAAAACCGGATCAAGCCCCGCTTTGCCATCGCCTTGGGCTGTGTCATCCTGGCACTGTCGTTTGCCAGCTTGAATCTATTAGATGGGGTGCCCAACCTTTTCTTGTCGATGGGCATTCTTAGCGTGGCAGAAATTCTAGCCATGCCCTTCATGATTTCTTGGATCACCCTGCGTGCTGGAGACGCTTCTCGCGGCCGCTACCTCGGCCTCTACGCCGCCACATACGCCTTGGGCCACATCCTCGCACCTATCCTCGGTACCCGCACGATTGCGGGCCCGGGATTTGAGATGCTGTGGTGGATCTGTGTGGGCCTCGCCCTACTTGCAGCGCTCGGCTTTAGTCAACTACCTCCCGCGACTGCGCGTCAATCACAGCCATAGCGGCGGCATTGACGATTTCGCGGACGCTGGAGCCCAGCTGCAACACGTGCGCCGGGTAGCTCAGACCAATCAACAAGGGACCTACGGCCTCCATGCTGCCCATGGACTGAAGTAGCTTGTACGAAATGTTCGCAGAGCTCAGGCCGGGGAAAACAAAGATGTTGGGTTCCTTGCCCACCAAGTCGCTGAAGGGGAACTGCTCCTGCAAGAGGACGTTGTCTACGGCGAAGTTGGCTTGCATTTCGCCGTCAGCGATGAGTCCAGGTTCGCGCTGGCGAATGATGCGAAGCGCGTCGCGCATCTTCTTGGGCGTTTTGCCCTCGGAAGACGACCCAAAGTTGGAGTAGCTCAACAAAGCCACTCGGGGTTCTAGGTTCATCTTGCGCACCATGGCCGCGGCCTCACAGGCGATTTGCGCCACGCGCTCCGCGGAGGGGTCCTGGTTCATGGTCGTATCCGCAAAGAAGCGTGGGCCACGCTTGGTCAGCATCACGTAGACACCGGCGACCGTGCGGCTGTGGTCTTTGGGACCTAAAATTTCGAGGACGGGCTTCACGGCGCGTGGGTACTTCACCATGGACCCCGTGATGTAGGCATCGGCATCGCCCATGCGAACCATCATAGGCCCGTAGTAATCGCGGTTGCGCATGTTGCGACGCGCTTCGTCGTAGCCTACGCCCTTGCGCTGGCGCCATTTGTAGTATTCGTCCGCGTACTCGGCAATGCGGGGCACGTGGAAACTCTTGACGTCGATGATTTGAACGTCTTCTAAGCCCAGGCTGAACTCTTCGTTCAAGGCCTGAATGCGGCTTGCGTCGCCCAGCAAAATGGGTTCAGCGATGCCTTCTTCTAGGACGATTTGAGCCGCCTTGAGCACGCGGTAGTTTTCCGCCTCGTTGAAGACCACCTTCTTGGGGTTGGTCTTCGCCTTCTCCATAACGAGTCGAATAAACTTGTCGTCACGTCCCAAACGGCTGCGCAGCTCCTCTTCGTAGGCATCCCAGTTTGCAATGGACTGCTGGGCCACGCCCGACTCCATGGCGGCCTTGGCCACAGCCGAGGACACCGTGTAGATCAATCGGGGATCGAAGGGCTTGGGAATGATGTAATCCGGGCCAAAGGTCAAATTGCGGCTGCCGTAGGCCAGGTTTACAATCTCGGGGACCGGCTCCTTGGCCAAATCAGCGATGGCCTTCACCGCCGCCAACTTCATGGCTTCGTTGATCTGGGTGGCGCGCACGTCTAGGGCCCCACGAAAGATGTAGGGGAAGCCCAAAACGTTGTTGACCTGGTTGGGGTTGTCACTGCGGCCCGTCGCCATAATCAAGTCGTCGCGCGTCTCTTTGGCGAGTTCGTACTTGATTTCGGGGTCGGGGTTGGCCAAGGCAAAGACCACAGGGTCCTTGCCCATGGTTAGGATCATTTCAGGCGTCAAAATGTTGCCCTTGGACAGGCCCACAAATACGTCAGCTCCTTCAATCGCTTCTTCCAGGGTGCGCTTGGAATTGGGACGCGCAAAGCGAAGCTTCTCGTGCGTCAGCCCTTCGCGGCCGTCGTGGATGACGCCCTTGGAGTCGCACATGGTGAGGTTTTCAGGCTTCACGCCCAAAGCCAAGTACAAGGTGGCGCAGGAGATGGCGCTGGCGCCGGCCCCGTTAAAGACCACTTTCACCTGGGCAATGTCTTTTTTGACTAATTCCAATGCATTGAGCAAGGCCGCGCCCGTAATGATGGCGGTGCCGTGCTGGTCGTCGTGCATGATGGGGATGTCCAACTCCTCGCGCAGGCGTTGCTCGATTTCAAAGCACTCAGGCGCACTGATATCCTCGAGGTTGATGCCGCCAAACGTAGGGGCCAAAATTTTAACCGTCTCGATGAATTTGTCCGGATCCTTGGTGTCCAGCTCTAGGTCGAAGACGTCGATGTCCGCAAAGATTTTAAAGAGAACGCCCTTGCCCTCCATCACAGGCTTAGACGCCAGTGGGCCGATGTCGCCCAGTCCCAAAACGGCCGTACCGTTGGAGATGACTGCCACCAAATTGCCTTTCGCCGTGTAGCGGTAGGCATCTGAAGGGTTTGCCGCAATTTCCAAGCAGGGCTCCGCTACACCAGGGGAGTAGGCGATGCTCAAGTCGCGCTGTGAGTTGGACGGCTTGGTAGGTATGACTTCAATCTTTCCGGGCCGAACTCCCTCATGGTAGTCCAGGATATCGCGCTTGCGGATGGGTGCGTTCTTCTTTGCCATAGTTGCGTTGCAAAGTACAAAGGTGGGGCTGATTTCTTATTGAACTACCTTTGGGGTCAGACTAAACGCATTTAATCGTGTACACAGGTTTACTTCACACGCACCGAACGGTTGCCTACCTCTTTTTGCTCGCTGCAATTGCTTTGGTGCTTTTGGCCATTTACCGCCGTCTTTCCGGCGCATCCTCTACGGATTCCAAAATGGCCCTGCTCGCTAAAATCGCCCTCATCAGCGGCCACACCCAACTCCTCTTGGGTTTGGGCTTGTACTTCGTGGGCCCTTGGTTTGAGCAATTGACCAGCAACACCGCAGAAGTCATGAAGACGGCCGAGCTGCGCTGGTTTGCCGTCGAGCACATTGCCGCCAACTTGGTGGGTCTGGTGCTCATCACCATCGGCAACAGCAAGTTCAAGAAGGCCAGCGATGCAGAAGGCAAGGACAAGGCCGTTTTGGTCTTTTTTGGATTGGGATTGCTCCTGATCGCAAGCCGAATCCCCTGGGAGCGCCTCTTCTAAGTTCTGAGTTGCGCGCATGCTAGAACGTGATTCGGCCCGCCCGAGCCAAGCGGAACGCTGCATCTTAATTGGTGCCATTACCCGCGAACAGTCCGAGGCAAAATCGACAGAATA
>Ga0255776_10001626_pt1 | contig 25500 bp, 22 predicted proteins | sample 071ome_19_FD_179974 | JGI IMG/M metagenome (GOLD analysis project Ga0255776, IMG submission 179974) | Coastal salt marsh microbial communities from the Groves Creek Marsh, Skidaway Island, Georgia - 071413AT metaG (version 2) | ecosystem: Environmental > Aquatic > Marine > Intertidal zone >... | reverse complement strand
CGGATGACCCCTTTTGACATACAGATCTGCACGCCGGACGGCCAGCAACTGATCCGCATTACTCGGGGCGTCTCTATCTTTCTCTCCACGGTCAGCGTCTTTGACGAAAATGACCAGATCATCGGGGGCTTCAAACAGAAGTTCTTTTCGATCGGTGGCGCCTTTAACGTCCTCGATGCCAACGATCAGCCGGTCTGCGTTCTGCAGGGCAAATGGACGGGTTGGGACTTCAGGTTTATGGCCGGAGAGAACGAACTAGCCCATATCACCAAAGAGTGGGGTGGTATCGGCAAGGAACTATTCACCAGTGCCGACAATTACGCACTCGAAATTTCTGACGCTGTCCCCGCAGACCACGTAGCTCGCCAACTTATTCTCGCCGCCGTCATGTGCATCGACATGGTGCTCAAAGAGTGAGTTCAGCAGGGAAATGATTTGTCCTATCTAACCGAGATTAGAAATATATTTTCATGGATAACAACGTAGATTTTCTCAGATGGGCGTTGGTCGTTTCTTGCGTCGGCAGCGGTATGATGGCGGGACTTTTTGTTTCCTTCTCGACCTTCATGATGAAAGCGTTGGGCTCTCTTGAGCGTTCGGAAGGTGTGCGCGCTATGCAGGCGATAAATCGCCTAATTGTGCGGCCCAGTTTCCTGCTAGTCTTTATGGGCACGGCGGCGTCTAGTGTGGTCTCGGCTTATGTGGCCTATGGCGATGTAGGCCCATGGCGCTACATTGGCCTATCCGCAGGGCTGTATGTGGTAGGATGTCTGCTATCGACGATCCTATTTAATGTTCCGTTGAATGATCAACTGGAAAGCGTCGATTCCCATGGGGATGAAGAGCTTGCTTTATGGGATATCTATCTGGTTCGATGGACCCGTTGGAACCATGTGCGGTCCGTTGCCACTGTGCTATCGACGGCGCTCCTTGCCTATGCGCTTTCGCAAATATAGCGGTCGACGTGAGGTGGCACGCATTGCTAACGCCCTTCTACCTGTGGCTCGCGCGGCAGGAGTTCGAGCGGCTGAACGATCTTACGCCGCTCGGGTGTTAGGCGTGCGAGTAGCTCTTGCGATGGCTGGTAGCCGTGGCGAAAGTTGCCCCATGAGGGTCCGTAGCGATAGATAATAACCCGCCGTTCTCCCGGGTTGGTACGCTTGGCCGAGCCGTGTGAAAGGCCGTCCACAAAGACGATTGCGTCTCCTTTTTCCATGTGCATCTCAACGGCTCCTTCAATCCCTTCGACGCTAGCCCCTTCCGAATTCATGCGATACTGATCAAAGTGCGGGTGACTAAAGTTTGACTTGTGGCTGCCCGGAATGATCATTGTGCCCCCATCGCCCGTCGAGATGTCGGTGAGCGCCATCAATACGTTGACCTGGCCACACATAAAGCGCCCACCGTGGTAGCGAAACTGGTTGCGGTGGATGGGCGGATAGCCGCCCGAGTGCAGTCCAATGGCCTCGCCCGGTTGGCGAAAGTGAGCAAAGTTTTCGTCGATAAAGAGCGGCCCGTGGTGGTAGTCAAAAGACCCTTCGCCTCCGACAAAATGCTTGACGTGGTCTATCCAAGAGGGGTGATCAATCAGCGCTTCAAACGGCTCACCTCCCTCGTAGATCTGCTGCAAATTGAGGCCGTCTTTCGTGCCGTAGGAGTGGGCGTGCACGTGTCCGTACCACTGGCCGGGCTCCATGCGCGGTATCTCATCCAGTGTGGCATTGAGCGTAGAGACTTCGTCTGGGCTCAGCGCGCCCTTGAGCAATACGTAGCCGCGCAGGTCAAAGAGGTAGGTATCGAGATCGTTAACCATGGGGTTCCATCTCCGCGTATTATAAGGCGCCGTAGGCGCGTAGAGCCGTATCGTGAAATAGGGCCATTTGTTCGTCCCGCGTGTACTCGGCGCTCCAGTCGAGAAATTGACCGTACAGGGTTGGTATGTCGATCTGCCTAAAGCGGTCGACCGGGTAGTTGCTGGCGAACATACAGCGCTCGATGCCGAAAATATCAATGGTCTCGCGCACCCGGTCTCGCATAAAAGAGGTCTTGGCCTGATCGCTGTGGTATCCATCACAGCCAAACCACAGCATGGATAGCTTCATATAGGTTTGGGGCAAGTTAGCTAAAGCGTGCAGGCTCTGCCGCCATAGATCTTCGTGCGCTTTGTCTTCGCCGTCGTGGAGAAAGCTCAGGTGATTGATGGCAACGCGCAGGTCGGGAGCGGTGCGCAGTGCATCGACCGCGTCGGCTACCTGATGTGGATGGCACGAGAGGTCGAAGGCCAGGTCATTTTCTGCCAAGACCGCCAGACTACGGCGAAAGGGAGCCTGGCCAAAAAAAGCGCCGTGTTCGACTTGGGGCCAGGTCAGTTCTGGCTGGTCGGGGTGGTGGTTGAGGATCATACGCACGCCGCGCAGGCGACCCTCTGAGACTTCGCGATGCTGCGCTATATCCCGTTCAATCAGGCTCTCGTCCCGGCTTAAATGCACGTAGGCGACAATGCCAAAGGGTTGATCCCACGGCGCTAGCTGCTGGCAGACCCAGCGGGTTTCGTCGACCGAGTCGACGACTGCTCCGCCGGGCATTTGGCCGACGACCGTCTCTACGTGCAGCCCGGAAACGCGCTGCAGTGGGGCTGGCAATAGATCCATATCGCGTCGGTAGTCACTCGCCAAATAGGTGCTATCGTTGCCGAGGTTGGGATTGGGGCGATTGGGCACGTCCCACAGGTGGAAATGCGGGTCGCACAGGGGTAGTACTTCGCTTGCTTCAGTAGTCATAGAAAAGCGTCCTTTTACAGGCCGAGTTCTTCGCGCCGTTCTCGCAGAGCGGCGATCACATCAGCCGTTATCTCGTCGAAGCTGACGCCGAGCATTTCGGCGCCCCGTTCGACGATGTCGCGTTGCACGCCGGCGGCAAATCCCTTCTGCTTCCACTTCTTCTTAACGGACTTAACTTCTAGGTCGGCCACGCTCTTGGAGGGGCGCACGAGGGCACAGGCGGTTACGAAACCGCTCAGTTCGTCGACCGTATAGAGCGTTTTTTCCAATAGACTCTGCGGTTTCACGTCGGTGCAGATGCCCCATCCGTGCGAGAGTACGGCGCGAATATAGTCTTCCGGCCAGTTCTGGGCGCGCAGGATTTCTTCGGTTTTCTTACAGTGCTGATCGGGAAACTGCTCGTAGTCTAGGTCGTGTATCAGTCCGATGATGCCCCATGTTTCCTCGTCTTGGCCGGCCTTGCGGGCCATATAGCGCATGGATGCTTCGACGGCCTTACCGTGGTTGATGAGCGAATCGCTCCTATTATACTGAAGCAGCAGATCGAGTGCCGTCTGGCGGGTAGGGGCTTTCTGGTGCATAGCGACATACGTCCCTGGTGGGGTGCTGCGTGCGTAGTCTGTTTACAGGCTCGCCAAAATGCAGCTCCGTGTGCTTATTCATTGTCTGGAAATTCTATTAATAATTCTGCTTGCCTACTACGTCAATACGCGTGCACACTATCGAGCACATTATTTCTCTCCTGCGCCAGTTTGGTGCACCGGGTTTGTTCGGCCTAGGGCTTATAGATTCAGCGGGTGTGCCCACCGGCGGTGCGCCCGACTGGATGCTGGTTCTGCTGCTCAGTGAGCACAGCGCGTTGCCGGACCTGTTTGCGACCGTTCCCCTAGCTGTTTTGGGTTCGGCGATGGGTAGTATGGTTCCCTATTATCTGGGTCGGCGTGGTGGAGAGCTTGTGCTAAGACGTTTTGCCGCCGATCGCAGCCGCGTCATGGGCTCGCGGATACACCGCTATGGATTTTGGTTTATGGTATTTTCCGTTATGGTGCCGCCCCCCTACCCAATGAAACTCGTCATGGTATCTGCGGGCGTATTTCGGATGTCGGCAAAAACCTTTTTTGGGGCAGTCGTACTCGGTCGCTGCATACGCTACTCTGTCGTAGGCTATCTGGCGCTGCGCTACGGCGAAAAGGCCATAGAGGTATTTGGTCAACATCTGCCTCTCGCAATTGGTGGGGTCGTGGGGGTTATCGCCTGCCTGTTTGTGCTGAATCGCATTCGGCATCGGCTACGCTGACTTGTCGCTGCCTTCGCGCGCTTTTATCTTGGGGGCAACCTACAAGGAGCAATAAGATGATCGAACATCCCTACACGGAACTGAGCGGCGGTCGTTGGTTGGCGGGTAATCTGCACGCCCATACGACCGCTAGCGACGGACAGCGCGACCATCAGGCTGTCATTGATGACTACGCTGGCCGTGGCCACGGCTTTCTGATGATTTCCGACCACGACATACTCACCGACGCGGAAGACTATGCCGACTTTGATCCGCACGGCATGATTTTGGTTCCGGGCAATGAAATCACTGCAAACGGTCCGCACATGCTCCACGTAGGAGCTAGCGGGTTAGTCGAACCCGACGCCGAGCGTCAACGCGTGATTGATGGCGTAAAAGAAAACGGTGGCTTTGTGCTATTTAATCACCCCAACTGGCAGTCTCGCTTCAGCCACTGCCCTCAGGACGTGATGGACGCGTGTACTGACTACGCGGGTCTGGAGATTTACAACGGCGTGATCAGCCGCCTCGACGGCAGTCCCTACGCGACAAATCGCTGGGATATGCTGCTGAGTGCCGGTCGCCGCATGTGGGGTTTTGCCAATGACGATAGCCACGCCGCCTCGGGCGATGTAGCTCTCGGATGGAATGTCGCATACGTCAAAGACGAGACGCCAGAGGGCGTGGTTGATGCCTTGGCAAAGGGTCGCTTCTACGCGTCGACGGGCGTAGAGATCACCCGCATTGAGGTCGCAAATCAGCGGATCGTCATCGAGACGGAAAATGCATCGCGTATTGTCGCCCTGCGCGATACGGGCCGGCGCTTAGCGACGGTGGAGGGGCGCACGATAGAGTTAGAAGTGCCCGAAGGCGCTCGGTATGTGCGCTTTGAGTGCTGGGGAGACGGAGAAGCCTTTGCCTGGACACAGCCTTTCTTTATCGTCTAATCGCAGTCACTGTAGGTAGCGAACCCCTCTGCTATATGCAGGGGGGTTTTGCGTTGCAATCGACAAACGCGGTCTTTTCAGTTGATTTGTCTCCTGCAGCCTTCTATAGGAGCGCATATGAAGCAGATTGTCTTTGAAGACATGTACTGCTGGTCGGTGTTTAATGACCAGCGCCAAATCGACTTTAACGGTCACCTGTGGGTGCGCAGAGAGGGCAACGTGCTGATCGATCCCGTTCCAATGAGCGAGAACGACCTGCGGCAGTTGGACCGACTGGGCGGAGCGGCGCTGATCGTATTGACCAATGCCGACCACGAGCGCGAAGCGGCTTTTTTTCGCGAGCGCACGGGAGCAGATGTCGTCGTGCACAGCGAGGATGCCGATGCGCTTTCGGTTTCTGTGGATCGAATGGTTGAAGACGGTGAGGAGATTGTGCCGGGCCTAGAGTGCATTCACTTGCGCTATGGAAAGAGTCCGGGCGAGCTCGCCCTCTACTGGCCCGAGCGCAAGCTGGTATTGGCCGGCGATCTAGTAGTGGGGGCTCCACTGGGGCGCGTCAGCCTGCTGATGGACGAAAAACTAGTCGATCCACCGCGGGCTGCGCTCGAGCTGCGCAAGGTGCTGGCGCGGCCCTTTGAAGCGCTGTTAGTGGGTGACGGGCATTCGATCATGCACGGCGCACGGGAAGAGGTGCTCGCGTGTTTGGAGAGCCGGAATGACGTGTATATCAACAAGGTGAACGTTAGAGACGTTCCCTGGGTAGATGCGATGAAGCGGCCGGGCCATCAATGGCAGGCAAAGGACCTCGATCCGCTCGTGGGGGCGCGCCACTTGGGCTATCAGCTCGTCCGCCTACCGCAGGGCCAGAGTATTTGCCCGCTCCACTTTCATCACTTTGGCGAGGAGATGTTCTACGCGCTGAAGGGCGACTGCACGCTGCGCACGCCGCGCGGTGATTGGCCGGTGTCTGAGGGTGATATTATTGCCTTTCCGCCGGGGTCGTCCGGCGCGCATACATTTATTAACGAGCACGATCGAGAATGCGTGTTACTCGCTTTGGGCCAAGAGCTAGCACACGACGTGTGCGAGTACCCCAATTCGAAAAAAATAAACGTGTTCGCCAAGGCCGATACGGGTGACAACATCTACCGCCAAGGCGATTGCGTTGACTATTGGGAAGGAGAATAACTGTGAAGAGTGTAATTGTGGTGAGTCCGAGTTTTGACTGCGTTTGGCCCTTTGCTGCGGACCATTTTCATGCGCTTTGGCGCGATCAGGGCGAGGTTGAGTTTGTGCGCCTTGCCGATGGAGATGAGCGGCCGGTGGGAGAAATCGTTGCTGAGGCCGGATCCGTCGAACGCTTGGCGTGCTTGAGCGTTCGCGTAACGAGCGCGTGTTTGGAGGGGTTCACGGCCCTAAAAGAGGCGACGTTTCAGGGCTCCTATGGATCGCAGATCGACGAGGCGTGCGGCGCGCTATTAGATGCGCGCGAAATCGCCGTGTATAGACATCCCTCAGAGGGGTTCTGGGGACAGTCCGTCTCCGAGTTCGGCTTAGCGCTGACGCTGTGCGGCCTGCGCCGTATTCCTCAGCTGCATCACGCCATTCTAACAGATCTACAGCCGTGGGACTACAATCCGCCCGGTGGACGCGGTCTGCCCGGGGTGCGCGGCCATCAGTTTGGCGACGATGCCTCCTTCACCAGCGGAACCCTGCAGGGCAAGCGGGTGCGCATTGTGGGTGCGGGCAATATTGCCAGTCGCTATGCCAGCTTTGCTTCCAGCCTAGGAGCGGACGTAGCGGCCTGGGATCCTTTTGCTAGCGAGCCGTGCTTTCACCGAGCCGGTGCGCGCCGCGAGTACCATTTGGAGTGCCTGGTTGCAGATGCAGAAATCTTTGTGCCCATGGTGCCGCTTACGGAATCAACGGAGGGCTTGGTGCGAGCCGAGCACATAGATATGTTGCCAACAGGCTGTCTGGTCGTGATGGTAACGCGTGCAAAAATCTGCGACACGGAAGCGATCCGTCGGCGCGTGCTGGCCGATGAGTTGAGCCTAGCGGCTGACGTATGGGACGTAGAGCCGCTGCCGCTAGACGATCCGCTGCTCGGGCGGCACAACGTCGTGCATACGCCGCACAATGCCGGCCGCACGATTGATGCCAACAGGCTGTGGGCCGAGAAGTTGGTAATGCAGTTTAGGCCGCGTTAGGTCTTCGTGCCACGTGCTGGCAAGTGTAGGTGTTAGAACGGTGTGCCTCATTGCCCGTCTCGGACACTACCGTTATCTTTTTTGAGTCTATTTTCACCAGAATTGAAAGTGAGAGATTTTCTCTATGGCTGCCTCTATGTACGCCGCACTCGCCGGACAGAAACGGCGCAACGAAAAGCTTTTGAAAGACGCCCGCTACTTGGGCCAGCGCGTGCGCTCGCAGGTGCTGCCACTGCAGGTAGATATCGCCAAGGACAAGGCGCTGAGCACCGCGCAAATAGACGCGCTGGGCGGGCTGCAGGTCGCGGCGGCTCAGACGGCGATTCGCTCTCTGGGTTCGCTCGCCCAAATCGGCGAATTAGACCACTTAGGCGGTGGTTTAGAACTGATTCCCTCACTGCTGCTGACGCTGGCCGTAACGGACTACGAAGCCGTTGACTACACGATTGAGCACGCCCATACCAGCGTGGGATACTACGCGGCGCTGTCGGCTTTGGGCTTTATCGACGAAAAAGCCGTAGTAGACGAGTTTCGCCGCGGCCTCGACGTTCCCGGCCACGTTTCTTGGCTGCCGGGCGGCACGCAGCTCAACGGGGGACGACTGGGCGTGATGATTCCCGTTGCGGTGGGCCAGGCGTTGGGCAAGAAAGCGAAGCACGGCAAAGGCTCCTGGGTTGTGTGTCACTGCGGCGATGCGGGCTATGTGTCGGGCCAGGCGCTCAATGGATTTAACGGAGCAGACGTGCACGGGGCGCCGATCACCTTTGTCATGCATCGCAACGGCATCCAGCTGTCCGGTAGCACGGAGAGCATTTTGGACAAAGACCCGCGGCCCATGGTCGCCGCGATGGGCATAGAGATTATCGAGGTTAAATCGCTGCACGATATGACAGGGCTTTACAGAGCCTATCGCAAAGCCTACAGCTTGGCTCAGCGCGGCCGGCCGAGCATGATTTATCCAACGGGTGAAGAAATCACGCTAGCCAAATTCGCCAAAGCGCACGGTATCGAAGCCATTGTGGGTGATTTTGCCGCGCAAAACGGCGTTGCGCTCGACAAGAAAGTGTGGATTCCTGGTTCGTTAATGAGCTATGGTGACGTTGAGGCTATGCTCGAATGCATCTTTTTGGTCAACAAGCTGCCCGGTGGCAAAGGCCATCACGACGGCCATATGAAGGGGCGAGACGTCGATGCCGTGCTGGACAACCCCATGCTCACGTTCAACGGTGCGCAAAAGCGCGCCCTATCCGGACTGCAGCGTCGCGCCAAGCGCACGGTCGTAACCAAGGCGCGTCCGGCGCCCGGCAGTCGCAATCTGTCTCTGACCAAGTCGGCGCGCAAAGCCGTGTCGCTCAAGGGGATTGGAGAGAGCGATAGCGCGCGGGCCGGTTCTGAAGCGGGCTATGCGCTCGTGGCTAAACACCATCCCGACAAGGTCTTTGTCGTTAGCTGCGATCTAGACCCCTCTACCAAGCTGGCCAAGGCGCGTTCGTTCCTGGCCGCTGACCATCAGTTTGAAATGAGCATTGAAGAGCAGGCCGCTACGCTCGTCACAAACGGATTGGCCATGAGCGGTTCTGAACCGCAGCTCAACGTGGTTTCGACGTTTGCCGCTTTTTTCGAGGGTATCGCGCGCGAGGGCTTCGATCTTTGGCGCTACCAGCGCAACCTCAACGGGGTCAACGAAGGGCTTAACGTAGCGTTTCACATCTCACACGTGGGGGCCTGCACGGGCCGCGATCACTTTTCGGGTTGGGGCTTAGATTGGATTAACGTCGGTTTGACCTACCTGCCGTACGTGCATCGCTTCTACGCTCCGGCCGATGCGCGCGCTGCCTTTATCGCCACCTGTGACCTGTCGGCCCACTACGGCGCGCACATTATTGGCATACCGCGTGACAACCTGCCGATCCTCGCCAAGCAGGATGGATCGGGCCCGCTGTGGGAAACCAGCGATACGTGGGAAGCCGCGACGGCGTATCGGCAGTATAAGGGCGCAAAGAAAGCCATTCTAGCCTTGGGTGCTCCGGCCTTCCTGGCCGGTGAGGCCGCAGAAAAACTGGGCGACGTCGACGTGCACATCATTAACGGACTGCCCCTGGAAAAGGGCGCGTTAGAAGGGCTGGTGCGTCGCTATCCGGGCGGTGTGGTAACCATCGAAGACGGCTTTATTGGCACGGCCGAAACGGGCGTGCGCGGTTTTGCTGGCCTTGTCGCGGGCGTGGCATCTCAGCTGAACGTCAGCGCGGCGCATCTGGGCGTAACCGATCCGCGCACGGCGCCGTCGGAAGGCCACATGGAGACTTGGGCGCACTTTGGCATGACGCGCGCCGCTCTTATTCAAGCGGTTAAAAGCGTGTGAGAGTGATTTTTCAAAGACTGATAGATAGGAGGTACGTATGCTGCGTTTGGTAGTGCTGTCCTGCGCGCTTCTAGCGGCGATAGGATGCGGTTCTGATGGCGGCGTGGAACTCAATGAGGAGGTGTTAATGGAACCGACCAGTGACGAAATGAAAACGGAGGCACCGGAACAATATGCGGTGACCTTCGAGACGACAGCGGGCAACTTTGTGCTCACCGTCTACCGAGATTGGGCACCGCGCGGAGCCGATCGATTTTACAACCTAGTGACGAATGGCTTTTACAACGAGCAGCGCTTTTTTCGCGTCGTGCCGGGCTTTGTCGTGCAGTGGGGTATGAGCGGCGACCCGGAAATCACCAAGGAGTGGGCCAACGCACAGTTTCTCGACGACCCTGTCAAAGAGAGCAACACGCGGGGTCGCATTTCCTTTGCTGCCACGAATCGGCCCAACAGCCGAACGACGCAGGTCTTTATCAACCTGGGTGACAACACAAACCTAGACGGTATGCGCTTTGCCCCGTTTGGCGAGGTGACAGAGGGCATGGACGTAGTAGACAAAATCAACGACGAGTACGGTCAGCAGGCCTCTCAAGGGTATATCGCCGAGCAGGGTAACGCCTATTTGCAGGAAGCGTTTCCCAACATGGACTACATTAAATCCGTGCGCGTTGATTGAACGTAAGCGGATGCGGATATGAGTGAATCCGCTATTCGCAACGATTCCATCGGCGTGCGCGCAGGCGCGCTGGCGCTGCTGATGGCCGTGCTTTGGGGTGGCAACACGGTGGCAATAAAGGCCGGCTTGGTCGGTTTGCCACCGGCTGCGATGGCTGCGCTGCGATTTATCATAGGCGCTCTGACCGTTTGGGTCGGAGCGCTTTTTGTTGGCATACCCGTTCGCGTGCCGCGCGCGGTGTGGCAGGGCTTGGCGGGCTTGGGTGTCCTCTTTACCGTGCAGATTTGGCTGCTCAACGCCGGCACGCAGTATACGACGGCAGGTCGTTCGGGCGTCCTTATCAACGTCTACCCCTTTTTTCTGACGCTGTTCTCGCATTTCTTCATCCCGGGCGATCGGCTCACAGTGGCCAAGTCCATCGGGCTCGTTTTTTCGTTTTCCGGCGTTTTTCTGCTCTTTGCCGAATCCGTTTCGCTGGCGGATACGGACTACGTGCTCGGCGACCTCATGGTGGCCACTAGCGGTATGCTGTTGGGCCTGCGTCAGGTCGTTATCAAACGCCTAGTGCAGGGACTGCACCCATTTCAGGTGCTGTTTTGGCAGGCCGTGCTCAGCCTGCCGATATTTGCTGTGTGGAGCCTCTTATTCGAGCGCGATGCCCACTACGAGATGAGCGCCGCGGTAGTGGGAGGCGTACTGTATCAAGGGCTCGTCGTGGCCGGGCTGTGCTTTATACTGCTGGTCTTTCTCATTCGCCATCACAGCGCCAGTCGGCTTGGCGTCTTTAGCTTTGCCACGCCGATTGTCGGCGTATTGCTGAGCGCTTGGCTTTTGGGAGAGGAGATATCGCCCGTGCTGTGGATGAGCGTAGTGCTCGTCGCACTCGGTATTATCGTCGCTAATCGAGTCGAGCAGGCTCGCGAGGAACGGAGCGTGTGCCTTGAAAAATAATCTGCTGAGAATCTGCTGCATCGGTGCTGGCTATGTAGGTGGGCCTACTATGGCAATGATTGCCCACAAATGCAGAGACGTAGTGGTAGAAGTTGTAGATGTCAATGCCGAGCGCATCGCGGCCTGGCAGTCGGATCGCCTGCCCATATTTGAGCCTGGATTAGATGATATTGTGCGCTCAGCGCGCGGCTGCAACCTGTCGTTTTCAACGGATGTAGATGCGGCAATACGCGCGGCTGATATAATATTTATTGCGGTCAATACACCCACAAAGACCTATGGCGTGGGTGCCGGTCGTGCGGCCGATTTGAAGTATATCGAGCGCTGTGCTCGCCGTATAGCCCATTCGCTGGAAGGCGATACCATTATCGTAGAGAAGTCGACCGTGCCCGTGCACACTTCTGAACTTGTGAAGACGGTTATGGAAGCGCGCTCTGGCGGGGGGAACGTGCAGGTCCTCTCCAATCCCGAATTTCTAGCGGAGGGCACGGCGGTGCGCGATTTAGAGGAACCCGATCGCGTGCTTATTGGCGGTGAGCGCACGCCGGAAGGGGATGCTGCAGTAGAAACGCTGGCCGGCGTGTATGCGCAGTGGGTCCCGCGTGAGCGAATCATTACTACCAATCTCTGGTCTTCGGAACTATCTAAGCTGACGGCCAACGCTTTCCTTGCGCAGCGAATCTCCTCCATAAACGCCATCTCGGCGCTCTGCGAAGAGACGGGAGCCGATGTGGATGAAATAGCGTTGGCGATCGGCTTGGACAGCCGTATTGGTCCAAAGTTTCTCAGGAGTTCGGTTGGCTTTGGCGGCTCTTGTTTCCAAAAAGATATTTTTAATCTGGTCTACCTGTGTGAGCACTTTGATTTACCGGAAGTGGCCTCCTATTGGGAACAGGTAGTACACATGAACGACTATCAGAAAGAGCGCTTTTCAAAGCGCATTATAAACGCGTTGTTCAATACGGTTTCAGGTAAGCGCATTGCCATTTTGGGGTTTTCTTTTAAGAAGGATACCAACGACACGCGCGAGTCGGCTGCCATTTACGTATGCCGCCACCTGTTGCAAGAGCAGGCGCATTTGGCCATCTACGATCCGCAGGTTTCAGAAGAGGAGATTCGCGCAGAGCTGTCCGCTTCACTGGACGGAGATGGGGAGATTGAGGTGTGCACCGATCCGTATGACGCGGTGCGGGGTGCTCATGCAACGGCCGTCTTGACCGAATGGAATGAGTTTGCCGACCTAGATTTCGCATCGATATACGAAGAGATGCTCAAGCCGGCCTTTATTTTTGACGGTCGCAATATTTTGGATTTGCACAAGCTTCGCGCCATGGGCTTTGTCGCACACGGCGTCGGCAAGCGCTAGAGCGGGCGGATCTCCGCGTCGCCGAATGAGGCGTTGACGTGGTGAGCAACCAGCGCAATGCCACCGCGTGAAGGGGCTCGTCCGTCCGCTAGCTGTACCTGCCAGTCCCACTCCATGGGCGCGTCTTCACCCACCTCCCACATCGCGCATCCATAGGTGCTCAATCCATTGCCCGCATCTACGCAAGCCGCTCTAAGCGCGTACGTTTTTCCCTCGATTATCGGAAACGCACCAAAGTTTCTACGCTCGTCACCGTCGGCGCGATAAAACTGCTTTTGGGGGGGCATATCGGGTCCGTCCTTCCAGCGAAGCCAGGCCACAGCGCCAAAGGGTTGGTAGGCCGATGAGGGCTGCTCGGGGGTGCCGTCTTCCGCATGGCCGGCAAAACGCATTATGACGCCTAGCCCGTTGTCGCCGCTGTAGGGACCGAGCAGGGGATCGACCGCGTGGATGGTGATCGGCACGGTGATCTGATAGTCCGTCCAGGCGTCGTTACCAATGAGAAACAGGCGTTCGTAGCCGGTGTGCTGCGTGCGCAGGCCCGCCGGCCCGACCGACCAGCAGCCGTCTACAGACTGACCGACGTCCTGCGGGGTGTGTATCGCATCCCACTCAATGTGGTAGGGCAGCGGGGCGCTGCCGGCGCACTTTTCAACCACCGTACTCGACGCGTATTCGTTGCCGTCCTGATCAATGGCGACGATGTCGATATGGTTGTCTCCGTCGTGCAGGAGACGCGTGGCAATGTCGGCGTTAAAGTGTCCGCTGCGCGCCAAGCGTCGGCCATCGCCAAAGCCATTGGGCGCACGGCCGATAGCTAGCGCCGTTTTTTCCCCGCCGTTAAGGCGGTAATACAGTTCGCTGACGGCGGAGTAGTCGTCTACTTGTCCAAGCACGTTAAAATGGCCTTGGGCATTGCCCAAATGGCCTATGCGTTGGCGTGGTCCATGCCAAATTTCTACGATCATACCGGTTTGCTTGTCCGATGGGTTGCATCTGTTATAGACCGTCTATACTAGGCGTCTGCAGATAGTGGTGCAGTAGGCGAGACTGTCCGCGCTTCCATGTATAGACGTGCCCCGATTGTTAGAAGCCGATGGATGCGCCTCCGTCGACCGGCAGGCAGACGCCGGTTATAAACTTGGCTGCCGGCGAGGCGAGGTAGGCCGCCGCCCAGCCAATGTCCTGTGGCTGGCCGAGGCAGTCCATCGGCGTGCGCCCCAGCACCTTGACCTTGCGGTCGGGCACTTTGGCGAAGGCTTCGCGGCTCATCTCTGTCTCAATCCAACCCGGTGCGATGCCGTTGACGCGCACGCCGCGTCCGGCCCACTCGGCCGTCAGTGATCGGATGAGCCCCAAGTGGGCCGATTTGGCGGCCGCGTAGGGCAGCACGTACGGTATCCCCATGAGCGAGGCCATTGAAGCAATAAAGAGAATAGATCCCTCGCGTTTGTCTAGCATGCGCTGTGCCGCTGCGCGACTGAGCGCAAAGGCTCCGTTGACGTGCACGTCCATTACCTGCTGGAGACCGTCGTTGCCCAGCTCTTCGGCAGGGCCGCGCACTTGGTTACCCGCGTTGTTAACCAGTGCGGTGATAGGGCCTAGCTGCTGCTCCACGCCATCGATTAATTCCTCGGCTCGTTCGGTCTGGGTAACGTCGTGCACGCGATAAGCAGCGCGTTCTCCCAGCTCTTTGACCGCGCGCTGCAGCACGTCTTCCCGGCGACCGCTGATCAAGACGCGTGCGCCCTGGGCTATAAAGGCCTGGGCGATCGCAAGCCCAATGCCCGTGCCGCCTCCCGTTATCAAGGCGACCTGTCCATGCAGGCTGAATGGATTGGACGTCATTTCATAGTGTTCCATATCTGCGCTCCCATTTCGCGTACTGATATCAGCCTATGGTGCGTTTGTCGTCCACAGAGAGACTGACGGGGTATAGGCTAATGGGGTCACTAAGACCGTTGCTAGTCCTAGTGACCTTTTTGTAGCTCAGAGTATGCGTGCTCTGTTAGCGTGCTGTCAACAAGGTGTTTGAAAGCTTGACGGATACAGCTCAAGTCGTCACTATGTGGGCGAAGACCTGCTGAACTCTTATGGGTTCGCAGGTTTATGTTGCCTACTCACGCTGCGTTAAGCATTTTGACCCCGTTTATTACTCGTAGCTAAATCGAGCGTATAGAGCTTCTCTATGACAGCATCGACAAACCATCCGGTAGATCAGACCTCGCCTTTCAGTATGAGGGGCCTGCTCACGGGCGTTATCCTGTCCGTAGCCATTGGCGTGATCGCTCCCTATGGGATCGTGTTTAACTACTATTGGATTGGTTTTAATCCCTCATCCCCCGGTGCGCTGTTTTTCTTTTTTGTCCTGACCTTTGTGGTCAATGCGATCGTCGCCGTGCTCGGCCGCAACGTTCAGTTGAGCAAGGCCGATCTGGTGATGATCTACTGTATGTTGCTAATGGCCGTCACCGTGCCGACGTGGGGATTGATGTTTTTTCTCATAGGCACGCTGGTGTACCCGTTTTACTATGCGACGCCAGAGAACAACTACGTAGAACTCTTTCACGATTTCATCCCTTCCTGGATGGTGCCGCAGGACTTCCAAGCCATCAAGGACTACTACGAGGGCCTGCCGCAGGGGGCGGCTATTCCGTGGGGCGTTTGGGTTGAGCCCATGGGTTGGTGGCTAGCGCTTATCGTGGCCATGAGTCTCATGTTGATCTGTATGAGCGCAATCCTCCATCGCCAGTGGTCTGTGCACGAACGCCTTACCTATCCGATGGTGCAACTGCCGCAGAATATGATAGAGAAGGAAGAGGGCGCGTCTATTGCACCCTTTTTTAAAGACGGCGTCATGTGGTTGGGGTTTTTTGTGCCGTTTACGCTGCTCAGTCTCAACGCACTCAACCACTACTGGCCCATCGTACCAGAGTATAATCCGAGCGGTCGCTTTTCGCTGTTTAACCAGACGCTGCACCTGCCCATCGCACTCAACTTGGCCTGGGTTGGATTCTTCTATCTCGTGAATTTAGAGATCACTTTTAGTATCTGGTTTTTTTACGTGCTCTCAAAAGTTCAGGAAGGCGTGTTTAGCACGCTGGGGATCGCCAGCACGGAGCGGCTGAGTGCCTATGAGTACTCGCAGCCGGCTGATTTGACGCACCAGGCCAGCGGCGCGGTGATCGTGCTGGTGCTGTATGGATTGTGGGGTGCGCGCACGCACCTCAAAGAGGTGGTGCAAAAGCTGTGGGATCCGGACGGGGGCGTTGACGACAGCGAGGAGCTGCTCCGCTACCGAACGGCCCTGTGGCTATTTTGTGGCAGCCTGCTCTTTGTTGCCGTCTGGCTGTGGCGTTCGGGCGTGCCGATCGTCGTTTTACCGGTCCTGCTGGTCGTCAGCTTGATCTTCTTTATTCTCGTTGCGCGCGTGGTGGCCGCCAGTGGGGTCGCAACGGCGCGCAGCCCAATTGTTCCGGCCTATTTTGTTATTTCGGGCTTGGGCACTTCCATTCTCGGAGCCAAGGGGCTGGTCGCGCTGAACTTCACTTTTATATGGCAGGGAGAATCGCGCACTTCGCCCATGGTGGCAGCGGCCAACGGCCTTAAACTGGCCGAGATGATACCGGGATCTAAGACGCGGCTGTTTTGGGGTTTGGTATTGGCTCTGATATGCTCGCTGTTGGGCGCGGCCTATATGACGCTCAAACTGGCCTATACGTATGGAGCGATCAATCTTTCGCTACTAGACTGGGCTGGAGCGCACGGGTGGCCGTATATCGGCCCCACGATGACGGATATGCCCGATGCAAATATGCGCGGATGGTTCTTTAAGGGCGTCGGAGCCGTAACGGAGGGATTTCTCATGTGGGCACAGCATCGCTGGCACTGGTGGCCCTTCCATCCCATTGGCTTTGCCGTCGCCGTGGGCTGGCTGACCAGTCAGATCTGGTTCTCGGCGTTGATCTGTTGGATACTCAAAGGCTCGATTGTGCGCTTTGGTGGCGTGACCCTTTTTCAGCGCTTAAAGCCATTTTTTCTCGGGCTCATCCTGGGAGAGGTGGCCGTTTCTGGCGTGTGGGGCATCATTTACGTGATAACGGCTGAAAAAGGACGTTGGATTACCAACATGTGACCGAACCGCTGGGCGGTCACATTGGTCGTATGCGAATCATGTCAGCGTGCAGTTAACCGAGTTGGGTAAAAAGGCTGATGAAGAAAAAATACTCAAGGCGGTCGTATACCGGCCGATACTTAGTATTAAGTAATATCAAGAGAGCATAGGCTCTGATATGCTGCATTGGCAAAAACGGCGCAGGACAAAGGCGACGTTGCCACACTGACTCATTATACTTGCCGCTCGCACTGGCACTCGGTTTGGAGGAAGCACGGGTGCTCTACTTAGCGGGGTGGCGGCCTAAGGCGAGCACCTAGAAACCGGCCGCTGTCCAAACACTACACCCAAGGAAACGGTACCTACTCCATATGATACCCCGGGGCGAACCTCCTACGCCCCGGGTTTTTTTATGTGCGCCAATAGGTGGGTATGTCCACGGGGTTCCCGCCGTCCAAAGCGCTTTGATGCGCGCACAGGCCGGGCACCGACATTTCTAGCGCTGCATCGATGCCGATGGGCGAAGGGCGGCCGCAGCAAATGCTGTCTAAGAAATCGCGCACCATGTAGAACTCGGCCGTACCGTGCCCGCCGGAATCGGCGCCGTCGGGTGCCTGAGGATCGTTGCGGCCGAGAGGCCACTGCACCATCTCGGCGCCGTTTTGCGCGCTCAAAAAAGCATTGGTGCGCAGCGCATCTGGAGGGCGCTGACTTTCGAGGCAGCCGTGCGTGCCGTAGAGTGAGTAGTAGTGAAAAGAGGGTTGGCGGACAATGCGGAACGCGGTGAGCACCTTGAGCGTGGCGCCTTCTTCGGTCTGAAAGAGGGCCACCTCGCTGTCGTAGTGGTGGCGCCCGGGCTGCAGGCGAGACGGGGTGGCTAGAGCGATGGTGCGGTCGACGCGCGCCCCGCTAATCCACAGCAAGGGGCCCAAGCTATGGGTTAGGTAGTGGATCGGTGGTAGCGCGGTCCGCCAAGTCGGTCGGCCCTGTTCGTCGCTCATCAGCGAGCGGACGTCGTGCACATACTCGGCTTCGCCGTGTATCAGATCACCTAGTTGACCTGTCTGCCACATCTTTTTCCACTCCAGTACAAAGTGCCAGTAGCAGCAGTTTTCGGCGAGCATAAATGTCTGTTTGGGATGTGCCTTAACGGCCTCGTAAAGCTGGCGACACTGTTCGAGCGTTTCGGCTAGAAAGACTTCCTGTAAAACGTGACAGCCGGCCTGCAGCGCCGCAATGCTCTGCTCTGCGTGCAGCGCCACCGGCGAGGCGATGACGCATATGTCGGGCTGCGTATCGATCAGGTCGTCAAAGCGCGTAAAGCGCTGTACGTCGGGCAGGTCGACGGCAAAGCGAGCTAGGAGCGTTTCATCTGCGTCGCATACTGCGCTGAGGCGACATTCGTCAAAAAGGGGGAAGATGCGGGCGAAACTCGCTCCGCGGCGCAGGCCGCAGATAGCGACGTTTAACATGAGCTGCCTCCAAAGTGCAGGTCGATCACGCGTATGTGATCGGGCCTATAGCCTGTGCAAAGCCTGCGGTATGAGTGCGCAACACCGACCCGGACCGTGGAGCTATACGACCTAGGTGGACGGTGCAGGGTTATACAAGTCGGCTATGTGCACGGCCTGAAAGAGGGTTGCTGGCTCGAGCTGGGTGCGCAGTGCGCGCTTGCGTGGAAGTAGGGTAGTTTGTCCGAGTATGGGTGGGCCAACGACGACTTCGACGCGTCCGGGACGAATGTGCAGGTTCCCCTTGGGACATTTGGGCCAGAGAGCGTGGATACCGCGAAAGGCCAGCGGGATCAGGACGAGGTCCGGCGGCAGGTGCGCGAAGAGTCCGTGCTGCATGGGCAGGCACTGCAGAGCATAAGATGACGTTGTGCCAGCGGGATAGACTACGCCGGGGCGCTCGTCGAGCAATTTGGCAAAGCGCCGCGTCGGGCTGCCCGTATCGGCGGAGCGCGACATAACGACGTGGCCGTCGGCCTCTTCCATCATGCGATCGACCTCTTCGGGCGTAAAGCCGATGGGAGTAAAGGTGCGACCAAAGACCGTAAGACTGCCCATAGCCGTTAGCTGAGAGCGCGCCAAGATCGTGCAAGGGGTGGGCTCTTCCCATCCGAGTGCGCGCATAAAATTCTCGTCATTGAGCACGTAGTTCATCACCGGATGGTCAAATACGCTCTGGTGCGTGGGCAGGAAGAGTATTTTGTGTTTGCCAGACCCTAGCGCCAGGTCTTCTGCGATGGGCGCAAAGAGGGGATCGATGCGTATATCGACCTCGATACCAAAAATGTTCAACGATTCGTGCGCCCACTCGCGGTTCTGCTCCCAAGCGCGGCGCAGGCGCTCTTTCTCTTCTACGTTCGACTGCAAGAGATGCATTTTGCGTTTACCCGTGCGCCGAAAGAGCATAGCCCAGCGCAGCAGTCGCTTGCGGCGGCCCCACGTAGACAGTTCCTGAGTTTTGCCGACGTCTCCATACTCGAGAAAGCGTCCCTTGATATCGCCCCCCAAGAGCGGTGGAAGATCGACGGGTCCCAAGCGCAGGTCATTGGCCTCTTTGACGATCGAGCGCGATAGGTCAATCAGATCGCGCGTTAGATAGCTGTACTCTTGGCCATACCAGTACTCTCGCGGCTTGATTTGCGCGGGATCTTCCAAGTGGGCCTGCATGAACTGGAGCAGCATGGACTTGCCGAGCAGGACGGATTCATCTAACTCGTCGTTTGGATCCGCGCCGCTTTGCGCCAGGGCAAGTTCGACGTCGGTGATGGCTTTCCAGCAGGATATACCCAACCAGATAAAGTTGCTAAACGTGTTGTAGCGTATGGCTAGCAGCTCTCCTGCCGCTAGAAAGTCGACCACGGATTCTGCGATGGAGGTTAGTAACTGGCGCAGCGATCCAGCGCGTTGAACGTCGTCCCACTCGACGGTATACGGGCGCTGCCAGCGCGCGTCTTCGCCTTCAGAGGCGCCGATCTTTTCGGCCACGGCATGGGCGTGAGACAGCGGCACGCGCGCGACGCGCAATTGGACGAGTGCCTTCTATCCCTCGTCTAGTTCAATGGGGTCGTCGCGTCCAAGCGCCTGCAGGTACACCTCTTGGTAGAGCTGGAGAAAGTCGCGCTCGTCTCCCTCGCCCTGCTGGCAAAAATCCGCCTGTATTCTTAGATACAAGCGGTTTGCCTGATGATAGGCCGGGCGTGCCTGCTCATAGCGGGCGTGGGCATCGGCTAGGCGCTGTTCCCTGCGCGTTGGAATGCCCTCGTGGATGGTGGCGATAAGCTGAGCGCGTTGCCCTAGCGCTTCTAAGGTAGGTTTGCTGCCACCGGGCCATCCGACGCCGTCTCTGCCGGAGAAGTGACCGTCGCTGAGCGCTACCTGTAACAGCTGTTCGGCGGTCTCGTCATACTGTTCTATCAGCGCTGCGCGATCTGTGTCTTTTAGTGTATGGTCCATATTCGCGTCATTACCTCACAGGCGTTTGCTCAGCGCTTCATTCACTGTATCGATTAGGGTCTGGGGACTGAAAGGCTTCTGTAGGAATGCGAACTCTTCCTGCTGTACGCCATACTGCGCTAGCGAAGCACGGCTGTGTCCCGACATAAAGACGACGGGTATAGAAGGTATGCGCTGCGATATCTGCCGGGCCAACTCGCAGCCGTTTATGTCGGCCATGACCACGTCGGTTAAGAGCAGGTCAATAGGGCCTTCGTGCTGTTGCGCTAGCGCCACTGCTTGGTGGCCTCCGTCGGCTGAGAGCACGTCAAAGCCGACGTCGGTTAGTATTCTCGCTGTTAGGTCGCGCACGACCTGTTCGTCTTCGGCTAACAAAACAGTCCCCTGTGAGACCGCTTGCGCCGTAGATGGAACCGGTTCCTCTTGCGCGACGGTTGCCTCTTGATCGTCTGCTAGGGGCAAGTATACGTCAAAATTCGTGCCTTTATCGGGTGCGCTGTGCACGTCAATTTGGCCACCGCTCTGTCGAACAATGCTGTACACCATGGCCAGTCCCAGTCCGGTGCCCTTACCCGTGTTCTTTGTCGTGTAGAAAGGTTCGAATATGCGGTTTAGTATCTCTTCGCTCATACCGATGCCCGTGTCGCGTATGCTCATCAGAGCGTACGCGCCCGGAGGTAGGTTGATAAAGCGGTTGATCTGCTCGGTCTGTACTGAGTGGATCGCGGTCGAAATGTTAATCTGTCCGCCTGCGGGCATGGCGTCGCGTGCGTTAACTGATAAGTTGATGATAACTTGGTCAAATAGACTAGCGTCAGTGTGTATAAAGAGCGGATCGGGGTGTAGCTCGGTTTCAATGCGGACCGTTTCGCCCAGCAGGGGACGGAGCATATCGAGCGCGGAAAGAATGGTTGTATTGATTTCAAAGGTGGTTATATCCAACGGCTGGCGGCGGCCAAAAGTCAGCAGCTTGCTGGTTAGAGCAGTCGCCCGTTCGGCCGCTTCTCGCACCATGTTGACGTCATCGTATAGGGGCCCCGATTGATCGATACTGCCTAAGACCAGTTCGCTATAGCCCTTGATGATCGTCAGCATATTGTTGAAATCGTGTGCGATACCGCCAGCCAACTGACCGAGACCTTCCATCCTTTGCGACTGGCGCAGCTGTTGTTCCAGCTCTGCATTGACCTTAGCAATACGCTGACTTTCGGCAACTTCGCGGCGCAGTTGATCGTTAACTCTGGCCAGCTCTGCCGTGCGCTCCTGCACGCGCGTCTCTAGCTCTTTCTCTAGCTTGTGGCGGTGGAGTGCTATTTCGATGGTGCTGTTGAGCTCGGTGTCTTTAAACGGCTTTATGACGTAGGCAAATGGCCCAGTTTCTTGCGCGCGTTGTATGGTGTTTTTATCGGAATTTGCAGTGAGAAAGACAACGGGCACATCTATCTCTTTGCGGATGAGACGAGACGTTTCAATGCCGTCGATATCCCCGTAGATGTGGATATCCATTAGCACGATGTCCGGCTGCTCATCTCGTGCTAATTCGAGTGCTTCTAAGCCCGTATCGGCGATGCCAACAACCTCGTATCCCAAGCGTTGTAGCCTGTTTTGGATATCAAGGCTAACGATGGCCTCGTCTTCGACAATGAGTATTCTATTCATATAGGTTCTGCCTGGTCACCTCGTGCCTAAAGATACGGGGGGTTCGGGTCCGTGCAAACACCTATTACGGAGGCGATGAGTCGCCTTGTGTCTTGTGCTATTTCTGTTGAGAACGCGCCCGCGCGCACCAAGATGTTTTAGCGCGCCTCTGGTCTCTATAGATGCCCCACAGCGCTCACTGTGACCGGTGTCCAACGTGCCCTTTGGGGTTGTTAAATGCATCAACCCAGAGACGGCACCACTCGTCGTAGTCGCGCATCTCGCTGGCGGGGTCTGACTGTGAGCGGACGACAAAGTCGGGATGACCGGTGCGTCCCGTGTGCTGACCTGTCGGCTGGTAGCGCAGGTCCAGCGACCAGCGACATTCATCCGAGTAGTTGGGCGTCGATCGATGTGGGGTGAAGCGGCTCATCAGTACGAGATCACCTTTCTCGCATTCGGCTACCACGGGTTCCACGCTGGGGATCAATTCCGGATCAATGGTCGTGCCCCCTTCGCGCAAATGGCGTAAATACCCCGTCTCCACCAGCCCGGGTATCACTTCCATACAGCCCATTTCCTGCGTGGCGCGTCCAACGGGCAGCCAGCAGGTAACGACGTCCGATCCTTCTGCTTCTTCCATCATGACGCCGGCATCCTGATGCCAGGGTGCGTTGTGGAAAGAGGGCCCTGCGTTGCCCTCTTGGCTCAGCGGTGGTTTGGCGCGCAGATGCTGAATGGGGTTGCACGTCAGTTCGGGACCCAGCAATGACTCGAGAAGTTCGAGCAGGTTTTCGTTGTGTAGAAATTCGAACATCGCACGGCCGCGGTAGTGCATGATATCGAGGCCACTGCCCACTTCATTACACTGGCCAAAGAGCAGGCCATAGCGCTTAGTAAAGGGTTCGTGCTCGTGCAGGTCTTCTATCTTGCCTTCGGCGTGCAGGTCTCGGGCACGTGCATCAATCCAAGTTGATAACTCGTCGATAATGGGCTGTAAGTCTGCGTCGGTGAGTGCTCCGCGTGCAATGAGAAAGCCCTGCGTGCGAAATTCTTCTTTTTGCTCGTCCGTCAGTTTCACGCTCTGTCTCCTATTTGCTCGTATTCCTGTAGCCGGTCGGAAAATTAAGCAAATTCACCTGCTGCTGTAAATCCGCTGGCGGTAGATTGGAGTCGCGCTGTTTGGCGGCGTGGACCGTGGGGGAGGTGTTTGCCGAGGGGGGGGATGAAAAGACAGAGGAACCGAGCACTGTCCGCGCGGTTCCTCTGTCTGTGCGTGCTTTAGTTTACGCCTATCGCATACTGACGAATGTTGTCCTCCAGGTGCGATGAGAGTTCCGCTACGCCGTGCGCGTAGCCTAGCTCTCCTCCGGCCACGGCGCGCTCGTAAATGAATATGCGGTAGCCGCGCGGCGGTAGGCTCGTGTTATCGCAGATGCGTATGGGAGGGATCAGGTAGTGATCCGCCCGTTCCATATCGCGTCGCATTTGGCGTATGCTGCTGATAAGGTTGTCTTCCTTTACGTCTTCTGTTTTAACAAATGGTACGAGTTCTAATCCAATCTCTAACTGTATGGCCTCCATTCACATCGTCTCCTTGCCATATAAAGTCTTCAGCCCGTGCGCCCGGTACGTGGATTGATTCCCAGCTTGAAGCGCGTCGAAATCGCCTGGGGGGAGGCGAGCGATTTCGTTCCCACCGTGGCTTAAGCAAGCGAGATGCCAACTTGCAATACTTTTTAAACAATTGGCCTAAGTGTATGAGGGAGAATCTATTGTGGTTTTTGTTGTGCGATGAGTGAGGGGGTGTGACCGTTGGGCAGTCGGCAGAATGTGCACACTGAACGGGGTGGAGAGAGAAAGGTTCGCGCGGCGACCGCCCAGCGCGGGGTGCACCGCGCCGGGCGGCGTACTAAAGGTCAACAGCGTGCTGCGCTACGTAGGCGTCGATATCGGCGCGGCTCATCGAACCGGTGAACGTGCCTCCCGGTGGCATGTAGTAGAAGTATTCGGCGTATTGCAGATTGTAGGGGGCGCCGAGTTGTTCGTATTCGGCCAATCCGAAGAGGCGGATATACTGGCGATCCGCCGTCTCGTCGTCCTCGCCCAGTTCGGGTAGTCGCTTGCCTTCTCTGGCCAGTCGCTCTCTGAGTCGACGTCCGTGCGAACCGGCCGGTCCCTGGGACTTATTGGCGCTCATCGAGGCGATCTTCTCTTCTAGATAGGGTTCGATATCAACGGCGGTGTTGTAGGGCTGCCCTGGCCGCATGGTCCAGTAGTAGAGGTCCTTGACTCCGTGCGGCTGCAGGCCGCAGGCTATGTGCTCCGGATAATCCTTACTCATGCCGGCCATCCAACGAGCGGCTTCGACGGCTTGGCCCGTTATATAGTGGTCCGGGTTTTCCTCCCAGTGGCCCCACGGGCTAAAGGTGGTTATAGTGTCGATCTTTAGGGCGCGAATCAGGTAGACTAGGCGCGCGCGTAGTTCAATGGGCGAGGCCTCGTCGAGAAAGTGATTTCGATAGCTCAGGTGGATGACCTGCTTAAATCCGAGCTCCTTGGCCAGCACGTCGATCTCTTCTTCGTTTCGACGAATGGTGTCGCCGATGCTGGGCGTGGGACCGCACTTCTCGTCGTTAGTCGTTTGGATCAGATAAGCCGTATAGCCTTCGTCAACAAGCTTTGCGACTAGTCCTGCGCAGAAAAAGGGAATATCGTCCGCGTGCGCTTGGACGGCGGCCAGCACTTTGCCGGCGTGCGGTTTACCCTCTTGTTTTTTTTCAACGGTGACTTCACCAACGGCTTCATAGGCCGGCACGCGCGAATCAAACGTCATGAGATAGACTCCTCTGTAAAAAGGGACGATCGTCCAATGGCGCTAAGTCTGCTCTGTGCCTGTAGCCCTGTCAAGCGCGGTGTGCATACGCGATTTGATCGGAACGCTGAGTCGGATTTACTTGGGAACGTATAAAAACAAAGGAGTCCTTTATGGAACTGTGCTGCACCTCTGTGATGCTACCGCGCTGGACGCTAGACGAAACCTTTGACAAACTGGCCGCCGCCGACTACGACGCCGTCGAGCTGCGCTGCCGTTACAACCCCGAAGACGAAGACGTCGAGCCGGCATTCTGGGGTCGTCACCTGTCCGATGTCAGCCCTGATAATATCGCTGACAAGGCGCCGGCCATCCGCGCGGCCGCTCAGCGCAGCGGCGTTCGGGTCGCCGCACTGGCCCCCAATTTTCAGATCGGACAGGACGAAACAATTCGCAAGATCTTTGCCGGTGCCGTGGCGATCGACCCGGATAGCCCGCCCATGGTGCGCATCGGGGCGCCGCGCCACGATCGAACGCAGCCCTATATGCCGCAGTTTTTGGCCGCGCGCAGCGGTTTCGCCGATTTGGTTGAAATTGCGCGCGAATACGGTGTTAAGATCCTCTATGAGATTCACGTTGGGACGGTGGCCGTGAGCTGCTCGCGTACGCTGGAACTGCTGCGCGATTTGGATCCGCAGCATATCGGTGCCATTTACGACGTGCCCAATATGCTGCGCGTTGGCTTAGAAGATTCGCGCATGGGCATGGAGATACTCGGTCCCTATTTGGCGCACTGTCACATTGGCAACGGCATTCCCGTTAAAGATGGCACCGACGAAAAGACGGGACGCACTCAGTGGAAGTGGCAGTTTAGCGACGTGCGCGAGGGCGTGGCTGACCT
>Ga0255776_10001623_pt1 | contig 25517 bp, 31 predicted proteins | sample 071ome_19_FD_179974 | JGI IMG/M metagenome (GOLD analysis project Ga0255776, IMG submission 179974) | Coastal salt marsh microbial communities from the Groves Creek Marsh, Skidaway Island, Georgia - 071413AT metaG (version 2) | ecosystem: Environmental > Aquatic > Marine > Intertidal zone >... | reverse complement strand
CTATAGATGCAGCCTGCGCGAGGCCGCTCGGCCCTCGGGAAGGGGGACGGCTGGCGGTCGCCAGTTTGGCAACAGCAAGGGGGTTCTTCGTCCCCATAGCGGCGTAACCGCCCCCGCCGCCCGGCGTTCCGGACGCACCCGCGTAAGACTGAGAGCCAATATTTATGTTGCGTCCCACTGCCTCCAAAATGGCTTTCCATGTCGAATCGCTCATACCCCCGCGAGCACGCTCAGGACGGCCGCCAGCACCATAGTAACCCGGCTCATCAACGTACCCGCCGCGAGCCCAGTTATCGTCGTAATTCCAATTATCTACAACTACTGGGGGCGCGGGGGGAGTGATGACCATCGGTTGTGCGTCAATGCCCGCCAATTTGTTCATAAGTTGCTGCCTACGCATGTTAGCGTACTGCTCACCGCTCTCAAACGGACGCCCATTGTACAGAGACGCCAGCTCGGCCTGCCACCCTTCGCGAGTGCCGAGGGACACGCCTTCCGTCGGCGGGGCGCGATTGATTTCACCCGCAAACGGCTGGATTGGAATATTACCGGTAAGCATGGCCGGAGCAGCGCCGCCCAAACCACCCGGCGGTTGTGTTTGGAAAGGATTAGCAATTGGAGTGAGGTTCAGCGAGCCCAAAGACATGGGCGCTGACATAGGCGGTCTCGGGGCAATTCTTTCGCCCTGTAAGCCGCCCCCGACAGCCTTCTCGGCCGCATCAGAAGTAGCCTTCTTGTAATCCACCGTAAGGGCTTCTGCTCCACCTAGACCCGGAACCTTAGCTTTATTGACAGCTTCTGGGTGCTTTTCGGCAACTTCCTGTGCAGACAAACCAATTTGTGTGCGGGGGTCGCCTTTGTAATTAAAGCTATAGATGGTCTGGCCATCTTTAGTCTCACCCACCGGCCGCATGTTCTCCTTCAAGCGTTCGTCGGAGAAGAAGCCCGCAGGCTGCGTCGTCGTGGTCGTGGATCCAGACAAAGAGCCGGTACCCATAGCGATGTTGCCAAGGAACTGCGCGAGCTGGAACGGGTAGGCACGTTGCTGTTGGAATTGATTGTAGAGTGCCTGCAGGCCAGCCTGCTGCGTCTGTTGTTCGGTCGTGCCAGCAGCCAATTGCGCTTGTGCGCCACTGAGTGCGGCCTGCTGTGCGCCAGTGCCGAGACCACCAAGTTGCTGTCCTGCAGCCAACTGGCGTTGAAGATCTTGCGCAACAACGTTTTGCTGACCTACGGCCGCATTGAGGGCATTTTGATACGCTTGCTGGTAGATCGGGTTGACGGCCTGAGCCATACCAAGACCCTGTTGACGGGCTAAATTAGCCATCTGAATGCCCGCCCGGTCACCACCAAATGCGCCAGACTTTATTGCATTTCCTATAGCACCCTGAGTTTGTTCACCCTGCTGCTGTCTGAGGGCGGCGATAGTTGGGTCTGCTACAGCTTGAGTATATGGGTTTTGATAATACTGAATTTGCTGCTGGGTTAATGGCCCAACGTTTTGCGCTCCGCCCATAGTCAAATTTGTGCCAGCCTGATAGTAAGGCTGTGCAGCTCCAGCGGCCTGATTTACATTGTATATGCCAGCCTGCTGCGTGGCGGTAAGCGGCGCAACAAAGGCGTTGGGATCCTGACTGTAGGCTTGAAACGGTTGTTCTGCGACAGCTTCGGCACGGGCGTTTACGGCATTGTATCTAGCAAGTACCTCGGGGGGTATTTGTACTTGCTGTGTAGTAGTTTGCGTCTTGCCACCGCCCATACCATTTCTCCGTTTCCGGCCTTGGCCGGGTAGCGGGAAGCTCTACTCTGCAGCAGGCTTCCACTCTCCAGTTCTTTTCCCATACAGGAAAAAAGCACCGGAGGGTTCACCAAAAATTCTTCGGTACATTCTGACCTTCCCCTCCGTCCTTTGATTGGAAAGGACGCCAATCGTTAGGGGTAAGCCAAGCTCATCCGAGACTTTTTTGGCGAAATCACATAGTTTTCTAGCCCTACCACCGCTCGCCGCCCTGAAATCAGGATGAATGAACACGGCGCGTTCTTCGAGAATTTGGTGGTCACTATACCATATGTTACCAATTCTCAAAAGGATTGCCCCTTCCGCGGCGCCCCCCGGCTCGCCAATTACGCCAATGATACCCTTGTCTCGATTTAATGCTGGCCATATCTCGTACAGTAGCTTTTCCTGACTTGGCAAAACGAAGCCATTCTCCTCGCAGGCGGCCATTGCCAGAGCCATTATCTCTTCAAGATCGTCCGGAGTTGCTACACGGACGACCAGATTATTGCGTTTTTCACCCTTTTTCTCAGCCAATTAACCCTCTCCTCAATCTTTTTTGGGTCCGGGCAGCTTCTGAAGCGTCTTGATTGTTTCAGAACGGGTGCCCTTTACCCACTCATCCAGAGCCTTGTGGCCCCGGTCCATGTCGCCGTTACCGGCCCACATTACTTCCTCGGGAGACAAGACGTATTCGCCGCCAGCGGCGACAATAGCAACCGGATCCCCCTCCTGTTCAGCGTCAGTGATTGTAGCGCCGCCAGCATCCTTAAACATTATTTTGACGGCGCGGAAGCCCGCCATAGTGTTACCCTCACCCAGCGCCGAAACAATGTCGGCGGGTATGACGTAAGCGCCGCTCGGGACGTGCATCGGCAGGTGATCGGTACGCCCGGCAACCGGGCTGTGAATAGGCCCAACGTGGAGCTTTTCTGGAGCGCCGGTCGGCAGGGGCGCTTTTGTTGGGCCGCCGGACTTTTTCTTTTCCGGCTCGTCAATCCAAAACTTCTTGTCGACATTCAGCGAATTAACGTGCGGCAAGCCTTTTGGCGCAGGGGCCAATTCGCGAAGCTCTTTTGGTACATCATTGACGTTCGGCATCTTAGCCTTCCCGCCCGTCGCCCGCACCTTTCGAGCGGTTTCAAGCGCCGCGGCAACAGCCTGCTTCTGGGATGACCAGCCTTCACCATCTCCGAGATGTTGGAACTAATAGTTTTTTGAGATGAACCGCGCTTCAGGGGCATTTTTACACCGTCAAGTTATAGAATGAGAGAGCACCCGTACCAGCGCCCACTGGGCTATTATTCAACCCACGGGCTGCCAATGTATAGGTATCACTGCTGGCAAATCCTTCCCCTGTCAGAGTAGCGTTATATCCTAACTGGAGGGAGAAATTATAACCAGTCGGAACGTCAGTGCTGAAGGTAGACTGCGAGGCATCAGCCGCATATGAGGTCTGGACTATGTTATTTGCCGTAGCAGTAGCTGCCGTAGCCGCCAGATCAACATCCACTTGCCCACCAGACAGGGCTGTCCCGCCCCATGTTGCCCCGGTAAGCGTCGCGTTCTTTATTAAAACAACTTCGTAACCGGTTGAACCGCTGCTTGTTGGGTAGAATTGTATTCCTTCCGGCAAGACAACAGCACCATAATAACTTGAATTTACACGGATTGATACCAGAGGCGTAAAATCAAGACCAGTGTTATTGGCTACCGTTATGCCATTTGAGTCTCTTCGGGCAATGTATCTTTGAGATGTTTGTTGGTATCCAGCCTCAGAAATTACCGTAGAACAAATCATCTGCAAAGTGGCCGCGCCAGCGGTCGTGCCGGTGGTAAATATCTCATACCTAAGCGGCAAAATTGCAGTCTGCATATATACCGCAGTCTGGAAATTGGCGTTCTCAAAGGTATGGCAAATAACATACTGGCCATTGATAACGAACCCACAGCGGACATTACCAACCCCAAGCCACTCAAAATCAAACCAAAGAATTTGGGTTTTTGTTAAATCAAGTGTAACGCCAGATGGACCGGTTCCATCCAGCTTGTCTCCGTTCCAATTAGATTGAGCAACATAGCGTGTATCGTCTACGGAGCCACCAGTATAAGTGCGGATAACAAACGTTACGCCGTTAGGACCCTGCTCCAAATAAACACCGTTATTTCCGTTGTAATATCCGACCCGCTGCGTCAGGTTTGTGGTAGCCGTGTTCATGGTAAAAGTCTGCATCGTCAACAGGCTCTTACCGGGCTGGTACGGGAAAGTGCGGCGTGTCTGAGCTAGAACATGAGAGCCAGACGTTGTTGTTACATTCAAGTTCACAGATGACTTATTGGTATTGTATGCAGTAGTGCCGCCGGTGTCTGTAACATAACTATAAGAAGCTGTAGACTCAAATCGAGACTGCGCATCAAAAACAGTGTACGGACTAGACACCCGCAAACGACCAAAGGCGTCTACCGTTCCACCGCCAAATTGCGTATAGATGGCGTTGTTTATTGTTGATCCATAAGGAGGATAAACTGTAATGGTCATTGGCCCGGCCCCCCACCAATTTTAATTGAAACGGCGGTCGTGGATGCCTTGGATTGGACACTCCCGCCAGCCAGCAGGACTTGTTGTCCGGTCCATTGAACCGTTGTGTTCCCCGGTATTGGAGCGTCATAAAAAACAGCAGTGCTCGCGTCGGCTGCCTCGCCCTGCGGCACGAGGCAAATGCTGAATGTGGCTGGCGAAGAGCCGGTATTGCATATTTCCATGTCTACGATAGCGACTTGTTTACCTGTCGGCACAGTGTATAGGTTCGCAAAAGACGCCGTCGTTGCGGCCCCAGAACTCAAAGGGGTTCCCCGCGAATAGTTCCACAGACCGGTCGCCGCAATGCCGATGTTATTGATCGCAATAACGCCGTTCTTTTGTGTTGTTAGAATGTCATCAAGAGACGCGGCCATTAGTATTTCCCGTCAATCTGCGAACGATAGCGTATATTACCAAGCCGCCAAAACGACCCAATGTCGCTACTCTCAACCTTAATAGAAACGAGCCTCCCTCGTATTCTTGGAGTTATAAACTTTGTCGAGTTAGTCATTACGTACGGGCCGTGAGTAATGGGGGTATCTCCGGGATAATCGGCCGTATAAAAAGTTATTTTTACGTTTGCTCCTTGAGAACCGTTGTAATATCCCCACTTCATATCCGGCCATATTTGATCAACAAACATTTTAACGTCCGCATCAGTCATGGCAAAGTAACCGGTCTGAAAAGAAGACGTCATTGGGCGCGTATCCGCGTCAGTTGATGTCTCATGCTGATAAAGATACTGATCAAGCCCGGAACCTATTGGGGGACCAAGAACACTCTCGTTAATCCAAGCAGAACGGGCTACATATGGATTTTCGTCTGTATTAAATCCGTAATCCCATTGGTTAAGTATTACATTGTATTTTACATACCCTTCGTTTTCGCCCCCATTAGATAAAGTTGGAAAATACCAAGCAATTTCGCCAAACCTACTGTTTGGGGCAACTCTTATTTTATCTAAATTATCGGTATCTAAATCTTGGAAAATAACGTCCCATACTGGGCAAGGGATAGGTTCAACTCCCCCACCAGAAAGTCTATAAAATTGACTTGGACCCATCCAATATACAACACCACCAATAGATGTCGCCGCCTTGCGACCTATAAGCCCGCATCCGCTACCAAGCTCGTTGAATTGATAAACATATGGTGGCCCAACATATTGCATGGCCCACACACCAATGTCTGTCCATATGAGACTTTGTTGGGGACCTTGAATGCATTGAACGATGCGCGAGCCTTTTGGAATGCGGTATGAGCCAGCCTGATTAGTTATTAAGGCTGTCCAAACATCATAATCGTTTACGTCGCACCAACGGACTAGCAGGGGGTCCTTAACCCCCGTGAAAGTTGAGCCCCACGCAATGATTTGTCTTTGCGGCATGGCAACAAAAATGCCGTCATTGACTGGAGGTGCTCCGGGGATGACAACGGCAACGGGGTCTCCGGCGGTAGGGGACCAATTGTAGATCGGCCCATTAAGTGGGCACGAGATGAGGTTTTCTCCCCAATTATCCAAGGTCCAATCAGTAGCAGTTATCGGCGTACCGGTACCTGCGGTAGGCGACGTGCCGGTACCATACCCCCCAAGCCCATACCCCCCGATGCCGTACCCTGTCCCCGCAGGAATAGGTCCAATTCCGTTGTAAAAAATAGCGTAAAGATTACCGCTATTCATAAAAGCGTTCGCTGTAGAAGTTGCTTCTGATGTACCAGATATGACAAATACGTCAGAAGACGTTATTTCGGTAACAATATAATTTCCAGTGAGAGTTATTCCGCCAACGGTAGAGGCAACAAGAACAGGAAAAGTAGAGCCTATGGAATAGCCATGATCAGCAAGAGTTATCGATACAAACGTGCTTCCGTTTGTTGTATCAAACTCGGGGACAGCTCCGCCATTAGCTACGGTAGACGTGGCTAAGGCTGGCTCATTTAAGGCGTCTGTAGCGTATATGCGGTAAGTGTTAGCTGCTCCCCCCGGATTATACACTCTGTATTGCCCAAAAAGAACAAGTCCGCCAACACTTACCGGAGTTTTTATGTATATCGCGTCGTAGTTGTCGGCGTTCCTGCCGGTATCGGTTATGATAACTTCGTTGCTTCCCGCGGTTGTAGAAAAACTAACGGCAATATCAACAGTGGTTTGCTGGGGCGTAATGTCTGTCGCCGTACCGCTCTCAATAACTTGGAGAGCGCCGGTAGAAGCAGAAAGAGCATCCCCCTCTGACCCAACACCAAGATAAGAATTGGCATTAGTGTCTTCCCAAGCCCATAGGCAGCGGACTATAGAACCCGTTGTGTTGCCAAAATATTTACTCCAGCCGCCCAGTTTTTGAATCAGACCGCCAAGTGTTCTGTCCGGAATAAAACGAATTAACTGGCTTTCTGAGACGGCCGCCTCATTTAATGCCGGGGTTTTATTTTGATCTACCCCCGGCAATATTTTGAATGCAGAATGCGGCATTCATTACCTCGTTGGAGTAGCAGTAGGGGATGGGGATTGGGATGACCACGCGGCCGCCTCAAATTTTTTCCTAAATTCTTCGGCAAGAGCGCCCTTTAGAAGTGCCTGATACTGACTTTCATAGCTCTGGGCCATAGCAGGGTCATCAGACTGTCGACCAAAGTTCCGTTGATAGGCAGATATATAGACCATGCTGGCCATAACGAAGAGGTCTGGGAGATAGTCCGAAATGAATGTCGTCGTGTTGCTTACAGAGAGACTGGCCGGGCGCTGCTTTCCTACAATCTCAACATAGTAAGTGTCGTCAGAGAAGGGGCCGACATAGAAAAGATTGTCGTTGAAGGGCGCAAAATACTTTGGCAATCCCGTAGCGGAAGACGAGCCATAAACACTGTCCAGAAATTCCTTCGTTGCTGGTAGGAGGGCGTTCCTCGTCCCAGCGTCCGGATCCGACGTTCCCGCGGGCGTGATAACGTTGATCTGCTCAGATACAACCAAAGTACCCGCAGGGACAGTAATCGTGCGTGTTCCGTTCGCCAACTGGTATCCAGTGACCGAGGTCGACGTCTGCAGCAGATCCAGATCGCGATAAATTCTGTTTTCAGCGTATGTAATTGCTTGCGGCAGGATAATCAGAAACTCGGCGTTCGTCTCCTCGACGACGGCCATTGTCGCAACTTGGGTTTTGTAGGTCGAGTAGGTCAGGCCGGTGGTCATAAAATTCTCCGCTAACGGCTAATAATATCATTCATTTGCCGCTTTTGCACCACCCCTGACGGCGAGCGTTGCTGACCTTAACCTCAACAATAGTCTGATCTGTGTCTTTTTTTGACCATGTAATTGGCTTCCAGACGTCACAAACAGCCGAATTAGTCGCGGCGATGCCCGTCATTTTCGCGCAACCGGCTGGGATCACGGCTGACAGCATCGCCAGCAGAAATAGCGTCCTGCGTCCTTTTGAGTATGTCAGCATTGTTTTCTGCCTCAATCTTCTTTCTTGCGGCACGTTTACCGCGGCCGTAGATCACGGCAACAGCGCCCAAAAGCCCAAAGATTGCCGCAGCCCAACGCATAATTGGGCTTACAAACCAGTTCATTAGCATCATTTGCTCCAGATCAACAGAGCAATAACGCAAAGGGTTAGCGATATACCTATCGCCTCGCCAAGAGACATTGCTATAGCAGTAGTCATCACGAAGCCTCCTCATCCAGACGCTGCTTGCGCCAATACCAGATGCCAGCGGCGGCAACGGCAATGACAATGAACGCAATCACCGCTGGCTTACCGAGAGCCTCTGAAAGCCCAGAAATAACGCCGTTAGCCTGCTGGAGAGTCGGAATAACCTCCTGAATGGCGGCAACCGCGCCTGTGCCGCCTGCAACAATGGCAGCGTTAGCCTCCTTGGATTTAGTGATCTTTTTGCTGGCCTCCGGCGTATCAGGAGATACGCGCCCCTCTTCCTCGTCAGCGGGCGCATCCAGAGACCGCCACATTTCGCACTCAGCGCGGCGGCGTCGCACAAGCCCCGGCAGCACCTTTCCACCGCCTCTTGTCCACTTCATCAGCTCCGCTGGCACGGCATCAAATCGACCCGCATTAACGCGCTTCAGAAGGGTAGACTTTTTCAATGCCCCCAGACCGCAATTGAAGGCAAAGCTCACTAGAACATCAAATTGATTTTGTTCAAGCTCAACCTTTACAAGTCCCTCTACGCCGCGTTCGAATTTATCCAAATCAGATTTTAATATTTGCGTTGCCTTGGGGCGCGTTATTTTCATGCCCGGAACGACAGATGGCTCCCCGGCAGAAGAGGTATGACCGTAACCAATAGTCCAGACTTTTGCTGGGCAAAGATACGCAGTAAGGCGGAGACCTTCAAATTCTTGTATTAGAGCCACGCCTGCGTCAGAAGTTTTCATAGTTACTCTACCATAAACGTAAGATTGGGGTGTTTAGGGTAATTAACGGTAATTTCCCCTTCTGGGCATTTATACCGAATATGAGCCAGCAGTGTGGCCCTACCCTTAGCTACTTTTTTAGGATTTTCTATTGTAATAGAATACGCGAACTTGTCTATATCCTTCCCAGCCGGGCCAGAGAATTTGGCTATGCTTGACTTGGCTTTGTGAACAAAAAGAGCCGAGTCGCGGACTTCAAGCAAAAACCCTTCAACCGAACAATCGTCTCGGAACTTTTTACGCGCAACAACCACCTTAAAAGAACCATTCGCAGGGCCGTTGCTGATAGAAAAGTGAGTAGGAGCCCACTCAAGAATACGTTTGTCGGGAGGAAAAACCTTACCCCATAGGGTGTAACCGCCTGTAACAGCAGCGAAAATAGCTGTGACAACGCCGATAACTTTTTTCCAGTTTTCAGCGTCAGCCCACATATTACTTGTCCATTTTGTCGTCTAATTTATCAAAAATCTTTTGTACAATGCTTTCAATTCTGTTCATTGTATCGTGAAATTCATTTTTAGAAACATATGATTTTGGTAGATCAATCTCAATTTCATGCACGTCGTCTTTGAGCTTCTGTAGGCTGTCCCAGACGACCCTAGCCCACCAACCAATCCCAGCTAAAACTATAGCTAGACCAAAATTGATAAGAGTTTGGGCGTCAAGGACCACCGATATTCTCCACTAATACTCTGAAACGACCATGCCAATAGTTTAGCATGTTTCTTGGCCAAACGATATGTTAGCATAGATAGCAAAACGCCGCCAATTGTTCTTTTTTTGTTCTGTTTTGTATTACTCAATTTTCACACGAGTATGTAAGGCTTTGTACTTCTAATCTGGGCCATTCTGTATCTGTTTCAGTGAAACTTGCGTCAATAAACTTCACTCGGTTGGTGGGTTGTATTGTTAATCGCCCATGATCGGTTCTCAAGAACATAAACTCTTTGTCTTGTGTTGGCTCCTCGGTAAAACCGTCACCTAAAGGTATAGCTGTGAACAAATACTTGCATGATATATCTGACCCCATAACTTTAGCCTTAGCCGATAATCCCTCCAGATAAGTATAAGCATGCGTTGAGAACTGGGGGCTATAACAATCCCACAGTTGAGACTGTTTAAGCGACCAAGGTTGCGGTGATTTACCCCAAAACAATGCGTGGGGAGGTAAATTGCGGTACACAGCACCATTTTCCAGTAAAACGGTGCATCCCCATACCCTGCCTACATGGCTGTGCAGTCCAAACCACACTGCATCGCAATTTTCTGAAGACCCTATAAAGGAACCTTCTACCGATACGTATATGTGCTTTGGCAAAGAACCTGATGCTGTGTAAAGCATGTGTTGTAATGCCAAAAATTACTTTTCTGGCTTTTCTTCCACATCTTCAGGGGGCGGTAACTGGCTTATAGCCTGCGCCTGCATTATTTGAATAAGTCCGGATACCTCTGCAAAAGGCCTTTGAGCTACAGCATTTATGACAACATTCCACTGATCTACAGTAAGCTCAATGGACAGCTTAACCTCTTCTTTTTCCATAATACCCTCTACCAAGGAAGTGGAGGAGAGACGACAGGAGGGTTGATTTGGTCCTGTATCTGCTTCTCCACGTTTTCTTCAATGCTTGCGACCTGTTCTGGCCCCATAGCATCCTTTACCCACCCGATAACTTGATCCTGCGTCAGATCAGCGTATGGGGTGAATGGCGCCCCCGCCTCGTAAGTGACGGGCTGTGTACCATATGACGTGCCAGCATACTCGCCGTCAACGCCGTTGACGCGCCAATGCACAGTGAAGACAACATCCGTCTCGCCTTCAGCGGTCGGGTAGCAGTCCATCTGCTGGACGAGCCAAGCGATAGTGGTAGCCATGTTAAACTCCTTAGTGGCTCCTACATGTTGTCGATGACAAAAGTAAATTGGTATTACGGTTGGGGATCAGGATCCGACTCTGGAATTGGATTTTCATCCCATTCAGGAGGCCTAGAAAAAGTTTGACTAACTGGATCATAAATCCAATTTATGCCTACATTGCCGCTGGATGGAGCGTCAATTACAAGCATACCATCTGGAGGTGTCCAAATATTATCATGGTCAAACACTATAACATTTTTTACAATGTTTTCATTTGGATCAACAATAAGTTTAGTTACATGTGTCATATTATACATTCCTTATTTAGGGAAAACTGTAACAATTACCATCCCATCTCCACCTGCGCCAGAAGTAGTAGACCAACCCGATCCGCCAGCGCCGCCGGGTACTGAGCCGTCACTCCCCGGCTGCCCCGGACTAGATGGCCCATCTCCACCGTTACCTCCGTTAGCACTCATGCCGCCTGCGTTATAAGTACTATAGGCACCACCGCCGCCGCCACCCCAGATAGAGGCGTATGCGTAGTATCCGCTGGATGAGTCAGCGCCGCGACCACCTGAAAAAGATGTGCTTTCTGTCCAAAAACTACCCCAAAAACCGCCACTCCCAGAAGAGCTGTAAGTACTACCGTAGCCTCCATATACTGTATATCCAAAGGCACTTGAAGAACCTCCATTATTACCATTCCACGAAGCACTTGTTACAGCAGCACCACCAGCACCGACAGTTATTGTAGCTGATGCAGGGAGGTCAGATAAATATTTCCACAGCGGCAAATACCCGCCGCCACCTCCTGCCTTCATCTGGCTGCTAGTAACTAAACAGCCGCTTGAGCCACCGCTCCATATCTGGATCAAAACACGACTGTCAGCATCAAATCCAGACGGCTTATTCCATGTGCCAGAGCTTGTGAATTCCTGAACATCTATTCCGCTACTACTTGCCGCTGTAGTTTGCGTCGTCCCATCGGGGAACTTAAAGCCGCCAGTGGTGCTTTCTACAGTACCCGCTACGGATAGCTTCTGGGCTGGAGACGATGTTCCTATACCGACGTCGCCTGAGCTGGTGATGCGCATACGCTCAATGCTACTTGTTTGGAAAGCTATAGGAGCAGCCTCTACTGCAATAAAATATAAATCTCCTGTACCACGGTGATACATCTGAGTAGATGCGTTCGCCCCAGTGTTCGTGCGAATAATTCTCGCGCCATAATCTGTGTATGTGGCGTCACCAACTAAGTCTATAAGACTATAACCATTTCCAGTACGGGTCTCGCCTATTTGCAATGAACATGTGTCTGTAGAACCATTTGCAGGCTTAATGTTCACAAGGCTGCCACCAACATTAACATCGCCACTAACAATAACATTACCGTTGACATCAAGCGCTTGTGTTGGAGAGCTAGTATTAATACCGACGCGACTGTTGGTGTAGTCAAAGACAAAGTTGGAAGACCCGGCGAAAGAACCGCTGTTATTGTACTGTATCTGTGTATCTGACCCACCGGGGCTTGCCGATATGGCTTGCCAAGAAGGTAAACCGCCACTGACAACCAAAGCCTGACCGTTTGTACCAATACCGAGCTTAGACAAAGTATTTGTGGCAGAAGAATACAGAAGGTCTCCGGTTGTGGTAGTGGTAAGCCCCGTGCCCCCACTTGTTACAGCAAGAGTTCCACCAAGAGTTAGCGTACCAGACGAAGTTATTGGTCCGCCACTCACAGTCAGGCCAGTTGAACCGCCCGACCCGTCAACGCTTGTAACCGTGCCAGTGTTTGACGTTTTGTTATTGAAGGTATTCCAGTCTGTGCTGGAAAGATAGCCGTCAGTTGATGTCGTAGCTTGGCTTATGCTGATCGCCGGAGTTGCGCCTCCAGAGGATGCGATTGGGGCGGTTCCGGTAACGCTTGTTACTGGCGCGGTTCCGCTGGAGGCAGCAGTCAGGCGTCCCTTAGCATCTACAGTGATACTAGCATTGGTGTATGAGCCTGCCGATACTGCAGTATTTGCTAAAGTCAAAGCGGTTGCGACATTAGCAGAACCGTCCACAGAACCGGAACCCGTAGCATCACCTGTGAAGGAAAGGGTTCTTGCTGTAGACCAAGCATCCGCAGTCGTTGCATTACCGGAAAGAGACGCAGTTATAGTTCCGGCGCTAAAATCACCGCTCGCATCTCTCGCAACAACTTTTGAAGCGGTGTTAAGGGATGTGGCGTCAACCGTAATAGTGCCACTGGTAGTAATCGTTCCACCAGTAAGATAAGTACCGGCGGTTATGCTGGTCACAGTACCAGTGTTTGATGTTTTGTTATTGAAGGTATTCCAGTCTGTGCTGGAAAGGTAGCCATCAGTTGATGTCGTAGCTTGAGTTATGCTTATGTCAGGAGTAGTTCCCCCAGAAGACGCAATCGGCGCAGTTCCAGTTACACTTGTTACACCGCCGCCCGTTCCATTTGATGCAGCGGTTATGCGCCCCTTTGCGTCTACAGTGATATCTGCGTTAGTGTAAGACCCAGCAGATACGGCTGTATTCGCCAAAGTCAAAGCTGTAGCGACATTAGCAGAACCGTCCACAGAACCAGAGCCTGTTGCGTCTCCAGTGAAAGACAAAGTTCTAGCCGTTGTCCAAGCATCGGCTGTTGTTGCCGTTGTTGCCGTCGTCGCATTACCAGAAAGCGATGCAGTTATTGTACCTGCGCTGAAGTTTCCACTAGCATCTCTTGCGACCACTTTTGATGCGGTATTGGCGGATGTAGCATCTACAGCTAGAGTACCACTTGTGGTTATTGTACCGCCGGTAAGGTAAGAGCCTCCCGTAACGCTTGTTACAGTTCCGGTGTTTGAAGTTTTATTGTTAAAAGTATTCCAGTCAGTGCTAGAAAGGTAGCCGTCAGTTGATGTTGTAGCTTGAGTTATGCTTATGTCAGGAGTAGTTCCCCCAGACGATGCAATCGGCGCAGTTCCAGTAACACTCGTAACACCCCCCGAAGACCCGCTTGATGCAGCGGTTATGCGGCCCTTTGCGTCTACAGTAATGTCGGCATTGGTATAAGACCCGGCAGACACGGAGGTGTTTGCTAGAGTAAGGGCGGTCGCAACGTTGGCAGAGCCATCTACAGAGCCGGAACCTGTGGCGTCACCAGTAAAGGACAGCGTTCTAGCTGTAGACCAAGCGTCTGCGGTCGTTGCATTTCCAGAAAGAGAAGCCGTTATTATATTGGCGCTGAAGTCTCCGCTTGCGTCTCTAGCGACAACTTTTGAGGCTGTGTTGGCGGATGTAGCGTCAACTGCCAGAGTTCCGCTTGTAGTGATTGTTCCGCCAGTAAGGTAAGAACCGCCCGTAATACTGGTTACAGTACCTGTATTTGATGTTTTATTGTTAAAAGTATTCCAGTCAGTGCTGGAAAGGTAGCCGTCAGTGGTAGTCGTGGCCTGAGTTATGCTTATAACTGGAGTAGTTCCGCCAGAAGACGCAATCGGCGCAGTTCCAGTAACACTCGTAACATAACTGGAAGAAAATAGATTAGCTATTTGAGCTGCTGTCACTCGTACAGATGTCCCGCCCTGAACAGCTTCAAGTTGTTCGGCGCCACTTAATGCAATAGCGACTGGTAGGTTTGGTATCTGTACGTTTGCCATCGTTTACACCGAAGTTATCGTTTCCCACGCACTGCCGTTATAGACGCACAGCTTGCCAAGAGTGGTATCGAAAACCAGCGACCCCTTACTAGCAGAAAGAGCTAATTTTTGAGCAGTCGTAACGTTTGGTGCAGTACTTATTGTCGCCGCCAAATTGGCTATCTGCTGCGAAGTTATCCGAACAGATGTGCCGGACTGAACAGCCTCCATTTGCTCGTCCCCATTAAGGCTGACCCCAACAGGTAAATTAGGTATTTGCACATTACTCGCGTATCTAGGCATTACAACGAACCTGTTCTTGGAACTTGATCAAAACCATAGGGCAAACCGGGATCACCATTGCCCGGAGCATCGGGATCGGTTCCCGGCTCCTCGTTATTTGAGCCCGGAGCAGCGCCAGTCTGTTGAGTAACACGAGTTTTGTCCGCAACGCTTGTGTCTTTAGTAGTAACACGGGTGTCGCCTTGAGGAACTGGAATACCGGTCTCCGCGTCGGTAGTGTTGTATCCAGAAACCTGACGTCGATCTATACTGTCCCAAGCATACGGTTCGACGCGCGGGTTGAGGATCGGAACCGGATCCGGAGGCACAACAATTGCCCGCAATTGGGGTTGTGGCTCGTCGTAGCAAGTATTGCAGACGAGCAGGCGCGTATTTTGGATTGTTGCTCCGCGCCAATCAAATTGCCAGCGAAGGTCGACGTGATTGTAGCGAAAAGAGCAGCGGTCGCATATCGCATGCGCCTGCGGATTTGTTGCTGATGTTCTGGCTCGGCCGGATCTGGAGGCGTATCCCATCTACCCCTCCTATCTGTAATACCCAGAGATCAAAGGCGAAATGTACTGCTGGGCCTGTTCTACGTTTTGAAGTGCTGCGATGTCGTAGCTTTCATCGGCCATCGCCTTCAGGCCCGGAAACATTTGTGGAGCCCATTGCTGCGCAAGACGGGACGCGAGGCCGTAAGCAAACGCCTCAAGCCAAAGATAGGGTATTTCCACCTGCTGGCCGCCAGTCATATTCGCGTCCTGAAGCTGCCGAACCCGATAATATTCTAGCGTTTGCGGGCCGTTGTCCGTATTTGGAACAGGCCACAGCGTAATTGTAGGGGAAACCAGACGATCAAACCAATACACTGTCGGGTAGCCCTGTTGTTCTTTGTTTGGATAGGAGGCGTATTCCGTTCGGCTTACTGGCATAATAATGCGATCAATATTCGCCCCGCTGTCGTCGTTACGGACGTATGCGTCCAAGATCATAACAGTGCTGGCGTCTACGTTATAGACAGATTGATCGGTTACGAGCGCAGTTGAAACAAGATCAACAGCCCACAGATTAACGCCTTGGTTGGCCCAGCGGGCAAGCATCAGGTTAGTGCCCATGCGGGCGCTTTCCATGTGCTCCTGCAAAATTGACGTATTACGCAAACCGCAAAGGTTGAACGCATACAGCGTCAATTCCCCTAGAGACGGGTTAAATGCGTAGGTGCCGCTTGTTGCCATTAGGTAAACCCCTAAATTGGGCCAGCCTGCACAATACTCAGTTCAACAGTCCCTGTCTGCAAGGCTCCCATGTAAATAGAGATTGCTCTGCAGGGGATGGTAAAGCCCGTCGCCGTATCTGCGGATACACCGGAAAGATTGGTTACGTCAAACCAATTTGCCGAACCGGCGCTGTACCCATCGGCTTCAGGATCGTCCAAAGAATACTGAATACTGAACGTTGGAGTGCCCGACGTAATAACCGCAGCAAGACCAATGTTGAAGGCGGGTTGAAAATCATCAACTACCACAATGTTGCTGCGGCCCGCGTTTGTTAGGCTAATTGTCTTGAATTGCATCTCACCTACCTCTTACCACTAGCTCTCGCGGCGGCGACATTGTCTACAAGATTGGGATACGGGCGCCCCGCGGCGCGTGCCTTAGCTTTGGCAGACTTAACCTGTTTTCGGTTAAGATGCTTTTCTTTGGCGTCCTTTGGCGCATCTTTTTCCCAAAAAGGTTTATCGGCCATGTCAGCAGTCCCACTTCCTGAGCGATTTATTGATCCGGCTGTTTGGATCCGCTGCTTTTGCGGAACCGGTCAATTTTCGTTTCATTCCGGTCATTCTAGCACAGAAGCTATCCTTGCGCGAGCCACCTTCTGGCTGCGGACGCTTAATGTCCCTGCCTTCGGCCCTCAGAGAAGCGCGACCCTTCTCATTCAAACCACCGGAGGGTGATTTACCTTCTTTCCTTGTCCACGCACCGGGCATGTCAATCTCCAAAGAAAAGACGGGGGGCACGGAGGCCCCCCGTAGACATTATTGATCAGTGGGAGGGGACGAGATCAATAATGTTGAGCCGCACCGCGCGGAACTCCGGAGCTGGCAGAAGAGAAAACTCCGCCGCCAGACTTACGGGGCTTGCGACCGGCATGAGCCTTAGACATTACGCCTTCAGCTTTCATGCCCATTTTACCGACTTTCTTCATGTCGTCATTCTTCATTTCAGCTTTGCCGCCTTTTTTGAAACCGTTGGTTTCAGCTTCGGCTTCTTTATAAACAGCGGCTTTGCCCATCTTTGACCGTTCTGGGCGAACTTTTTTACCTTTCATGGGAACCTCCTATGGTTCGATAAGATTAACTTACGACAAGTTTGCGGCTTGCAGATAGACGATAGTAGCGTCTGCGACACCGGCAGTTCCGTTTCCAGCCGTTGCTGTAAACGTAGCAACAACCTGAACATCCGTTGTACCAACGTCAGTAGCAGCGGAAGTCATGGTATCGCTGAAGGTGACGCCAGCAGACTGAACACTCGTTGCGCTCAAGAAAGCATCTGCGTCGCCACTTGTTCCGATGGAACAAGTTGATGCCGTACCGTCATCGTTTGCAGTCGTTACGTTCAGAACAGCGTAAAGAACTTTGGAATCAGCCGGTACATAACCGATGGTCGTGGTCGTACTAGCGCCAGCAATGTCAATTACAGCCGACTGGGCCATAACAACAAAACCAACGTTGGCGATGTCCGTACCAACGGTAGAGCCGGAAGTATTGAGGATGTCACCGGCCTTGATAGGACCAGTGAAGGTAGTCGTTCCCATTGGAACCTCCTGCACGATACGATCACACAGTCTGTGCAGCGTCCGCTAGGCCGGTCTGCGTGATCTATGGAGCCTAGAGAGAAGAGGCGGGACCGAAGCCCCGCCCCACAACCATTAGGTTGGGATCGAGCCGTAGATGGCACGCCAGTTGTAGTAACCGAACGAGTAACGCTCATATCCCTTTACCAACAGATTGTCGGTCGTAAAGTCGACTTGCATATCTGTTTCAAACTTGATCCTCTCCATGTAGGAGAGACCATCAATGTTTGTTAGCAGAAACCATGCGCGAGCGTTGGTTAGATAGTCATTGACCATATAACCTTCCGGCAAGCCGCCTGCGGTAGACATGATCGCGTTGACGTCGTTGTCTGCAGTACCCGGACGCAGTTCCGTCTTCGTAAGGCGGATTGCAACCGGCTCAAGGGCCGGGGGTACAACCAGACGACGGCCACGAGCGAACACCTTCAGACCAGCCTGATCCTTAAAGTTCGTCCGGATGGCAATCATGCCATTCAACAACGTAGCTTCATTGAGATCGTTGGTGGAGTAGTTCGAGATCGTGGCGCCATCAATCGGGTGATCCGAGGCAACAAGAGCCTTACCGTCACCGCCAATAGACGCATTGTACGTCGTAGCGGTGTTCAGCACGTTAGCACCGTAGATTTCCTTGGTCTGTGCGAAACTTTCGATCAATCCAAGGTTCGAGGGAGCAAACTGGCTCTTATACAGGTTGTCGTCAATGGCTTTGCGGGTGATCGCATAACCAAGTCCGATTTCTGTATGCTCTTGGTTGTAGATGAAACGCTCGCCAGCGCCGTTATCAAACGACGTCTGACCGCCTTCAGTCTTCAACTGAGCCAGACCAAGGAAACGCATTTCAGCGGTGCGTTCCAAAGCCATTTTCGAGTCGTGCTTCGTAAAGATCTTGTCGTATTGCGACGGGATCTGCTCATATTTACCTTCAATGCCGCGAAGACCGGGCAAGAGAAGGTCTCTAATGGAACTGAGATTTACAGCCATTGATCCTTACTCCTCTTAGATGCCGGTCGTGTTGCGTGATGCCAGATTGTTGAAAGCAACAACAATATGGTTATACGCAGCAGTGCTGTCGGCCCCATTTGATCCCGGAGGATCAGTAATAAGATCGACAATGCGGAACGGGTGAGTGGCAGTGGTTGCAGGTGTTTCAACAAACATGCCAGAGATGCCGGTCGAGGTGGAGCCCGTACCAACGTTCAACTGGATGTTGTTGTTGATGTCAGCGAAGCCAACGTTGCTGGAACCGGCCTGAACGACAAATTTAGCGTTCGGATCGTTAACAATGTAAGCCTCTACGTCATTTGTAGCGTCGGATCCCGGCCAGTAGTTCGACCAGACGGTGCGCTTCTGAGACGTCGACAGGTATTTACAACCGATAAAAACGCCAGCGATAGCGACCGTAGACGCCGTTGCCTGAGCAATATAGCCGGTTGAAAGCGGAATTACAGCGTCGCCGCTGAAGATAGCAGTGGTATCGTCTTTATCAATGGTCACGGCGACCTGCTCATACGTCGGCGCAGAACCGTTCCCACTGTATTGACGGAAACCGAAAGGCGCATTGGTATTCGCCATTGCGGTGTCTCCTATATGGGACTGCTTCAATCGTCGCTCACCGGGGCAACTAGAAGCTATTTTCAAGATTAACTTTCCGCACCGGGGGAAAGCGGGTCATAGACCTTGTTAACAAAATATTGGTTAACTGATTAAAAGTAAAGGGCCGCTCGTTTGCGGCCCTTTTTTGCTTTAATTCCAAATACTTATAAGTCTTCTGGAATTGGCATATCAAAGCTCTTTTTAATTTTTGGAGCAACGCGCGGATCATCCCGAGACATTGTACCCTCTGGAGTGCCAGCAAGCTGGGCCTCTTTGACACGCACTTGCTGTCGAGCGCGGCGAGCCTCGATTGCCCGGATTTCTTCAGAAATTTCAGTCGGCCTCTCCATTAAGACCATGCCCTTACGTTCAATAATGTTGCCGGACCATCCTTTTGGCATCATTGACATATGGTCTTTGTCTCGATTGAGGGGCACTGGCTCCCACCCATCGCGAGCGAGTTGAGTGATGTACGCCGGATCCTCTTCGTTCCAAACCTTGTGACGCTTCCACTCGTAGGTCCACCCGTCAGGGACAATGCTGGGAGGGACATAGAACTCATCCGTACCCTCATCCAGATCGCCCAAATGCTGCTTTAGTTCAGCGGCACGGGCTGCCGCGCGGGCACGGGGATCCATGTCCTTTGCTGCCGGGCGAGCCGGTTTTTCACCGTCTGCTGCGGGTGCTGACGCCGCCCGCTGTTCTTCAATTGCTTTCTGATACTTACTAACCATAACCCTCTCCTCAGTTTAAGCGACCTTCTTTGCGAAGCAACATCTTGTTCTCCACGTACTCTATTTCCGTCATGCCAAGATCTTTGGCCATATCGGCCTCCTCCTTGGTAAGACGCGCGGCATTTGAACGAGACCCTCCCCCACTGCCGGATCGGCTTACCGGGGCCGCAGGAGGCGCTGAACGCCGCTGGGTAGGCCTCGCTGCCGCCGACATCGGCTCCTCATCATCATCCTCGTGGACAGTAACGCGCTTGCTAAGACCAATCGTGTCTTCAATTTTGTGAAAATAGTCGTCTGTATCTGGCGAATAGCCATCGGCAACAGCCAGATTATGGGCGGCGACCATTTTTTGATACAGGCGCGGGTCCGTTACACATTGTGGGTTTTTGCGTACCCAGTCTGCGCTGCGGGGGGACAGTTGAGAGGCTAGGGCCTCTACAGGATCCGAATAGGACGGCTCCTCGTATTGCTGCTTTGGAGTGTTTTCCATAGCCTCTCGACCGCGCTCCAGCTCCATGAGCCGGTTTGCGTTGACAGACATGCCCTCCTGTATCTCCGCGGCCTTATCGTAGTCACCGACGGCCATCGCCTCGCTGTAACCATGCCTTAAAATTTCACTGTTTCGCTTAACAGTTTCGATTGCATTGACAACCAAGTGATAGTTGGTGTCTTGCGTCTCGTTTGCAGCGCTTACAGCGTATTCTCGGGCAATTCTTGCCTGCTTTTCAGCCTCAAATCGGGCATTTCTTTCTTCTTCAAGTCTTTGTTTTAGTTCTTGAATGCCGTCTTCAGGAGCAATTATGTCGTTTTCATCGTCAGTTTTGACAATTTCAACGCGATTATCGTTTGATTGCTCAAATTTTTGGTCATTTTCACTGGTTACAACCTCCAACGGAGCGTTTTTTTCGTCATCAAGCGGCACATCAATGTGTTCGTCTTTATCAGCCATCTATTTTCTCCCTCACCACACCTGATCTGGGTGCGTAATGCGGCCCCTGAACGAAACATCGTCCAAAATACGGCACAAAACACCATTGATAGTGAGGTTCCAGCCGTCTGATGGTCGGAAAAACAGCCAATCGCCGACATTTATGTCTTTTCCGTCAAACCACTTGCCGTCACTCTCTTCAAAAGCGCTGTGACCCTTAGCTAAAACAAGCCCGACCTTTGATTGAAAACGATCTTCCTTGGTATCGAGCAAAATTCCGCCGCGTGTCTTTTCTGGACGGATGTAGACGCCAACAAGAACCTGCGTGTTGAACATCTCGATGTCGCTTATGTCGCCAATTTCCTTGCGTAACGTGTCTGCAGGGTCGGCTTCATGCAGCATTGCTATCTTTGACATACTCTTCCTCTCTTATCCGGTACGCTCTTTTTGCTCACATATCTTGTTCGCCTCGTCACACAAATCTAAAGCAAATCTGAGACCCGCTACAAATCCGACGTGGTGGCGGTACGCGGCAAAGTCAACAGTACCGTTGCCAAGCGCAAGGTTTTCCTTACGGGCCTCAACGGCTTCTTGAATTAACTTTTTGAGTTCGTGCTCGAAGAAGGACTTATATGTAAGCAAAGAGTGCCCTCTCTTTACGCCCCCTCAATGTGTTGGTGAGACGGTCAGCGCGAGAGGGCACGGACGCTGACCGTCTCTTGTTTGTTGGAGAGCGGGTGAGCACTCTCCAAACAAACTCCTTACCGCTTACCTCTTTGCAACGCGGTTTTCTGTAAACGGCCTTCGCCCGAACCAGCACCCGCAGTCAAATCCGCAGGGGACTTAACCACAGTCCGGCCGCCGCGTTTGCGACCCATAGGAGGCATCATACCAGCAGGAAGACGGGAGGCTGCTCCCGGAGGCGGCGGAGGAGCGCCTGCGCCCGGAGGAATGCCCATACCCGGCGGGAGACCCGCACCGGCGCCCGGAGGCGGCATGACTGGGGAAGGTTCTGCGCCCGGTTGTCCGGGGGGAGGACCGCACATGTCTTTTCCCGCTCCAGAGGCAAGAATGATATTGACGTTCGTCTTACCACCCTTAGCCTTTTTGGTGCGCCCACCAGACTTGCGCATCATTGCGCCGGGATTCATCGGCATTGTCGCGGCCGGGTTCTGCAGAGCACGCAAAATAGCTGCAGGATCCTGCTGACCCATCATGGATGGACCCTGAGCCTGCGGCATAAACTGACCCATGCCAAGGCCGCCGCCATAGAACTTGCCGGGGCGTTCTGCCTTACCGCCCTTCTTCAGTCCCTTCATGCTCTTTTGCTCGTCATGCTTCTTGTCCATATCGGATGCTTCCCAATCCTTCATGGACATCTTGTTCTTCTTGGCGAGCTTCTTGTCCTGAGCCTCGTCCTCCTTGGAGCCTTCAAACTTCTTTGCTTTTCCGCCCTTCTTGTAGGGACTGCCCGAGGCGCCGACACCAAAGTTGAACATTTTGTCAGACACAATGTTACTGCGAGGATCGGCCATCGGGCCGCCGCCCATCTTCTTGCTGCGGCCGCCTTTCTTCATGCCGGTCTGAGCACGTTCGTATTCCTGCCGGTACTCGCGCGACGTGGTTTCGTTAAGTACGTCTGGGCCGACAGTGGTCGACTGCGACGGCGTAACGCTCTCACTGCGAGTGACCTTTGCTTTTGGAGCGGTTGCCGCTGCGGCGGCTGCATCCATAGCGGCGCGGTCCTTCTTGCTGTACTTGCCGCCAGCTTCACCTCTTCCGCCTCTTTGCTTCTTTGTACGGCCACCCCTTTTGAAGGGGGCATAAGGATTATAATATTCGACATCTTGAGGCGTCCCCGAAAGAAGAAATTCGGGAGTAGGAGCCATGAACAAGTCGTCGCGAAGAACTTCGCGAGTAGAAGGTTCGTCAGCGGGAAGAAAGTCGGTAACGCCAAGAGCTTCGGCAATGTCAAGAGCTTTGGCAGCGCCAAGAGCTTTGGCAGCGCCAAGAGCTTCGGCAGCGCCAAGAGATCCGCCTACTTGCTTCTTTGCGCGGCCGCCTTTTTTCAGGCCGCCAACATGCTTGACACCTTCGCGTTCTTCGTTCGCTTCTTTTCGGTTGCTGTTTGTTTTAGCAATAGCAAACTCTTTGGCCTCTGACTTATCGCCATTAACGAGGCGACCGCCAGATTTGCGAGCCTTACGGCCAGCGTGCTTAACGCCTTCCTTACCCTTAGCCTTCAGACCGGACTTCTTGACTGCCGGGTCTTTTGACAGGGGGCGCATTCCAGTCTTAACGCCAGCATTTAACGGGCTGGCCGGTGACCAATCCTGACTGCCGGGGTTTTCGTCGCCGCCACCGGCCATGCGCCGGGCTTTGGACTTGAGGGCCTCTCGGGCTTTCTTTGCAATATCATACATCGCGTGTTTCTCCTCGGAGTGTTGCCGGGCGTCCCCGGTTGCTGCCTAATCCTTGCTTGGCTCCGGCAGCGGAGAACCAATTTCTGAAGAACCTTGATCCGACGAAAGCACTGCGCCTGCACCCAAAGCCGCGGGTAAAAGACTGCGGATCGTCAGCATATCATATACCGGATGCTCTTTACCTCTTACACTTATCTTTCCAACCTCGTTGCCGGGGTACACATTGCCTTGCGTTGTTGGTTTAAGCCGTGGCTCGCTTTTCTCATTGGGATATTTTTGAAGATCAACGCCTTTAGGAAAATCTGCTCCAAGGGCGAAGTAGTGTTTTTGTCTATTTTCTGCGCTAACTAGGGTGGACACGTTCTCATATCCCTTCGGAACGTCTATCCACTTCCATCCGGCATTTTTCTTGTAAAGATTTGTTTTTGTTTTTGTGCTCCCCTTACCGGGAGAACCCGTAACTTCTGCCTGAACCGGATCCACCATAAATATAGGTTTTCCATCTGGAGTTACGCCAATAACAGCGCGAGACGGCTTCATCCCAGTCAATATTTCTCCAGTGGCAGGATCAATATATTCTCCTCCCGGCGGCCTTGCTCCTTCAGGAAACATTCTTTCGGGTTTAGGGAATACTTTTTTCCCGCCTCTAACAAGATTGAGTGCCGCCTTCAGTGCGTCAGAGACAACTTTGCCCTTACCCGCATAGCCTTCGCGCTCCTCTACCGGTCCGCCATCAGCTTTAGAGAGTAGGGGTATGTCTGGATCAAAAGTACCGACATTCCCCGTTGCTGACTTTAATTGCCGTTCTGGGAAGAAAGATATTATTTCCTCTTCTCTTACAGGTTGTTGCCCAATTTGCAGACCATGAGTGACGTATTCTTTTGGTTTTGATCCGCCAAAAACAATACCATCGTACCCGTCTTTTACGATTGCTTCACGCCATTCAGGAAGCATAACGTAGGGAAACTCTTTGCTCCCCTTAGCATACGCTTTCCTTGCCCAATCAACCATGTCTTCTGTATCAAGATATAGTGGGGTTTTTATGTTGGCATAAACGGGCATTACGTTAGCCCCCTCTCGGTATTCCCCTTTTCTCATCACATTATGAGAAGCTGGCTGTTTTTCGGAATAAGGAGAGAGCCATGTCGCCATGCCGCTCAATTCTGGATTGTCACCCCCGGCCCTCAGTGCCTCAATATTTGTCTTGGGAGTAGCATGGTATAAACGTATAGCTTCACCCGTTTCGTCGTTTATTATTTTAGAACCCTGCATAAACTTTTTTAAGTTAGCGGCTCTATCATCTTTAGACATAATCTCGCGTATCGCACGCAACGCCTTCGACACGACTGCGCCCTTGCCCGCATAGCCGTCGCGCTCCTCTACCGGTCCGCCGTGGGCGAACTGTTGGTTAGGGAAGCGTTCAATCAGCGTGTCGTACAATTGATCTTTAACCGGTCTGTCCCCAATATCCTTCTTTGGCGAAAAAAACTCGATGTTTTTAACCCCCTGCCGATTAAGTATGTCAGCAGCATCTCTCGCGTCTTTCCCCACGGGGATCAGAGCACCTGAAAAATCCGATAGAGGCACAACCCGCTGCGGTTTCCCCTCGAAATACAGGGAGGGCATATCGCGCAACCCCTTCAGGTAGTTTGCAACGCCCGATGCAAGATCTTTGTCAATATTGTAATTACGTCCAAGCTCGCCCATAATAGAACGTGGATCCAATCCTCCGTAACGTCGTGCGATACTAGCGACAGTCTCTAAATCCTTATTCGGACTCGACTCCGGCCCGTGCCTGTAAGAAGCCTCCGACATGCGACGATAGATGTCCATGTAATTCGATTTGGACGCGGCTTCTTTATATGCCTCACTATTAAGACGCGAACGGGCCGCCGCAAGCTCATTAACATTCCTGAACTCCGGCGTGATCTGAGAGCGTATGCTTCCCTCCGAACCGCCGAAGTTTTCGCCGCCCCTTATGCCAGAGGATTTCATTTGGCGAAGAATGCTCTGTATCGTTGCTTTGCGAGTGGAAGGCTCCCCGTACTTGTTATAAATCTCAAAATAGGGTTTATCGTCTTTGAAAAAGATTTCTGGCATACGAGGCGTGTAGGCGTCCGCCGCAAAGATCGGATTACGAGCGCCGGGTATAGCTAACTTTTCTGGATCGCCAACGAGAGTAATATTGCCGAAATGCCTAAGAGGCTCGCTCGGCTTGATAACAGCGGTGCTGGGAGACGGCATGCCACCGAGCTTTTCATATAGCTCCAGAGAACTTGGTCGCGTCTTGTGTACGACCATCATACGCTCTTTTCGAGGAAGGTCTTTTGCGCCTTCCATCAGCTCGCGTATCGCACGCAACGCCTTCGATACGACTGCGCTCCCGCCCGCATAGCCGTCGCGCTCTTCTACCGGTCCGCCG
>Ga0255776_10001619_pt1 | contig 25545 bp, 25 predicted proteins | sample 071ome_19_FD_179974 | JGI IMG/M metagenome (GOLD analysis project Ga0255776, IMG submission 179974) | Coastal salt marsh microbial communities from the Groves Creek Marsh, Skidaway Island, Georgia - 071413AT metaG (version 2) | ecosystem: Environmental > Aquatic > Marine > Intertidal zone >... | reverse complement strand
GGGCAAGACCATCGGGCCTACGCAGGCAAGATGCAACCGCCCTACCCGTACGGAGGCATGGTGTGCGGCCTGATCCACGAAACCCCATCCACCGTGGAGGACGTTCGGCGGATGCTGAGGTTCGCTTGGTTTCCCGCGGGAGCGGAGGTGGGCGAGCACACCTACTGGCCTGAGGAGGCTATAGAATGGACGTCAGCGCCGCTGAACACGGGCATGGAAGCGCTGCTTGACCTGACCAACCACGAGGCCTACCTTGAGGCCACAGGCCGACGGTTGAGCAGCCTCGACGACGTCGCACGGGCCATGGACCACCTTGGGAAGCGTTCGGGCCACCCGACCCACGTGCTGCGCCGGTCGCCCAACGGCGAGCGCCTGTTGCTGATCGAAGAAGCCGCGGGCGAGGAGGGCATCGCCCTCGAAGTGGCTTCAGACGGCAACGCCCGCCTTCACTTGACCGACGAGCCGACGGATTGGATGCCGTTGACGCGAGCAGCGGGCGCGTTCGAACAGCACCTCTCGCGATGGGTGGACGTGCCGACCGAATGGTCGCACCTCAGCCCGTCGTTGGTGGAACAACTCATGCCCATCGACCAGGCCGATGAAGGCATCACAACGAAGCCATCGGAGCGCCGCGGGTTCCTCTCGCGGCTCTTCGGTCGCTGAGGCCTCACACGAGCCAGCGTCGAAGGACGTGGTCCGGCACCGTGAGGCGAAGGGTGCCGACCTGCATCACGTGGTCAGGGACAATCAGGCGGCACCCCACGCAGGCGGAGTACTCCACGTCGTAGGCGAGGCTTGGCAGCATGCGGTACTCCGCTTCCACCGTGTGATGAGTTAGGTGGGGCACACGCTCCGATGTGTAAATCCGGGAAGGAAGGCCTTTGGCCGAAGGAAGGTCAATGTCCGAAGGAAGGCCTTTGTCCCAATCAGACTTTCGAACAGAGGGAAATTCCCTCCAATCGTGAGCAATTCGTCGTGTCAAGGAACCGTCATCATTGAGGAACTCGTCCAACAGACGAGCGCCAATTCGTAAACCAGGGACCGGCGGATCGGGATTGAACCGCACACCAATAGGAACATGGCTCACCGGAGTGGTTGACAATGGATGACCGCATTCCGGACAGTCATCCACCTTCATGCTGGGTTCACCGAGTTCGATGTTGAGGCCCTCTAGGTTGTGCAAACTGGCTTTGAACGCATCAAAGACCTCTGATTGCTCGGGACCAAGGCTCCGACTGGTCACAATCGACCATCCCTCCTGCAACAGGTCCCGCTCGTGCAAGGTGGAAAGTCCTTGAGCGCGGAAGGGGCCACGGAGCACCCGATATCGACCACCTGCGCTCAATGGGTAGCCACGCTTCGGGAGGTCTTCGAGGCTGAACGAGATCAGCACGTCAAGTGCAGGATGAGGTTCTGTCGAACGAAGGAGAGAGCGGCCGTTGCCGGGTTCCAGAGAGTAGGTTGGTGAGAGGTGCCTCAGGTCCCGATGGTCGCCCAGCCTCTCGTTCACGTGGCCTCGCACCGCACGCGTGACCTGCTCAACGATGCGCCAGCGCTGAATGAGGTCCACGACGTCGGCGGACGGCTTGTGCTCCACAGCGAGCGAGGCCTGCACCGAAGCGCGGAAACCGAAGGGGTCGAGGCCGCTGCCGCCTGCCGTCGAGGAGCCGGTTCGGGCGCCGCTGGACTTGTCGAAGTCACCCCCGCCGTCCTTACGAAACTCGCTCATGGGTTAGACCTGATGTGTTGTGCTTTGAGCGCACCGGTTCCGATAACCGATTCTCGGTGTCAGAACCTGCACTCCAGGACAAATCTGAGGACGGGGTGAGGTTGGTAGGGGGACCCGCACAGCGTGCATTCGCCGTTCGCGTCAGGGCCTTGCGGGTTGGTGCAGCACACCCCACGTTCACGTACGCCGGTTCGGGCCACGACCCCTTCTCCGTCGAGGTGTTGCTTCAACCGAGCCAGCACGTAGTCCACCGTTGGGCCGCCAGGGGCCACGGTCACGTTGAGGTGGTGAGGATGAACGTAGTCTGGAAGGTCCACGGTGAACTCGGAGCGACCTTCCTGAATCGCCAGCCGAAGGTGACCCCGAAGGTCCAGTTCCCGAAGGAGGTGCTCTACGTATCCGCCTTCCAACGCCGCTTGGAGCTGCTGAACCTCGCGGCGGGTCCGCTCGATGAAGTCCCGCAGCGGTTCATCGGTGCTCGCCATGCCTGTGGCCATGGCCGAGTCGTCCGTTTCGGAGGGCAACGGGTCGTCCTTTCGAAATTCTGAGGCGGAGGAGTCCTTCCGGAAATCCGAGGCCGGACGTTCAGTTGCAAATCCCGCATGTGCGAGTTCTTCTGCGTGCTCACGGGTGACCACAGCCGGCGTTGAGGGTGTTGAGGACGGGGCGCGTTGCCCAGCCCTGCTCATTTTTTCCGCGGCCGCGTTGAGAGCAAAGGGGTTCAAGGGCCCATCACGGCGCCTTGGTCCTCCGCGACTTCGACCCCCCCGTCCATGCACCATCACGATTCACCTCGTCGACATTGACTCCGCCATCGAGTCCATTGATTGCATGGCGTGCACCTGACGCTTGATGGTTTCAACCTCACGCTTCCCGTAGAGGCCGAGCGCACCTGAGGCACCGGGTTGGGGTACGCATGGTGGTGCGCTGCCACGTGTGCCCGCAATGGCCGCAGGTCCACGACTGGACCGGTTGTTGGGCAAGGAGGCGGTCCCGAAGGCGCTGCAGCAGCGGTGAGTCCCCCATCGAAGGGGAAGGCGCCACCTCGTTGGTCAGGCGGTCGTGTTCTTCGGAGTGCATCGTCAGGCCCGCGGCGTGCAGCATCTCGTGCGCGTATACGTGATGGAAGAGGGCCTCGTCGTCGTTCAGGTCCGGATGCAACTCGATCAGGATGGGCCCTGGGTCGAGGCGCAAGCGCCTCGCTCGGACGAGGTCCACCTCGCTCGCGAGGAACCTCGTCAGCCCGAGGTTGACCTCGTCCCCCTCCGACCATTGGAGTTCGACACGGTCCACCACCCACGGAAGGAAGACGCTCGCCGTCGAGGTCGAGGCGGCGCGAAGCACCGCCTCGGTGAGCGCGATGGGAACCTCAGGCCGCTCACCGCTCACGATGGGTGCTGCGCGGTGGCCCTGATGAAGGGCGCGATGGACCACGGAACCCTTATGCCGGGGTCGCGGGTGGCCGGGACGCGAAAGCACCCATTTGGGCGTGTAGATCAGTTGGAAGATCGCTACCTTGGCATGGTAGAGGCCCCGAGTTCAAATCTCGGCACGTCCACTTCTTCGCTTCTCAGCAACGGAAACGAAATGGCCGTGCTGCCATGCCCGAACGGATTCTCGATGCTTCGGGCATTGGCTCGCCACGGCTTCCTTTGCCGCACTTCGGTGAAGCCGTTGGCTGGGCACATCGACCCAACAACGTCTGTTGAGAGAGAGGAGGATGGGTGTGCTTACTCATCGTCGTTGAGGCCACGGATCCAATCTCCGAAGCCCCCAGTACCGTCCCATGCCATCCCGCGCTCGTCGATGATGGACGATTCCATCGTTGTCGCCAGGTCCCCGTTCAGAACGATGAGGTTCTCCTCGGCGAGCATCTTCGGACTGAGCCCCGGCAGCAGAACGCTCAGGCCCATCGGCACGCGACCGGGATAGACCTCGTTGACGTGGTCCACGAGGTTCGTGGTGCACGTGTTCCAGATGGTGTTGTACCACTCGGGCTTGTGTGCCAGCTGGTTGGTCCGTCGAAGGTAGGACGCCATCATCCGGCGTTCGTTCCCCTCGACGAGCACCACGGATTCGAACAGCCGCGTCACGGAATGAGGTCGACATCGCGTCCGAACGCCAATGAGGTCGGCCTCGGTGCCCCAGACGTAGATCAGTTCGAAGGTGCGCCCGAGGCCGGCGATCGGGTGGAAGCGCTCTCCCTGCTCGCGTCGAACCTCAATGGAGCAGGCAAGTCGGCGGCCGTCGCTGAGTTCGAAGGAAAGCAACGTATGGGCCATCTGAGGATGCTTCGGATCGAAGGCCTCGAGGACGAGCCAGATCCGCTTGACGTCGTTCAGGTTGAACGACACGTCCATCCAGCGCTCGTCGTAGTCCCTCGTGGACCGCCAATGAAAATCACGGACGTCGTGCAGGGTCACAAGGTCCCCCTCGATGGTGGCCCGTGGGGTACGGGCGTTGTCGTTGACCCAATTCCGCTCGTTCGAGGGCTGTTCCAATCGAAACCGACGAAGGCGAAGCAGGAGCCGCAGCAGGACCGCAAAGAGCAGACCGCTGAAGCAGCCACCCGACCAGATCAGCACGCCCTCCATGGACCTTCAGAGGACCTCACGCGCATGAAGGTGGCCCCGAATCAGGCGCTGAGCATGGTGTGAATCCCTTCAGAGGGCGGGAGCGGGACGATGCGGTGTGGATTCATGTGTTCGTGCGACCAGAAGTAATGGTGCTGCATGTGGCGCCAATCGCAGGTCGAACGGACCCCGGGCAGCGCAAGGAAGCGCTCGAGGTAAGCGCTGAGGTTCGGCATGTCGATGATCCGCTTTAGGCTGCACTTGAAGTGGACAACGTACACCAGGTCGAAGCGCAGTAGTGTTGGAACGAGGCAGAGGTCGGCTTCGGTCAGCACCCCACGACCCTCACCTACGAGCCACTCCCGGTTGGCCATGTGGGCTTCAAGCGCGTCGAGGCGGTCGAAGAGCACGGTCACCGCATCGTCGTAGGCGGCTTGGCTTCGAGCGAACCCTGCCTTGTAGACCCCGTTGTTGACGCTCTCGTAGTTCGCATCGATCATCGCATCGATGGCATCGACCAGCGTGTCAGGACAAAGGTCTGGGCCTGACGTCAAGCCCGAAGTACGGAATGCCGTGGTCAGCATCCGGACGATTTCCCGACTCTCGTTGTTCACGATGGTGCCGTGCGTCTGGTCCCACAGCACGGGCACGGTGCCGATGTGGCCGCTCTGTGGCCACGAAGGGTCGGCCAAGGCGTAGATCTCTTCCAACGAGGCCGCGCCATGCAGGGTGTCGGCGGTGGCGCCCGGCTCGCTTGGATTGAACACCCAACTGCCGTCGGGCTGCATCCGCCAATCGACCACGCTCACAGACACGGCGTCCTCAAGCCCAAGCAGCGCCCGAGCGAGCATCGTTCGATGCGCCCACGGGCAGGCATGGGACACGTAGAGGTGGTACCGACCGGACGCAGGAGCGAAGGGACCATCCAGGGTCACGTGGTCACGAAATTCGCTCGACTTGCGGACAAAAGCGCCGTCGTTGAAGGCGGATGTCCATGCGGACGCTTGCTCAGCCATGGCTGGTCCATCCGAGGGTGGGCTTTGAAACGCTGCGTTGGCCGCACGGCTCATCAACCACGAGGGAACGCGGTCAACCGTGGTGCGTGCAGAGGACCTCGTGGTGGAATCCTTCCTTGTCGGGCCCTTGCAGATGCGCTGCTCCGTGGTCTGCGACCGCGCCACGGGCGATACTGTCGTGATCGATGCCGGTGACGAGCCTGAACGCCTGATCGCTTGGATTGACCTTGCCGAGGGGACCGGCCCGAACTGGTCCTCAACGGAAGCGGAGCATCAGGCTGGGGACCGTCGTGTGGTCGCCCTGCTCAACACGCACGCTCACTTTGACCACAGCGGGCACGTCCCCACCGTGCGTGCCCACTGGGATGTTGAGTGGTGGCTGCACCCCGACGATGCCTTCCTGCAATCCCTCGCGGCCGAAGCAGCGGCACGGTGGGGCTTCCCACCCCTGCCCACACCGGCCATCGCCGACCATGACTTCGAACACGGACAGGTCCTCGACGTGGGCAGCCTCCGTTTCGACGTCATCCACACGCCGGGCCACACCCTGGGTGGCGTGTGCCTTCGGCTGCGCGTGGACGGTGGTGCGGACCACCTCTTCGCGGGCGACACCCTCTTCGCTGGCTCTGTGGGGCGCACCGATCTGCCCCATTCGGGTGGCGATTTCGACCTGCTTGCCCGCTCCATCCACACCGGCCTGTGGCCGCTTCCAGAGGACACGGTGGTCCATCCGGGCCACGGCCCGCTCACCACCATCGGGCACGAGAAGCGAACGAACCCCTTCGTTGGCGAGGGTGCCGGCGAGCACGGCACCTTCGGCCGCGGCCGCTATGCATGACGCCCTCCGTTCCTGAATGGTGAGGTTTTAATCCACAGCGAAGGGCCCCCGCAGGCATGACAAGCCTCGGTCACCTCGTGCTCTACGTCAGCGAGATGGAGCCCATGCTCCGGTTCTATAGGGACCTCGTGGGCCTTGCTGAGGTCGGCCGGGTGCACGGAGGTCGCGTGGTGGCGCTCACCGGCGGGCGAACGCACCACGAACTCTTGCTCATCGAGGTCGGGCAGGCCCCCGGCCCGTTGCAGGGACGCCGTCTCGGCCTCTACCACACCGGGTGGTGCATCGGGGACGATGACGACGACCTGAGGGATGCGTTGGTGCGTGCGCAGGACATGGGGGCGAGGCTGGTCGGCACGGCCGACCACACCGTGTCGCACTCCCTGTACCTGCTCGACCCGGACGGCAACGAAGTCGAACTGTACGTCGACGTCCCCGGCTTCGATTGGAAGGACCCGGCATGGCTCGACGAGCCAATCCGAGGGCTTCGGCTCTGATCAGGACATCATGCCTGCCAACGCATCGCTGAGCACGGGAAGGGCTTCCTCCCAGGTGGCCACGATGCCGTAGTCGGCGTGCTTGAAGATGGGCGCGTCCGCGTCTTTGTTGATGGCCACGATGTATTTCGACGAGCGCATGCCCGCGAGGTGCTGAATCGCACCCGAGATGCCGACCGCGATGTACAGGTTGGGATTGACGGTCTTGCCCGTCTGCCCGACCTGCATGCTGTGGGGGATCTCGTCCCACGTGTCCACCGCCGCGCGGGATGCACCCACAGCAGCACCGATGGTGTCGGCCAACGCCTCGAGGTGACGGAAGTTGCCGGGCTCGCCCAAGCCTCGTCCGCCGGAGACGATGATGTTCGCCTCGGCCACGTCGAGGCGTGCGCTTGCGCGGGCCACCATCTCGAGCACCGCGGTCTTCAGGTCGCCGCTGGCGTCCACCACGGACACATCAGCGTCCGCGGCAGCGGCGGGGGCCATCACGTTCGCACGGACGGTGAGCACAGCGGCACCGTCAACGGCGACGGTCTGCATCGCCTTCCCGGACAGGATCGGGGAGGTCAACTCCCCGCCGTTGATCAACACAACGTCCTGAACGACGGGAAGGCCTCGACGGGCGGCGAGGCGCGCCGCGAGGTCCTTCGAACGTGAAGAGGCAAGGGCCACGACGTGGCCGGCAGGCGCGATACCGTCGATGGCCTCTGCCCATGCTGAAGCGTCGTAGGACGCGAACACGGGCGATTTCGCAGCGATGATGCGGCTCACACCGGCGAATCCGGCGGCGTCCGCGGACGCTGCATCGGTGCACGGGACCACAAGCACGGGCGCTCCTCCCAGGGCGAGGGCGGCGGTGACGAGTTCGGCGGTGGCGGGAGCAACGACGCCCCCGTTCGTTTCAGCGATGATGATGGTCACGGTCATGGGTTCACCTCAGAGCACGTTGGCCTCCTCGCGGAGCAATCGGGCAACGTCTGCTGCTGCAGCGCCACCATGGAAGGTCTTCCCCTCAGGCTTGGCGGGAGGAAGGGTGCAGGACACCACGCGAACGCTGCTCGAACCAACCTGGGCCGCACGAACGTCAACGGTCGCTTTCTTGGCCTGCATGATGCCTTTGACGTTGGGCTTGCGCACCTTGAGATCACCCTTGTCGCAGGAAAAAACCGCAGGAAGGGACACTGAGAGGCGGGCGTCTCCACCTTCGGCAGGTACGGTCGCGGTCACGTCAGCGCCGAATTCGAGTGCGATGACGTTGGACGCGCTCGCCCAGCCAAGGTGTTCTGCAAGTCCGGGTCCGGTTGAGCCCGCGCCGGTGTCGGCCGCGGACTTTCCGCAATACACCACCTCGGCACCGAGGTCACGAACGGCGGCCGCGAGGGCCCCTTGAACGGCGTTGGAGTCGGCCCATCCTTCGTGGTCCAAACGAACGATATGGTCGGCGCCGATGGCCTTGGCGTCCTTCAGGATCTTGTCGGCACCTGCACCACCGAGGGTGACCGCGGTGACCTCGCCACCAGCGGCTTCCTTGTGCCGAAGGGCGGCCTCAAGCGCGAACTCGTCGTAGGGGCTCATGACCATCTTCGCGCCGCTGAAATCAACGGAGCCGCCGCTGATGCTGACGGGGGCGTTCGTGTCCGGAACTTGCTTGACGAGGACGACGATGTTGGGCATACGTTCACCTTGCTGACCGCACCACCGGGGCGGAGTCCAAGAAGGTTGTCCGACGCCTGCAGAGGGACGCTTAGGGGAGTTCGGAGAGGGAGGGTTCAAGGGCCATCGCTCCCGCAAGCGAACCTCATGTCATACGAGCGACGACCCATCGGGCCCGAGGAAGACCTGCAGGACCTGATGGACGCCTTCGGCGACCTCTTCGAAGGAACGTACATGGACGAATTGCGCACCCTCGGTCACTGCGAGGAGCAGGTGTTCTCGTTCGATGTCGAGTACGCCGACCTGATGGAACATGACGTGATCCGAAACCATTTGGTGGACGACATCGAACGCTTCATGCTCACGGGCGAGCAGGTGCTCAACGACCGATTTCGTCAGCACATGCAAGCACCGTGCCGCCTCGTCCTGCGCTTGGCAGGTCTCCCGGACGAGCGACGCAGGCCACTGGACAGCCTTCGCATGCGGGACCGGGGCCGTCTGTTCACCTTCGACGTCGCCGTGACCGGAGCGACCCCGCCGATTGGCTACCTCCAACGGGCCACCTACACCTGCAGGGTACCCGGATGCGGAGAAACCGTGCAAGTGGACCAGCGGTTGGCGAGGGAACGGGAGAAACCCTCGTCGTGCCAGTCGTGCATGCAGCGCATGCTCGAAGGTCTTCCCGACAACGAAGAAGGCGAGTACATCCGCAGGATGGCGGAACATCGTGGGATGTTTGGGGACTTTGGCCTTGTCACCGAAGACTTGCGGTACATCGACGTGCAGTACCTCTCTGTGGTGGACGTCGTCCCGGCTGGGGAAGGGCCGTGGGGCCAAGGGCGCCACACCTGGACAGCGGTCGTTGATGAAGACCACGTTGGGTCCTACCCCGTCGGTTCGCTGCTTCGGTTGCACGCCACGGTCAACGTGGACCACCTGCCGGAACGGACCTTCGCGAAAGACACCCGCCGCTGCCTCCTGCTGCGGGTGGAAGGCATCGAGCTGTTGGACGACGCTGCTCATGTCGACGACGTCCAGTGGGCCCAAGGGCCACCGGTCTGAGCCTCAGGATTGACCGGTCAGTTGCCGCACGATGGCCAACCGCTCCGGATGGGCCGTGAAGTGCTCCTCGACAGGACGAAGGCCTTCCGCAAGCCCGTCCGCCACACCCCACTTCGCGTCGAGGGGGTGGAGCGTGCCGTCCATGACGGCCGCCCGGAAGGCGTCGAGGTCCGTCCACGAGGACGGTTCGCCAAACTTCGGATTGGGCGTGACGTGGATCACGCCTTGCTCGGGCAAGACAATGTGAGCGGCCAGTTCGTACACAGGAGACTGCTCGTCCTCGGGGTCAAGGTAGGCCTTGCGCATCTTCTTGCGCATGACCTGCACATCGTCGTGAAGGAGGATGGCACCGCGCGGGTCGGACTTGCTCATCTTGTGATCGAAGGACTCCATCCGTCCACCCGAGGCGTTCAAGGCCGACAGGATGGGTGTGTGCAAGCAGGTGGCCTTCGGCCAGCCCCACTTTGAGGACACGTCACGCATGTACATGTGCGCCTTGCGCTGGTCCATGCCACCGATGGCCACGTCGATGTTGAGGTGCCCGATGTCGGCCGCCTGCATGGCGGGGTAATAGAACCGCGAGAGGTCATGGTCGGACGACGCTTCATCCCGACCCATGATGGAGAAGGTCTTCCGCACCTGAGCCAGCGTCATTCCCTTGCTGCAGCGGAGCACCCGAGCCCAATAGGCTCCATCGGACATCACGGTGGACGCCCAGAGGAAGCGCAATTGGCCCGGGCCTTCCCCCTCTTCAGGGTGGCCGAGGAGGGCGCGGAAGGTGTCCTCCATGTAGCGAGCCGTTGCCTGAATAGCGTCGAGGTCACCCCCGAACTTGTCGTTGACCCACGCGTGCCAATCGGCGAGGAAAATCAGCACGTTCGCGTCAGCGTCGAGCATGTTACGGAGACGCAAGGCCAAGACCTTCCAGCCAATGTGGGCGGTGCCGGACGGCTCGAAGCCAACGTAGCAGCGGATGATGTCATCGCCCGCCATGCTTGGGCCGCCGCCGAGCACGGAGAGGAGGTGGTCAAGTCCGACGACTTCCTCCGCACCGTCCACCATGAGGCGAAGTCGGTGTTGAGCGCCCTCGGTCAAGTCGGCCATGGAAGGGTGCCGGTCGAGCAGGTCGTCGAACTGCACCTGCTCCATGCCACCCACCTCAGAGCAAATCCTTGAGTTTCTTGATCTGACCTTCTGTGGGACTCGCGCCCTCATCGAGCGTTGCTTGGAGGGTGTCGATTTGGGCGTGGATGGCCGCCCGATCGTCCTCCGAGAGGCTGGTGGCCATCTCCAAACTCTTCAGGGCCATCTTGATGGTCGATTTTGCGCTTGAGATGTTCTTTGCCTCCTCTTTCGCCTTGTCCCCACGTTGCTTGGCCGTATACCCGGTTGCTGCGTCCAAAAAGGAGGACCAGCGGCGTCGAGATTCCATGGCCAACTCACGTCCTTGTTCCTCCAAAAAGGCCTCGAGGTCCTGCCCCTTGAGTTGGGTCACGTCCACCACGAGGCGCCCGTCGAGGAATTCACCAGAAACGCTCGACATAAGCCCGAAGGAAGCCGTGAAGCGGCCTTCTGCGTCGGCGTTGGCTCCGTCAAAAGACTCGGCTGCAAGTTTGGCAAGTCCAGCGTTGCCCCCGACCTTTTTCTCATGACCACGACGAACGTGAAAGCGCTCCATGCACAACCCACCTGCAGGTGCGGCATAAGGTTCGTGGCCGGCATGGCGACGTGCAGTAGGGGAGAGGTTTTCACCAGACTCCGCGAGCCCCAAGCATGCGAAGGCGCTGCGTGGTGGTGCTGGCGATGCTGATGCTGAGCCTACCGCTCGCATCAGCGGCTCCCGCCGTTGTGCTGGAAGACCACGGTCAAGTTGAGGCACCGGGGGCCATCACCGCCATCGACGTTCGACCGGGTGGCGCGGCCGTGTTGCTTGTCGGCGAGGACGGCTACGCACACCGCATCGACGGCGCGCAACCCACGCAAAGGGACCTCGACGTTGAGTTGGGAACAGGCCGCACGGCGGACTTTCATGACGTGGATTGGCACCCTGGCGGTGCGACCGCCCTTCTTGTCGGTGCTTCAGGCATGCTGATGCGGTACGAAGGGGACACCCACGCCATCTCGTCGGTCGACGGTTCGGCGTTGCTCGCCGGTCGTGACCTCATCGGCGTCGAATGGCGCCCCGGCGCAGACGTAGCGTACATCGCTGCACGGGACGGCGCGCTGTGGCGCTACGCAGCGGGTTCAGGCCCGGTCCTCATCGACGATGGATTGAGCACAACGGACATCACCTCCCTGACCTGCCACCGCGCCGCCAACATTTGCGTGGTCACCACATCGGACGACGGCCTCGGTTTGATCGGTCGGGACCACGAGTTGGTGTGGTTGAGTGGGACCTCCTCGACGACGTGGGTGGCCTCTGCCTGCGCGGATTCAACGCTCAACGAATGCACCGCGTACGGCATGGGGTTGACGACGGTCGTCATCCAATTGAACACGGAGACCGCGTCGGCCAGCACGGTCGGCAAGGTCCGACCACTCGTCCCAATGGACGCAGAAATGACGGGGGCGTCCGTTGCCGCAGGTGGTTCATCGCTCGTGCACCTCTCTCCAATGGGCTTGCTCCGCCACGACCCGATCAGCGACGAGATCTACGATCATCTGAACGCGGAGCAACTCGTCGCCTTCGACCCTGTCATCGCCGGGCGCGCCATCGCCGGCGTCTGGGAGGACAGCGTCGGAACGGGCTGGTTGCTGACAGCGGACGGCGACCTCATCGGCATGACCCCGGACATGACAGAAGCGCAGGCCGGAGTGTTCGAAACACTGGGCGGGATTGTTGTGGCGATCGCGGTGATTGGCACCATCGTCGGCCTGGCCTTCATGAACAGCCCGAAATTGCAGGCGTGGTACCTCCGCCGTCGTCGCCGTCGTCAAGGCTGAACCACGGTCGCTGCAACAGGTTCATTGGTCGGACCCGCTGGACACGTGCCATGGAAGCCTTCGAAGGCGTTGACTTCTACGACATCGAATCTCTCCTCACGGAGGAGGAAATCATGGTGCGCGACATGGTGCGCGCATGGGTGGATGAGGAGGTCATTCCCCACATCGAAGACGCCTGCCGTGACGGGGTGTTCCTCGACAAGTGGCGCACCGACCTCGGCGAGATGGGCGTTCTGGGCGCTCCTCTGAAGGGCTACGACTGCCCAGGGCTTTCCTACGTGGCCTACGGGCTGATCTGCCAAGAACTGGAGCGTGGCGACTCCGGGCTCCGCTCCTTCGCGAGCGTTCAAGGGTCGCTTGCGATGTATCCGATTTGGGACTTCGGCAGCGAGGAACAGAAACACCATTACCTTCCCAAGATGACTTCAGGTGAATGGGTCGGCTGCTTCGGCCTGACCGAGCCCGACTATGGGTCCAATCCAGGTGACATGGTCACGAAGGCCGAGGACATGGGTGACCACTACCTCCTCAACGGTGCCAAGATGTGGATCACCAACGGGACCATCGCCGACGTGGCCGTGGTGTGGGCCAAACTCGACGGGGTCATCCGTGGCTTCATCGTCGAAAAGGGCGATCCCGGCTTCAGCGCACCGGAAATGAAAGGCAAACACTCGCTGAAGGCCAGCGTCACCTCTGAACTGGTCTTCCAAGACTGCCGCATCCCCAAGGACAGGATCCTCCCCGGCGTCAAGGGCCTTCGCGGTCCATTTTCCTGCCTCAATAACGCCCGTTACGGTATTTCGTGGGGCGCGCTCGGGGCCGCCATGGCGTGCTTCCACTCCGCGAAGACCTATGCCCTTTCCCGCGTCCAGTTCGACCACCCCATCGCCGCGTACCAACTCGTCCAAAACAAGCTGGCGTGGATGCTCCGTGAGATCACCAAGGGCCAACTTCTCGCCTACCATCTCGGTCGAAAGAAGGACGACGGCACGTGGTTCAACGAACAGATCAGCCTGGCGAAGATGAACAACGTCGACATCGCGCTCGAGATTGCCCGCGTGGCGCGTGACATCCACGGAGCCAACGGCGTGCTCGACGAGTACCCTGTGATGCGCCACATGGCCAACCTCGAATCGGTCAAGACCTACGAGGGCACCCACGACATCCACAACCTCATCCTTGGACGTTACATCACCGGAATCCAAGCCTTCACCCGACAGGCGTGAGCATGGTGTACCCGTACCATCGGGTGCTCTGGCTGCTGATACGTGGCCTTGGGCGACGCCGTGAGCAACTCGACCCTTTGAAGGAATTTGAGTTGAGGATGCGGCCGGGTTTTGGCGACATTGACCTCTATCCGGAGGTGAACAACGGTCGGCATTTCGTGCTCTTCGACCTCGCCCGCTACGACCTCGCCGTTCGTCTCGGCCTGTTTCGGTGGGTACGCCGTACGAAGGCGGCCTTTGTGGTCGGAGGCTCGTCCATCCGCTACCGTCATCGCCTGCGCCCATGGCGAAAGGCCACCGTGCGGACCCGGCTCGTTGGCATCGATGACCGCTTCTTCTACTTCGAACAATGCTGCATCCAGCACGGTCGGACGTGCTCACGCGCCCTTGTCCGGACCGGAGTGAGACGGCGTGGCGCGATCCCTCCGAGGGACGTCATGACCGCCATCGGAATGGAGGTGGACCCCTTCATGGAGCCGTGGGTCGAAGCGTGGAACGACTGGGACAACGAGCGCAACCACGACGGCTGATCACACGCTCGGCAGCAGCCCAACGCGAGCGAAGGCTGCCCAGACAGGGTCCAGGAAACGTGGAAGGAAGCGGTGACGGAGGTACACCGCCGCGGCAAGGCCAATCTTCTGTGCCTTGTTGAGGCGGATGCGTTGGGTGAAGACGTCGCCTTGGCTGCGCTCGATTTGTTTCAGGATCTTGTCGTAGAAGGCAATCATCGCTGCAGGTGAATACCGGGTCTGCCGCGGAAGCAGCGGCAGCAGTTGCCGTGCTTCTTCGAGGTAGGTCCTCGCCCTCCGGGCGTAATGATGGCAGTACGGTTCCCACTTGGCGTTCAGCACCACGCGGCCGTCCCGGAATCCCTCAGCGTCAATGCCGTTGGCCTCAAGTTCCTCGCTGGGAAGGTACACACGGTCGCGGTGGATGTCTTCGCCAACGTCCCGGAGCACGTTGGTCAACTGCATGAAAATGCCCCAAGATTCCGCGAACTTTCGCGCACGAGGGTCCTCGTAGCCGTAGATTTCGATGCACATCAGACCCACGACGCTCGCGACACGGTAACAGTAGACGTAGAGGTCGTCAAAGGTGGTGTAGCGGTTCCTGTACAGGTCGTCCTCCATCCCTGAAATGAGGTCGTCAAACACGAGGCGAGGAATCGTGTAGCGCTGGACGGTGTCCTTGAGTGCGAGGAACACGGGGTCGGTCGACCACGCCTCCCCATAGCAGGTCGAGAGTTTCTTTCGGAAGAAGAAGAGTTGCGTGATCTTGTTGAGGTACGCGTCCTCGTCAAGCACGGTGCCGGCGTGTTGATGTTGCTCCAAGGCTTCACGATAGGCCTGCGCCTCGGGGTCAAGTTCACCCAACGAACCCGGGAAACGGTCCGCCCAATCACCGTCGGCAATGTCGTCCGCCCTCCGGCAGAAGGCGTAGACAGCGCACATCGCTTGCCGCTGCTCGTCCGGGAGGTACTTGAACGAGTGATAGAAGTTCCCAGCCTCCCGTACCGTCAATTCCTCGCAATACCGGTAGGCCAAGCGGAGCAGTTCTGCTGGAGGAGCCTCCGACCAAATGGGCGCTTCCAAATGGGCGAAGGGGTCAGCGAGTTCGTGCTCGTCGTTGAACAAGCCAACAAAATGCGCGGACTCCTTGAGGGCCTCCATCGCGGTCCTGCTGACCGCCTTGACGGCTTCGCTTGCCAACGAAACACCCGCCCGGAGGCGTTCGAGAGGCGTGATGCTCTCCCGCTCAAATCGACCGCTTCGCGTCGATGCATTGCCCTTCAAAGGCAGCACCAGGTCCAACGGCTTGCGGCGTTCCAGCATCTCGTTCGCTTGTGGCTGCCCATCACCGCTTATCAATCCCCTGCACGGGCGCTCGGTACCGAACCCCCGAGGAGGTTCAGCGAAGGTGAGCACGTCGTTCCGTGAGGACGCGTTTTGGCCCACCCGGAACGGCGGAAGATGTCAAGCACCGCCGCATGATGCGTTTGATCTCCGCACGGTTCACCTTCACAACGTCCGTGGGGTCAAGCACGTTGCTCGTCCGAAGCAAGTCGATGGTGCGCTGTCCAATCACGATTGGGAGCATGCAAGCGATCCGCGCACGGTGCGCCGTGCGAGGCAGCGCCAGCGTGTAGCGCACCGCGGCTTCGAGGTGCCCATCCGCGACGTCCAGCAACGCGTTGTGCACGGGCCGAAACGCGTCCATGTTCGCTGGATCACGAAGGTCCTCTGGGACGAGCCCGACCGCCTCAAGCCTTGGCCTCGGCACATAGCAGCGTCCGAAACGAAGGTCCTCAGGAACGTCACGCAAAATATTGACGAGTTGCAAGGCCTTGCCGAACTCAATGCTGTCAGCAAGCCAGGAGGTCCGGTCAAGGTTGGACCAACCGTGCCCACGACCGTGAAGCAGCGACATCGAGGCCCAAAATTCCCCCACGCTTCCCGCAACACGGTAGGCGTAGTCGTCGAGTTCCTCGTCGGTCCCGAGGGCCTTCAGTTCATCGCGGTCGTTGGCGGGGCCAAAACGCTGCAGATCAAGGGACTGACCGCCAATGATGATGCCCAGACACCGACGCATCAAAACGAGGTCCTCCGTTGGCGTGTGAGCCAACGCCGCGACGGGGGCGTTGGCTGCGAGCAGCAGGTCGCGCTCAGAGGTGTTGGCTTGCAGGGAGGCCAAGTGAGAAAGGTCCGGGACTGGTTCGCGACCTTCGCCAGTGGCTCCATCCCACGCTTGGAGGGCTTCAAGGAGCATTGAAGCATCACCAACCTTTGAGTCTGCGATCGTGTCCGCGACACGTGCCAGCAGGTACAGCAAGCCGATGGAACGACGAACACGGCGTGGAAGAACGCGAAGCGTGAGAAAAAAAGAACGTGAGTTCGACTCAAGCAACACGTCGTTGCGTGCGTCGATCAACACGGTCGGGCACCCCGTTCAGCGGCCGGGGGGACCGCGTTTCGGGCCGGGAGGACCGCCTCCAGGACCGCCCTTCTTCGGGCCGGGAGGACCACCGCCGGGACCGCCCTTCTTCGGACCGGGAGGACCGCCGCCAGGACCGCCCTTCTTCGGACCGGGAGGACCGCCGCCAGGACCGCCCTTCTTCGGGCCGGGAGGGCCCCCGCCAGGACCGCCCTTCTTCGGACCGGGAGGGCCACCGGTACGCGAGGGCCCGGGAGGCCCGGAACGTGATGAGCCAGGAGGCTCATCTCGGCTTGGCGCTTCGTCGACCTCGTCGTCCTCTTCAAACACAGCCCCACAATGCGGGCATGTAGGGTCGCTTTCCGACACCAGACCGTCACACACCTCACAGGCGAACATCTCCTCGCCATCGCTGCCAACGACTTCGGTCTCGCCGTCTTTGGAGCGACGCAGCACCATCGTGAGGAGCAACTCATGCCCCTTCAGGGCGAGTTCTGTTCGAATGGCATGCTCAAAGGCCTCGCCCAACGCCTCAGGGGTGTCCAACACACGACCATCGTCTGTGTAGGTGACCGTCACGGTAGCTGACTTTCCATTGACGGCACACGAAGGCGTCTCAACAGCCACCCCGCGCTTTCGTGCGACGCGGCGTACCGCGACCTCCGCCAAGCGGTTCAAGAGGGCCTCATCGAGCGCAGCAGAAGGTGCACCTCCAATCGTGTTCGCGAGCAGTGCAGCCGCGGGGTCAAGGGACCCTTGCCCTTGCAAGGCGCCAACGTCCGCTCCGAGCGATGCCAAGACCTCACCTGCGGGGCTATGGTTCATCGAAAGCCACTGTGAACGACGCTCGTTTTTCATCGCCCTGTCCTGCTCGGCAAGGTGATTCACCATGGCGTCGGTGGGGGAGGCCGATGGGTTGTGCGCAATGGTTGTCCCACCGGGTGTGAACGGATCTGCGGTGTTGACGGCGCCCCCTGCTCCGCTGGCGAGGGTCGGGCCCGCGGGCCCCTGAGGCATGTCCGACCTGCTCAACGGACGAACAGGCGTCACGTTCCCTGCGGGGGCCTGCTGCTGGGGCATCCCTTGGGGTGGAGCACCCTGATGGGGCACCCCTTGTGGCGGGAAGCCTTGCTGTGGCATCCCTGCTTGGGGCATCCCTGCCTGAGGCGGGAAGTGTTGCTGAGGCATCCCTTGAGGTGGGAATCCCTGCTGAGGCATCCCTTGCGGGGGGAATCCTTGCTGAGGCATTCCTTGAGGCGGATAGGACTGCTGCGGCAAACCCTGCGGTGGAAAACCCTGTTGAGGCAGGCCCTGAGGGGGCATCCCCTGCATCGGAAGGACGGGCTGAGGCGCCCCCATGCCTTGGGGTGGCATCCCTTGGGAAGGGCTGAGGTTTGGGGCTCCACCGGGAGAGGCCGATTGCCGTGCTCCACACTCCGGACAGAACATGGAGTCGTCCGGGATGGACTCGGAACAGGAGGAGCAGTCCATGGTGAACCCCTCCTGAGGTCATAGGCCACCACCTAAAGGCTTGCTCCGTCAGGTGCACCCGGCATGCCTTGCAGGAGGTCGTTCTTCGTCCGCGAGGCTTGAAAAATCAGACCGCCAACGGGTGGCATGGCTCAACGCAAAGCGGTGATTGTCGGCGGAGGTTTCGCCGGAATTACGGCCGCCTTGGCGTTGCATGACGCGGGCCGACAAGTCACGCTGATCGAACAGGGGCCGTACCTTGGTGGCCGGTGCAGCGGACTCGACGATCCAACACAAAGCATCGACGTGGGACACCACATGCTCTTCCGAGGTTGCAGCACGACACTGCGCGCTCTCGGCCGATTGGGACTGAACGAGGCGGTGCGGTTGCAACCGTCCACCACACTGTGGTTTGCTCGAACCGAAGACGGCGCCACAGCGGCGCTGCGAAGCGGTCGCCTTGAGGCCCCGCACCACCTTGTCGGGTCAATGCTTGCGTTTCCCTTCCTCGACCTCAAGGACAAGGTGCGCATGCGACGAGTGGTTCAGGCGATGCGTGATGCCGATGACGCGTCGGTCGAGGACCTCGACGAGGTCGACTTCGGCACATGGCTACGTTCGTTTGAGCAAACCGAGCGAGCGATCGAAGCATTTTGGGCACCCCTCGTGAAAGCGGGCCTGAACGTGCATCCGGACGGGGCAAGCACGGCGCAGGCGGTGTTGCTGTTCCGTGCGACGCTCTTTGAGGACGCCCAGGCCTACGATGCGGCGACGTTTACCATGCCGCTTGGGCACATGATGCGCGAGATCGAGGCACGTTTGAACAGCGAGGGCCTGGAGGTACGAACATCCGTTGACGTGACAGCTGTCCACCGGCACGACGGGGCATGGCACATCTCGTCGTCCGGAAGCGACGTCATGGCGGACGACGTGGTGCTCGCGGTGGGGGCGCGTGCCTCTGCCGAACTGGCCGGGGCCAGCCCAGATCTGAAGAAGCACCTCGTGAGCCTCACGGGCCTCAAACGAAGTCCACGGGTCGCCATACACCTGTTCTATAGCACGTCATGGCCAGCCATGCAACCCCCCTTTGTGTTCCTTGTTGGGCCGTCGCCCATCGACCTCATCGTGCACCGTTCGGCCGAACTTGAGGCACCTGACGCGGGGCACTGGATCAGCGTGTTGTGCAACGACGCGAGCGGTGCCGCATCGATGTCGGACGACGCGTTGACGGAGGAGGCCATGGCCACAATCGACCGCATTTGGCCACGCGAAGGAACGGAATCGCCCGCTCGTGTCGAGGTGGTTCGGTCGATGGATGCGACCTTCGCCTCGCGCCCAGGTGCCGTCACCCTCCGAAAGGGCCTGATGCTGAACAAGGAGGGGATGGTGTTCGCAGGGGACTGGATGTGGACCGGTTGGCCTTCCTCGATCGAGGGCGCGTGCCGCTCAGGACTCCAGGCAGCAACGGACCTGATCGATGACGTTGGCGCACGGCCATGGGACGCGTGGCCCGCAGCCCCTCGCCGAGGGGACAGCGGTTGGCCGGTCTGGAACGTCACCGCAGCCCAGCGGCCTTGAGCGCCTCGAGCAGCACCTGACCGATTTCAGATGGGTCGGCTGCACACGCGATTCCAGCGGCACGGAACGCTTCGAACTTTTCCTCCGCTGTCCCCTTTCCGCCAGAGATGATGGCGCCCGCGTGGCCCATCCGCTTTCCAGGGGGTGCCGTTGAGCCGGCCACGAACCCAACGATGGGCTTGGTCACGTGCTCTGCAGCCCATGCGGCGGCTTCTTGCTCAGCGTTGCCACCGATTTCCCCGATCATCACAATCGCCTCGGTTTGGGGGTCTGCTTGGAACGCCGCGAGGCACTCGATGAAGCCGGTGCCGTTGACGGGGTCGCCGCCGATTCCGACGCACGTGGATTGGCCTTCGTCAATGCTCATCGTTTGCGCCACAGCCTCGTAGGTCAACGTCCCGGATTTGGACACGATACCGATGCGTCCCTTGGCATGAATATGGCCGGGCATGATGCCAATCTTCGCACCACCGGTCGCACCGGGGGTGATGATGCCCGGGCAGTTCGGACCAATCAGCCGTACGCCAGGACGGGCCTCAACATACGCGACCGCTCGCACCATGTCCAAGGTGGGAATACCTTCTGTGATGCAGACGATCACGCCTTCGCCCTTGATGGCATCAAAGGCGTCGGCCGCCTCCATGATGGCCTCCCCCGCGAACGGCGGAGGGACATAGATGACCGTCGCGTCCGCATCGGTGGCCTCAACGGCCTCACGCATGCCGTCCCACACCGGGAAGGAACGGCCGTCCAACTCAACGCTCTGCCCGCCTTTGCCGGGAGTACAACCGCCAACGATGTTGGTGCCGTATTCCACCATTCGTGCGGCATGGAAGGACCCTTGTCGCCCCGTGATGCCTTGAACCAGCACTTTCGCGTCTTCTTCAATCCAAATCGCCATCAGGCCTCACCTCCGCCAATCAAGGCCACAATCCGTTCAGCACCCTCCGCGAGGCTGTCGGCTGGATGAATGTTCAGCGTTGAGGCTGCAAGAATGGCTTTTCCTTCGTCGACGTTGGTGCCCGCGAGGCGGACCACCAGCGGAACGTCGAGGCCCAGAGATTCGGTGGCCCCGATGACGCCGCGAGCGATGATGTCGCAACGCATGATGCCACCGAAGATGTTCACCAAGATGCCCTTGACGTTCGGGTCCTCAAGGATGATGGAGAAGGCCGTCTTGACCTGCTCTTCGTTGGCGCCACCGCCCACGTCGAGGAAGTTGGCAGGCTCGCCGCCGTAGAGTTTGATCACGTCCATGGTCGCCATCGCAAGGCCCGCGCCGTTGACGAGGCAGCCAATGTTGCCATCGAGCTTCACGTAGGACAATCCCGTGGCCTTCGCGCGAATTTCGACCTCCTCTTCCTCGCTCAAGTCACGAACCTCATCCCAAGAAGGGTGGCGGAACGACGCGTTTTCGTCGAAGGACACCTTGGCGTCGAGCGCGACGATGCCGTCGTCTTCGGTGCGCACGAGCGGGTTGATTTCGACCATGGCGCAGTCGTTCTCAATGAAGCAGGCGTACAGCGAAGCGAGGGCCTTCCTGAAGGCTTTGGCCGCCGCCCCGGACAAGCCGAGGGCCGCTGCAAGGTCGCGAGATTGGAACCCAAGCAGGCCCATGCTCGGGTCAACATGCACTTTGTGCAGAAGTTCAGGGGTGGCCTCAGCCACCTCCTCGATGTCCATCCCACCTTCCGTAGAGGCCATGATGAGGACGGATTTTTCTTCACGGTCGACGAGCAGAGCCAGGTAGTACTCGTGTGCGATGGCGCACCCAGATTCGATGTACAGGTTGGAGACCATCTTCCCTTCGGGGCCGGTTTGCTTCGTGACAAGCACGTTTCCGAGGATCGATGATGCAAAGGCCTCGACGTCCTCACGGCCCTTGGCGATCTTGACACCGCCCTCCATCACAACCTCACGCGTGGTTGGATGCAGCAAGGTGCCTTTGCCCCGTCCGCCTGCGTGAATCTGCGATTTGACCGCCACCACGGGTGACGACAGGGCATCGTACGCAGCGACGGCTTCCCCGACGGTCGTGCAGTGCACACCTTCCAGAACCGGCACACCGTAGCGCGCAAAGAGCGCTTTTCCTTGGTACTCGTGGATGTTCATGATGACCCTCAGCACCCGGCTGTGGAGGTCCTCCTTCAACACTCCGGGCGGGACGAGCCATCGTGGAGAACCGTTTCAAGCGTCGAGCCAAACGCACGTGCATGCAGGCGGTCATCTTGGCGGGTGGCGTCGGGTCCCGCCTACGGCCGTGGACGTCAACGGTTCCGAAGCCGCTGCTCCCTATGCTGGACCAAACACTCCTTGAGCAGGTGCTCTGGGGCGTCCCAGAAGGGACCATCGACGAAGTGGTGGTGGCGGGAGGCTACCGTGTCGATCAAATCGAGGCGCACTTCGCCGAGCATGACCTCAACGTCCGCGTCGTGCCGGAGAAAGAAGCGCTGGGCACGGGCGGGGCCTTGGGCAACTGCAAGGACGTCGTATCAGGACGGTTTGCTTGCTTCAACGGAGACATCATCTCATCGCTGAACGTGGAGCAGTTGCGCACCCTTCATGCAACGAACGGTGGCGTTGGTACCTTGGCGCTCTGGGAAGTGGATGACCCGACACGCTTCGGCATCGTGGGCCTTGACGCATCGCATCGCATCACGCGCTTCAAAGAAAAACCAGCCGCTGAGGAGGTGTTCTCCACGCTGATCAATGCGGGTTCCTACCTGCTGGAGGATGACGTGTTCGACATCATGCCAGAAGGAAAGCACTCCCTTGAGCGGGACGTGTTCCCGACGCTTGCGAGCCGGGGGGAACTCAACGGGCTTCCTTTTGACGGCTACTTCATCGACGCCGGTACGCCGGAGTCCTGGTCGAACGGGGTGCAAGCGTGCATCGAGCATCGGCGGTTTCGAAGCGGAGGCGTCGTCGGCTCGTCATGGTTCGCTGACCCAACCGTCCACCTCGGTGCGGACCACACCTCCAGCATGGTGGCCTCCAACGTCACAGCAGCAGGGGCAACACTACGTCGAAGCACCTTGCTTGATGGGGCCGTTGTGGGGCGTGGAAGCGTGCTCGACGGCTGCTTGGTCGGCCCAGGGGCGGTCGTTGGAGCCGATTGCATGCTGACCAACGTCGTGCTTGGCCCGGGGGCTGTGGTGCACGACGGGGAACGCCTGGAAGGCGAACGCCGCCCGGCCGAAGACGAGCGGAGCGCATAAACGCCCCCCGTTGATGCCACACCATGTCCCCACCGCTGATTGTGGTGAACTGCAAGACCTACGCAAGCGCAAGCGGTGAGGCCCTCGATCGTTTGCTTGACGCCATCGCCGGCGTGAACAGCGAGGGCGTCCGCTTGGTCATGGTGGTCTCGGCCTTCGACCTTCATGCAGCGAGCACAGCGCACCCAAGCCTCGAATTCTGGAGCCAGCACCTCGACCCGGTTGGACAAGGGTCCCATACGGGTTGGCTCGAACCTGAAACAGCGATGCAGCGTGGTGCTCGAGGCACGGTCATCAACCACGCCGAGCACAAAGTGGCGGCGACGCACGTGGAGGCCCTGCTGCGCCAGTTGGATGGCCGCATCGACGTCTGCGCGTGTGCGGCCGACGAGGACGAGGCGCGAACGCTTGCGGCGTTGTCCCCAACGATGATCGCCGTTGAACCTCCTGAATTAATTGGCGGCGATGTCTCGGTCACGAAGGCCGACCCTGGCATTGTTCGCGGCACGGTGGAACTGGTCAAGTCGATCGATGAGAACATCATGGTGCTCTGCGGTGCTGGCGTGAAGAACGGCGATGACGTGGCGTCCGCTCTGCGGCTTGGCGCAGAAGGCGTGCTGCTCGCCAGCGGCGTAACGAAGGCGAGCCGTCCTGCCGAGGTGCTGGCGGACCTCATCGACGGTGCGCGTCGAGGGTGAGGGACATTGGGCCCTTGTTGCCAGCCGTTCGAGGGCAATCCACCTGATGGGCGCAGCCCACGCATGCCTTAGGGTGTTCAGCAAGGGGAAGCGCCCGATGCCCTCGACGACGCCAGAGGCGGAGCAATCGACGTATTTCCAACCGGTCCATGCGAACCAATTCTGCTGCCGCGCGGCGCAAGTCGTCGTCCACGACCACAACGTGGCGGAGCCAACCGTCATGGTTGGCGTGCATCACTGAGAGGAGGACAGGGGCAGGCCACGCACGCGTGGAGTCCATCCATACCACGCACAGTGCGGCTTCGAGGTCAAGCACCGCCTTCGGGGCTCGACCTGACCTGAACAGAACAACCGTTCGTGTTGCGTCCCGGACGAGGTCGGGAACAGCCCACAAGCGGCCGTTGTGGAACGGTACATCGTGACGTGCGTCCGGCAGCACAATCGACGCCCCCACGGGCACCGCCGAGGCGAACCATGCGTGCTCAAGCAAGCCACGCATCCTCAGCACGTGACGTCGTACCAACCGTCGACGTGCTGGAGCGTCACCCCTGAAGGGGCCGTCGAGGCGAGCAAGACGATGATCGAGAACGTGACGCATCAACCTAGGGCTCCATACGTGCCCCTCCGCTCGGTCTGCGAGCAGATCGTTCCTCCATCCACGAAGAACCCGCACATGCTGAAGATGAGGTGGAGGGAGCCCACCTGAGTCGGCCGCGTGACCTGGGTGGTCAAGGACAAAACGGCGCCCGCACGCTTCAAGCAACCATCGTCGGCTTCGGCTCCATCCAGGCGTGGCGTCCATGGCCGTGCGGCTGTGCTTCTACCTGCTTCAAGCCCGCGCTAAAAGATGCCAAGTTCAACGAGCAAGAGCAGATGATTGAACGTCACCCAGAGGCCAAGAGGGACCATGACCCAACCGGTGAAGCGAGCAAAACTTTCGGCGCCGTAGAGCCCAAACAGGCGGGAGAGCGGGCCGCCGAGAGCGGCGACAAGCCGGAGGAGAAGGACGACCATGCCTCCGGAGAAGGCGAACAAAAGGGCGTTTGCGAGACCAAACACGACCCCTGCTGGACCGGACAACACCGCAGCGCCAACACCTTGAGCAAAGATGGCCGGCTCCACGAACCACGCAAACCAGCCGACCCACACACCAAGCAGGAGGTCCCTCGAGAGGTCCTCAACGTCCCTCCAGTTTCGGAAGACGGCCGGTGTGCTTCGATGCACCAATCGGCCGAGGATGGAACTCTCAAACGGCTCCCCTCGCACCGCAGCTACGATGGCCATTTCGAGGAACCAGAGGAAAATCACGAGGTCAAGGGTGGAGGACAAGGCCGCATCGAGGGGCAACAGGGCCAGCAGCATGGATGGAAGGTTGACCAACACGACACCTAACCCGCTCACAGCAACGATCGACAACCAAAGTGTCCCCGGAGGCAGGGGTTCCTCTGGTTGTGTCCAACCCACCCTCGGGAGGGCCAAAAACAGCAGGAACAGGCATGGTCCAAACGCCAAGCGAAGGTACGTGGAACCCGATTGCGCTCCACCTCGCTGGCTGTCGTCCATGGCTTCTACGAGGTCGCTCGCCGCCATGCCGGGGGTACTTGATGCGGACACACGTCCCGTCCGGTCCACGATGAGCACGGCGTCCGCCTCACCGGTTGGTAGGCTTGAGGCAAACTCACCCGTAGCGTCGAGCAGCACAGGCCACGTCAACCCGAAGCGCTCCGCGTATGCTTTTGCATCCGAGGGGAGCGCATCGTCGCCGATCACCACCATCAGCAGGGCCACGTCACCGTCCCACGCACCAACGGCCGTGTCGAATTCCCGGACGTGGTCTGCTGCGTTTTCAGAGCCGGGAAGCAACACGCTCACCAGCATCACGTCTGCTTCCCCAAGCACGTCCGTCGGAGCGAGGATCGATTCGCTTGAGGACACCATGGACGGGTCACCGATCCGAATGTTGTCGTGCACCACGGCCTCGGCACCAAGGTTGTCCTGAACGAAGGCGAGCGGAAGCATGGCCAACGAAAGAAGGAGCAACGCGCCGAGGATGGGGAGGGGCAGTTCGACCCCTTGGTGGAAGGCGTGCGCGATGAATCCCACAAAGGCGAACGCG
>Ga0255776_10001610_pt1 | contig 25602 bp, 12 predicted proteins | sample 071ome_19_FD_179974 | JGI IMG/M metagenome (GOLD analysis project Ga0255776, IMG submission 179974) | Coastal salt marsh microbial communities from the Groves Creek Marsh, Skidaway Island, Georgia - 071413AT metaG (version 2) | ecosystem: Environmental > Aquatic > Marine > Intertidal zone >... | reverse complement strand
CTGTGTTTGTACATCTTTGATTTTAGTTGCACCTGAGTCTAATGTTGTTATGTTTGTGTCTAAGGTAACTTCTAAGTTTGTAGCACCATTAGGAGCACCAATCACAACACTAAACGCATCATTTGAAATATCTAACGCATGGCCAAATCTAGCATTAGTAATTGGATAAGGGTTTTGAATTGTCTGCATTGCCGGGAACAACTCAAGACCTAAATCTTCAATCATTGAGCTTGAATCTGCTGGGTATATATAAAGTTTGTTGGCCGCAGGTGCCGCATTAACATTTATTAAATTAATTTTAATTTTTCCATTGACCACACTAGCAGTTACATTTGGAATATCAGCATTAATAATATCTTCTACGTAACTTTCAACTGTTGTGCCTGTAGCAGTAACATAGTAATTATTAATACGTAACTTATTGCCCACTGTGATTGTTGGATTAGTCACATTACCTTCAACTGAACCGTATAGTCTTGAACGATTAATGAAACGTGTTACAGAACCTGCTGAGTCTAGCGTTGCTGAATCACCAGGACTACCAACATAGATAGAACAATTAGTTGGACATACTTTTACAACATAGCCAAACTGTGCACCTTGCATAACATCTGGTTTTTGTAATGTATCTGCTAGTCTAAAGTTGTTGGTTTCAATCTCAACAAAGTCACCCAAATCAACAGCTGAATCATTGATAGTAAATGTTTTACCAGACTGTGTATAATCACCTTTAAGTAAGTAACTATCACTGTTATAAAGATCAACATTGTTAACAGTTACTCTTGCAGTGCCTTGAATTGTTTCTGTTGTTGTAAATGTTAATTCAGTAGATGACCCAACTTGGAAACGTTCTGTGTCTCTGTCATATACATATACTTTACCTACATCTGCACTAGAGTCTTCACCTTCGCCTGTAGTTGCACCAATAAACAATTGACGTCCTTCTGCAGTTGTTGCAAGACTTGCGCCAAAGCCGTTACCTGGCACACCAGGATTACTAATAGTTAAAACGTATTTGAAATGATCAATTGTTTCAACTAAAATTACATCATCTACTGGAGGTGCTATTGGATTACCACTGGTATCTGTTAATGTAAATGTAATTGTTTTAGTTAACTCATTAAATGTATAATCATAACCCGGTCTTAGTAGTTCTTCATCTAGTGTAACATTAAATGATTCTAAAGTTGTTGCTTTATACAATGAACTAATATCATAGTCATTCGTAGCGCCATCACCAGTGGCTTGATATACATACTTGCGTACAATTTCAACTCTGGATCCTTCTTTTGGTGCTTCGGTAAATGTAATATTGCCGCCTGTCATAGTGTAGTCTGTAACAGGAACTTGTACAATATTATCAATATTCATTGCAATTTGTGTTTCATCGTCGACTTCAATGTAATCACCAACGTTGTAAACTAGAGTAGAACCATCTGCTAAAAATTCGTGTTCTTGTTGTTCATAATCATGATACTGATATGTGTAAACTTTTTCTTCTCCAGGAGAAGAAACAAAAGCCCATTTATTGTCATGTGTAATCGTTACACTTTCGCCAAATCTATCACCAGTTGCTTGTGTGAGAATTTGTAATTCTTTAATAACACCAGCACTAACCTGTTTAACTAAAACTGCATGTCCTTCACCACTTCTTGAACCAGGTGCACCAATGATATGCCAAGTGTTTTCAGCACAATCAATACTTGTACCATATTCACTTACTTCTTTGTCAATAACACTTGTGGTTTTACCTAACGTTAAACGTGTGCCTTCAGATAAGTCACCGTTGCCCAACGCACCCCAGACATAAACAGCACCTTGACTGTTCCAGTCAGGAGCACCAGACATAGCAACTAATCCGTCAGTTGTTTGTGAAACTACTTTACCAAAGTTTGCATTTGGAGTTGGTACTTTAACTGTTTTACTCCAAATATTATCTGTATCATTAAATGGATTAAATTTTTGTAAGACTTTCCATTGTGTGCCATCTACCCAAATCTTTTCGCCTGTCTGCATGTTTTTAATATAAGGTAGTTCAGCAATATCACTGCCTTGGAATACTTTACTTGATTGTAAGACAAATGCCACACCTAGTTCTTCTAATGAAACAATCTGATCTGGTAATTCTAAATCAATAATAATGCGATCAACAGCAGGAATGCTTTTAGTTTTAAATGCACCGTTAACTAAATCATCAAAGAATTTAATTACAATAATATCATTCTTTTGTAATCCATGATGACCATTAAATGTTACTGTTGATGTTCCATCTAAGTTGTCAAAAACTATAACAGGTTCTGCACGTAAGATAGTTGCACGATAAACATTCCAACTATAATTGTTGTCTTTGGCTACCCAAATTTTTGTACCTTCTTTGATTGCATCAAGGTTTTCTATAACAGTTGATAAATTATCTAATTCAAACGCTTTGATATCTACGTCTTCAATATTAACAAACCCTGCTGTTGGTAATGACGTTTCAACATCTAAGTAATCCGTAGTAGGTAATATTTTTTCATCGTTAACTTTATAACTTGATTTATAAATTTGATCAGGTCTGATAATTTGGTTAACTGTTGTTCCTGAAGTTGTACTGTTAGTAATTTTTATTGTTGCTGGATTACCTGTTAACTTGTCACTGTGAAGATTCAGATCAATGTAACTTCTATTAGATGTTGCACCATAGAATCCTGAACGCACTGCCCAGTTTTCATAGATATCATATTCTGTAAGTTCTTTATCAAGTTGAGCACTCTTAAACAAGTTAAGTGCTTGATTACTACCTTTATTACCAATAAAGTTTTTATAGATATTTGTTTGACTTACATCATCTAAACTAAGTCCTTGCATGTAATCTCTTGAACGGAAACCAATTAAGCCAAAGCCTAGTAAGTCTGCATCAGATTCTAAGTTTGCTTCTGTTAAATCATAGAAGTGTTCACTCTGTTGTGCTTTAAGAGCAATATTTGGAAGTAGTCCAGTTTTAATTGATTCGTATTCTGTTTCTGCCCAGTCAGCAAAATCAAATAGTTCTGCAGGATTTAAACGTTTAAGTGCTGAGTAATAATTATTTTTATACTTAACGATATCACCTTTTGAATACTCTCTGTTTGATTTCCATTCCTCAACGTCAGGCTGATTCATAATAAAGCCAGGAGCATTAACAGTACCGTCCCAGTTATCTGACACTGTACCAACTAATTTAAGACGTTGTTGTCTTGCACCTGTAGCTGGATCATATAATAAGTCATTAAAGATACTGGTGTTTGAAAATACTAATGCGTGTTCATAACTTGTAAATTTAACTTTAACAAAACTAATTGCATTCTCATCTAATGTTTTAATAACTAGTTCGTTACCAATTCTATCCCATCTTAGATTTTCTTTAATAATTGGTTGTAAGTTTTGATTTAAAATAAATTCATCTGCACGTTTGCCAAGGATAGGTGTTGCCACTGCACCAGCACGTTCAATACGTAATTCGTTAGCGGCAGGATTTAAATTAACAATAGAACCTTCTTGCCATCCTTGTTGATTCCAGTATAAGAATTCATTGACCATTTGACCCCAGTTAAGAAGATAATCATTTTCTTTATCTTCAAACACAAAGCCTTTTGATTCTAACCATTGACCATAACTTACTATGAAGTCTACTAAGGCACCTTTAGTGGTAAATGTATAACCATAAGGAACAAGTACTTCTTTGTTAGAAAAATCAAGACTCATTCTAACATTGTCGTTGCCTACAGTAACATTCTTATAGTTGCCATTGGCAATTGATTGGAATATTTTAAAGTATGGTTTTTCTTTTGAGTTACCATATACTGCATAACCGTTAGCAACTTTTTGTACAATAACTGAACTGTAAGTTACTTCGTCAAATGGTTCGTTATTGTATAATAATATTTCATAACTTTCATCTGGTAACAGTAAGTTTGCATTCAGCGAGTTAGGTGATGTTTTTTCTGTAAACACTTTTAAGTATTGTTTGTCAGTAAAACCACCTACTCTATAAACTAAATTAATTTTTGTGTTACGTAATAAATCTACAATTTCTTGTTTGTTAGCAATACCTTGTCTACGTGCAAAGTCAACACACCAGTTGATGTATGAGTGTTTGATAGTACCTTCACCGTATATTTCAAGATTCCGCGAAGTTAATCTATAACGACCATCTAATACATATTGATCTAATTCTGAAGAATAAATGAATCTATCTCTGTCGGCCATTAAACTAAAGAACTGTGCAGGTTTAGTCTGTGCTAGTAACTTCATAACAGCAAATGGATATGCTGAACTACGTCTCCAGGCTGTTTCAACTGGACCCATATCACCTACTTGCCATGACTTACGTGTACTTAATAAATCATAGTTTTGTACAAGTACATCAAAACTTGCTTCTAAGTCGCCTTCGTCTCCGGTAGGAATAATGTTTTGTAATCCTGGTCTTGCAAAGTCAGCAATAGTATATTCACCATCTGGATGATCAACAACACCATTAGCCATGTCATCCCATAGAACCATGTTGTCACCTGTGTAAGGTGCTGGACCATATTGTCGTTGCCACCACTCTGGTTCTTCCGACATACCAAACATTTCCCAAGGACGTAAATGAGGAACATCTGTGTCGTAGAATTTATAAAGGTTTGCTCTCCAACCGCCTTTAAGTAGTTCACCATCTACTCTATCTGTAGCTCGTGAGTAGTTCCAAGTTTTCTTATTGTTTTCATCGTAGTCTTGTGTTTTGTAGTCTAACTTGTTCCAGGCTACCCATGATAAGAAACTTTCACTCATTAAGTCTGCAATTTCTGAGTCACTATAATCGGTGGTTCTAAATTTACCAGGTACTACATCATACCAACGTAATGGTATTTTTCTTTCTTTAGGTAGTTTAATATTGTTATAGATTCTTGATTCAAATTCATATAACACGTCATCACGGTTATCGCCGTATGTAATCATTCTTGAGCCATCGTGGCCTTGTAGAATTCGTTGAGGTGTTGTATATGAATCATCTGTAAAGAACTCAGGTTTGAACACATCAAACATGCCCATCTTAGTTGGTGTAGGTGGAACAAAACTGCCAGCAGTTGATGCGTACTCTCTAATCTTAATTACATCACCCTGGCGAAGTGTGTGAACATCACTTCTAATAGTTAGTCTAGGACCATCTGTTGCTATTGTATAGTCTACATCTTTTAATAAAATGGTATCGTTTAAGTAAACTAGTACACTTTTATAGTTTGCTTTTGTAAAGTCATATGTGTGTAACAAGTCAAACACATTATCATCAATTGGTGTAATAGTAATTACAGTTTCTTCGTAGACTTCTCCACACGGAATCGTGTCTGCCCAATAAAATGGCATGTCAGGGTTACGGCCTCTATTAAGATCAGCAAACGCTTGATCTAATCGTTCAGCGGCTGTACCTTGATAATCATTTTTTGTTAATGTATCAACTAATCGTGTTTTAAATTTTTCATATTCATTTGAAGCATAGTCAACTGAGTCAAAGAAATTAATGTTTGAGTCTTTGGCAAATACTGCTGTAAATTGTAATGGTGCCGATTGTTCAACAATTTGTCGACCATATGGTGCAACATTGCCTAGGTCTCTAAGATTATTTTCACCTAGTACTGTGCCAGATAATTTAGGATGACTTTGTGCCAGTCCTACAAAGTGATTTCTAATAGTACCAAGTGTTACAGTTTCAAATGAATCGTTAACTGAGTTGTCGCTTAGGTTGCTTGGCATTTCATAATAAGCAACACTGCTTATCTGATCACTGATTACATGAATGTTAACTAGTTCTGCTGTTTCGTTTAATTCAACAGTAGTAGTTGTTGCTGTTCTAGATAATGTATAGTTGTCTGGATCCACGTAAGCATTATCAACATAGACCACAACTTTGTTATCACCGTCAACGTATCTTACATCACAAATACATTTATTAGTGTTTGTAAATGCAAAGATCTGTGCCTGACGTGTTGTGTCTACTGCTTTTTCCCAGCCAGTTTTTAATGCAAAGTTTGTTCTATCTGAGTACTTTCTAATAAAGCCTGTAGCAACATCTGTTTCTGTAGAAACATTGTTAATGGTATAAACAAATGTGTCTTTATATAAATTATTTTCAAATACAATATCACCAACGTTGTTGATGTTTAGATATTTTAATCTCATATCTAATTCAGTATCCAATGGTCCAGTTCCTTCTGCATAGCTGAATAATTCTGTACCTGCAAAGTTGGTTGATGGATAAACAGTGTTATCACCAATTGAATAACCTTCTCTGTCAAATATATCAAACAATGGTGCTTGGTTAACTTTTGTTTTTTGTTGTGATGTTATCCATTTATCACCTGTATATCTGTATGCTTTACCTTGTAATGTTACGCCTGACTTAACAAATGTTGTTTGATCCGCTAATACTTCAGCATCTTCTGCTTCAAGTAGTTGAATAATTTTTTCACTTGTTTGTGTTGGATCTTCTGTTAAGCCCACAGGATCTACCATTCTTACTTGATAAATTTTATTACGTACTCGTGGGTCTTCATCAACAGCAAAAATTACTCTACATCCATCAAATAAACCTAGGCCGTCAATACTGTAACCAATTTTACCTGCAACATTTGACAAGGCGTCTTTTTGTCTTAGATCAATAATGTCAACAGCACGTTTACCTTCAGTACCAAAGTTAAATAATTTTAGTCCATCATTAAATTCTAAAATAGGACGTTTAGCACGAGCTGTTTGATCTAAGTTAGCAACTGTTTTATTATATTCTGCTGATGCTTTAATTACTGAAATGTGAAACCATCTGTTTGAACGTGTCCAAGGGTTTTTATCATTAGACCCTCTATTGATTGTCATGTAATCTTTAATAGTAGGTGCGTTAAGTGCAGAGTCCCATGGTTGTTCATCAAAGCCTGTAACGTCAAAAGGTTGTGTTTCACTAACTGTATATTGTTCAGGAGTACCAAAGTCTTCTACTGGCAACAGTTTAATTGCTGAGCCTACACCTTCAACATAATAACTCTTATCTTGATATTGTTCTGGTTTGGTGCCACCGCGGAACTGTACTTTCATTCCATTGGTAAACCTAACACCAGTAGGCGAAGTATATTCTTTTTTACCTAAGATATCTTCAATGTTTAATGTTAGTTGATCAACAGCATCAACAACACGGATAATACCAAATCTATTTGTGTCTGTGCCGTCTTGATAATACAGTGTATCTTTAATTGCTGTGATATGTGGTTGAAGTTCAAAGAAACCTTCAGATGTTTTCCACATAAATTTATTGTTGTATTCTGTACCATACTGAATGTGTACTTTAGACAAGTTAGGAATTTCTCTAACTTTGTTAAGTACCATGTATGGGTTTTTACCTGACGCATCAAATACATCACTTGAGCTGTCTTGGCCTTCATATCTATATTCAATTCTGTAGATACTGTAACGATCTGTTTTAGTTGTTATTTCTTCAGACTCAGCAAAACTAGTACCGTTTGCGTCAAAGTTTTTATCATCAAAGCGTGAGTCACGTTTCCAACCTGAATCATCACCGTTACCTGGATTTCTATTAATAAAGATAATTGTTCTGTTACGTAGATCAGTAACTTCATCAATACCGTCATGTTTGTCTAAGAATGGTCTTACTAATTGATTGTGTACTTCGTCAAAACGTAAATCTGTAACTAGGTCTACAGTTGCAACTGTATCCATTTCTAAGAAAAAGTTTTGTTCTGTTTCTAAAGGAACATTAAATTCAACAACACCGTTGTCGTCACCATTGTTGGTAACACCCATAACTTCACGGCTTGACTGATTAGGTTGTCCAGGGACTAATCCATTAGATCCAGGATTTGTTTGGATCCAGAAAGGTGTACCTGTTTGTTGTACATTAAATTTATAGTTGCCGCCACGTACAACTGTAATAGTTGGGTTAGTGCCTTCAACACCACTTAGCGTATAATCAAATTCATTTCTTGAAACAGTGTAAGCATCTGAAGTAGATATTTCAGTAGCACCAACATCAACTGAGTCTGGTCCTTGTGGTAACCAATAGTATTGTGAGAAGTTAACAAACTTGTCGTAGTCTACAAATGGATCCCAAGCATAATAGTCAGAATCAAATAGTCTATCGTGTCTGTTGGTTAATGCACCACCAACTTGTAGTGCGTCAACAATACCAGGATATGATAAGAAGTCACGTGTTTCACTTGTGTCTGTTTTTTTCCAAGTAACTGTTGGCTCTAGTTGATAGGCCGCACGTTCCTGATCTTGTTCAAGTACATAACTATCTTTACCGTCAACACCAAGACCAATTCTACGACCAACAAATCCTTCAATCTTTCTTAATTGAGGACGTTGTACAATTTGATCAAGTGTGGCATTAAGAAACTTTTCGTTGGTTTCTGTTCTAAATATTTCAGGTAATAGATCTATAGTTCTGGTATATCTTGCCATTGTTTATCCTAACTCTTTTTCAATGCACCAGCTGTAAGTGCATCAATAACTTCAATATCATTCACTGTGGCCGCATTAACAAATATTTCGTTTGGTGAACAGCGTACTTCATATAAATCGCCAAATGTTTTTGTTGGATCTGTTGGTACAATAACCACAGAACTTACAATGTCACCTAGCTCCTCGTGTAGGTATGCTGATAATTCTGAGAAGTAGAATGTATCACCAAAATCCCATTTATCAATAGTAAAGTATTCATTCAAAGCCTCAACAACACGTGATTTAATTTCACCTGTTGATACTACTACGTTGGCTTGTTTAATAACTTTAAGTGTGCCTTGTAATTCTAAACTTGCTTTTTCGCCAAATAATGGTTTGAATGTTACAGAGTTAAGAATCATATTATCACTTGCCATTTTATAATCTTCTAAACGATTGTAAGCCAATGTAAGCTCATCAATGGTTGGTTGATTTGGCATTGTAATTGAACTGGTTGTATCTTTAATCCAATTAGTATAATTTGTATAGTAAGTGTTAGTCACTAAGAATAAATCAATAATGTTTGTTAATGCTGGATCAATTCTACGTGTGTTAGGTGAGTTATGTTTGTATTGGAAATACAAATCTTGTCTACCTACTGCTACACGATAGTCCGTAGTTTGTGAGATAGTAAATTCATCACCTACAATTGATAGCTGATAGAATTTTTTATCTGTGTAAGCATAAAATACTTGACCAGTTAAGTATTCAGTTTTTTTATTTTCAATTGCTTCTAAGTTAGCAAACATCATATTGATTACACCACTAGCAACTGGTACCCATCTTTCTAAATTGTCAAAGTCTGTTTGACGATTAAAGAATACATATTTTGTATTTGGGTTTGTGTTTGGATTAACTAGATCCTTAAAGATGTCTGGGTTATCAGCAACGTCATCAGAGTCTTTATCTGAATAACTTACTAGTACTTTAAAGTTATCAACAAAACCGTCTGTTTCAACTTCTTGTCCAATAATATCTAGTCTAACATCTGTTGTTAGGTTTTCGTTGTTATCTGGTTTAGTGTTTGCTTTTAATACTGTAACGTTATCGTTAACAGTTTTGCCTGTTTTAGGATCATATACTTTTGAATTTGAATCAAAAATAAATCTATTTTCTAAGACTGATGCAAAGTAATAACTTAGATCTCTATACTTGATTGTGTATATCTCACCATCTGTAGTAAATTGTATTAACCATGAAGCATCACGATTAAGGCCATCTGTGTTTCTAGCAAAGTCTGTATTAAAATCTGCATTTTCATTTAAGTTGTCTGTTGAGATAATATACCAGGTTGCTGTTTTTTCGTTGTAGCCTAGACCAAAGTCTCTGTAAACTTCAATCTGTTCAATAATTTTATTTTCAAATGTTGTTGGTAAGTCTGTAATAAACTTAGGAATAATTTCTGTTGGAATACAACCATTTGGAAGATATTCATTAAATGTTATTGGGCCTGTACCATCACTTAAATTACCTTGGCCAAAGTTAGTGCCATCTAACACTAGGTTAGTTACAGTTGCCCATAATACTAATTTTTCATTGGCTTTAGTTGGTACACCTGATTGTAATCTGTTGTTGGCATCAAAGTATTGATTCTCAGGTGGTACAAATTTAACTAATGCACCTTCTTGAATATATTTGGTATCGCTACTAGCAAACTCACCTACTGCCACAGCACCGCCACTTAACGTATCTTTAAAATAACCTGTTGTTTGGTTAACAATAGCTGTTGAATGATTCCAAGTAAGATTAGTTACTGGAATACGTTGGAACTTATCGTAGAAAAAATGACGTAGTGAACGTGATTTAACTATTGGTTCTAAGGTTCCTTGGATTACATCTGCAATATCATTTGTGTCTAAGAATGAGAATGTTTTTGTTGGATCAGTAAATGATCTATATAACATACCATCACTGGCAAACGCTGTTGTTGATGAATACTTGCCAGTTGGATCTAATAAGTCTAACTGTCTGTTAATACCAACACCTGTACGTGCCACTGCTTTTGATTTTAGAATACTTGTAAATCTTGTGTATGGGAAGTTGTTATAGTCTTCACCGTTGACCATTCTGTTCTGTGTGTAGAAAGCCGCTGGTGCACGTTCTTTAATTTCTGCAATCGTTTCTCTAACTTTAGCGTTTGAAACTGGTGTTTGTAAACCAACTGTTAATGTTAATGTTTCAACACGACCTTTACGACTTACATAGTTAATAGGTACTTGTATGTTTTGAATTTCTTCTGGGTTAATAACATACTCTAAACCATTTGATTGTCTAACATAAGTTCTGTAATCACCTAATGGAATTTTTGAAAATGTACCATCACCAAACTGTAGACCAATTTGATCATTTGTTCTTGTGTTAACTTGATAAATTGTTTTTTCTCTTTGACCACCTGTTTCGTCGACTGCATAAATGTTGTCTACTGGTGACCATTCTGTTAATAAGTTTCCGTTGTTTGATAATTCAAATAACCAAACATCATTTTCGTTAACACCTTCAATGTTAACATTAATTGTTCTGTTTGAAATACGATCAACAAGTGTAAAGTCTTGATTGGTCAATGCACCTTGTTTGAACATAAAGAAGTAACCAGTACTTTCTGAACCATAGCCTAGTTTGTCATTTTTGTAAAGCACATTAAATGCACCACCTGGCTGTGGACTTTGTTCATAGATGTAAGTTTTATTAAGTGATGTACCTGAAACAATTTCAAAATCCATTGCAATACCATCAACGTCACTTTCAAAACTAGCAATAGGTAATGTGTTTGGTGTTGTATTGATTTGATATTCGTCTGTAGAAACACCTAAAATCTTTTGGCTGTTACCTGGGCGACCAAAGCGTTGGCTATCCACCATGGAGGCATTCATAATTGCGTTAAACTGTTCTAACCAATCAGGGTTAGTAACGTCATTCCAGTTAATTGTAAGTCCAGATAAGTTTTGATTGTTGTAGTCTAATACTGATTCTGTTGTTGACACTGCTGTAACTTTTAAGAAACCGTGACCATTAAGGTTACGCTTTGGAGTATATCCAACAAGTTTAGCAAGTTTAATTACTGAGTCTCTGCGTTCTGCTGTGTCTAGAAAGTTTTCACGTGTGTTTAAGTCACTACGGAAAGCAAGACCTTGACCCATAAATGCGATCAAGTCTAGTAAAGCAACAAATTCACTTGACTCTGTAAAGTCGTTGAATGTTTCTGGATAGTATAGACGTAAGTAGTCTACCATTGACTTTCTTAGAGTTTCAAAGTCGTAACTCTGAAAGTCTGCTTCTTTGAAAGTACGGTATAACTTCTTCCAATCTTCCGCCCCAAATATAGCGGTTTGTCGTGTAGTCTTAGCCATAGATTACCTGTTTCCTATTATTGTAAGTATTTATCACTTTAATAATAGGCGTATATTATATGTAATCTGCTGTGAGGTTTTCTGTGTCGAGGAATAGTTTAAGCATCTGCGATTCTGAAGATGCTTGAGTTGATACTGCTAATTCAACTAGTAGACCGTTGTCTTGTGTGTAAAATACAACATCATCTACACGGACTCTAGGGTCTCTTTCAATGGATTTACGCAGTTCGTTTTCTATTTGTCTTAGTGATTTATCATCAATTGATTCAAACAAGTAATCCCATAAACTAGTACCAATGTTTGGTCTGCCAGGAACTTCACCTTGTCTAATCAAAAGACCGTTTAACAAGTCACGTTTGATTAATTCAAAGTCTTCTAAACGAAACTTTTTGTTTCTGTTAATTGAACTGTATCCGTAAAACTTTGCCATAGTGTATTATTTATCGCTTATTTTTAGAAGAATTTTGGCTTCCTAATACGCACATCACCTGTTATTTTATTAACTGAGTTAAGCACTGCTGACACATCAACTGTATTAGCAAAGCCGCCAGGGTTAGCATAACTCTTACTTAAATTACTAATCTTACTTTCTACTAGACCAACTGCATATTGAGAGTTACGTGCTGTTTGCTCAATACCTGAATTAATTAAAGAGTTACCGCCACCTTGTGTCCAAGATTTAACTGCGTCGGCACCGTATGTTGAACTTGCTTGTATAAGTCCACTAAGTTGCTGTGGAGTTTCGCCGCCTGTAACTATGCCAGTGGCTTTTAACTGTGAGAGATTGCTAGTGTAAACATCTTCCATGACCAACGACTGCGTTGATGAATCATTTAAGAACTGAGTTAAATTATTAGTACCAGCTTTACCTGTCCAAACATTTGTATTTTTAAGTACTGATTCTAATTGTGTAGTTTGATTACCAAATCCATCTGTTACAGTTGCCGATGGATCTTTAAGATACTTGGCTGTGGTTCCTGGTTTTAAGTAACCTGTTTCTTCTAATTGTTTTGCTGAAACACCATATGTACCAATCCCTTTGTCTGTGCTTACCGTGGTAGCACTTTGTCCAACATCTTTGGCTTTTTGTGCTAACATACCTGTTGTTTGATCTTGATCTAAACTACCAACACCTTTAGTTGCCTGTGCCTGTTTAGCAAAGTCTGTGGTAGTAATTTGGTTAGTAGGTGTTTTACTTGCTACTTCATTGGCTTTAACTGCCACAGCAGGATTCAATGCTGTTACTGGTGGCTTACCTTGTGTTACAGAATTTTCAACACCTAGGTTATGATATGGCCACGGTTCATGATGTGGAACTCTGGTAGCAATAGTTTCAAGTTTGCTGTATTCTGTTGTCCAACCATTGTTATAAACAGCATCACTGACTTTGTTTTTCTTGTGTAGTCTATTAGGTTGTACACTGATACCACCACCATTGTTCAGGTTAACGATACCTGCTTTGATGTCTATCTTATCACCTGCTGTGTAACTACCATACTTACCAGCATCAATAGCAGTGCTGTTGTCACTGCGTACAGCTACAAGTTGTTTACTATACACAGACGCATAGTTAATACCAGTTACCAACATTTCATTTTGTGCTTCAAGTACAGTTGAATTTAAACTGCGTGTGTTTATGTTACGGCCTGCATACATGTTAATATCTTTGTCAGCATGAAAGTTCATACTTCCTTGTGTACGCATGTTAATAGAGTTTGTTGAAAATACATCAACAGTACCTTCCTTGCCTAGTTCAACCCATGATAATCCATTGGCATGAATAATGTACAAACACTCGCCATCATCACTCATTGTAATCTGATGACCTTGTGCTGTTCTAATTCTTACTAATTGGTCGTTACCTTCAAGGTCGCCATCATCTAGAACAATACTATGACCGCCTTCTCTACCTACAACTTTAATATCTTCGGATTTTATTTCTCCGCTCTTTAGTTTGCCTTTGATTTCTTGTACATCATCGCCTTTGATTTTAGCATAGATAGGTTTACCCGGAGTACTTACACCAAATACATTTGATGGTGACTCACGCTGTGCTGTTGACGTAATAGGACCTCTAACATTATCCTTAATAAGACCTTGACTAAACAAGTTAGCCGCTAAGAATTTATGTACTGGTTTTTCTCTATTGTAAAATTGAGGATCATCATTGATTGTAGGATCTTCATTGTTAATTTCTGTTACAGGAACTTGACTAGCACCTTGAACAAAAGGTTTGGCTTCTTCACCTGCTAGATATGTAGTTGCTGAACCAATAGCAGGTACCATATGATTTAAACTGTCTTCAGGAATACAGCCTACATAGTAACCGTTATTAGGATCGCCTGCTACAAAGAAACATAGTACTTTAGTACCAACGTCAGGCGGTGTAAACCACATACCATATGAATGTTTATTACCAATATATGCACCTGTGCCTTTTTTAGCACCCGAATGTTCTGTTGAACCAAAGAAAGGAGGCAAGTAGTTTACTGTTCTCCAGTTTGCTTCATCTTCTGCGTTAGGTCCTGCAAATTGTTCAATGTAAACTTGTAGTCGAGCAGATCGTGTAGGATCAATATTGTTTTTAACAATACCTATATATGGACCAGGAGTTGATGGCATCTGATTGCCAGTGCCATGTTTATACCCTTGGGTTTGTCCTTTACTTCTTATATGATCTTCAGCCATTGTTTATTAATTACCTTGTGTTTCGCCCCTGATGGGTAAAAAGTCAGGTGCTGTTGGGTTATCAGGTGTTATTGCTCGTTGCCCTGGTACACTGTTGCCATTATCAATAGGTGCAAAATTAGGACCTATAGGACCTGCTGTGTCATAAACACCTTGGCTGTTTTGTGCTACACTAATGGGTGTAAAGTCTGGAGCAATATCAGAATTTTGTGAAATAGCCGCTTCACCAGGAACTTTGTTGCCTGCTACACTAACAGGTGTAAAGTCAGGAGCCTGTGTATTATTATCTGTAATTGCACGACTACCAGGTACTTGGTTACCTGCGGCACTTACTGTTGAAGGTTTACGTTTAGCTGTTGGTGCTGTATTAGTTTCTCTGACTGTATCTGTTTCTTCTGGATCAAACTCACGTAATAATCCTTCCATAGTTTGTGTCATTGTACCACCACTAAACCTTGATGATACTTTGACTAATTTATAAATTAGATCTGAACTTGTTTGTCCACTACCATCAATAAATGTTGGGTCTTTAAGATCTGCACTGCCATCTTCTTTGTAATCTTCCATTGTTCGAAATCCAACCTGAACAAATATTTCACTGGCATCGTAGTTGATAGAACCGTCAGCTAAAAATGGCTCATAAGTATTGCCACTGGTATACAATATATCATTTTGTTGAATATAATCTGGATCACCTATAATTTCCATATTGAATTTCTGGAAGTCTACTGATGAATAAATTACATCAGCGGCCTGCATTGCCGCACTGGCATTATCGCCAGGTTGTCCGACACCACTAGTACCTGATTGATTAACAAATGCTTTAGATGTTGACTTTTGAGACTCAGGTGTAATTACCTGATCAGGCTGTTCAATTCTACCATCCATAGCAACAAAGTATGTTGCATTTAACTCTTGTTCATAATTTAATATTTCTGTGTTCTCACCTGTGAACCAATAGTTGTATTTTTTATGCACTCCTCTTAGAGGTGCTTTTGGAAAGAACGGTGAATAAGTGTCAACAATTTGTCTAGGTGAAATAATATATTCTATTTCATAAGCATAGTCAGCACGTTTATCATCCCATTCAATTGGTAATAATCTTACTCCAATACTATACCATTGTAAAAATTTGTTTTGTGCTGGATTAGGTTTAACTTCCCCTGTCTTAGGATCAATAAGATGTGTTTGCTGTTTGGTAATGTAATCACTCGATCTAATCATTATATCAAGAAATTGATGTAATGGCATTGGATTTACAGAATAAATTTGTCTAGTTTTGTCCATTGTTGTTGAGTTTAATAAAGCACTTGCCGCTTGTTTAGCACTGGCACTCATTGGAGTTTTATTTTTAACTTTTAACAGCGTGTCACTTGAAATACATTTTGCTTTACCTATATCACCGTTAAAGGTAACTTTATACTTGTCTGGATATTTGTATCCTGCTTTTTTTGCTAACTTTTTCTGTTGTTCATTCAACGCATCAATAATGCCTTTACTTTGTTGCGGTGTACCTGTAGCATTACCTTTAAGTATTCCAGGAGTTACTGTTGTTTCTGTTGTGCCAAATGGCGATGTTGCTGTTGTCTGGCTTGTAGACTGTGCTGGGGTGTTAGTAATATTACTGTTGGCATTAAACATGTCACCAAGTGTTTGTCCTACTAATTCTACATTAAAAGGAATCACTCCACGTTTAGCAGATAGTCCAATGTGATGATTTGGACATATTGCCTGACAGTCATATGTTACTGCGCCTTCTTTAACTCTGGTAAGAATTTTACTAAAAGTAAACGGAACAAATTTTGTTAATCTTATATCGTCTTCTTCAGATAACTGTTTGCCATTTTCATCAAACCCTTTGTACTTGATAACCATAAGGTAATGTTGTTTGGCTATTTCTGTCATTCCGTTGCTGTGGCATAGTTGTCTTAATTTTTTTAAGAAAGTATACCCCATTGGTTCAAGTATTTCAAATCTCATCTGAACAACATTGTGAGGCGCTTCATTCTGGCCTTCCATTAGTGTTTCTATTTCTAGATTGTCAATATATAAGTCTGGAAATATTACTTCTTCGTTTTGACTGTTACCACCACTTTGTAAAATCTTTTTTAGGCCTTGTGTACTTTTAGTTTGCTCTACTAACATCTTTTTATACTGTTCAGGAGTTTGTAGATACAAAGCAATATTATAAGTTAACTGTGCAAATTTAGATGTTGGATTAGGCTGTGCTTCAAACTTTTGAGAAAATGCTTTTGCTGTTGCTACACCACCTTTGGTTGACTGAATAAACTGACTGTCATCTACAACACTAGCACTGTCATCTGCTGATACAGAACCACCTTGTAATAAACTTGGAGTAACCTGTGCGGCTTCTGTTGTGCCATATGGTGATGTTGGTATTTGATCTGCATTTGATTGTGTAACAGTTGTTCCAGAGTTAGACTTTAAATGACTTGGATAAGGAGTTTGTGTACCTGCTTTATCAGCACCTGCTAGTGCATCATTATCTACTATTGATCCTGCTGATGTAGCACCTTGAGTTTCACCTCTAACTGGTGTAAAGTCAGGAGCAACACTGTCATTGGTTCCTGTGACAGCAGTTTCGCCACCTACTCCTGCTTGATCTACAACTGGAGTATAGTCTGGACCTAATTTATTATCAATTGCACTGATACGTTGATAACTTTCTTCTCGTCTTTGTTGAATTAAACTATTATTAGTTGTTATTTGGCTGTCGTATTCTGTAACATTAGATCTTTGAAATACTTCTGCTTCGTATTTGGCGTTACGTCCTTCCTGACTAGCAATACGTACATCATTTTTTGCATTGTATAAATTTTGGTTACTGCTTGATGGGTTAGCAATAACACCATCTGCTTTAGAAATGGCAGAGTCCATGCCTTTAATAGCATTGGTTTGTCTGTTTATTATTTTTTTAGCGTCTTGCTGTTTAATTGCCGCTCTTGCTTCAGCCGCTCCAGGACTATCATCATAAATTACAGTTGCCATATTATATTCCTAGTGCTGTTTTTAATGTTGTCATTTTTGGAAGATAAATTTTAATGCCTGTACGAAAATCCCAGATTGGATCTTTAATTGAATTTGGATTACGTTGAGCAAACACCCACCATAATCCAGGATCGCCATATAAGTCATAGGCTAACAAATCAGGACGGAATTGATATGTTTGATTAATTTCAATTATTTGATCATCGTTTTGTTTAGGGATAGGACGATCAGACATAATATCCAAGTAACCATCTGACTTAGGTGTTTCAAAATAAGGTGAGTTTGGTGAGTATTTTGCGGCCATTACCATTGTCCTCGCTGTGATAATCCTTTACCAGTTGCATAATCTCTAAGACTAAATTGTTTGCTTTGTTCTGCTCTTGTAACTACTGGTAACAATGTTAGACTGATTTCAATTTTAGTTGGTACATAACTTGCACCGGCTCTTGCTAGATTTGTTCCTTCGTTGGCTGTTTGGAATCCAGTTTCAGCACCAGGAGTAGCACCAATGCCAAACAATCTACCTATGCGACTAGCAATACCAAATATGCCAAAGTTGCCACCGCCGCCTTGTAGTTGACCTCTAGTTGCCTGTGCTTGAATACTACCTACTCCACCTGCTGATGTTCTAATATAGTCAACACCATCAGGTAATGCGTAATTAAATTGTGTTAACACTGCTTTATGAAAATTAAATTGATGCTGTCCAAAACCAGTTAATGCTAGTAATGGTGGTGGTGTTCCTCTGTTTTCGTCTTGCCCATAAAACATTTTTGTTGCTGAACGGAAGAAATGTATCATGGCCATCATGTAGTCTGCTTCATCCACTGACTGTGCTGTAAATGTAGCATTAACCTGGACGTCACTGATTTCTGAACTTTGATAAAAGTACGTTGGATAATTAGAATGCACAGGCGATATCTTATCATAATTAGCACGATGATTAACCATAACGTTTGGTGTATATGGAAATATAACACCGTCTGTGGCTAATAAAGGTGATAATAAGCTAGACGTATCACCGTCTTTGTACAATACTTCACTGCCTGGCATTAGACCTATTCTAAAACGCCAATCTTCTGTTAATGCACGTTGTCCAATAGTAGGCGTGTTTTGTCTTGCTACTTGTACTTCTTCAGGTGACCATCCGCCGCCACCTGGTGTTGTAGGACCTGTGCCTGTAGGATTACTAAAGTCAGGACCAATTTGTTGGCCTTCTGTAATAGCGGCATCACCACCAATGGTTCCTGTACCACGTGTTTCACCGGCACCAAATTCAGGAGCAACTGGACCTGTGTATGCTACTGCATTATTTCCTGGAACTTGATTACCAAAGTTATCTGTTCTTAAATCTGGGCCAATTGGTTCTCCATAACTGATTGCACGATCACCACCAATACCACCACTCTGCACTGCTGTAAAATCAGGTTGTGGGGTAGCCGCAGTATAATCTACATTATTAGTACCTTGACCTAGTCCTCTGTCTACTTGAAAGTTAGGTGCTAGTGTTTGTTCACTACGTAATAAATTGTATTCCGTAGGTGTAAAACTTGTACCCGCAGGTTGGTTAGTAGGTAAGTCTTGTTCTACACCTACTTGTATTGCTGGAGTTGTAATTGGATCTTGTGCCATTCTTATTCCTCGTTATACTACTATTTATTTGAAAAATAATAACCCACTATAATTGCTAAACCAAAAAAGGTTGACAGGGGTTGTTTTACATGTATAATTAATAGTATCTTAATTGGAGAATACAGCCGTGGCAGAACAAAAAATTATGAGAGGTGGACGTAGAGTCAACTATCTTAACAACAGAGACATTCTCGCAGAAATACACAAATCAAAGAAAACATACTGCAAATATCTTAATAAAGAAACAGATTCAGACTACGATATTATTGTGCAAGACATTAAGAAAATTAATAAAGCACGTATCAAAGAAGCACGTCAAGCACGTATTGATCGTATGAAAAAGGAACAAGGTATTATTGTAGAACCTAAAGACATAGCAGATCAGGATTTAGTATTTCGCGTTATGACCTGGGAACATATTCCTATGGTAGACAAAAAGCCAACTAAAGCACAATTAAAAAAACGTGCTAAGTTAGAAGAAATGTTTGATGACATTGATGAAGCCAGAGAAGATGAAGACTACGGCATCGATGATCAAGTACATGCCAAAGTTAATTTTCCTCCGTTCCAACACTATAAAGTAGACGACGAGGGTAAACCATATAAAGTAGGACAAAGTCATTGGAAAGGTACATTTGAGAATGGCGAGTTTTCAAAAGACCACGGCGAAATGACTATGAAACTAGCCAACATGTTTATTAAACTATGTGAGCGTTATGCTACTAGATCAAACTGGCGTGGTTATACCTATAATGAAGAAATGCGTGGACAGGCGCTACTTCAACTAAGTCAAATTGGTCTACAATTTGATGAATCAAAATCACAAAATCCGTTTGCTTATTATACAGCGGCCATTACTAACTCGTTTACTCGTGTGCTTAACATCGAAAAGAAAAACCAAGCAATTAGAGATGACATTTTAGAAATGAACGGATTGAATCCAAGTTGGACACGTCAGAATGAAGGCATGGATGACGGTGATCCAGACGGCCCACAAAAAGTAAAAGTAACAACTGTTAAGCCAAAAAAGTCGACAACAGCAGACTAGTCCTGTAAACTAGTCTGTATTAGTTTTATTCATAAAGGAAGGTATGAGTAATTTATTTAAAAAGGCGGCTGTCCTTACAGATATACACTTTGGACTAAAGTCTAATTCAACTACACACAACGAAGACTGTCTAGGTTTTGTAAAATGGTTTATTGAAAAAGCCAAACAAGAAGGTTGCGAAACCTGTATCATGATGGGCGACTGGCACAACAACCGTGCCGCCATTAACATAGTCACACTCAATTATAGTTTAACAGCAATAGAACTCTTAGGTGATGCTTTTGATCGTGTGTTCTTTATTCCTGGTAATCACGACTTATACTACAGAGACAAGCGTGACATACAGTCAGCAAGTTGGGCAAAACATATCAAGAACGTACACATTATGAATGACTTTTATTCAGAGGGTGATGTACAGTTTATACCTTGGCTAGTAGGAGACGAAGCAAAGAAAGTTAAAAAGATGGAAGGTAGATATGCTTTTGGGCATTTAGAGTTACCTCACTTCTTTATGAACGCTATGGTACAGATGCCAGACACAGGTGAGATACAGCGTGAAGACTTTCGTGGCTTAGAACAAGTTTATACAGGACACTTTCACAAACGTCAAAGTCACAACAATATTATCTATACTGGTAATTGCTTTCCTCACAACTATGCAGACGCAGGCGATGATGACAGAGGTATGACTATTATTGAATGGGGTAAAGATCCTGTGTATCATTCTTGGCCTAATCAACCTAGATATCGTGTCTATAACTTAGATGAAATGTTAAACAATCCAGATGAACTTCTTAAAGAAAAGATGCACATCCGTGTAAACTTGAATATTGATATCAGTTACGAAGAGGCTAGTTTCATTCGTGAAACATTTGTAGGCAAATACAATCTAAGAGAACTTACACTTATTCCAGTTAAAAAAGATATCATGGAATCGGTAGCAGAACCAGGTGAGTTAAAGTTTGAATCAGTTGACACAATAGTAACAAATCAGTTAACATCAATTGAATCAGATCATTATGATCCTAAACTATTATTAGAAATTTACAGAGATCTTTAATGAGAATATATGTATCTGGTGATAGTTTTACCTACGGCGACGAATTAAAAGATCGTACTGTTTCAAGTTGGCCTAACCTATTAGCAAAAAAACTTAATGCAGAAATGGTAGATACTTCAATGAGTGGCTCTAGCAATGAGCGTATATTGTTTCATACTACACGTCACTTCGCTGAAGATTTTGATTTTTATTTTATATCCTGGAGTGAACCTAATAGATATACATTTGTTCGTGCAGACGAGTCTGAAGAAGAAGTAGCGTTTGTTCCTACACTGTTTCATCCTGTGTTTGGCAAAGAATCCTTCTTTTGGGACTGGGGCAGAACTTTATATGCCGAATGGTGTAACAGCCACTATAACTTTAAACGTTTTTTACAGCAGATAATACACTGTCAGAATTTATTAAAAGATAAAAACTATCTAATGATTCATACGTTTCCTGGTCAGCTACAAATTTGGAAAGCAAGTCAAATACTAAAATATCTCAATGACTTTCAGATGTTAAAACATAAGTCTGATGCCGAAAAACTTGCAGAAGCAGAAGAAATACAGTATTATTATAACTTAATAGATTGGAGCAAATTTTATAGTCCAAATAACGATATATGGAATCTTCGACAATTATGTCAAGATTTTCCTATAGGCCCAGGAGGACACTTCTTAGAAGAAGGTCACAACCACGTGGCTAATTTAATGTACGAATATGTTCAAACTAAAAACACTAACAGTTAAAAACTTTATGAGTGTGGGTAATGCCACACAAGCAGTTAACTTTGATCGTAGAGACCTAACACTAGTTCTTGGTGTTAATATTGACCTCGGAGGCGATGATAGTGGCGCTAGGAACGGTACTGGTAAGACCACTATCATCAATGCCCTTTCATACGCATTGTTTGGTCAAGCACTGACTAACATTAAACGTGATAACTTGATCAATAAAACTAACTCAAAAGGCATGTTAGTTAGTTTAGACTTTGAACATGAAGGACAAACATATAAAATAGAACGTGGGCGTAAGAAAAACGTCATGCGTTTCTTTGTTGGTGATGACGAGCAAGAAATCACAGACATGGCACAAGGCGATAGTCGAGAAACACAAAAGGCTATCGAAAGTATGTTGGGTATGAGTCATGAAATGTTCAAACACTTAGTAGCCTTAAACACTTATACTGAACCTTTCTTAAACTTACGTGCTAACGATCAAAAGGATATCATTGAACAGTTACTTGGTATTACAATGCTGAGTGAAAAAGCAGACGCACTTAAAGAACGTTTAAAAGAAACTCGAGATCGGATCAAAGAAGAAGAAATAAGAATTGATGCTCAACGTGATGCTACCGAAAAGATGAAAGAACAAGTAGAGTCAATGAAGCGTAGACAAACTATGTGGGCTAACAAAAAACAAGAAGACATAGATAGTTTAACCAGTGCTATCGAAAACTTAGAAAAGATTGATATTGATTTAGAACTTGCTAGTCATAAAGAGTTGGCTAAGTTTAATCAAAGTAAAAAAGATCATGATGACATTACAGATGCTATTGCAAGAACAGAACGTGATCTTAAACGTGAACAAGGTAATGTAGTTAAACTAGAACAAGACATACAATTATTAAAAGAACACAAGTGTCATAGTTGTGGGCAAGAAATACACGACGACAAACACGTAGCACAGTTAGAAGAAAAACAAGCAACACTAGTTAGAGTCCAAGACGATGTAAACACCTACACAGAGAGCTTACAGCAACTTACAGACGCATTAAATGACTTAGGTGACGTTGGCTTTGCTCCAGAAGTATTCTATCCCAATGAATCAGATGCTTTTGAACATAAAAACTCAATTACAACACTAGAAGCACAGTTAAAATCAAAACAAGACGAAGCTGATCCATATGTTGAACAAATTAAAGAAATGGAAGAAACTTCAACACAAGAACCTAGTTACGAAGAAATTAATACTCTTACTAAACTAAGAGAACATCAAGAATTTTTACAAAAACTATTAACTAATAAAGATTCATTTATTAGAAAACGAATAATTGATCAAAATCTAAGTTATCTTAACGCACGGTTAAGTTATTACCTTGACAGGATCGGACTTCCACACACAGTCACCTTCCTAAACGATCTGTCAGTGGAAATTACAGAACTTGGCCGTGAGTTAGATTTTGACAATTTAAGTAGAGGTGAACGTAATAGACTGATACTTTCACTGTCATGGAGTTTCAGAGACGTCTATGAAAGCCTCTACGACCCTATTAACTTGTTATTCATTGACGAACTTATTGACTCGGGCATGGATGCTAGTGGTGTAGAAAGTGCCCTTGCAATACTTAAAAAGATGTCACGTGAACAAAACAAGAGTATTTGGTTAGTGTCGCACAAAGACGAACTGTCTGGACGTGTTAATAATATTATGACAGTAACCAAGGAAAACGGCTTTACTACGTACGGTACAGACGTAGAATCGGTCTAAAATTTTCACCCGGCCTAGCAACTAGGCTAAATGTTATATGCTACAAACTTCGATGAAAGGAATCATTAATTGTCATACGATAACCCCTGGTTATACAACAACGCTGTCTTTGAATCAGAAGACATTGGCGACAATTACGGTTTCATTTATCGTATCACAAATACTACAAATGGACATGACTATATTGGAAGGAAATTCTTCTGGACAGTAAAGAAACGTCCACCACTCAAAGGCAAGAAAAACAAAAGACGAGAAACTGTTGAAACGGACTGGAAGACCTACTGGGGATCTAGTGACCGGCTGAAACAGGATATCGAAACAATAGGCAAAGATAAATTCACTCGCGAAATAATCCATTTATGTAAAACAAGAGGCATAACAAACTACATGGAGTGCTACTATCAAATGAAAGAGCATGTATTACTCCGTGAAGACAACTATAACGGCATTATCAATATAAGACTAGGCATAGGCTCAGTCAAAGGCATATTAAAAGAAGATTTAAATTAGTCACTGATGCAGATGTATTCTGTGTCCTATGAGGAGATCGTGTTAAACACGTGGAACGTACAAGACTAGACTTGTACCCGGGACGACAACCAGGCAATTAAGTATAAAAGCTAAATGATGTAGGCTCTGAGAAAAAGCAACCTACGTGCTTAGATAATTTCGCTAACTAGGGATTATCAAGCATCCGCCACATGAATCTAGAGTAGGGAGTACCGGGTGACCGCTTCCGTTCGTAAGAAATCTCTTTTAGTTAGTATGACGCAGTACTCGGATAATGTACTACGGACATGATTTGCCTGCGGATAGGTGAATTATGACTGTATCTGGATAATGCACGTAAGGGTTTATATAAGAACTCTTAATTAAAACTAGAAAAAGACTTTGAGCGTAAGCGAAAAAGTAGATGTCGTAGACATCTTAAAAGGTATAACCAAATTGCTTACAGTAAGGCATAAACAGTTCTGTTAACTTTTCTAAGGTTTCTGGGTTTGTGTAATAACTTTGATAATGATGTTTTTGTTTGCGTGTTCCTGTTTTATATCTTGGCAATTCTGTAAATTCTTTACCAAACTTTAAACTTAGCCTAGCTGAATCTTCGTTGATAGTTTCATAACGAATAACATCATCAACTATACATTGACCATCTATGGACCACACATTGTAATCTGGTTCAACCCATCTTTCGTTTCTTCCTAGCCAATATTCAAACTGCTGTTTAATTTCTTCTAAGGATAAGTCTGGGTTATTTTTTAATTTCCATCTAAGCAAACTATCTTTAAACCAAAACATTGACACAGCTCTATCCCAAGGATTTCTAACCACACAAAACTTAAAATAACTAGACCAAATCTCATCGCCTAATTCTTGTTTAAGTTCTTTGGCTGTCATATGATTGTAAACACTGTATGCTTGAACATCGGGATCTATGTTAGGTTCAATGTGTGTTAGATCATTACGTCCACTGCATATACCATATTTGCTTTGTCTCCCAACTAAATCGTGTTGGCCTGATGATTCGTTAGGTGGTAAACAAAATTGATCAAAGTATGCTTCTACGGATGTACCTGCTGTCTTGCGTGTTTTGAGATAGATAAATTTGTGTGTGTGACTAACTAGCATAGTAATATTTATAGCCATAAAAAAAGGACCATCTTTCCTCCATGATCCTTTTTAGTTAGTTTTACTCTAGATTCAGAATGTTACTTCTTTTCCCAGATTGTATATAAAACCCATACTGCGATTAAACCAGCTAAGCCTTCATTGCCTAGTGATTTAACGATGCCAGTTACAGAACCAATTACATCTGTTCCTGGAAGAAATGGTACTGT